>Ga0209172_10007928_pt1 | contig 10652 bp, 5 predicted proteins | sample LarsenN4metaG_FD_184113 | JGI IMG/M metagenome (GOLD analysis project Ga0209172, IMG submission 184113) | Hot spring sediment bacterial and archeal communities from British Columbia, Canada, to study Microbial Dark Matter (Phase II) - Larsen... ... | reverse complement strand
TTACCGGTGATTTCCAGGATCTCCGCCGCCTGCAGGAAGCGGTCGAGGATGGCCGTCGCCGCCGGGACGTCGCCGATCAGCTTGCCCCAGTCTTCCAGCGGGCGGTTGCTGGTCATCAGCGTGTTCTTCACTTCGTGCCGCCGCATGATGATCTCGAACAGGCACTCGCCTGACCTCTTGGGCAGGTGCTTCATCCCCATGTCGTCGAGGATGAGCAGATCGGGCCGCAGATACCTGGCCATCACCCGCTCATGGCCGTCGAAGGCTTCGTCGTGCAGGAAGTCGCGGACCGTGTCGAAGATGCTGCGGTAGTAGACGGCGTGTCCCGTCTGGATCAGCGCGCGGCCGATGGCTTGCGCGAGATGGCTTTTTCCCACGCCGGGTGGACCGATCAAGAGCGCGTCCCGATGCCGTCGCACGAACTCGCCGCTGGCCAGATCAAAGACCTGTTTGCGTTTGATCGCGCGGTTGAAGTCCCAGTCGAAGTCTTCCAGTGTCTTCTGCTCGCGGAAACAGGTGGCGCGCGTCTGCCGCTCGACCGCGCGATCACGGCGCACGGCCAGCTCATCCTGCAGAATGAGTTCCAGGAACTCGGCATGCGACAACCGGTTCGCCGCGGCTTCCTGCATCGGGTGCAGTCGCTAAATGGTGGGCGCTGCGACTAACTGTTTGTTTAGGCCCGGCATTCATGCCGGGTTAACAATGCGATGTCCGAGATTCTCTTCAGCCCCGTTCACGGGGCTTGTGCGAGTCGCGGGTCAACTCGCATCCCTGCCGAAGCCCCGTGAAGGGTGCAGTCGCTAAATGGTGGGCGCTGCGACTGACTGTTTGTTTAGGCCCGGCATTCATGCCGGGTTATACCCCGCGCGGCGCTGAATGAGATGTTCCGCTGGTGGTGAGTTTGTTGTTGTACAAGGCTTCCCAGTCGCCGTCGAGGAGGACGGCGTGGTTCTGGCAGGGAGGCCGCGAATGGCTTGGCTTCGCGTGGAGTTGACGGAGGACGAACAGCGGGTCGTCAGCGCAGAACGGGACTCGCATCCGGAGCCTCATGTTCGTCGCAAGATGCTGGTGTTGTGGTCGCTGCATTGCGGTCTGAAGCGCCAGCAGGCGGCGAAAGTGGCGGGGGTCGGACTGGCGACGGTGGAGCGCTACGTCGCGGCCTATCGGGACGGCGGGCTGGACGGTCTGCGGCAGTGGGGTGTGCAAGGACCAGTGAGCGAGCTGGCGGGCTGGCGCGATGCGATTCGGGAATCGTTCGAGGCGCACCCGGTGAGCACCGAGCACCATCGCCGAGGCGTGTGTGCGGATCGAAGAACTGACGGGGTTGAAGCGCGGCCAAACGCAGGTCCGCAAATTCCTGAAAGAGTTGGGACTGAAGTGGCAGCGCGTTCGTGCGATCCCCGTGCCGCCCAAAAAAACTTGGCGGAACACGTCGCCGAGCAGGCCGTGTTTTACGACACGCAACCGAAGCCGCGGCTCGATGCCGATGTGCGAGTTGTTGCGGAAGATCGCCGCACTGGGTCTGACGGGCCCGATCACGCTGGTGCTCGACAACGCTCGCTACCAGCGCAATGCCGTCGTCCAAGGGCTGGCGGAGCAACTCGGGATCACGCTGCTGTTTCTGCCGTCCTATTCGCCCAATCTCACCCTCATCGAACGCTTGTGGCGATTTCTCAAGCGCCGTTCCGTCTACGGCCGCTATCCTCCCACGTTCGCCAGCTTCCAGGCCGCCATCGAACACACCATCGCCGGCCTGTCCACTACACACGCCGACCAGTTGGCCTCGCTGATGACCTTGAACTTCCAACGCTTCGAGAACGTCTCACTCCTGGCCGCGTGAGGTATAACCACGATTTGCACTCGTCCCAAACTTCTCCGCAGAATGCAAAGAAGTGACGGACAAAGCACCTAACACCTAACATCTCATGACCTTCCTCCGCCTCATCGTTGACAACATTTGGCGCAACCCGCTGCGGACGATCCTCACGTCGCTCGGCACGATGGTGCTGGTGCTGGTGGTGGTGATGGTGCTGTCGATCCTCACGTTCCTGTCGCAAACCACGACCGATAAGGCGCGGAACATCAAGGGCATCGTTACCGAGCGGTGGCAGTTGCCCAGCATGATGCCGCTGGCGTATGCCACATCTCTTAAGGAGGGTGGTCCGCACGAGCCGGGGGACATCCGCATTCAGCCCAAAGACGCGATGTCGTGGAGCTTTTATGGCGGTTCGACCGACCCCGACCCCAAGAACCGCACGATGAACACCATCCTGTTCGCCTTCGCCCAGGAGCCCCATACGCTGCTGGACATGATGGACGAGCTGGACCAGTTGAAAGGTGAGGACAAGGCTGAGTTCGCCAAGGTCGTGGAAAAGCTGGCACAGAACAAAAAGGGTCTGATCGTCGGCAAAGAGCGGCTGAAGATGCTGGGCCGGCAGGTGGGAGACACGCTGAAGGTCTACAGCTTCAACTACAAGGAGATCGACCTGGAATTCGACATCGTGGGAACGTATCCCATCCCGCGGTACGACCTGAATGCGTCGATGCGCATCGACTACCTTGAGGACGCTTTGGACCGGTGGTCGCGGGAGCACAAAGGGCAGCCGCACGCCATGGCCGACAAGTCGCTGAATCTGGTGTGGCTGCGGATGAACGATCGCGACACGTTCAACAAAGTGTCGCAGCAGATCCTCACGAACCCGGAGTTCTCGTCCCCGTCGGTGAAGCTGGAGACGGCGTCGTCGGCGATCGGCAATTTCCTCGAAGCGTATCGCGATCTGATCTGGGGCGCGAAGTGGCTGCTGGCCCCGGCAATCCTGTTCACGCTGTCGCTGGTGATCGCGAATTCGATCAGCATCAGCGTCCGCGAGCGGCGGATGGAGTTCGCCGTGCTGAAGGTGCTGGGCTTCCGCCCATGGCAAATCCTGCTGATGGTGCTCGGCGAAGCGTTGCTGGTGGGCGGACTGTCGGGTTTCGTGAGCGCGGGGGGCACGTATCTGTTCGTGAACCAGGCGCTGGGCGGCCTGCAGTTCCGCATCGGATTCTTTGGTGCGTTCTTGATCGCCGACCAGGCCTGGTGGTGGGGTCTGGCGATGGGCGCCGGTACCGCATTCGCGGGAAGCATCGGTCCGGCGTGGTCCGCCCGAACGGTGCGCGTGGCGGACGTGTTTGCAAAGATTGCATGAACAAGCCGCGGGGCCGGGTACCCAGTCGTCTGGGTGCCCCGTGGTCCGAGTGAAGGAAACGATTCGTGTCGCCCTGGTTGATGAACCTCGTTCTCGCCCAAACGCCGCCGGAGGGGCCGCCGTCACCGTTGGCACGCGTGATGGAGGCCCTGCGGTTCATTTGGGCACATCGGCCCGAAGAGCTGGCGGCGATGCTGGGGATCATTGTGCTCCTGGCGTTCGTGTCGCGCGTGCCAGTGAGTTACAACCTGCTGAACCTCGTGGCCCGCTGGAGAACGGCGGCGCTGACCGCACTGGCGTTCACCGCCGTGGTGGGATTGCTGGTGGTGATGCTGGCCTTCGTCAACGGCATGCACCGGCTGACCGTCACCAGCGGTCAGCCGGGGAACGTGCTCATCATGTCCGATGGCGCGATCGACGAAGCCTTCAGCAATCTCGCAACCGCGGACGTGCCGGACATCGAGAACCAGGCGGGCATCCTGCGCGACGACGAGAACAAGCCGCTCGTCAGCCGCGAAACGTACCTGATCGCCAACATGCCCACGCCCAATCCGCCGCCGGGTCGGCCGAAGCGCCGGTTCCTGCAGGTCCGCGGCGTAGACGACCCGGCCCGCAGCGCGATCGTTCACGGTCGGAAGCTGATCGATGGCGGCCGTTGGTTTTCTGACGCCGGTGTCAGCGAGCTTCCGGACGCCGGCCCCAACGATGCCCCCGCAATCGAAGTGTTGCTGGGAGGCGGCATCGCCCGCGAAATGGGTAACGACCGCTGGCCCGACGAGGCCCAGCGCGGCCGCAACCCCGACCGACTGGAGACCGGCGACACTTTCATGCTCAACAACCGCACCTGGCTCGTCGTGGGCGTCTTCGAGAGCACCGGATCGGCCTACGACTCCGAGATCTGGGCCAAGCAGTCGCTCGTGGGCAAGATGTTCGGCAAGGAAAACTACACCACGCTGGCCGCGCGCACCGCCGGGCCAAAGGAGGCGCAGACGCTGCGCGACTTTCTGGTGAAGGACTATACCAAATCCAAGCTCGCGGCGTTCGTGGAGACCAAGTACTTCGAGAACCTGTCGGAAACGAACACGCAGTTCCTCATCGCCTCGATCTTTGTGACGGTGTTCACGGCGATCGGGGGCATCTTCGGCGTGATGAACACCATGTTTGCCGCCATCAGTCAGCGCACCAAGGACATCGGTGTGCTGCGGCTGTTGGGCTTTAAGCGCTGGCAGATTCTGGTGTCGTTCCTGCTGGAGTCGCTGGTGCTGGCGCTTGTGGGCGGTCTGCTCGGCTGCGCAGCCGGATCACTTTTCGACGGTGCCGAGGCCAACAGCGTGGTCAGCAGCAGCCAGGGGGGCGGCAAGTTCGTGGTGCTGAAGATCACCGTCGATCTCGCGGTCCTCTCCAGCGGCATGCTGCTCGCGCTGATGATGGGCTTCCTGGGCGGGCTGGTGCCGTCGCTATCCGCCATGCGTTTAACCGCGCTCGATGCGCTGCGGTGAATGCTGACACTAAATCAGCGGCATCGATTGTGGAGCGCACGTCTGGTCGCCTCTCCCCCGAAGACGGGGGCGAGGGGACCGGAAAAAGAGCCGCGCTGTCCCAGAATTGATGTCGCTGATTTAGCCCGACGCGCCAGCGAGGGAATCTTCGGGCGCCCGAAGATTCCCTCGCTGGTGCATCGGGCGAGAGTGAAATCACTTCGCCCCGACGGCGACCGGCTTCAGCACCAGCATGCCCAGCGGTGGCAGCGTGAGATTGAGAAACTGGCCGTGGCCGTGATAGGCGCCGATCTCGGAGTAAATACCCCCCGCATTCCCCACATCGCCGCCGCCGTAGATGCCGGCATCGGTGTTCATCAGCTCCTGGTAGAACCCCGGCCTTGGCACGCCGATGCGGTAGTTGTGCCTGGGCACCGGCGTGAAGTTCAGCACCACCACCACGAAGTCCTGCGGATTCTTGCTGTACCGCACGTACGCATAGCAACTGTTCTGCGAATCGTCGCACGAAATCCAGCGGAAGCCGTCGGACGACATATCAGCCTGGTGCAGCGCCGGCTCCTTGCGATACAACGTATTCAGGTCACGCACCAACCGTCGGAGGCCATCGTGATGCTTGTGCCCCACCAGCGCCCAGTCGATCTCCGTGCGGTGGTCCCATTCGGTCCACTGGCCGAGCTCGCCCCCCATGAACAGCAGCTTCTTACCGGGCGACGTGTACTGATAGCCGTAGAGCAACCGCAGATTGGCAAACTGCTGCCAGTAATCGCCGGGCATCTGCGATAGCAGCGAACGCTTGCCATGCACCACTTCGTCGTGCGATAGCGGCAGGACGAAGTTCTCGGTGAAGGCGTACACCATGCGGAACGAGAGCTCGTTCTGATGATATGAACGATGCACCGGCTCGTGCCGCATGTACCGCAGCGTGTCGTTCATCCAGCCCATGTCCCACTTCATGCCGAAGCCCAGGCCGCCGGTGTACACGGGCCGCGAGACGCCGCCCCACGCGGTGGACTCTTCCGCGACCATCAGCAACCCAGGGAACACCTGGTACAAGTGCGTGTTCATGTCCTTGAGAAACTGGATGGCCTCCAGGTTCTCGCGGCCGCCGAACGCGTTCGGCACCCATTCGCCCGGCTTGCGGGAATAGTCGAGGTACAACATCGACGCGACGGCATCCACGCGCAGGCCGTCAATGTGATACTGCTCGATCCAGAACCGCGCACTCGAAAACAGGAAGTCGCGGACTTCCGAGCGGCCGTAGTTGAAGATCAGCGTGCCCCAGTCGGGATGGAAGCCCTGCCGCGGATCGGCGTGCTCGTAGCAGCAGGTGCCATCGAACGACGCCAGCGAATGCCCGTCGGTGGGGAAGTGGGCCGGCACCCAATCGACCAGCACACCCAACCCCGCCTGGTGGCAGTAATCGACGAAGTACATGAAGTCGTGCGGCGTGCCGAACCGGCTGGTCGGCGCGAAATAACCGGTTGCCTGGTAGCCCCACGAGCCGTCGAACGGGTGCTCGTTGATCGGCATCAGCTCGATGTGCGTGTAGCCCAGTTGCTGGACGTACTCGACCAGCATCGGGGCCAATTCGCGGTAGTTGAAATACTGCCGGCCGTCCTTGGGCCGCTTCCACGAGCCGAGATGCACCTCGTAAATCGAGACCGGCTGCTCGTACCAGTTGGTGGCTTCGCGGCGCTGCAGCCAGGCTTCGTCCTGCCAGGTGAAGCCGCCGAGGTCGTACACGACCGACGCGCTTTTCGGTGGGACTTCCGAGTAGAACGCGTAGGGATCGGCCTTCTGGACGACGTGGCCAGTCGGGGTGCGGATGCTGTATTTGTAAGCGTCGCCGGCGCCAATGCCGGGGACGAAGCCCCACCACACCCCGCTATCGCTGGAGTTGAGGTAATTGCGGCCGTGCGACCAGTAGTTATCGTCGCACAGGACACACACCTCGCGGGCGTTGGGCGCCCACACGTGGAACCGGGTGCCGGCAACGCCCTCCACTTCATCCAGATGCGCACCCAAGTGGCGATACAGCGTCGAGTTCATGCGTCCGGCTTTGGAGGGAGAGCGACCCGGGCGCTTTCGAGCGTCCGGGTCACTGTTTTGTATGACTTTGCGGAGCGGATCGTAGCAACTGGCGCGCGCCCGAACAATTCACGAAAACGTGCGGCAAGACTGGATTTGCCTAAAGCCCGCCGCTTGGCGCGTTCTAGACTTCCGCAAGCCCGCAATCGGTCCCAGGGGGGGCTCCGTCCGTGCTGCGCAAAGTCGGTTAACTTTGCGGGTTAGGAGAATCGATCCAAGGCCATAGAAGTGTCTCGCGCGCGGTGGCTGGCACTCGGAATCGGGCCGTGTCTCCTGATCGGCCTGTCGTTTCTCGTGGCGGCTCCCGCCACGAGCGAGCGCCGGTCCCCTGCGCTGCCACCGCTTCCCACGCCGGACGGCAACCTGGTCCAGGCCTGCCAGGTCGTCGCCGATCAGTATGTGGAGGTTTTACCTTCCCATTGGCGAACCCTGGTGCGTCCTCCCTATGTTCTGGCGGGCGACCTTTCGGACGCGGAGCTGGACGCGGTCTACCGCAATACCATCGCCCCGACCGCCCGTGCGCTCGCGGTCAACTACTTCGACCGCAGCCCCACCGAACCGATCGCCGTCCTGCTCCTTTCGTCGCCAGAGAGCTACCAACACTGCACCACCCTGCTGGGCCACGGTGACCGCGAGGAATATGCCGGGATCTACGTCCGCGCCGAGCGCCGCCTGGTGCTGAATGTCTCCACCGGCGAAGGGACCGTCGCCCACGAACTGACGCACGCGCTGGCCCATGTCGATTTTCCCGACATGCCGGAGTGGTTCGACGAAGGGCTGGCATCGCTCCACGAGGAATGCGAATTCTCCGACGACGGATTGAGGCTGATCGGCTCGCCCAACTGGCGCGGCAAGCTGCTGCAGCAATCGCTTGCCGCAAAGCAACTGCCGCCACTCGCCGAATTGCTGACGAAGCGCTTCGGCCGCGGTGCCGGCGGGCCCCTCGACTATGCCCAGGCACGATACCTGTGCTTGTTCCTGCAAGAGCGGCAACTGCTCGGAGCGTTCTACCGCAAGTGCCGGGCGAATATTGCGGTCGATCCCACCGGCGGCTGGTCGCTGGCCGCCGTACTGGGGCAAGACACCATCGACGGCGTCGATACCGGATTTCGCGCATGGCTCGCCACCGCAAAATGACGTAGGATACCGTTCGTCGCAAACCGTGAAGCCGCAAGCGTCATTCGCCGGTGGTTTGGCGATTCGGGTAGAGCCCCCACGGCAGCGGAGGCCGCATGTCCAGTACGGTTCGCGTCATCGCCGGCACAGATCCCGACGTGCTGACGGAACAGGTTTTACGCGAGTATGCGGCGGCGCTGCGCGCGGGCCGCGATTGCGGTCTGGCCGATGTCGGTTTGTGGCTGACGCCCACGAAGCGATCGCAGCGCGAGGTCACTCGGCGGCTGATCGGTCGGCTTGGGCAGGCGTGCTGGATGCCGCGGATCGTTACCTTCGACGGTTTCGCGGAATGGCTGCTCCGCCGCGCCGGCCGCCCGGCCACGCAGATTTCTTCCACTGTCCGGCGGCTGTTGTTGCGGCGGATCGCCCAGGAGCTGCTGGCGTCGGACCAGCTTGTGCACTTCGCACCGGTCGCACACACCAGCGGATTACTGGACGTCGTGGAATCGTTCATCGCCGAGCTGAAGCGCGACGAGATCTGGCCGGAACGGTTTCTTCAAGTGTGTGGCGACGACGGTCCAGACTCGCAAAGTAGCCGTCTCGCTCCGCGAGACGAAAGCGCGAGCGAAAAACAGAATCAGCACGTCAGACAGCGCAAGCGAAACCTCTCGCGGAGCGAGAGGGCTACCTTGCCGGTTGCCCAGCGCGATCGCGAGTTGGCGCAGATCTACCAACGCTACCAGGACGTATTGAACGACAATCGCTGGTACGATGCCGAAGGCCGGTTCTGGCTGGCCCGGTCGGAGCTCGCGGCGGGACGTTGCGACCCGTTGCCGCCGTGGACTTACATTGCCGCAGTGGGGTTTGCCGATTTCACTCGCACGCAACACGAGATTCTGGAGCACCTGGCGCGGCGGACGCGGCAACTCGTCATCACCCTGCCCTGGGACGAAACGCGACCCGACGTGTTCGACACTTCGGCGGCCACGTGGGAGCGGTTGTGCAAATCCTTCGGCACGTTGAAACGCGAACCGCCCGAAACGACGGGGACGGAAGCGGAGTTCCGTCGTGTCATTCGCGAAGGGTTGTTTTCCAATCCGCGCCAGTGGAAGCCGGCCGGTGCGGCCACCGGATTGGAGATCGTGGCGGCGACCGGACAGCGCAGCGAACGGGCGGCGGTGGCGCGACGGATCAAATCGCTTTTGGCGGATGGCGTGCCTGCCGGATCGATCGTGGTGGGACTGCGATCGTTGAGTGTGGACGGCCTGGAATGGACCAAATCGCTGAATGCCGCCGGCGTCCCCGCGTGGTGCGAAATCGGACCGCCGCTAAAGGAACAGGGGCTGGTCAAGTTTCTGGTGGCGGTGCTGTGCGCCGAACGGGACGACTGGGCTTTTTCGCGCTTGATGACGGTGCTCGATTCGTCATTTTTCCGCCCGCATTGCAGTCGAGAGTCGAAAGCCGAGAGTCGCGAGCCAGAGAAGACTGGAGCGGCGGTGCGTGCCGCGTCGACCGCGCTGCGTCGATTGCAGTTACCGGAGCGTCGGACCGTCATCCTCGACGTGTTGCAGGGCGCCGCAGCGCGGGTTTCTGAACCGGAGACGGCAGAATCCAATGAGATGTCATTGCACGCCTTGGCGAAACAGGCCCTGCCGCTGTTGCGTTGGTATTCCTCGCAGACCGAGCCGCTACGGCGGGGGCACACGCTCGTGGAATGGATCGACGTGCTGGCGGAGCTGGTGAAGCACTGCGGCGCGATCGATTCGACAAACGCGGAGGATGTTTCACTGTGGGATCGGCTGCAGCGCACGCTGCGCGACGCCGCCGACGCGGAAGCCCGATCGTGCGCCGCACCGGCACCGTTAAAACTCTCGGAGTTCATTGAAGAATTTCGCGACCTCATTGCCAGTGAGCAGATGGAGGCTGCCGAAGAACATCCCGGTTGCGTGCGCGTGCTCAGCTTCGACCAGCTTCGGCACGTGTCGTGTCCGCATGTCTTTCTGGCGGGCCTCACCGAAGACTGCTTTCCCCAAAGACGCAGCGACGATTGCCTGTTCACCGATGCCGAGCGAGAACGGCTATGGAAGCGCGGGTTGTCGCTGCGGTTCCAGGCGCGGCACCAATTGGAGGAGATGCAGTTTTTTCATTCGCTGCTGCTACGGGCCAGCCGGACATTGACGATCAGCTATCCCGAGATCGACCAGAACGGCCAGCCGGTGTTTGCAAGCCCGTACGTCGCCTCCTTGCGAAGGCTGTTTGCGGACGATGCGCTGCCTGTGCAACAGGAAGGTCAACTTGATCCCGTGCCTCCAGCCGACCAGGCGCTGTCGCAAGAAGACGTGCGGCTCGTCGCGATCGAAGAAGCGTTGGCCGGACGATGCGGCTGGCTGCGTGCGCTTCAGGCCGAGCCACCAACTCGGTCAATGGTGGACAATCTGCTGGCGGCGGTGGAAATGGCCGCACATCGCTTCCATACGTCTGGGTTCACTGCCTACGAAGGACGGCTGGAACGGCCGGACCATCAGAACGCGCTCGCCGCACGATTCGGGCCGCAGCACCAGTTCAGCGCCACCGAGCTGGAGGCGTATGCGAGCTGCCCCTTCCGATTCTGGCTGGAAAACGTGCTCGAAATCGAGCCGCCCGCCGATCCCGCGGAGGGAACGGACCATCTCGGCCGCGGTCACATCGTCCACGCTGCGCTTGCCGAACTGTTGTCACCCATGGTGGCGGGCGCGGCCCCGGCCGAGCTGGCGGCACGGTTTCA
>Ga0209172_10007925_pt1 | contig 10657 bp, 9 predicted proteins | sample LarsenN4metaG_FD_184113 | JGI IMG/M metagenome (GOLD analysis project Ga0209172, IMG submission 184113) | Hot spring sediment bacterial and archeal communities from British Columbia, Canada, to study Microbial Dark Matter (Phase II) - Larsen... ... | reverse complement strand
GGTTTTCGAAGGCGCGCCGGGCGTCGTCCGGGCGGAGCGCGCCGGGCGAGGTTTCGCGCTCGACCGAGACGCGCAGCGCGTAGAGCGGGCAGTTGTTCCGGGTGTCCTTGCTGGCGATGCGCTCGGGGATGGCCTGCGTGCACTCGAAACGGGCAGCCACGTCGAAGTGCGCGCACTGCTTGCAGGAGTGCAGCTCGAAGCCGCACTTGGGGCACTGGCCAAAGGCGTCGATGGAAGGCGGCAGCACCGTGCCGCACTGGGCGCAGCGCGACAGGCTGCGCCGGCCGGGCATCTGCGGGGTCTTGGGCCCGAGCTGTTCGCGGGGAGCGCGGGGCAACTCTCTCTTTTCCCGCTTCTCCCGCCGCTCGCTGTCTTGGTAGCCCGGTTGCCGGTATTTCCTCACACCTTGGCCTCCTGGAGGTCTTGCGCCGGCGGAAGTCTAACCCATGTCAGGCCGGCGGCTCACTAGCTTTTTCCGAGCAGGTGGCGCAGCGCCGCTTCGAGCTCCGGCGTGCGGAACCGGTAGCCGGAGCTTACGAGTTTCGCCGGTTCGACCCGCGCGCTGGCGAGCAAGAGCTCGTCGGCCATTTCTCCGAAAGCCAGCCGCGCCGCAAAGGCCGGCATCGGGAAGATCGTGGGCCGGGCGAGCACGCGCCCGAGCGTCTTGGTGAATTCACGATTGGTGACGGCGCGCGGGGCCACCGCGTTCACCGGGCCGCGCAGCGGCTCGGTCGTCAGCGCGTGGTGGATGGCGCCGATAAGATCATCAATCGCGATCCAGCTCATGAACTGGCTTCCAGGGCCGATCCGGCCGCCCAGGCCGAGTTTGAAGGGCGTCAACATCCGGGCCAGCGCGCCGCCCGCCGGGCTCAAGACCACGCCGATGCGCAGCTGCACCACGCGAATGCCTTTCTCCGCGGCCGCATGCGCCGCTGCCTCCCAGTCGCGGCACACCGCGGCCAGGAAGCCGGCTCCGGACGGGCTGTCTTCGCGCAGGACCTCGTCGCCGCGGTCGCCGTAGTAGCCGATGGCCGACGCGCAGACGAGTGTCTTCGGCGGACGCTTGAGCCCCGCCAGCGCCTCCGCCAGCAGGCGAGTCCCCTCGACGCGGCTCGAACGGATGCGCGCTTTCTTCGCGGCGGTCCACCGCCCGGCGATGTTCTCGCCGGCCAGGTGGACGACCGCGTCGAGCCCTTCCAGTTTCGCGGCTTCAATCGTTCCCGCTTGCGGGTCCCACGGCACTTCAACTACCCCGGGCTTCAGCCGGCCGCGCACCAGGCGGACGACCTCGTGGCCGCCGCTGGCGAGGAAGGAAACCAGGGCCGAGCCCACGAGGCCGGTCGAACCGGAAACGAGAATCTTCATGGCTGCATTCCCTCGCCCTGTCAGCAACCGATAGGGTTATTACGCTGGAGCGGCGGCAGGGGTCGCGCAGATACGATTGGCTCCCCGGGCAGGACTCGCTTGTCCAGAGGCCGCAGGCCGAAGGACTTGTCCAGAGCAAGCCTGCCGTAGGCAGGCGCGTCGAAGGGAACCTGCAACCCCTCGCTCAGGAAAGAGGTTGGCTCCCCGGGCAGGACTCGCTTGTCCAGAGGCCGCAGGCCGAAGGACTTGTCCAGAGCAAGCCTGCCGTAGGCAGGCGCGTCGAAGGGAACCTGCAACCCCTCGCTCAGGAAAAGAGTTGGCTCCCCGGGCAGGACTCGAACCTGCAACCCTTCGGTTAACAGCCGAATGCTCTACCATTGAGCTACCGGGGAGCGGGCCGGCAAGATTCTAGCATCGCTCCCGGCGGGCGTAAACGCCCCCTAGAAGAGCGCCGCCGGCGCCGCCGACGTTTCAAGACCCAGCGCCGCGCTTCAATTGCTCCACAAAGTGATCGGCCTCGCGGGTGGGCTTGGGGATGCGGGTGCGGTCGGTGCAGGCGAGCGTCAGTTCGACGGCTGACTCGAGGTCCACGCGGTGGCCGATGGAGATGTAGATGGGCTGGACCCCGGCGCGCGTGCGCAGGACGGCGCCGATGGTTTCCCCGGCTTCATGGAGCGGCGTCCAGGCCCCGACGCGGTCGGGGGGCTCCTGGTAGTCGCCGATGAGCAGCGACTTGGCCACGCCGACGCCGGGCTTGTCGAAGATAACCGACAAGTGGCAAGCCAGCCCGAAGCGGCGCGGGTGCGAGTAGCCGTGGGCGTCGAAGAGCAGCAGGTCGGGTTCGGTGCGGAGCTTCGCGAAAGCGTCGAGCAGGGCCGGCCCTTCGCGAAACACCAGCAGGCCGGGCACGTAGGGAAAGGTCAGGGGGCGCTCGGCCGACTGCCGCTCGATTTCCTTCAAGTCGGGGAATGAATAGACAATCACTCCAGCGTAGCCCATCGCCTCGCGCCCGCGCCGGGACAAGGCGATGTCCGCCCCGGCCACGGTGCGGAGGGCGCCGAAGTCTTTCTCTTTTTTCAGGCGGCCCCGCATCTCGAGCTGCAGCCGGGCGGCTTCCGGCGGGGTGAGGTCCCAGCGGTGGGGGACGGCGGCCTGCATGGGGAGATTCTACTGCGGCGGGTCAGAGGAAAACAGGCAGGAGAGGCGCGGGCCTAGCCCTTCTTCAGCTCGGCCAGCACGAGCTGGGCCACGGCCTTCAAGGTCTCGAAGACGCCGCTGCCGGTGATGGCGACGGCTTCGATGGAGGGCTCGTTCTTGAGCTGGAGCTCTTTCTTGAGGTCGTCAACGGGCAGGGCGCCGGGGAGGTCGCGCTTGTTCAGCTGCAACACATAGGGGATGGACTGGAAATCGAAGCCGTGCTCTTTCAGGTTGTCCTGGAGGTTTTCGAGCGTCTCCAGGTTGGCGTCCATGCGCTCTCCCTGCGAGTCGGCCACGAACACCACGCCGTCCACGCCCTTCAGGATGAGCTTGCGGCTGGCGTCATAGAAGACCTGGCCGGGGACGGTGTAGAGGTGGAAGCGGGTCTTGAAGCCGCGCACCGTGCCCAAGTCCAGCGGCAGAAAGTCGAAGAACAGCGTGCGGTCGGTCTCCGTCGCCAGCGAAATCATCTTGCCTTTCTGGTTGGGGTTGGCGTTGTCGTAGATCCACTGCAGGTTGGCGGTCTTGCCGCCCAGGCCGGGCCCGTAGTACACCAGTTTGCAGTTGATTTCCCGCGCGGCGAAGTTGATGAACGACACGAGCTTCCCCTAACGAGCCGGGCTCAAGCGTTCGTTTATAGCACAGGCAAACGCTTCGCGCAACCCAATGCTGTTCTATCGGTCGACGCTGTGCTCTCTTTTTCCCGGAAGCCTCCCTCGAGGCCGTACCCCGATGCCCCTTGTAAGCCACGTATTATCAAGTACGTAGAAAACAGCCGAATATTGTCAGTTTAGTTGACCAAACACGTCCGCTGAAAGAAGTCATTCCGTCGGCTTGCATTGACTTGACCGCACGCAATTTGCTATAAGTTTTGTGGGTTTTTGCCCACATGGCGAAGAAACAGCGCAGGAAGAAGTCCCACGGGGCCGCGAAGAGGAGCCGCACGAGCGGACGGGCGCGGCGCGCGCGCGCGGGACGGTCCTCGGCGAAAGCCGCGGCGGCCCGACTGGTGGTGCCGCCCAAAGTGGTCGATCCGCGTGTGGCCCAGGTCATGAAGGCGTACGAAGGGGCCATGCGCCACTTCAATCGCCAGAACTTCCGCCGCGCCAAAGAAACTTTGGAGAAAGTCCTGGCCGGGCCGAGCCGCGAGTTGGCCGAGCGGGCCCGGGTCCACCTGGTTATCTGCGAGCAGCGCCTGCAGCGCGCCCCGGCGGTGCACCTGCGCGGCGCCGATGACCATTACCACTATGCGGTGTCGCAAATCAACTCGGGGAATTATGAGGAAGCGCGGGCGCATCTGGAAAAGGCGCGCAAGCTCGCGCCCAAGGCCGACCACATCTACTACGCCCTGGCCTCGGTGGCCGCTCTCACCCGGGAGCCGGAAGAGGCTTGCAAGCACCTGGCCCAGGCCATCAAGCTCCGCCCCGAGAACCGCTACCACGCCCGCAACGACTCCGACTTCAAGCCGCTCGAGGACGACGTTCGCTTCCAGGAGCTGCTCTACCCGGAGCGGGGCGGCGCCCGGCTCACCGAGCTCCGCACCTGACCCCCCGCCGCGCGAGAACCGCTGGCTCTTCCACCCGCACCTGTGGTCTCATACAAGCGACTGCGACTGCTGATGCCTGCTGACCTCGCCATCGTCGTGCTGGCCGCCGGCAAGGGCACCCGGCTGAAATCCGAGCGCGCCAAGGTTCTCCACCAGGCGGGCGGGCTTCCGCTCATCGCGCAGGTTTTGCGCTCCTTGACTCCGCTAAGGCGCGGAGGCCGCGCCGCCGCGGCGGGCGTCTGGGTGGTGGTCGGCCACCAGGCCGACGCCGTGCGCGCGGCCGCGGAACCGTTCGCGGTGCGCACAGTCGTGCAGCGGCCGCAACTCGGCACCGGGCACGCCGTGGCCCAGGCTCTGAAGGCCCTGCCGCGCGGCCACGCGCGCCTGCTCGTTCTGCCCGGCGACGCCCCGCTGCTGCGGCCGGAGACGCTCCAGGCCTTGGTGCGGGCGCACGCCGAACAGGGCGCGGCCGCCACCGTGCTGACGGCCGAGCTGGAGGAGCCGCGGGGCTACGGCCGCATCGTGCGGAACGCCTCGGGCGGCGTCGAGGCCATCGTGGAGCAAGGTGCCTTGCGGCCCGAGCAGACGGGCTTGGGCGAGGTGAACTCGGGCACCTATGTCTTCAGCCGCGCCAAGCTCGCCGGCGTGCTTGGAAAACTCGGCCGCGACAACGTCCACCGCGAGTACTACCTGACCGACGCCATCAAATTGCTGCGGCAGGCGGGCGAGGGCGTGACCGCCCATGTCACCGGCGATGCCGAGGAGATTCTCGGGGTCAACACCCCGGCCGACCTCGCCCGCGTGGACGCGGCGCTGCGCCGGCGCAAGGCCGACGCGCTGATGGCCGCCGGCGTGACCCTCTACCAGCCGGAGTCCCAGGCCATCGACCCGGACGTCGCCGTCGGCCCCGACACCGTCATCGAGCGCGGCGTGGAGCTGCGCGGGGCCACCCGGCTCGGGCGCCGCTGCCACATCGGCGCCAACTCGATCCTTGTCAACGCCGTCCTCGCCGACGACGTCACCGTGAAGCCGCACTGCCTGGTCCTGAACAGCCGCCTGGGCGCGAGCGTAACCGTGGGCCCGTTCGCCCATCTGCGCGACGGGGCCGACATCCGCGCCGGCGCCCGCATTGGCAACTATGTGGAAGTGAAGAAGTCGGTCGTCGGGGAAGGGGCCAAGGCGCAGCACCTCACCTACTTGGGCGACGCCCGCGTCGGCCGCAAGACCAACGTCGGCGCCGGCACCATCACCTGCAACTACGACGGCGTCAACAAGAACCCCACCACCATCGGCGACGACGTTTTCATCGGCAGCGGCACCGAGCTGGTGGCGCCGGTCAAGGTCGGCCGCGGCGCCTACGTGGCCGCCGGCTCGACCGTGACCGAAAACGTCCCGGCTGATGCTCTCGCCATCGCCCGTGGCCGTCAAGTGAACAAGCCCGGCTGGGCGCGCACGCGCCGGCAGAAGCTGGCCGCCGCCAAGGCGCAGAAGGAAGAGCCGGCCGCCGGTGTGCGCCTGGCCGCGAAGGCCAGTGTCGCCCGGCGCGCTCGTCGGAAGCCCCGGCGGCGGCGTCGGCGCCGGTAGCCTGTGTCGCGCAAGGCCAAGCTGGCGGTGGCAGTCGCCTTTCTCGCCTTCGTGGGAATCCTGGTCTACTCCAGCCTGGGCCTCGGCGAGGTGAAGGTGGAAGTCTGCATCGAGTTCAAGGGCCGCACGGGCTGTGGGACGGCGGCGGCGCCCACCGAAGAAGAGGCGTTGCGCACGGCGGCCGACAACGCCTGCGCCCTCATCGCCTCCGGCATGACCGATTCCATCGCTTGCTCCCGCACCGAACCGAAGAGCGTCCGCCGGCTCGAGTAGGCCGGCTCTTGCTTTCCGGCGCGGCTGTGCTAGACTTTGGTTTGCCCCCGATGATGAAGTTCGGCGTGGTCGTTTTCCCCGGCAGCAATTGCGACCACGACGCCTTCCACGTTCTTCGCGACGTCCTGGGCCAGCCCACCGAGTGGATTTGGCACCAGTCGGCTGAACTTGGCCCGCTCGACGCCGTGATCCTCCCCGGCGGCTTCTCTTACGGCGACTACCTGCGCACGGGAGCCATTGCCAGTCACTCGCCGGTGATGGGCGCGGTCAGGAAGTTCGCGGCGCAGGGCGGGCTGGTGCTGGGCATTTGCAACGGCTTCCAGATTCTGTGCGAGTCGGGGCTGCTGCCGGGGGCGATGCTCCGCAACCGGAGGCTGAAGTTCCTCTGCCGCTTCGTCCACCTGCGGGTCGAGAACACTGACACGCCCTTCACCGGCGCCTGCCAGCCCGGCCAGGTCCTCAAGATCCCCATCGCCCACATGGACGGGAACTACTTCGTTGACGACGCCGCGCGGCGGGAGCTCGAGCGGAACGGGCAGATTGTTTTCCGCTATGCGACGCCCGCGGGCGAGATCGTGGATAGCGAAGAGGCCAACCCCAACGGGGCGCTCGCCAACATCGCCGGCATTTGCAACCAGGAGCGCAACGTCCTCGGCCTGATGCCCCACCCCGAGCGCGCCTCCGAGCCTTTGATGGGCTCGACCGACGGCCTGGCGATTTTCCAGTCTATGATCGCTTCGCTGGTCGCCAAGTGAACGAGCCCGCTGTCACCGCCGAGCTGGTCGCCCAGCACGGGCTGACCGCCGAGGAGTACGAGCGCATCCGGCAAATCCTCGGCCGCACCCCCACCTTCACCGAGCTTGGCATCTTCAGCGTGATGTGGAGCGAGCACTGCTCCTACAAATCGAGCAAGGTGCACCTGAAGCGGCTGCCGACCAGCGGCCCGCAAGTCTTGCAGGGACCCGGCGAGAACGCGGGGGTCGTCGACATCGGGGACGGCCTGGCCGCCGTCTTCAAGATCGAGTCGCACAACCACCCGAGCTTCGTTGAGCCGTTCCAGGGCGCCGCCACCGGCGTGGGCGGCATTCTGCGCGACATCTTCACCATGGGCGCGCGCCCCATCGCCATCCTCGATGCGCTGCGCTTCGGCTCGCTCGAAGACCCTAAGAACCGCGCCATCGCCGAAGGCGTCGTCAGCGGCATCGCTTTCTACGGGAACTGCATCGGCGTGCCCACGGTGGGCGGCGACGTCTACTTCGAGCCGGAACCCTCCGGCTACGCCCACAACCCGCTCGTGAACGCGTTGTGCCTGGGCGTGGCGCCGAAGGAAAAGATTTTCTTCGCGCAGGCGCGCGGCGTCGGCAACCCCGTCATCTACGTCGGCGCCAAGACCGGCCGCGACGGCATCCACGGCGCCAGCCTGCTGGCCTCGGCCGAGTTCGACGAGGCGTCGCAGGCGAAGCGTCCCAACGTCCAGATCGGCGACCCTTTTCTCGAAAAGCTCCTGCTCGAGGCCCTGCTCGAAGCGCTTGACACCGGTGCCATCGTCGGCTTGCAGGACATGGGCGCGGCCGGTTTGACTTGCTCGACCTGCGAGATGGGCGCCCGCGGCGGCACGGGAATTGAGATTGAGCTCGAAAAAGTCCCCCAACGCGAAGCGGGGATGACGCCCTACGAAATAATGCTCTCGGAATCCCAGGAGCGCATGCTGGTAGTGGCCGAGAAGGGCCGCGAACGGGAGATTCTCGCCATCTTCCGCAAGTGGGGGTTGGACGCCGTTCTCATCGGCGAGGTGACCGGCGACGGTAAGTTGCGCGTTTGCCACCACGGCAAGGTGGTGGCCGAGATTCCCGCGCGGCCGCTGACGGATGATTGCCCGGTCTACACCCGCCCGCTGGCCCCGCCGGCCCCGCGCGCGGAGAAGCTCATCGATTTCGCTCCGCCGGAGACAGCGGCGCAGAACTTGCGGGATGACCTCCTCACCTTGCTTGGGTCGCCGACTTTGGCCTCCAAGCGCTGGATCACCGAGCAATACGACTACTCCGTGCGCACCAATACCGTGCTCGGCCCGGGCCAGGGCGATGCCGCCGTGCTCCGCCTGAAAGGCACGCGGCGCGGCTTGGCGCTCACCGTGGACGGCAACGGCCGCTACTGTTATCTCGACCCGCGGCGCGGCGCCCTGCTGGCGGTGGCGGAAGCCGCGCGCAACCTCGTGGCGGTCGGCGCGCGCCCCTGGGCGGTGACGAACTGCCTGAACTTCGGCAACCCCGAGAAGCCCGAAATCCTGTGGCAGTTCAGCGAAGTAATTGACGGCATGGCCGAGGCCTGCCGCGTCTTCGGCACACCCGTGACCGGCGGCAACGTCAGCTTCTACAACGAGACCCGCGGCAAGGCCATCTATCCCACGCCCGTCATCGGCATGCTTGGAGTTTTAGAAGACGTCGAGCGCCGCCTGGCCGCAGGGTTCAGGAATCAACACAGCGCGGTTGTGCTGCTGGGCGGGCGCGTGCTGGCGCGGGACGGTCTGGAGCGCACGTTTTCTTCGAGTGAGTACGCCGTACGACTGCGCGGAATCGCCAGCGGCGAGCCGCCGGCGATTGACCTGGCCTACGAGAAGCGCGTCCACGACTGCTGCCTCAAGCTCATGCGCCGCGGCTACGTGGCCGCGGCCCACGACCTCTCCGACGGTGGGCTGCTGGTTGCGCTGGCGGAAAGCTGTTTCGCGGCGCCGGAGCGCCGCGGCGTTGTGGTGACGCTGGCCAGCGAGTTGCCGCTCGAAGCGGTCTGTTTCGGAGAAGAGCCGTCGCAACTCCTGCTCGAGGTGGACGAGAAGCACCTTGCCGATTTGCTCCGGGTTGCGGCACAATACGGCGTGGAGGCGCGGCAACTGGGCTGGACCACGGCGGGCGAGTTCCGGATTCATTTCAACGGGAAGCTGGTGCTGGACGAGGACATCGCCCTTCTGGCCGAGGCCTGGCGGACGGGCCTGACCCGGCGGATGCGCGGAGCGGCAGCGTGAGCGACAGCGGCCTCATCTATCAGGACGAGCACTTCCACGACGAGTGCGGCGTCTTCGCCGTCTTCGGGCACCCGGAGGCGGCCAAGCTGACTTATCTGGGCCTCTACGGTCTCCAGCACCGCGGCCAGGAATCGGCCGGCATCGTGGCCAGCGACGGTGCCGAACTCCGTCTCCACCGCGGCATGGGTTACGTGGCCGAGATCTTCACCGAAGCGGTGATGGGGACGCTGGCCGGCCGCGCCGCCATCGGCCACACGCGCTACTCGACGGCGGGCGAGACCACGCTGGCCAACGCCCAGCCGCTGCTCGTCACCTCCAACAAGGGGCCGCTGGCCATCGGGCACAACGGCAACCTGGTGAACGCCCAGCAGGTGCGCCGGCGGCTGGAAGGCGCGGGCTCAATCTTTCAGACCACCTCCGACACCGAGGTCATCGTCCACCTGCTAGCCCAGTCGCGCAAAGAGAACCTGCGCGAAGCCATCCCCGAGGCGCTGCGGCAGGTGGAGGGCGCCTACTCGCTGGTGATGCTGGCGCGCGACGCCGTCTTCGCCATCCGCGACCCGCGGGGCTTCCGCCCGCTCTGCCTCGGGCAGCTCGAGGGCGCCTGGGTGGTGGGCTCGGAGACCTGCGCCTTCGACCTTATCGGCGCCGAGTACATCCGCGAGATCGAGCCGGGGGAGATGGTCATCCTGTCGGAGAAGGGCGTCGAGTCGAGCTATTTCTCCCCGCCCACCAAGCACAGCTACTGCATCTTCGAGCACGTTTACTTCTCCCGGCCGGACTCGGTCATTTTCGGCCGGCCAGTGCAGAAGAGCCGGGAGATGCTGGGCCGGCTCCTGGCGCGGGAGCACCCGGCGGACGCCGACATCGTGGTGCCCGTTCCCGACTCCGGCGTGGCCGCCGCCCTCGGCTACGCGCAGGAGTCCGGGATTGCCTTGAAGGTCGCCCTCATCCGCAACCACTACATCGGCCGCACCTTCCTCCAGCCGGAGCAGTCCATCCGCGATTTCAACGTTCGGGTGAAGCTCAACCCGGTGCGCAGTTTGCTCGAAAACAAGCGGGTGGTGCTGCTCGACGACTCCATCGTGCGCGGCACCACCATGCGCAAGATCGTGCGCATGATCCGGGAAGCGGGGGCGCTGGCCGTGCACGTGCGCGTCTCCTGCCCGCCCATCGTTTCGCCCTGTTTCTACGGCATCGACACCCCCACCAAGCGCGAGTTGATCGGAGCCCACAAGTCGGTGGACGACATCCGCGCCTTCATCGAAGCCGACTCGCTCGGCTACCTCTCTCTGGAGGGGATGCGCAAGGCCGTGGCCGACGCCGAGGGCCGCTACTGCACCGCCTGCTACACCGGCAAGTACCCGACCGACTTCGTCGAGCTTCAGCTCCAGGCAGAAGAGAACGCCGCGGCCAAGACCGACCTCGCCGAGGCTTTCTCCAACAAGCGCGCCCGCTTCGACTGACCCAGGCAACGCCTGGCCCGGCGAAGGAATCTTTGTTGTCAGAGACGGAGAGAATGAAAGGGCTCGGACGGATAACCGCCCTCCTGGGACTCGCTCTGCTGGCGGCCCTGCCGCTGGCGGCGCAGGGGACCGCTGCGCCGGGGCCCGGCCCGGAGGTGCGCCAGCGATGCTGGGGCGTCGACCCCAAGGCCCCGGTCCTCATCGAAG
>Ga0209172_10007919_pt1 | contig 10666 bp, 13 predicted proteins | sample LarsenN4metaG_FD_184113 | JGI IMG/M metagenome (GOLD analysis project Ga0209172, IMG submission 184113) | Hot spring sediment bacterial and archeal communities from British Columbia, Canada, to study Microbial Dark Matter (Phase II) - Larsen... ... | reverse complement strand
GTGATTTATTTTGCTCAAAAGTACGGTGACACGCTGGGTTTTGTTTTGACAGGGTTTACCAGATTGACAGGTTTTTTTAGAAAAACATCCTGCAAACCTTGTAAATCTTGTCAGAAAACAAAAAAACTCCAGCGGGATGCCCGCCGGAGTTTCTGACATTTTTATCAATCCAATGTCCGCGTTCGCTCAGGCGATTTGGACATTCACTGCATTCATGCCTTTTTTGCCCTGTTTGGTGTCAAACGTGACAGTGTCCCCTTCGCGGATTTTGTCAACCAGGCCGCTGACGTGGACAAAAATTTCCTGCCCGGAAGCAGAATCAACGATGAAACCAAAACCTTTGGTCTCGTTGAAGAACTTGACGGTTCCTTTGTACATTACTGAAAAAACTTTAAAAAATGAAAAAATCGGCTTTTGCCACTGCAAAGATAGGGGGCAGGTTGGAAATTGGAAGTTGGAAATTGATGGACTCAAAAAATTTTCAATGCCTAATTTCTAATGTCTAATTTCCAATTTCTAATACCGCTTCACCGACTCGATGATGTAGAGCGGGCGATTTTTGATTTCGCTGTAAATATTGGAAAGGTAGATGGACATGATGTAGAGATTGAGGCAGGTGATGGCGAAAAAAACCGACATCAGCACGACGAGCGAAGCCCAACCCGTGAGACTGCTCGTGACGTGGTCGCCGAAAATGTCAACATTGGTGAGTTTTACCTTGACGGCGTTGAAAATGGCGACGCTGGCGAAGAGAACGGAGAACAAAAAAATCCACAACAACAAGGTTCTCAGGAAAGTAGTGAACGACGTGATGGCGACGAGCGAGGCTCGGAACTGTCCGCCCAACGTCGCCTCCGGGTCGGGCAAAAGGGCCTCCTCCACGTCGAGTGAGTCCGTGTTGTAGCCCACGAGGGCGTAATTGGCTTTGAGGTAATGGCTGTTTTCGCGGAGGCGGAGCAGCGAATTGAGCGCCCGGCGGCTGATGATGCGGGTGTGGTGCGCGCGCGGGTCGAGCCGCAGCCCCGACCATCGCTGCATGATGTAGTAAAAAACTTTGTAGAGCAACTTGCTCGCCAGTGGCAGTCGCCGTTCGCGGGCGCGGAGATAAACGATGTCGGAGCCCCGTTGGCTGGCTTCCCAAAGTTGGGTGACGAGTTGGGGTTTATTGGAAAAATCGAACTCGAAAATGACTGTGTAGTCGCCGTTGGCGCGGTCGAGGCCGGCGAGCAAAGCGTTGTCGCGGCTAACGGGAGCGCTGAGATTCAGGAGAAAAATGTTCTTCCGTAAATCTTCCGGCAAAGGCGTTATCACCTCGTCGAGCAGCGATTGGTCGCAGTGGTTGTTGACCAAAACAAACTCGAAATCAGAGAATTGCGCCTTCAACTCGGCGTACAAACCCGTGAGCCAGGCCGACAATTCGCGGGTCTGGCGGTTCGACTGAATGACGTTGACGACGGAAATAAAAGAGTGACGGACGGCTGTGGTCATGGGGCAAAGGTATTTAGAACGTCGGAAGGGTTCGCAACCCTTCCGACATTAAACACTTACCTTTCAATATAAAGCAAAAGAGCCTCAATGTCTTCGTCAGTTAGGCTGGGAAAGTTGTTTTAGCGCCATCAGTTTTCATTCTGGATTCCAAAATCAAAAACTTTGTCGTTGGAGTATGAGGTAGGAGCCGTGCTTGCATAAATAAAACAGTATTCGCCCTTTTTCAATGGCTTTGTAAAAGAGACTTTAAATATTCCATCTGCGATATTTTCGAACTCAAATGCAACTTTATCCTTGTCGGGAACGCCCATTTTACTTTTGTAATAGCCTTCTGAGCCTAACACAATCTCTCTGCTATTTTTATTATCATCCAATTTCACTAAAACAAACTCGTTGGGTGAGGATGCTGTTGCAAAATACCAGCTATCTCGGGTTGAATTGGGGTTTTCTTCAAAATAAAAATAAAACGTCGGACTGTTTTCTTCTAATTGCTGCTTACTTTTTGGACCCGCTAAAGTACCTTTTACCTTAACTTTTCCTACCATAGCCCCCCCAATCCTCCTGAACTCATTTCCGATATCACTGTGGGTTCCAAGCGCCTGAATAATTTTGTCGAATCTGCCGGGTTATAGTAGTAAATGCCTGTTTTCCGCATCGTTTTGGGGTCTCGCATATCTTTTTGGCTGGCTACATCTTTTTGCGTTTGCGCAGTTGATTTTACCATTTCATTAATTACTTCTGAAGAAACGCCCTCTTTACTAAGGGCGATCAAACCGTCCGTGCTTACATCAAACTTGTTTACACTTGTCTGAATTTTGTTGACAATAACAGAGGGCTGTAATCCAATTTTTGATAACTGGATGATTTGGGCATTGGTTAAAGTGTCAACTTTTGTTTGTGCATTGACGCCGATGGACAAACAAAGCAACGATGTGAGGAGAAGATGCTTTTTCATTTCGTTTATTTTAGTTTTCTACTCGTATGGCTTTTCGATTCCGCCCCGTTTTTTTTTAAGTGGGTTCTGGCCTCCACTTTTTTGACATTGCAAAAATAGGCAAGCCGTCCGGTTTGCAAAATAATTCCTAAATAATTTTTACTGATATCAAAATTTTAAAGGGCAAGATCTACACCCACTCAAAATCCTCCGACTTCGCCGCGTTTTCCATTGCTTCGGCCACAAAAGGCGGCGGCGCGGTGAGTTTTCGCAGTTGGGTGTCGAGCCAGGCGCCGTCTACGTTCATCACGGCGCAGATGGTGCCATCAGCGCGGGTGAGTTCGTGGCGGAAGGAAAAACGCGAGCTGTCGCGGCAGAGTTTCGTGACTAAAACGTTGATAAACAGGCTTTCGCCGGGGCGCACTTCTTTCCTGAAAATGGCTTCCTCGCGGAAAAGAATTGGGCCGAAATGCTGTTCGAGCATTAGTTGGGTGGAAATGCCGTGCGCAGCCAGAAACTCGACACGAGCCGTCGCGCCAAAGTCATAATAGACCGAGTGGCGCAGGTGAAAATTCGGGTCGAGGTCGGCCCAGCGAAGCGAGACAGGGATTTTGAATTCGGACACAGAAAAAATGAGTGAATGTGTGAGTGTGTAAATGAGTGAGTTGCTGTCAGCGCCCGCCGATGTGTTCCTGAAACGACGTGACCAATTCCATCGGGTCGTCGGGCCAGGAGCGCAGGAGCAGAAACACGCCGAAAAACATGATTATTTTGACCAGAATGCTGGCGCGACTAAAATCGCGTTTGTTGCCGGCGCGGTAAATGGCTAAAGTGGCAAAGAGGGCTGGCAGCAACAAAAACACTCCTCCTGCGATGATTTGCCAGCCCGGCGCGCCGGTTTGTTGCCAAAAATAGAGGAGAAATGCAATGAGCATGATTACCGCCAAACCCACAAATGCAGCAGGTTTTTTGGCAAAACGCGGGCCTTTTAATACCGCCAGCGTGATGCAGCCACAAGCCGCATCGCCCTGAAAATCCTCGAGGTCTTTGATTTGTTCGCGCAACAAATTGGTAAAAAAAGCAAAAATCCCGTAGAGCCACACCAGTGCGACGGCCTGCTGAATCGCTTCCGGTTGGATAAATGAAGTGAGCCAAATCGGCCTTTCTTCCGGGAAAAGAATGATGATGGGCACGACACCGCACAACAGCGATACCAGGAAATTCCCCACAATCGGTGTGCATTTCAACTGCCAGGCGTATAAAAACAACAGGAAAGACACGCCCGGAAACACCCAAAGCGGCCAGTGATTGGTTGGGCGCAGTTCGCGATCCAGAAAAAAGGCAACGCCGTGCACGACCACGACCAGACTCGAATAAAACACCAACGCGGCAGATGGCGGCAGGTAGCGCCCCCACAACACGCGATCAGGTTTGTTGATGGCGTCAATTTCGCGGTCGTAGTAGTCGTTCAGGACATAACCAGCCAGCGTGGTGAGCAATGTAGCGGCAGCGATAAGGCCAAAAGTCCATTCCGTCAGCACGGGAATTCCGCCCGCTTTGAGAATGGCAGGACGCAGGGCAAACCAATACGGCACCAACTGGGTGAGCAACACAATGACCAGATTGGGCAGCCGCAGCAACCGGACGAAGGCCAACACCTGATTCATGCCGCCAAGTTAGAATTGGTAATTGGTTGTTAGTTGTTGGTTGTTGATTTAAGATTTCAGGCTCCCTCTAAAATTTTGATTTTCAGTAAGAAAAGTTTTCAGAACAGAAATAATTTACCGGGAACCATGAACTAACAACCAACAACTATGAACCAACTTCAATACTCCGGCCATTTTTGCTGCAATTTCATCACCTTCTCGATGATGTCGCGGACACAACCGCGTCCGCCGGAGAGCGGGGAGACATAATCGCAAATACTCAGCACATCGGGCACGGCATCGGAAGGGCAGGCGGAAAGGACGACTTTGCGCAGCACCGGCAAATCGGGTAAATCGTCGCCCATGTAGCAAATTTCGGAAACGAGGGTGTCGGTGCGGCGCAGGAATGACTGGAATGCCTCCCATTTGTCGTGGATGCCGGAATAATACTCCTCGATACCGAGGTCGGTGAGGCGTTTTTTGGCGCCTTCCGACCTGCCGCCGGTGATAATGCCGATGGGATAACCCGCGCGAATCGCCCATTTGATGGCCTGGCCGTCGCGGACGTTCATCGTGCGGAGCAGCTCGCCCGCTTCCGTCACGAGCAGGTCGTTGTTGGTCAAAACACCGTCCACATCGAGCACGAAAGCCTTCACGGCCTGCATTTTATCGAACAAATGGACGAGTTCGACCTCGATGGGGGCGGGGGAGAGGGGGGGCGGGATGAGTTCATTCCCGATTTTGTTTACTTGTTGTTGGCTCTCCATTCGTACACCCATTTTGCCTGGATTTGTTCCAGGTGCGCTTCGTTGGATTCTTCGCGTTTGCCCTCGAAATGGGGGATTTCCAGCACCCACTGGAGCAAATCGGTGAAGCGGATTCTGTAAATTTTACCCTCGTCGAAGTCGTCGCCGAAACGCTCGTAGAGCGCCATCGCGATGTCTTCGTGGTCATTCCAGTGGATGGGCAAATTGTCAAAGTCTTGGAAAGGCATTTTTAGACGGTTGACGGTTGACGGTTGACGGTTAACGGTTGACGACTCTTGACTTTGATTAACAATATTTTGTCTCGCCGTGAATCGTCAACCGTGTACCGTCAACCGTTATGTTTAATGTTCGTGTCCGATAATTCTTCTTTGGTCGGGGATGGTGACGGTGATGTGGGCGTCATTGTCGAGGATGACGCACTGGCAACCGAGGCGGCTTTCGAGACGCGGATTGATGGCGCGATCAATGAAATCTTCCTCTTTATCCGATATTTCTTCCAGAAATTCGTCTCCTTTTTCCACGTACACGTGGCAGGTGGAGCAGGCGCACACGCCGCCACAGTTGTGGTTCAGGTGAATGTCGTAATCCTCCGTCAGTTCCAAAATGGATTTATCCTCGAAATCACCCGTCACGGTTTTGGGAGCAATACTTGTATCTTCAAACAGAAATTTTACGGTAGCCATTGTATCAGGTTGATAGGAGATTGGGGAAAAGGAATTTGGACGAATGTGTCCTGCATCGCGTTCCCACCCCCCTCAAAGGGCGCGCAAAGATAGATTTTGGCTACTAAACAAGGGAAAAAGAGCAAAGTTTCATTTTAACCGCCTGAAATCCCGCCCAAAAACAGGATGGGCAGCAGGCTGGCAAGCAATGAAAGCGTAAGCGATCTGGTGTGGTTGACCTCGTACACTTCGATTTTTTCCAACTGGTCGTAGGTCAGGGTCACGGTCGCCGAGTCGGACAGGGCGATGATAAACTGGGGTTTTACGTACATCAACACTTCGTCTTTGCTCAACCGGGCATCGCGCCGCCCCGTCACCGTCGCGACTTCCTCCGCTTCCACTTCGTCGAGCCGGATCAGCAGCCCCACCATTTTATCGTCCTGAAAATCGGCCTCCGACACATACCAGACATGCGTGTTCGGGCGCGAGGCGTCGAGCACGTAGAAGGTGAGTTGGTATTGACCGATCTTCGTCAAACGGCTTTTGGCCATCGGGTAACGCTGGTAAAAAAGGCAACCCGACAGAAAAAAAATTGACAGCAAAAGCGAGATGCGGAGCAAGTTCAGACGGTTTTTCATGTATTCGAGTTTTTTCGAAAGATCATTTTTAATTAAAAATGCGAATCACGGGTTAGTAAAAACGAATTTTTGCACCTATTTCCCGCAAATTATCGCAGAAAAATACCGCAGATATTCGCAGATGCAAGTTAAAATCAGCGCTGGTCTGCGCAAGTCATCAGCGAAAATCAGCGGGAAAATATCACAACAGGTTAAAACCGTTTTAACCCGTGATTCGCATTAAAAGCCAATGCCGAGCGAGAGCGACGGCGCCACAATAAACCACGAAGTATCCGAGTAATAACCGCTGCTTTCCTTGAATTTTTCCTGTTCCCAACCCAGCGGCAACGCGATCTCCATCACTGCCGGCCCCAGATGGTATTGCCAGCCGATACGGGCTAAAAATTTATAGACAGTCGCCTCGCGCTCGATGTTTACCCCGGTAAACGGCTCTTGATCGATATAAATCCTGCGTCCCAGCCGCATATCGGGGCCGAAATACGCATTCGAGCGGCGCCCGGTGAGCCTTCCGTGGAAAAAAGTTTTGGAAAAAACGCCTGCTTCCCAACTGCGCCCCGTGATGTCTCTGTAATAGCCGTCCCCGCTGGGAAAGAAAAAATTGGCCTGGATGCCGAAATGGTTGTAGAGGTTGAGCGGACGTTCCACCGCGAGCGTAAAAGCCTTGTACTGAACGTCGAACCACTGGAGCGCAATACCGGTTTGCACGACTAAATTGTAGGGTTTTCGCAGCGAAGGATCCGGAATGTCGGCGTCATTCTGAGCAGACAGGCGAAGCAACAGCAGGCAAAAAAACAGGAGGAGCGATCGTTTCATAAATTGGGCCACGTCATGGTGAAAGGTCTCGACAAAGATTCAAAACCGGCACGTCGAGTTGCCCTCATTTTTCAGGGAAAAACATTTTTTTTAACGCGTCCTGCTCAAAAACAGCGGGCAACCTGCGTAACGAATTGCTGTCGTACCTTTGCCAGCGCCCTCGCCCGCCGTAGTCTTGACAAAGGCGGGCTTTTTACGCAACATAACAACATGACACACACGACCACCGCCGTCCTCGATTTGGAAAAAGTCAAAAAACTGTTCGAGGAAGCCGCCCCCGCTTACCAGTCCGCCCATCCTTACCCTTTCGGTTTTTTTGATAATTTTTTGGAAAATGATGCAGCTCACGCAGCCATGAACGCCTTCCCCGGCGTGAAAGACGAAGGCTGGATTCATTACGTCCACGTGAATGAAAAAAAGCATGGCCTCAATAAAATGGACATGATTCCCGCTGATTTGCAGGAAGTTATCAAAGCCTTGAATACCGAAGAGTTTGTCGCCTCGCTTAGCAAACTCACCGGAATTCCCGGCCTCAAATCCGACCCCTCGCTCGAAGGCGGCGGCCTCCACCAAAGCAAACGCGGCGGTTTCCTGAACATTCACGCCGACTTCACCGTGCACCCGCACAAACGCCACTGGCGCCGCCGGGTGAACGTTTTGGTGTATCTAAACGAAAACTGGAAACCCGAATATCGCGGCGAACTCGAACTCTGGACCCGCGACATGAAGGCTTGCGCGCAAAAAATTCTCCCGGTTTTCAACCGCTGCGCCATTTTCAACACCGACGAAGATTCCTATCACGGCCTCCCCGAACCCATCCAGTGCCCGGAGGACATGACCCGCAAATCCATCGCGCTCTACTACTTCACCGAGCACGACGCCGCACCGCCCAAACGCGCCACCAACTACCGCGCCCGCCCCGAAGACGGCAACAAAGCCATTCTCATCTGGCTCGACAAACAGGCGATTTCGGTCTATAACACGCTCAAAGGCTGGCTCGGCATCGACGACAAGTTCGTGAGCAAAGTGCTGAATTTCTTTAACCGGGAGAAAAAATAGACTTCAGACTTCAGATGCCAGACACCAGATTTTAGATGTAATGACTGAGTCTCTAATCTGAAGTCTGGCATCTGAAGTCTGGCATCTGGCATCTGAAAAAAATGCAAAACCAATCCACACGCACATCCCTCTTCCTCGCCCTGCTTGGCGCGGTGTTTTACATTCCCTTTCTCGGCGGGGTGCATTTGTTCGATTGGGACGAAATCAACTTCGCCGAAATCAGCCGCGAAATGCTCATGACCAAAGAGTATTTCCGGGTGTACGTCAATTTTAAGCCGTTTTGGGAAAAACCGCCGCTGTTTTTCTGGCTGCAATCACTGGCGATGGAAGGTTTCGGTGTCGGCGAATTTGCTGCCCGGCTGCCGAACGCTTTGTGCGGTATCGCGACGTTGATTTTAGTCTATCAAATTGGAAGAAGACTTTACAATCACCGATTCGGACTCGTGTGGGCGCTGACGTTTTTCGGCACGGTGCTGCCGTTTTTGTATTTCAAATCCGGCATTATTGACCCCTGGTTCAATTTTTTCATTTTCGCAGGGCTTTACCATTTCATCCTTTTTTACTGGAAAAAAGACGGATTTGAACTTGATTTGCCCAAAAACAAATGGCTGTATCTTTTCCTCGGCGGCTTCTGGATCGGCATGGGCATCCTGACGAAAGGGCAAACGGCCTACCTGCTCGCGGCGCTCACGATGGGCGTGTATTGGGTGGGCCAGCGATTCAGAATGTACGTGAGTGTGCCGCAATTCCTGTTTTTCACCCTTGCCGCCACACTCGTCACGTTCACCTGGTACGGCCTCGAGACCTGGAAAAACGGCACCTGGTTCATCACGGAATTCAATAAGTACCAATACCGCCTGTTCAGCACGCCCGACGCGGGGCACAAGGGTTTCCCCGGCTATCACTTTGTCGTGCTGCTCATCGGCTGTTTTCCCGCTTCCATTTTTGCGTTGCGGGCTTTTTGGAAAATGCCGCGCGAAGAGTTTCGCTACCGCGAAGATTTCCGCCGCTGGATGAAATACCTGTTTTGGGTCGTCCTGATTCTTTTCAGCATCGTGAAGTCGAAAATCGTGCATTACTCCTCTATGTGCTACTTCCCGCTCACGTTTCTGGCGGCTTTGACGATGGACAAAATCATCGCCGGGGACATTCGCCTGAACGGCTGGATGAAATTCGGCTTGTGGGCGATTGCGGGTTTGTTCATCCTCGCTGTGTGCGCCATGCCCTTCCTCGCCATGAACATCGAGGTATTGAAACCCCTGTTCAACGACCCCTTCGCTCAGGCTAACCTTGAAGCCGACGTGCGCTGGACGGGCTGGGAGGTGATTCCGGGCGTTTTTCTGCTGGGCGTGATGGCGGTGGCGTTTTATTATTTTCGGAAAGGACAAGTTGCTGCGGGTGCTCAACTTTCGGAAAGTTGGAAACTTTCCGAAAGTTCGTCGCGCCAAAGAGGTTTCCAAATCCTCTTCCTCGGCACGGGCGTGTTCGTGTTGCTCACCCTGATTTTCTTTATCAAACGCATCGAAGGTTACTCCCAGCGAGCCGCTATCGAATTTTTTGAAAGCAAAATCGGGCAGGACTGCTACGTGGTGCCGCACGGCTACCGCTCCTACGCGCACTTGTTTTACACCCGCAAACCGAAGGTGACGAACGAAAAAAGTTACGACCGCGACTGGCTCTATACGGGCGACATTGACAAAGATGTGTTTGTGTCAGTCAAAATCCACCGCGCCCACGAGGTGGCGGCGATTCCCGGCATGGAGGAGGTGGGAAGGAAGAATGGGTTTGTGTTTTTTAGGCGGAGAGAGTGATGCCTTCAAGAGTTGTCACGCCGAAGGCAGGCGTGAAAGCCGGAGCGAGCGGAGGCTTTTCGCTTGTTTGATGGGGCTGACAGGAGTACATTGTTATACGTTTTTTGTAAATCGACATTTCGGGTAATTTTTGCATCCTAAAAACCTCGTGCCAGCATTATAACCCTGTTTTGCTGTCCTTTCTATTAGGCCTGAACCGCATCTTGGGCAAATGGTATTTGAAGAATGCCGTTCTCGTAAAGACCTTACATGATCTCTGTTGGAGAGAGCGGATTCAGACAAATGCTTATTGATTGCTTTGATTATCTGATTGACATCTTCAGTTGATAGAATCTGATTTTGAAACTGTTTTATAAATCGGCCTACACTCGAATTAATAACGTTATCAGGTAGTATAGTTTTGAATTTACAGCCTCCAACAAAATAAACAACAGTATGTATCTTAGATTCATCTAAGTTCAGAAACTCAGATAGAATCTTTTTTTGTCTAAAGGCTTGCCTGAGTGGGTTCTGAAACGAATATTTCTTACCGTAAATTGATTGTGTCCAGTTAACCTCTTTCTCGGACCCAAAAATCCAACCCTTTTTATTTTTTGTTTCGACGATAAATAATCCAAAGACATGTTGCGCATTAACTGTTTGGTTATCAATGTTGTTATTTTTGCAGTAAAAAGTCATGTCAGTCAATTACAAAGATTTGAAAAACGAGCGGCAGTGGCGGTCGAGCACTGGGCTGAAGGAGTCTCAGTTCAGACTTTTGGTCAACCATTTTGCCGAGGCATACGAGCAGATTCATGGGGAATCGCTGTCGGAGCGCAAAGGCAATTCCAGCCAGGAATCGGTTTTCA
>Ga0209172_10007914_pt1 | contig 10672 bp, 12 predicted proteins | sample LarsenN4metaG_FD_184113 | JGI IMG/M metagenome (GOLD analysis project Ga0209172, IMG submission 184113) | Hot spring sediment bacterial and archeal communities from British Columbia, Canada, to study Microbial Dark Matter (Phase II) - Larsen... ... | reverse complement strand
TGCATGGAAGTCAGGCAACTACGACCGGCGCGCGCGCGATGACCCCGGGATATTCCCCGCCGGAGCAATATGGCACGGCGCGCACCGATCCGCGCACCGATATTTATTCGCTGGGCGCTACGTTATATGCTGCCTTGAGCGGCATCATCCCGGAAGACGGGCTTGCCCGTGCGATGGATAACACACAACTCACGCCGTTGCGCAAGCGTAACGGAAAAGTCTCGCGGCGGTTGGCATCTGCGATCGAAAAGGCAATGGGCGTTGACCCCGCAGACCGATTCCAACATGCGGATGATTTCAAGAACGCGCTGCTGGGTTCCAAATCGAAAACCCAAAGGCTTCCGGGCGATTATGTGATTGCACCACCTCCGCCATCTTCGGGGGATTCGCAGAAGAAAAATTCACTGGAAAAGGCATCGAATCCCCTCTCTGATTTCAATCCCTCCGATTTCATGGGCGGCACGCAGGAGGAAGCGCCGGTCTTCAAACCGCCGCGTAAGAAGGCAAGCTTTCCTCGCCGACTTGTCACGGCAGTTCTCTGGTTGCTCTTAATCCTTGCGGCAGGGACGGTAGGCTTGGTGCGATTCGCGCCTCAGTTTGTTCCCCCTATATTGCTGAGTCAATTGAACGCGTTGCAAATCCCCTTTCTAGTACCCGCGATCACACACACGCAGGTTTCTCCATCTGAAACATCGGTTGCTACGGAATCCCCGATTGAAACAGATCCTGTGGTTCAAGGGACTATCACGCGTACGCCGACTGTGCCACCCACCGCCACAGCCAGACCGACAATTACATTTACGCCGACCGCAAACCTGTTTCCCAACGCCGGACCTACTGCTCTGGGTGGAACGCTTGGGCAAATTGCATTTGCGTCTGACCGAACCGGGATCCCCCAGATTTACCTCATCAACACCGATGGAACAGATCTGCATCCTCTCACGAACATGAGCGAGGGTGCGTGCCAGCCAAATTGGTCGCCGGACGGCTCGTTGATCGTGTTCGTCTCGCCATGCCGTGGGCGTGCGGAGTTTTTCGAAAGCATCTATTCCAGTTCAAGTTTATATGTCATCAAGCCAGATGGCACGGAATTACGCTCGTTGACCATCATCCCCGGTTCCGATTTTGACCCGGCGTGGTCACCCGATGGGGAGCGTATCGCTTTCGCTTCTGAACGCGATGGACAGAAAGAAATTTACCTGCTCACGGTAGATTCAGGTGCGGTCATACGCCTGACCAATTCACCTCTTGGCGTTGAAAACACACAACCTTCATGGTCTCCCGATGGAACTCAAATCGTTTATACGGTAAAACGCCTTGAAGCATATCAAGTTTGGGCAATGAGTGCCACCGGCAGGGACAATGTCCAGTTGGTGCGAAGCGGACAAACGCTATGGGACTATCTGCCATTTTGGTCCACGGATGGGACAACCATCTTTTTCAACCAACGTAATCTCGGACCTGGGCGGCCTTGGTTGATGAGCATTCCATTCGCAGAGTATGCCACTCGTGATGCGGTTCGTCTGGATCTTCCCACGCCTATCGAAGATGTCGAATTTTCGCCGGATGGGTTGTGGATAACCTTCGAAAGCACGGACGAAAACGGTAATCGCGATGTGTACTATTCATCAGTGACGGGCGGAAATCGCACCCGCCTCACCGACGACCCCGGAGTTGATTTCGATCCGGATTGGAGCTCCGCGCCAAGGCCCTAAAAGGGAATCCACTTGAAGAAATTGCCCGCCATGGCCACCCATGGCGGGCAATTTCTTATACACTTCTTATTGACTTCCCTTTTTGCCTCGTTTATCATTATCCCACGATGAATAGCACTCTCGTGAAGAGAGTGCTAATTATGTGAAGCCATGCTTGATCTTACCGAACGTCAGAAAACCTTACTTCTATTAATTATCCGCGACCATATCGAATCTGCTCAGCCGATTGGTTCTAAGCGGTTGGCTGAACATTACCATCTCGAGCTTTCTCCTGCCACCATCCGCAACGAAATGGCAGCGCTGACCGAAATGGGTTATTTGCGGCAACCGCACACCTCGGCAGGGCGCGTTCCAACCGAGGAAGGTTATCGTTATTTTGTCAGCCAGATGATGCCCAATGCGGAATTGCCCGAAGCGGTGCAACACACCATCTCGCACCAATTCCACCAATCCCGCGCGGACATGGACCAGTGGATGACCCTTGCCGCGTCGATCCTCGCGCACCAATCGCAGGGTGTTTCAGTCATCACTGCGCCGCATGCCGAGCGATCGCGCTTCAAACATGTTGAGTTGATCTCGACTCAGGGACGGCAGGTTCTGATGGTGCTGGTTCTGGTGGGAGGGGAAGTAAGCCAGCAAATTCTGACACTGGCGGAACCTGTGACCCAGGAGCGACTCAGCCAGACCGCTACGCGTCTGAACACCCATCTGCCCGGTCTCGCCGTGGATGATATTTCCGCACTTTCAACTCTGCCAGACCCGCTCGATCAGGATATTCTCACTCTCATCCTTCAAGACATTCGTCGTACATCTGAAAGCAGTTCGGGTGAAATTTACACCGATGGTTTGACCAATGTTTTATCCGAGCCTGAATTCGCCGAATCCGATGAAGCGCGGCGAGCGTTGAAAATCTTTGAAGAACGCTCCACTTTACGCGACCTGCTCGCTCGCAGTACAACCAACACCACTATCGGCGGTCTGCAGGTGCTGATCGGCGGCGAGGGCGAATGGGAGGAACTGCGTCAATGTTCGATGGTGATCGCGCGTTATGGAGTCCCCGGCATGGCGACAGGCACGCTGGGTGTGCTGGGTCCCATGCGCATGTCGTATACGAAGACGATTCCCACAGTCCGCTATGTGGCTGGAATTTTGAGCGATCTGGTCAACGACCGAATCGCGGGTGAATAAAAACGATATTCGAAAACTCGATATTCGTTTGGCGAATATCGAATGTCTAATAACGAAATTGAGAGTGAAAGCATGACCGACAAGAAAAAACATCAACACGAGAAAAATATCGAAGAGACCGCGGCAGAGGCTGTGGCGACGCCGGAGACAGGCGAGCAACCGCAAGTGGATGTCGACGCGTTGAAACGCCAACTCGACGATGCCGAAGCGAAACTGGCTGAAAGTGTCGAGGGCTGGCAGCGCGCCCAGGCGGATTTCCAAAATTATAAAAAGCGCGTCGAGCGCGATAACGAAATGATGTATGCCTCGATGAAAGGCGACATTGTCAAGAAGATCCTGCCGGTGCTCGATGACCTCGAACGCGCTATGCAAAACCGCCCGGCAGACGATGCATGGGCGGGCGGCATTGACCTGATCGTGCGTAAATTTCAAAACATTCTCGATGTCGAAGGTGTAAAGCGGATCGAAGCCACAGGCGCGGAGTTCGACCCGAAATTTCACGAAGCGATCTCGCATGAACCGAGCGAAACCGTCGAAAGTCATCATGTGATCGAAGTGGTGCAAAACGGATATATGCTCGGCGAGCGAGTGATACGTCCCGCTCTAGTGAGAGTGGCTCAATAAGCAACATTTGCAAGGGCACGATATACCGTGCCCCTGCTTGAAGCATAGGAGAATTCATGGCAAAGATTATCGGTATTGACTTGGGTACGACCAACTCTGTGGCGGCAGTGATGCAGGGCGGTGAACCGATCGTGATTCCCTCTGCCGAGGGTGAGCGACTCGTCCCGTCGGTGGTCGCGGTCAACAAAAATCACGAAAGACTTGTCGGGCGTGTGGCGCGCAATCAAGCCATCACGAATCCGCAGAACACGATCTTTTCGGTGAAGCGATTCATGGGGCGCAAGTCCGACGACCCGGAGGTGGAGCGCACAAGGAAACGCGTGCCATACGCGGTGAAAGCCGCAGAGAACGGCGATGTGCGCGTGCAACTCGACGAAAAAGATTATTCACCGCCGGAGGTGTCGGCGATGATTTTGGCGAAGATCAAGCGCGACGCTGAGGCATACCTCGGTGAAACCATCACACAGGCGGTCATCACCGTCCCTGCGTATTTCAACGACGCGCAGCGCAACGCCACGAAGGACGCGGGAAAGATCGCGGGCTTGGAAGTGCTTCGCATCATCAACGAACCGACGGCATCCTCGCTGGCGTATGGTCTCGATAAAAAGAAGAACGAGATCATCGCGGTCTACGACCTCGGTGGCGGCACGTTCGATATTTCGATCCTTGATGTGGGCGACGGCGTGTTTCAGGTGCGCGCGACGAGCGGCGATACCTTCCTCGGCGGCGACGATTTCGACCTCCGCATCATGGATCACCTCATCGAGCAATTCAAGAAAGATACCGGCATCGATCTGCATAACGACCGTCAATCGTTGCAGCGTCTGAAGGAAGCCAGTGAAAAAGCCAAGATCGAACTTTCGACGACGATGCAGACCGAGATCAACTTGCCGTATTTGACGGCGGACGCGACAGGTCCCAAGCATTTGGTGATGACTCTCACTCGCGCCAAACTCGAACAACTGACAGCGGATCTGGTCGACAGGACGATTGCTCCACTCAAGCAGGCGTTGTCCGATGCGGGACTGAGCGCAGGTGAAGTGCATGAAGTGGTGATGGTCGGCGGCATGACGCGTATGCCCGCTGTGCAGGACCGCGTCCGCGCATTCTTCGGCAAGGAGCCGCACAAGGGTGTCAACCCCGATGAGGTGGTTGCCGTCGGAGCGGCGATTCAAGCGGGAGTGTTGGGCGGCGAAGTGAAGGATATTCTGCTCCTCGATGTGACACCTCTGTCACTTTCGATCGAAACACTTGGTGGTGTTGCCACAACCCAAATCGAACGCAACACAACCATTCCGACTCGAAAAAGCCAGGTTTTCTCGACTGCCAGCGATAATCAGACACAAGTTGAGATTCACGTCTTGCAGGGCGAACGCCCGATGGCAGTGGACAACAAATCGCTGGGGAAATTCATCCTCGATGGGATTCCTCCCGCGCCGCGCGGCGTGCCGCAGATCGAAGTGACGTTCGATGTGGATGCCAACGGCATTCTCAAGGTCAGCGCGCAGGATAAGGCGACAGGACGATCACAGCACATCACGATCACGGCTTCATCGGGCTTATCCGACGCGGAAGTGGAGAAGATGCGAAAAGACGCCGAGTCTCATGCCGAAGAAGACCGCAAGCGCAAAGAGCTGATCGAAGCCCGCAATAACGCGGATAACACCGTCTACGCGGCGGAGAAGGCATTGCGCGAGTTCGGCGAGAAAGTACCCGCTGAGATCAAAACAGAGATCGAAACGAATGTTGCCGCGGTGAAGAAAGCCGCAGAGGGTGAGGATGTCGCCGCGATACGGTCTGCCACGGACGCGCTAGGGCAGGTCATTCAAAAGATCGGAGCCAGCGTCTACGAGAATCCAGCCGCGGGAGCGGGCGAAGCGGGTTCGTCGTCCAGTGAGAATCCTGATGTGGTAGAAGGGGAAGTTAAAGAATAGAAAGTGGAAAGTGGTGAGTAGTCACTTTCTGCTTTCCACTTTTTGTGAATATGTCTAACCGCGATTACTACGATGTTCTAGGCGTGGGACGGAATGCGAACGATGACGAGATCAAAGCCGCGTTCCGTAAACTTGCGCGCCAGTATCATCCCGATGTGAACAAGGAAGAGGGTGCCGAGGAAAAGTTCAAAGAGATCAATGAAGCCTACGGTGTGCTTTCGGATTCCGATAAGCGCGCTCGCTACGACCGCTTTGGCAAAGCCGGGTTGGGCGGGACGGGCGGGTTCCACGATTACACCATGGATTTCAACGATATCTTCGAGGATCTGTTCCGCGGATTTGGGTTCTCTACCACGGGCGGACGTTCGCGCCGGTCACCGCGGCGCGGGCGTGACATGCAGATGCAAGTCGCGCTGACGTTCGAAGAGTCCGTTTTTGGTGTGGAAAAGGAGATCGAGTTCACGCGCGAAGAAACTTGTTCGCATTGCGGTGGGAACGGTGCGGAGCCTGGCACATCGCCGGTGAAATGCGGAACGTGCAATGGACAGGGCGAAGTTCGAACCGTACGCCAGACATTTTTAGGTCAGATGGTGCAGGCATCCACATGCCCGACGTGTAACGGGCGCGGTGAGACGATCTCCACTCCGTGCAAAACATGCCGAGGCGCCGGGCTGGAACGCAAGAAGGTGAAGAAGAAAGTGCAGATTCCTGCCGGTGTGGATGTTGGCACGCAGATCCGCTTATCGGGGGAAGGCGGTCCCGGCGAAAATGGCGGACCGAATGGAAGTGTATATCTCGTGCTGGATGTGCAGCCGCACAAGTTCTTCAAGCGACGCGAGAACGATATTATTTTGAACCTCGATATCAACATCGCGCAAGCCGCGCTCGGCGCTGAGATCCAGGTGCCGACGATCGACGGCGATGAGAAGTTGAAGATTCCCGCGGGGACCCAGCCCGGGAAAGTGTTTCAACTGAGAGGCAAGGGTGTGCCGTATGTACGCAGGAACGGCCGCGGCGACCAGTTGGTGATCGTCAATGTGGCGGTGCCGACGAAACTCACGAAGGAGCAACGCGAGCACTTTGAGAAACTTGCCGAGAGTTTGGGGACGGCCGTAAAGCCGCAGGAAAAGGGATTTTTGGATTGGCTGAATGATACGCTGGGGGGATGAAAATCAGTGAATTGATGACCAGGTACCAGTGAGCGGAGGAAACTCCGCTCGTTTGTTTTATAATGAAACGACGGTTAAGATGGAAAAACTTTTACGAATCTGGGGAAAGTTCCCGCTGTGGATGCACATGCTCGCGGCGCGGTTGTTTCGACCGCGGTTTCGCGTGGCGGTGGCTGCGTTGGTGTTCGATGAACAAGGCAGGATTCTTTTGTTCAAGCATACCTATCGAAAATTCGCATGGGGGATTCCCGTCGGCGGGCTGGAATTCGGTGAGCAACCCGAAGAGGGGGTGATGCGCGAGTTCTTCGAGGAATCAGGCATCACGATTCAAGTGGAGCGGTTGCTGTTTGCCGACAGCTCGAGACTCTTCCACCATGTGACGCTGATCTACCTGTGCAAGGTCGTCAGCGGAGGGTTCCGTCCAAGCCCCGAAGTCTCCGAGATGAAGTATTACGATGTGAACGACCTTCCCCCGATGATTTTCGATGAGAAGGATTTGATTCGATCTGTGCATAAAAATGTTTGGAGCAAACCTTGAACAGCGTTCTTCTCGTCGGCATTGGAGGCTTTATTGGTTCTGTGATGCGCTATCTTCTCGGTGGGTACGTGCAGCAATCCTCCAAAAGCATTTTTCCGTACGGCACGCTGACGGTCAACGTGCTTGGTTGTTTTATGATCGGTTTTCTAGCCCAACTGGCGGAGAATCGCGGCGTCTTTTCGAGTGAAGCGCGCGCGTTCCTGTTTATCGGAGTCTTGGGCGGGTTTACCACGTTTTCCTCCTTTGGCAACGAAACACTCAACCTCGCTCGTGACGGTCAATTGTTGATCGCGTTTGCGAATGTTGGCTTGAACGTATTTGTTGGCCTGCTCGCTGTGTGGCTTGGCCGTACCGTTTCATATCTGGTCTGGAGGTGATCATGCAACTACCGGAAGAAGGTTATCTGCTCCGAATTTTTATCGGCGAATCAGACAAACACGAAGGCAAGCCGCTATATGAATGGCTCGTACTTCAGGCGCGCGAGCAGGGACTTGCCGGCGCGACGGTCGTGCGCGGGGTGATGGGCTTCGGCGCGAATACGCGAGTCATTCATACGTTCAAGATCGAACAACTTTCAGAGGATATGCCCATGGTCGTCGAAGTTGTAGATACGAAGGAAAAACTGGAAGCCTTCCTTGATGCAATTGATACACATATCCCGGCAGGGTTGGTCACACTGGAAAAAGCGCAGATCCGCTTTTACAAAGCTGATAAAAAGTGAACTGGCTCGAAGTTTCGATGACCGTGGACGGCGAACTTGCCGAATCGGTAGCGGATGTGTTCGCGCGTTTTGCGCCGAACGGCGTGATGACCGAACAGGGCGTGAAATACAACGACGCCGAAGATGCAGGCACACCCACAGGACCGATCACCGTCCGCGCGTATTTGGAGGTGAACGACGGACTCGAAGAGATGCGTCAGAAACTCGAAGAGTCGCTTTTTTATTTGGGGGTGATTAAATCTCTGCCCGCTCCGATCTACAAGCAGATAGCGGATCAAAACTGGATGGAAGCCTGGAAGCAATACTACAAGCCGATTCGCATTGGCGAGCGGCTTCTCATCCTGCCCGCATGGATGGAATCTCCGGAGCCGAATCGCGTAGCCATCAAGATCGATCCCGGCATGGCGTTTGGGACGGGGACACATCCGACCACACAGTTGTGCTTGGAGTTGATAGAAAAAGCGATATTCGATATTCGAGACTCGAACGCTGCATACCGAATATCGAATAACGAATATCGAGTCATTGACATCGGTTGCGGCTCCGGCATCCTCTCCATTGCCGCGCTCAAACTTGGGGCAAACAAAGTACTTGGCGTGGATATTGATGAAGAGTCCATTGTCAATTCACGCGAGAATGCGGAGAAGAACGAAGTAGGGGAGGAGTTGATCCTCGGCGTTGGTTCGGTGCAGGAGATTCTCGCAGGCAAGTTCCCGTTCAAATCCGCCCCCTTAGTGGTGGCGAACATCCTTGCACCGGTGATCGTCCGTCTCTTTGCCGCGGGTATGGCAGATCTGATCGAAGATGGCGGTTCGATCATCCTCAGCGGGATTTTGCAGGAGCAGGAGGAAACTGTCCTACGGGCGGGGCAGGCAAAAGGTTTGAAGTTGAAGCGCCGCGGTCAGGTCGGCGATTGGGTCGCGCTGGCGATGAGTCGATGAATCCAGTGTAGTCCCCTTGAAGTACCATCCGAATCCGTGATTGCAATGATACAATATCGCGCAACTTATCCAAAAAAAGGAGAATGTGAGATGAAGAATAGCCGTCGTTTATTTTTTGCCCTTGCGGCGCTTGCGGTCGCTGCACTCGCCTGTGCGTTGCCCGGCGGGTTGGGGAGCAATGTAATTTTGAGCGATGACTTTTCGTCCGCCACTTGGGGTACAGGCACGGACGCGGATAGCTCTGTGGAATATGCAAACGATGCCCTGCAGTTCCTTGTTTTCCGCACCAATTACTTTGTATGGAGCACGCCTAACGATGAGGATTACTCAAACATCCACATCGAGGTGACCGCGCTCAACAACAGCACGGATACGACCACTGCCTTCGGCATCATCTGTCACATGCAGGTCACCGACGTTTCCTATTATTTCGCGGTCACACCTGCGGGTCAATACGCCATCGGAAGGTCGCAACTGGCATCGGATGATGTCTTCCTCACCAATAACGACCAGTGGGCGAACTCGGACCTGATTCCCGTCAACCAAGCCTCGTATCGCGTCGGCGCAGATTGTGCCAGCAACGGAACATTGACGCTTTATGTGAACGGTTCCCAGATCGCGAGCGCCGTGGATACCACATACACCTCCGGCAATGCCGCTTTGTTCGTGTGGAGTGGTGAGCAGGAGGCAGGTGCGAATATTTCATTCGATGATTTTGAGATGACCCGCCTTCCATAAAATTCCGTCTTCACAATCAAATCCTGTACTCAAGCGAGTGCAGGATTTTTAATTTCAAGCGCGGGGTTTCTGTGCTATGATTCGATGAACATGGATCGCCGCCGATTAATCCTGTACCTGCTTCTCAACGTGTTCATCTCTGCCTGCGTGACCGGCGCGATCCTGTTCTGGTACGACCGCAATTACAGACAGGCGGCTCTCTCCCCGGTTCAACCTGCCTCGCCCGCCCAGCTTGACTCTGCCACCCAGCCAGCGTTCAACCCCAACGTGGACATTCCCGTCGAGATCGTGAGCATCGTCGGCGCTGGGACGTTAACCGCTGAGTCGGTGGTCGTCCGCAACGCGGGTGGTGAATCGTTGAATCTCGCCAACTGGCAATTACGCGATGCCGATAGGAACATTTTTGTCTTCCCAAACCTCACACTCAACAGCGGCGGCGCGGTGCAGATCCATACCATTGCTGGAACGAACACGGTCATTGATTTATACTGGGGTGAGACCGAACCTGTTTGGGGTTCGGGCGAGGAAGCGCAGTTGCTTGATCCCGCTGGAAATGTCCGTGCGATTTATAAAGTTCCGTAATAGAGGTGAACATGAGACAAGTTATCGTTTACTCTGGTGAAGATGGTTATTTCGTGGCGGAATGTCCCAGTCTGCCTGGATGTATCAGTCAGGGTGAGACGCGTGAAGATGCGATTGCCAATATCAAGGAAGCAATCGCTGGTTATATTGCCGCTCTCAAAGAGGATAATTTACCCGTGCCAGATGAACACTTTGATGCGATGGTTATAGCGGTATGAGCGGACTACCGCGTATTTCAGGGAGGGAATGCGCGAAAGCTCTCGAAGAAATTGGCTATTACCTGAAACGCCAGGAAGGCAGTCATATGATCCTTCGCCGCGATGATCCTTTTGGGCAAGTCGTCGTACCTGACCACAAAGAACTTGATCGCGGCACGTTGCGTGCAATTATTCGGCAGTCAGGTTTGAGCGTGGATGAATTTATTAAACTTTTGTGACTTCATTTTCTGATTACTGATAACTGACTACTGAAATGACACAAGCACTCTACCGAAAATACCGACCGAAAGAATGGGCAGAAGTG
>Ga0209172_10007906_pt1 | contig 10686 bp, 6 predicted proteins | sample LarsenN4metaG_FD_184113 | JGI IMG/M metagenome (GOLD analysis project Ga0209172, IMG submission 184113) | Hot spring sediment bacterial and archeal communities from British Columbia, Canada, to study Microbial Dark Matter (Phase II) - Larsen... ... | reverse complement strand
ATGACGATCATCGAGGCAGCACGGCGATCGCCCGCAGCGGTGCCCCACTTCCGCCGCCGATCTTCATCGGCAGCGCGATGACGTACGCGCCGGTCGCCGGCAGCCGGTCGAGCGCCGTCAGGTTCTCGAACGCGGGGATATCCCGCTCGTACAGAGCGCGATGCGATTCGAAGAGCGTCGAGCGCCCGTAATCGATGCTGGCGGTGTCGATGCCGATGGCGCGAATCGGGCGATTGGCGACGATCCAGCGGGCAGCATCCGGATGCAGGCCGGGGAAATGCAGGTTGCGCGCGCCCTCGTCGCCGCGCAGCGTCGTCCCGAGGTACCGCTCCGCACCGGGCCAGCGGGTCGAGAAGCCGGTCCGCAGCAGCACGATGGCATCGGCCGGGATGGCGCCGTGCTCCCGTTCGAAGCGCTCGAAATCGGCGGTTGTGACCTGGTAGTCCGGGTCGCGGTCGCTCTGTTGCACCACATCGATCACCACGGCCTGCCCCATCAGTCGATCGACGGGAATCTTGTCCACCGTCAGACGTCCCTGGGCAAAGTGGATTGGCGCATCGATATGGGTGCCTCCGTGCTCGGAGGTGAAGAAGCTGTTGGCTGCGTAGTAATAGCCGGCCGGCGTCACGCCGTCGGCATCGCGGCGCAGCTGGAAGCCTTCCGCCGTCGGCCAGTAAATCGTTTGCGAGTCGTAGGTGTGGGAGAGATCGACGATCTCACCGGCCGGGAACGCCACTGCAGCCGGCGAGCTGGAGCATGCGGCCGCGAGGGACCCGAGGACCAGCACTGCGAGTACGTGCTTCATCCCGCCACATTAGCAGGTTCCGACCAGGAACCAGTTGTCGGAAACCCTCCGGAGAATTTCGCCGAACACCCAAACAGCGGTGTTAGGATCCTCGCTCCCCGACGTTACTGTTGGCATCGCGACGAGCAACCAGTCTCGCGCCTGATGCCGCGCCGCCTTTGGTATCCGGCCCCTTCGTCCACCGTAAAGCAGAGTTGGAGGCGAGCAACGCCATGGTTCAAGCCATAAAAAAATCAAGACTCGGCAAGAAACGTCACAAGGCCGCGCCCCTCCCGGCGGTAAGCCGCAAGCGGTGGACCGTCGCCGTCTACATGGCGGCCGACGGACGCAGCGGCAGCAGCGATCTCGACCAGGTCGCCATCCGCGAGTTGGCGAATATCGTGGAGGCCGCCAGCACTCAGAGCAAGGATGTCAACGTGGCGGTGCAGTTGGACCTCCATGGCGTGGACGGACTGCTCCGCATGATGGCGCTCGGGGATAACCGCGCGCATGGTGAGTTCAAGAAGAAAGACGCCAATGTCGCCAGCCGTGAAACCCTGGACGGCTTTTTCAGATGGGTCACAGAGCGCAGTCAATCGGAACACTATCTCCTGCTCTTCTGGGGTCACAGCTCCGGTCCGGTCGTGTTCGTCGGCGATTTTCAGCAGCCCCCTAAAGCCAAGACGAACGGCCATGGCGGAAACGGACACGACACGCCCATCAAGATGGCAGGTGCCGGAGTCGATGTCCTTTCCGGCGTGCTGAAGCGTTTCGCGCGAGCCATCAAGAAGGACTGCGGCTGCTTCCGCGACGCAAAGGCGACATATCAGAAGGGCCACACGCACAAGGGCACCGCGCCAGCCGTGGACATCGTGCTCTTCAAGGAATGTTTCATGAGCACGCTCGAGACCGCGTTCGAGCTCGACGACGTGCGGTTCATGATCGGGTCGCAGGCCAAAGTGCCGCGGCTCGGCTGGCCGTACGCCGACATCTTCAAGTCGCTCGCCGACAACAACGACCCGGCAGAGGCCGCCAAGAGCATCCTCAACGATCTCGGGAACCACTATGAGATCGCGCGACACCGGCGTGACAAAGATGAGGTACCAGTTACGCTGGTAGACATCCCACGTGTTCAGCAGGTCACGAAGCAGTTCGTACCAGTGCTGGTGGACGCGATCAGAGCCCCGGGCGCCACGCGTCCACAAGCACTCGAAAGGAAGAAGGAGATCGACAACGCCTTCGAACGATCCGCGCTCGGCGATCCCGCGCTGCTCGACCTGAAGGTGCTGTGCGTCCACCTTCTGCGGATCGACAGGAACTGGAGTGCAGGTCTTCGCACCGCCGCGACAGAACTCTTGAAGCTATTCGAGGGATCGGCCACTGGTAATGGCGCTGGCCAGCCAGCCGTCAGGATGGCCCGCTCGAACTCGGCTTTCGGCGGACTGGGACTCTTCTACTTCCCGAGTCCCCTCGATGCGATGGGTCCGGCGCATGTCGGCGGGTCTTTCATTGCACCGGTGGTCGCGCGTCACCGCAAGCGGTACGAAGCTCTCGAGTTCGGCCGCGTCACCAAGTGGGGATTATTGGCCCTGGAGCGCATGGGCGAATGGGATGCGAACATCCTGGCCAGCTTCGGCAACGGAAAGATTGTCAACTTCAAGGCGTTGGAAGAGCTGAGCAAGGCGTCAGCGCTCGGTGACATCTTCGGCCGGCCCGAATCGGTGGATCTTCACAAGGGCTTCGATTTCGGGAAGGGCTTCGACTTCGGGAAGGGATTCGATTTCGGCAAGGGCTTCGACTTCGGGAAGGGCTTCGACTTCGGGAAGGGATTCGATTTCGGCAAGGGCTTCGACTTCGGCAAAGGCTTCGACTTCGGGAAGGGGTTCGACTTCGGCAAGGGATTCGATTTCGGCAAAGGGTTCGATTTCGGAAAGATGCTGGATTTCGCCAACTCGGTAGACTTTGCGAAGGCGTTCGACTTCGTAGAAAAATCATCGGACGCTCAGAACAACTGACCACATGGTGGACGGTGATCGAGTCACAGCCGCTGGCCGCGCCGGCCTGCGAGCAGCGTTGCCGCTGCTGGCAGCGTGGCTCTCGGCCGGCATACAGCTCGATCTCCGTCCTCCCGACCCACCACACTCCACGTCATCTCGAGCCGAAGACTGGATGGCCAGCGGCGACTACGCCGCTGCGGAACGCGCCGCGCGTGATCGAATCGCCCAGATCGAACGTGATGACCCGGGGAACTCGAGCGCACGTGCCGCCGCTCGAGACCTCCTCGTGGAAGCGCTGATCGGCGCTGGGAGAGCGGCGGATCCGCTTACGCTATCGCTCGCCGAGTCAACGCTCGATTCGCGGAAGCGCGATACCGCTGATCGCGGGGGGCTCGCCGCATCGCTCCATAACCTGGGCGACGTCCACTTCCATCGAGGGGAATATGCCCGGGCCATCGCCCTCCACGAGGATGGTCTCCGCACACGTACGGAGCTCTTCTCTTCCGACGATCCGCGCGTGGCGGACAGCCTCGAGCGTCTGGCCACCACACAGATGCGGACGGAGCGCTATGCGGCGGCACTGCAGAACCTGCAACGCGCTCACTCGATTCGGGTGAAACACGCTGACCAGCCGTTGCTGCTGGCCCGGACGCAGGAGCTGATTGGATGGCTGCACAGATACGCAGGCGATCTGCCCGCCGCGCGACCGCCGCTCGAGACTGCGCTCGCCACGTATCGCCGGCTGGCCCCTGAGCATCCTGCACTCGTGACGGCGATTGAGTTACAGGGCGACGTGTTGATGTTGCAGGGCGACGTGGCGTCAGGCGCCCGAGCGTGGAAGGAGGCGCTTGCCCTTGCGGAGCGACTGCTCGGCGATCGTCACCCGGTCTTGTCGGCACTCGAGCGCCGCCTCGCCTACAGCGACAACGCCGTCGGCAACCGCGAAGAAGGACGACGACGGCTGGAGCGTGCGCTGCGGATTGCCGAGCGAGTGCGCGCCGAGTGCGATCCCGAGCTGATCGTGCTGATCAACGACTCCGCTGGATCGCTGGCGTTCGACGGCGAGTACATCGAGGCACGAAAACTCTTCGCGCGGTCACTCGAGCTGAGCCAACGATGTTACGGCGCAAGCAACTCGAATACGGCGACTGTCGTGTTCAATCTCGCCGCGCTCACGACGCAAATGGGCGACTTCGCCGAGGCCGAGCAGCTCTTCGAACGAGCAATCCAGGCCTGGTCCACGCGTGGTCCGGACGACTCTTATGTCGGCAAGGGTCTGGACGCCCTCGCCGAGGTCTACGAGATCAGCGGCGACCTCCCTCGCGCCAGGACTCTCTTCGAAAGGGCCCTGTCCATCCGTCGGAAGATCCGGGCTGATCACCCGGATGTCGCTTGGACCCTCACGAACCTGGCGCGAGTCGTCTCCGCGTCGGGCGACGTCGCGGCCGCGCTGCGTCTGGTGACGGAAGCCTCCGACATCTACCGTCGGAACGGAACATCGATCGAGCCGGATCACGTGGCACGAACAGTGAGCCAGCGAGGTGAGATCCAGGCTCGCCTCGGCAACTACGTCATGGCCAGGGCCGACTTTGCGGAGGCGATGGCACTCCGCGCACGGCTTTTTGGTCCCGACCACCCGATTACGAGGGAATCGCAGCTCAAGGTGGCAACGGCGGACTTCGCGCTGGGACGTCACGATCAGGCACTCGCGGCCGCCCGCGCCGCGCGCGAATCGGGGCTCGATCACGTCAAGTTCACCGTGAGACACCTCCCCGAGCGGCGCGCACTGGCGTATGCGGCCCGGGCAACTCACGGCCTCGGGCTGGAACTGTCGCTCGCGACCATCGCACCGTCAGCGCGGCTGTCGGATTTCCTGGACGCCGTGATCCGATCGCGCAGCATCGTGCTCGACGAGCTCGGCGCTCGCGTGCAGCTGTTCGGCGACACGCGGCCCGAAGTCGCTGCGATGCAGGACCGGCTCAATGCCGCACGACAACGCTTCGCCAACCTGATGCTTCGCACGATGAGCGGCGAGGCTGCCTCACCCGATGCAGCGGCTGTTCTCAGCGGTGCGCGACACGAGCGCGAAGAAGCCGAACAGGCGCTTGCCGAGCGCAGCGCGGCATTCCGGTCGCAACTGGCCCGCGCGGACGTCGGGCTGTCGCAGGTACTCGAAAAGCTGCCACGAGATAGCGCTCTCGTCTCGTTCGTACGCTACGAGAGGACGGTCGTGTCGTCTGGCGTGGCAACGCGGTCGTCGCGCACACGAGCTCCGACAACTGTCTCGATGGTGCCCTCGTACCTCGCATTCGTCGTGAAGCCGGGCGCACTCGAACCCTCTGTTGTACCAATCGGAGATGCGGCCCGAATCGACAGTCTCGTCACGAGCTGGCGCCGCACGTTGTTCGACGATATTGCAGGCGGGCGCACAGACAGTGACTCACTTCAACTCACTGGTGGTGAACTGCGGCAACAGATGTGGGACCCTCTCGTTCCTCATCTTGTCGGAGCCACGCGGGTGTTCATCGTCCCTGACGGCACATTGAATCTGATTCCCTTTGCCGCGCTGCCGACGGAGAGTGGCCGATATCTCGTCGAACAATCACACGTCATCCACCTGCTCTCGGCAGAAAGGGACATCGTCCGGCCTGAGCAGCCGCTTGGCACCGCTGGAGGTCTTCTTGCAATCGGCGGTCCTGCCTTTTCAGATACGTCGTCGTTTGCAACGACCCGATCGAGGTTGCCGCGGCCAGGCGTCGTGACACCCCACGTTGGCGCAGTCCCGACCCAGTCATTTCGTGGGTCTTCGCCCGAGTGCCTCAACTTCGAGTCGCTCGACTTCGACGCCCTCCCGGGTTCTCGCGTCGAGGCAGAAGTCATCACCAGGCTCTGGAGGCAGATCGGTCGCGCATCTTCCGACAAGGACTCTTCCCGCCTGTTGACCGGCCCCCTCGCGACCGAGCAGGCGTTCAAACAGCTCAGCCCGAATCGCAGAATCCTGCATCTGGCAACGCACGGCTTCTTTCTCGGTGACGAGTGCACGCCTGCGATCGGCGGGACGCGCGCCGTCGGCGGGCTCACCAGGCCGAGTGGCGCGTTCTCCGGCGAGGAAGTGAGGCGTCAGTCCTCGGAGAATCCCCTGTTGCTTTCGGGACTCGCACTCGCCGGGGCCAATCGGCGTGCGGCGGCAAAGCCCGACGAGGAAGACGGCATTCTGACCGCGGAGGAAGTGTCCACGCTGAACCTGGAGGGTGTGGAGTGGGCCGTGCTCTCTGCCTGCGATACGGGTCTTGGCACTGTCGCCGCGGGAGAAGGAGTCCTGGGACTCCGGCGGGCGTTCCAGGTCGCAGGTGTTCGAACCGTGATCATGAGTCTGTGGTCGGTTGAAGACCTCGCCGCGCGGCGGTGGATGGAAGCGCTGTATCGAGCGCGGCTCCTGGATCGGCTCGACACCGCTGATTCAGTTCGTCAGGCGAGTCTGACGGTCATCCGCGAGCGTCGAATCAAGGGCCAAAGTACTCATCCGTTCTACTGGGCCGCCTTCGTCGCCGCCGGCGACTGGCGCTGAGCCCATCACCGCCACTGAGGCCGCGGATCACCATCGTTAGTTTCTGTGTGCACGGTCGTTAACCACTCAGGGCCGCACGACACCGCACCCGACGCGCTTCAGGCCGCTCGCAAGGAGGGATATGCTAGCCACCGCCGCCATCGAGCTGCTTCCCTGGATGGAAGAAGAATCCCCGCCGGATCACGGCATGAAGCCTGCGGCCGTCGTCTCCTCGCCGAGCGCGGCGTCGTCGTTCGACCTGGTTCAGCGGGCGAACGCGGGCGATCAGGCGGCGCTCGACATCCTGTGCGCGCGCTACCTGCCCCGATTGCAGCGCTGGGCGCACGGTCGTGTGCCCCCCGCCGCACGCAGTGCCCTGGAAACGCACGACCTCGTGCAGGACACGCTGTTCCGTGTCCTCGAGGGCCTTCCGTCGTTCCAGCCGCGGCATGAGGGCGCCTTCCAGGGATTCGTCAGAACCGTCCTGTGGAACCGCATCCGCGACATCGCTCGCCAGTATCAACGTAAAGGCCCTCAGGATCCGCTCGACAGTGAGATCGCCGGCCACGACCACTCACCGCTCGACGTGGCGATCGGCGTGGAAACGCTCGAGCGCTACGAAGCCGCACTCGATCGCCTCAGGTCCGAGGAAAAGGACCTCATCATCGCGCGCATCGAGATGGGCCTGCCGCACGCCGAGATCGCCGCGATGTTCAACAAGCCGAGCGTTGCGGCCGTGCACATGGCGCTCAGCCGGGCGCTGGTGCGCCTCGCACAGGAGATGGCCCATGAGCGCAAGCGATGACGCCCCTCTCCTGTCGGCCGCTGAGAAGATCTCGAGCGGCGTGCGCGTGAACTGGAACGAGCTGCAGGACCAGGTCGCGACGCCCGACCAGGCCGCCATCGCCGAGGAACTGCGAACCATCGAGCGCGTCGCCCAGATCAGCGGACACGCACCAACCGTGTGGGGCCGCTTCCAGATCGTCTCAGAGATCGGCCGCCGCACGTTCGGCACCGTCTACTGCGCGTACGACCCGATTCTCCAACTCGAAGTCGCGCTCAAGGTGATCCGCGCCGGCATTCCCGGCCTGCCAGTCGATCCGGACCGGGCGCTGGAGGAGGCCCGCCGGCTCGTCAGGCTGAGACATGACAACGTCGTTCGCGCGTATGGCGCGGAGCTCATCGAGGAGGAGGTCGGCCTGTCGATGGAGCTCGTCAGGGGTCAGACCCTCGACCAGATCGTGAAGCAGCAGTCACCCTTCAGCGCGAACGAGGCCGCGGTCATCGGCATCGACCTGTGTCGCGCCCTCGCGGCCGTGCACCGCGCCGACATCCTGCACGGGGACATCAAGGCCCACAATGTCATGCGCGAAGCGGGCGGGCGGACCGTGCTGATGGACTTCGGCACAGGCCGCAGCCTGAAAGGGCAGACGCCGGCGTTCGGGAACGACCTCGCCGGCACACCACTCTACCTGGCCCCCGAGGTGTTCGCCGGCCGTCCGCGCACGACGTCGTCCGAGATCTACAGCCTCGGCGTCCTGCTGTACTTCCTGGTCACAGGGTCGTACCCGGTGGAAGGAGACACCCGCACTGAGGTACGCGAGAAGCACGACCGCCCCGAGCCCCGCAGGGCGCTGCGCGATGTTCGACCCGATCTCCCGGAGGCCTTCATACGTGTCGTCGAACGCGCGACGGCGCCGGATCCTGCTCAGAGATATTCGACCGCGGGGCACTTCGAAGCTGCGCTTTCGAGTTTCTTGTCCGGTGGCGTGGCGCAGCCGGCGCCCGGAACGGCATGGACGTGGAAACAACTGGCACTCGTTGCGGCGGCGATCGCGCTGGTCGCCGGATCGGCGGCGTTTACCATCGAGCGCATGCGGACGCGATCCGGTGGAAGCCTCGCTGCAACCCCGCTCACGGCGGAACGCGGCTCGGGAGTGGCTGACCCCGGCGAAGCAGCGGGGGCCAGTGCAGTGGACTATCGCATCGAGTCGGCGTTCTACCGCGAAGCCGATGGCAAACTCGAGCGACTCAAACCCGGCGGCGAGCTCGAACCGGGCGATGCGTTGTCGCTGCAGATCCAGGCCTCGATTCCCATGTACGTCTACGTCATCAACGAGGACGAACGCGGCGAATCGTACCTGCTGTTCCCTCTGCCCGGGCAGATGCAGAACCCGTTGCCGGCGGGCCAGCGCCATCGCCTTCCTGCCAGTCAGGACGGCGAGCTCATCTCCTGGCAGGTGACGAGCAGCGGTCTTCGCGAACACTTTCTCATTGTCGCCAGCCCCGAGCGTTCGACGAGCTTCGACGAGCTGTTTGCCACCCTCCCTCAACCCGTCCTCGGCAGGCCCACCTACAACGCCCGGCTCTCCCGTGAAGCGGTCGGCGTGCTGCGCAGCGTCGGAGGGCTCACGCCATCGCCGCTGAAAGTGGATCGGCAGCTGCGGATGATGCCGGAGTTCTCGACGCCGCTGACCGAAGGCGAGGAATCAGGCTCCGGCGTGTGGATCCGGCACGCGACGTTCGTGAATCCGGACAAGTAACGGCGGGTCACTGCCGTGCCTGAGCAACCAGACGCTGTAAGCGCGTGAAGTGTGTGCCACGCCAGAAGACACGCCGACAATCGCGGCACTCTTTGAACGAACGAAAGCGACTGTAGACGCGCGGTGGCACGCGCGCCGCCACGTTGGCGCGCGCAACCGTGGCCAGCGCGCCATTGCACATCAGGCAACGGGTGAATGGCCTGAACAGCCGCTTCAACTGAAGCGCCTCGATTACCTCCTCCACCTGCCGCTCCGGATCGCGCGAGCGCAGCCAGTGTCCGCGGACGACGGTCTTGCGTTTCAGCAGACCCACATCGCGCGTCAGCAGGATCCGCCGCTCGCGTGCCGTCAGTTCGGCGAGCGCCGCGTCGTCCAGATCGTTGGCGTAGCGCGTGTCGAATCCGAGGAGTCTCAGCAGCCGTGCCAGCGTCCCGAGGTGCACATCAGCGACGAAACGGGGCTGGCGGAGAGGCTTTGGTCGGAGCCGATGCAGGGGCGTGATGTCGAACCGCTCGAACTCCGGATAGACCGCGACCCGCTCGCCGCCCAACAACTTGCGATCGAAGCCGACCGACCGCCCGTCCACCAGGATCAGATCGATCTCGGTGTGCGGAACGCCGATCGCCTCGATCGCGTCCTTGACCGACGGGGCGCCGGCGATCTGCCGCGTGATCGTCCGCTTCCGCTGCGCAAGCGGGAGATAGTCGTTGAGCTCCTCGTAGAATCGGAACTCACACGTGCCGCTGGACACAGATCTCCTGGATGGCTTGCGGGGTGTCGAAGTCGATCTGCGCGTGGGGCGCACGGAGACGATCCTCAGCGATAGGCCTGCGCTTGCATCCCATAGAGCTGCGCGTACTGTCCGCCTCTTGCCATGAGCGCCTCGTGCGAGCCGACCTCGACGACGCGGGCGCCGTCGAGGACGACGATCAGATCGGCCATGCGAACGGTCGAGAAACGGTGCGACACGAGGATCGTGATGCGGCCGGCTGCGGTGTCGCCGCGAACCACAGCGGCGTAACGTTCGAACAGGGCGTGCTCGGTTTCAGCATCGAGGGCGGCCGTCGGCTCGTCGAGCACGAGTACGAGCGGCTCGTCACGCATGAACCCGCGGGCAAGGGCGAGCTTCTGCCACTGGCCGAAGCTGACATCGACGCCGCCGGGCCATGACGGCCCGAGCTGGGTTTCCAGGCCGCCGGTCAGTCTCACAACCACGTCATCGGCGCCGGCACGGCTCACGGCCGTGACGACGGCGGGCTCGTCGTCGAGACGCGGGACGTCGCCAACGCCGACCGTGTGGCGAGCGCGGAACTCGAAGCGGAAGAAGTCCTGGAAGGCGCCGGCGAGGCGCGCGCGCCAGTCGGTGGGCGCGATGCGCGCAAGGTCCGTGCGGTCGATGAGGATCCGGCCGCGCGTGGGTTCGTACATCTTGGCCAGCAGCTTCACGAGCGTCGTCTTGCCGGCGCCGTTCTCGCCAACCACGGCGACCACGGAGCCGGCCGGAAGTTCGAGGTTGATGTCGTCGAGCACGAGCCGATCGGTGCCGGGATACGCGAACGAGACGTGCTCGAATCGAATGCCCTCGGCCAGCCGCGCGGGGGCCGGCTGGTCGGCCGCGGAGACGAGCGAGCGCGCGTAGTCTTCGAGCCAGGCCAGACGTCTGGCCGCATCCATCCAGACTCCGCGAAGAAACCCGATTTCACCCACCGTGGCGCCGACGTAGAACGACAGGCGGGACCCCGCGGCGAGCGTCAAGAGGACGTCTCCGGCCGGCGCTCCGAGGCCGAACGACACGAACACGATCGCACCGACATA
>Ga0209172_10007904_pt1 | contig 10686 bp, 5 predicted proteins | sample LarsenN4metaG_FD_184113 | JGI IMG/M metagenome (GOLD analysis project Ga0209172, IMG submission 184113) | Hot spring sediment bacterial and archeal communities from British Columbia, Canada, to study Microbial Dark Matter (Phase II) - Larsen... ... | reverse complement strand
GCCGTTGCAGATGATCAACGAGCCGGGCTGGTCCTGCAGCGCCATTCCCGCGAACAACTCCGGCTTGCTGCCCACCTCCAGCCCGAAGTCATAAGCCCGGCCCGCGTCCAGTATCTCCTCCACCACCTCGCGCAACTGGTTGACCTTGATCGGAAACACTCCACGATACCGCCCCTGATAATTGAATTCCACGATGGATTTGCGGAACGCCTGGTTCAACGCCTCGACGCGGTGCCGCAAAATGTCCTGGAAACGGATCAACAGCGGAAACTTCAATCCCCGCGCCTTCGCCTCCTCGATCACATCCGTCAAATCCACCGCCGCGCCCTCCGCCTGCAACGGCCGGGCCACAGCGTGTCCCTCCTCGTTGATGTCGAAGTACTGCGCCCCCCAGCGGTCAATGTTGTAGAGCTTGCGCGCGGCCTCGGTGCTCCAGCCGTTCGCCGCGTCGTTCAAATCACTCATCGTCGGCAAGATAATTGCGCGGACTATAGGAAGGGCGGCGCGGAAAGCAATAGGCGCGATGCCCCCATCAGCGGAATCAAACGGGCAAGCGCGGCCGGTGGCGATTCACCCCTTTCACGGGCCGGGCCTGGCGGCGGAACGATCCAGCAGATAGGCCAGCAAATCGCGCAACTGCTCCGCGCTGAGCACCTCGTGAAAGTTCTCCGGCATCAGCGAGCTTTCCGAATCCCGGCGGGACGCGATTTTCGCCTTCTCGAGCTGCACCTCCTTGCCGGTCGCCTCGGCCAGCACCAGCACCGCGCCCTCCTCCCGCCGCACCAGCCCGCTCAACACGTCCCCATCCTTCAGGACGAGGATTTGTGAGCGGAAGGCGTGGTCCACGTTGCGGTTCGGGTCGAGGATGTCCTCCAGCAACCTTTCCAGCCCGCGATTGCCGATGCCATCCAACTGCGGCCCCACCAGCGCGCCCTGGCCGCCTATCTGATGGCACACGGCGCAGGCCTGCGTGAACACCGTTGCGCCGACGGCCTTGTCCGCCTGGCCGCTGTCAAAGGCCGCCTTCCGCTCCTCGATCAACTTCTGTTTCGCTGCCGCGTCGGTGGGCAAATCCTTCGTCAGTCTCGCCAGCCGCGCCTGCCAGTCCCTTGGGTTCGCGGCCTGGATGCGGTTGCGCAGGCCGGCCATGGCCAGCAGTTGCCGCGCGACCAGGCCTTGTTCCGCCGCCGACAGCAGAGCTTCCGCGCCGTCGTGGCTGCCGGCGAGCGCGGTCGCCCAGCGTTGTTGGATGCGCGTGGGCACCGCCTTGAAGGCTTGCACGACACCCGCGCGCGCCTCGGCGGAATTCACTTCGCCAAGGATCACGCCCAGCCGCTCGCGATACAGCGGCGGGCAATCGGCGGCGGCGATCTGCCGGGCCAGCCCTTTAGCCGCCGTGTCGCGGTCAACGGCGATCCACGCGCGGCAAAGAGCCTCGAGCAAATCGGGATCGGCCTCATCGTGGCGGACCGAGGAGTTGCCGCCCGGTTCCGGCGCGGCCATGCGGCCCAGTTGCGGCGCCAGTTCCCTGACCTGCAACCGCGCGGCCAGGTCCAGCGCGCCGATCACCCAGTCGCGCATCTTGCGCGGGGGAAACTCCGAGGGACGAAGCTGCGAGAGCTGCGGCTCGAAGCCGCCGAACGCCAGCCACGCGTAAGCCGTCCCGGTGTCGGCGTCCACGGCCTCGACATAGCCATGCTTCCCGCGATGCGCCGCCAGATCCCAGGTGATGCGCTGCGCGGTGTCGTTGCGCGGCGGGTAGGCTTCGGCCAGCACCGTTCTGGTGCCGGCTTCCCGCAGACGAACGACGTTCTTGCGGTGGTCGGGCTGATTGGGAAACCCGTTGTGCCCGCACAGCCAGAAGGAAAGTTTTTCCGGCAATGCGAACTGCGGTGAACGCAGCACGCCCGTCAGTGTCTCGCCGTGCGGGAAACTGGATGTCACTTCGCGCCGTTTCCCATCGGCGCACGGACGCGTCTGCGTGTCCCAGGGCATCGCGGTGGGGTTTTCGGCCAACGGCGTGGCGAACCATGTGTGATAGGCATCCATCGCGCGGAAAAAGGTCCAGACGAGGTTTGTGCCCCACGCACGGACTGGCGCGGGCCGTTCCACGCCACGCTGGCGCAAGCCGTCATCCACCGACTTGAACAACATGAACTGCCGCTCCAGCTCCACGTACTGATCCATGCCGTAGCTCTTGGGAATGCGCGCCACCGTCAGTTCCGTCAGGCGCGCCAGGCCTTCGGCGGGCGCGTAACGGGCGGCGTGCTCGAACACCCGGGCCTGCGAAGCGGCGTCGGCAAACAAGGCCAGGTCCTGCTGCAGCAAAAACGACGCGGCCCGGTCCGATTTAACCGCCAAAGCGATGTCCACCAGGACCCGCAAATCCGGCTGCGCCCAGGTTGCCGCCATCACACGATCCATGATGGACGCCACGGAAAGTTGATCGCGCAACGCCATGCGCGCGACGTGGCGCAGATGCGTGTCCTCGGCGGGCGTTTTTGAGAGCAACTGAAGCAGCGGCTGGACGTTTTCCCAGCGCGGATGAACAGCAAGCGCGTCAGCGGCGGCGCGCTGGACGTGTGCCGCGCCGTCCTGCAAGGCGGCGAGCAGCGCGGTGTGGAGTGGCGCGCTGAGATTGGAAGAGCGTTCTCCCTCTGTTTGATCTTGGTAGGGACGACCTGCTGGTCGTCCGTTCGCCACTTTTTCGTCGGGCACGGCCCGGACGCGCGGCAGCGCGTCCCTACCGGCCTGTGCCTGAAGGCCGCGCTCCGTGACGATCCGCAGGGCGTGGACGCGGACGGACTCGTCGCGGTCTTTCAACACCTTGAGGAGGATTTCATCGGCGAGCTGGCCGGCTCGGTGTAGGAGCCACAGGCACGAGACCATCAACCCCTCGCGTTCGTCCCCCTGCCGGAAGTGCCAGCCGCCCTGCGCGGCCTGGGTCAGGAGGCCGTGTTCATTGGCATCGGGTAGCAGGGCCAGTTCCTCGCGGGCCAAGGCTTGGCGAACAGGATTCGAGGAAAGGAGTTCATGGAGCAAGGCGTTGCGCCGGGCAGTCAGTTGATCGGGAGTCGAGGCCGGCCCTTCAGCCATGAGTTTGATCCGCTCCACATCGGCTCCCTTGGGCGGAACGATGCGCCATATCCGCCCGCGCTCGCGGTCGCGGCCGGGGTGCGTGAGCGGCACCTCGTAATGGCCGATGATGCGGTTGTAAAAGTCGGCCACGTAGAGCGCGCCGTCCGGTCCCCATTGCAAGTCCACCGGGCGAAACCACGGGTCGTCCGTGCTGAGGAAGTCCGACATTTCATGGCCCTTCGAGGTCGAGCCGAGCCATTCGATGCGGTCGCGGTTGATGCGGCTGGTCATGACGTTGCCGATGAGGATGTTGCCCTGGAACTCGGCGGGCCACGCGGGGTCGCTGATGTAGGTGATGCCGCAGATGGCCGTGCTGCCGTGGCTGTGCTGGATGGTGACGGGCGCGAAGCCGAGGCCGTCGTGCGGCTTGCCGAAGCTGGGATAATACGCGCCGCGCAGGAGCTGGTAGATGGGCGAGCTGTGGCAGTCGGCGGAGTAAAGGTTGCCCAGCGGATCGAAGGCGAGGCCGAAGGGGTTCACCTGGCCGTGGGTCCACTTTTCAATGCGCGAGCCGTCGAGGCGCATCCGGTAGGTGTTGCCGGAGTTGAGATGGATTTCATGGCCGTCGCGGCCCTTGACGCGGGAGTCGTTGTTGAACCCGTGCGTGGCGTAGAGCCAGCCGTCAGGGCTCCGGCGGAAGCTGGCCTGGTTGCCATGCGTGTCGCGCGTGTAGTCGAACGGCCCGTAAAGCACCGCGCGTTTGTCGGCCCGGCCATCGCCATCGGTGTCCTCCATCAGCCAGATGTTCGGGATGGACCAGACGACGCACTTCCAGCGCTTGTCCCCGTCCCGAAACGGATACACGCCGATGGGAATGTTTAATCCACCCGCAAACTCGGTCACTTTGCGCGCTTTGCCATCGGCCCCGAAGTCCTCGAAGATCATCAGCCGGTCGCGGCCGGGCGCGTTCGTGGGCGCGGCGAAGGGATACTCGATGCTGGTCGTGACCCAGAGGCGGCCGGTTGAATCGAACGCCATGTTCATGGGCTTGTGGATGTCCGGCTCGGACGCGACGAGCTGAATCTCAAAGCCCGGCGGCAGATGAAACTTCCTCGCCTGCTCCCGCGGCGGGAGCGGCTCCGTGGTGCGCACGCCCAGGGTGAACTCATTTTCCGCGGCCAGGACCGGACGAATGGCGGCAATCCCGGCCAGCAAGCAACTGACAAAAACGCCTTTCATGTGATGCGGCGAGTTTTGCCCAAGCCAGAGCCGCGCCGAAAGGAAAACTTCAACTTGCCTTTGAGCCTCGCAGAAACGGCGACGCACACATCAAGCACCCAACAATTACGCCGGCAGCATATCCACCGCAATGGCCCGCCAAGGAGATATGCAAATCGGGCAGCAACCACAGAAGAACATCCTTGAGCACAAGCAGCTTTGCCAGCGACTGGACACGCACGCGCACCGAGTCGTCAGGAAATGACACCGCTCCCTCCATGCGAAGCGTCAGCACCAGCCCGGCAAAGCCACACACCGCGCCGCTGGCACCCACGGCACGGTCGCCGTCGAACATCGCGTGCGTCGCACCCGATACGACAGAAAACACGAGAAAGAGAATCGCATGACGCAGGTTGCCGAGTTCGTTGCAGGCAATTCCGCCGAAGCAGGCAAGCAGGAGCAAGTTCCACAACAAATGCAGACTGTGAACGTGGAAGAACGGGTGCGTCACCAAGCCCGGCAACGCCAGCGAACGCAGGGCAAAGCGATCAAGAAGCGAGGCATCCACCACCCAGGGCAGCCAGAAGCCGAGGAAGATGAACGCTATCAGCCAGTAATTGGCGATGAAGCCATGCTTCCGGCGAACGTCTGGGAACAGCCATTCCACGCGCGGCGAGCATAACCTCTCTCTGGCCTGGCGAAAGGTGCCACAGCAGAAATCAACCCTAAGAAAGCTCGTCACGCACGCGCTCGAGCAACTGCAGAGTCGCGCGGATGCCGTCCCGTTCGCTCAATTTGCTGCCCTCGTATTCGATGCCCACGTAGCCGTGGTAGCCCGCCGCGAGCACGATCTTCATCATGCGGCGGTAGTCCGTGCTGGTTTCATTGCCCAGCGCGTCGAAGTCATGGGCCTTGGCGCTCACGCCCTTGGCGTAGGGCATCAGCTCGGCGGTGCCCTGGTAACGGTCGTATTCCTCGCCTTTGGCGCGGTCAATGTAGAAGTTCCCGAAGTCCGGCAGCGTGCCGCAGTTGGGCAGGTTCACCAGTTTCATCACGCCGGCCAGCCACGCGCCGTGCGAGGACAGTCCGCCGTGGTTTTCCACGATGACGTTCAACTTGAGCGGCGCGGCGAACTCCGAGAGGCGGCGCAGGCCGTCGGCGGCGCGTTTCTGCTGTTCCTCGAAGCTGCCGGTGTTGCCGGTGGCGGCGTTGACGCGGATGGAGTGGCAGCCAAGATACTTCGCGGCCTCGGCCCATTTGTGGTGGTTGGAGACGGCCTGTTTGCGCCTCGTCTCGTCCGGATCGCCGAGGTTGCCCTCGCGGTCGCACATGATGAGCAGGCTGCGCACGCCCTCGCCTTCGCAGCGGAGTTTCAGTTCGGCGAGGTAGTTCCAGTCCTGCGCCTTGTCCATGAAGAGCTGGTTGACGTATTCGACCGCGTCGAGGCCGAACTCGCGCCGGGCCACGACCGGGAAATCCAGCGTGGTCATCGTCTTCTGGTCGCGGATGGCCTTGTGAAAGGACCATTCAGCGAGGGATATTTTGAACAGCGGGCGGCGGACGGCGAACTCGCCGGTGGCGCAGCCGCCGGCAGCGGCCAGGGCGGCGAGGGCGGAGGTTTGCTGGAGAAACTGGCGGCGGGTGGGGTTCATGTCAGGTATTTAAGCGAAGGTGAAACTGCCCGGTGAGCGGCCACTCGCAGGATTCAGGACAGAATGTTCGGATCTTTGTTTTTTTGCGGTGGCGCATCGCGGAAGAGGATGAGAAACAGCACCAGCACCACGGCTGCGAAGATCGCCGGCTTGGCCCAGAGCGGCCTCCATTCGATAGCCTTCAGCTCGGCCTTCCGCATTTCCGCCAGGCCCTGCTTCATCTCCTCGAGCGTGCGGAAATCGTTGTTGGCGGCCAGGCCGGTGGTGCGCGGGACGCCCTCGGCGGGCGGGCGGGCCTTGCCGGCCTCCACGTTGGCGATCTCCTGGGCCAGAAGCTTTTGCTGCGAGGCGATGACCTGGGCATCGCGCGTGGTGTGCTGGGTTTCGATGTATCCGGCGACCTTCGCGCCAATGGCCATGCCCAGGCCCAGGGTGAACAAAACCAGCAACCCTTGGGCTTGCGCTCGCAGGTGCTGGGGCGCTTTCTGGTCCGTATAAATTTGCCCCGTGACGAAGAAGAAATCGTAGCAAATGCCATGGAGCAGCACACCAAGCAGGATCATCCACCGCACCTCCTCTGGCGCGCCCGTGGCAAAGAGCGCGTAGCGCAGCACCCAGGCCGCCATGCCCACGGCCAGCATCCACTTCACGCCCAACCGGGCAAAGAACAACGGCATGACCAGCATGAAAAAAATCTCGGACATCTGTCCGTAGGACATGGTCAGGCCGATGGGCAGCCCGGTCATCTCCACGACCCGGCTCGCAATCTGGTAGTAAAATGCCAGCGGGATGCAGATGAGCGTGGAGGCCGCCATGAAAATCAAGTAGGCCGGATCCTTGAGCAGCACCAAGGCGTCAATCCCCAAAACCTGGCGAGCGGACACCGGGCCGGTGGCCGTGGGCGGCGTGTGCGGCAGGACAAAACTGAACAATCCGAGCAACGCGCCCGCGCCCGCTGCCAGATAGAACATGTGGATCTGTTTCTCCCAAGCCAGCCAACTCAGGGCCAGGCCCGCCATGATCCAGCCAATGGTCCCCAGCACACGGATGCCCGGAAACTCCTTTTGCGGGTCCGACATGTTGCGCATGGCGATGGTGTTCGTCAGCGCCAGCGTGGGGTAGTAGGTCAGCATGTGGGCGAAGAAGAGATAGTTGATCGTCGCCGGCGAAGGCGCGCCGGACTTCATCAGCGTCGTGGCGTAAAGCATGAAGCCCGCGCCCAGGAGATGCATGGCCCCCAGCACCCTTTGCGCGGCAAAAAAGCGGTCCGCCACCATGCCCACGAAGAACGGCGCGATCATGCCCGCGATGGGCCCCACGGAATACATGGTGCCGAAGTCCGCTGCCGTGAAGCCGATGGTGCTGAGATAATTCGGCCCGGTGACGTACCACGCCCCCCAGATGAAGAACTGGAGGAACATCATGATGGAAAGCTGCAAGCGGACGGTTGTGCTCATAAGCGGTGGTGCGTGAAGTTAGGGGAAGCTCAGCGCCATTGGCAAGCCACACTTGCCGGGCGACGTTCAGCGCTCCTGCGGGTGCCAAACCCGGTCGTGCTTCGCAGCGTCATTTGCCTGCCAGCTCCCAGCGCTCACCGAAGAAGTTCGCGTCCACCACGCCTTTGCCGTTCACACGCTCCATCAACGGCATGCCCAGGTCGAGGATGGCCCAGTCGGGCAGCTTGGGCGTCTGTAGCGAGTTGCTGGCGGCGGCCTGCTGCGGAAAGGTGAAGCCGCTGTTCAGCACGACGTAGCGGGACGGGTTCAACGGGTTCGGATAGATCAACACCGGCGCGTGCTTCGTGGCGTCGTAGGTCTTGCCGCCGACCTTGATGCCTTGCGCGGTCCACTGGATGGGCAGTTTGTCGGCGATGCGCGCCAGCAACTGGTTGCTGGAAGGATCGCCCCAGAGGATGAGGTTGTGGTTCCTGATGTCGTCGTCAGTGATCGCGGAATCACTCTTCACCCGGGCTTCGCCACGGAAATAGCGCCGCCACCAGAACGTGGCTTCCTTGAGTTCTGTGTCCACCCACTGGCCAATCTGCGGGTTCAACGGCTGGCCGGTCGGGCGCACGAAGACGAACGAATCCATGAAGGCGTCGTCAATCGGACCTTGGAGGTTGGGGCGCTTGACGAGGCTGGCGTTTGCGCTTGGACTGGGATTCCGTTCCTCCCACCTGCCAGCGGACTTGACGGCGGAGAACCGCCACCAGCTCGCTGGCGCATCGGAGCCGGGAGGCGGCAGCGAGCCTACCTTGTTGCGAAAGCCCAGATCCTGTCCGTCCACGACGAGTTTCACGCCACTGCCCACCAAGTCAGCCGGAGTGAGATTGATGGAGAAGCTGCCAATATTACGCGTCTTGACAGCCAGTTCATAGCTGGCGGATTTGGAAATCACTGCGGCTTCGATACGGGCTTCTTCCCAATGCTTCTCCAGTGCATCAATCGTCACCCAGTGCGCTTTGTTAAACTTCAGCGAATGGGTCACGAAGCTGACTTTGCGAGGCACTGGATTGCGCCCCTTGGCCACAGCGGCGTCCACCAGCGCGGCGACCTTCTTCTTCGCTTCCGGCTCGTATTTGTGGCCGGTCTTGGGGCCGATGATGTGGGTCATCTTCACGCCTTCCTTCGCCAGGCCCGCTTCCATCAGATCGGCGGCGGCCTTCTGTGAGTCCTCCTCGCCGCTGTAGGCGACGAGCGTGGTGTTGACGAGGTTGATCGGGCACGCCAGCGGGTCGTAGAGGTTCCAGAGCTTTTGTTCCCACCACGGGATGGTGTCGAGCTTGTCGCCGAGCCTCTGGTAATTCTTCACATCCACAAAGCCCGCGCCGGGGTTGACCGCCGCCCATTTGTCCGGGTGATGCGCGCCCAGGTGCCACGCGCCCGCGCCGCCCATCGAGAAGCCGCGCATGGCCAGGCGGTCGCGGTCAACGGGGTAATGCTTCGCCGCGTGCTCCAGCGATTCCCACACGTCCACTTCACCGGCGAACTTGAAGGCGTTCATGAAGCGCCCGTAAGGATGCAGCACAAAGGTGTCGGCGGGCGTGAACTCGCTGCTGCCCTTCAGGCGGCCTTCGAGGAAGTTGATCTCGCTGAGGGTGTCGCCACGCCCGTGCAGCCAGAAGTCCAGCCGCAGGGGTTTGCCGCCGGGCTTGAACGACGCGGGCACGATCAACCCGTAAGGCTGCACCGAGCCGTCGAGCTTCGACACGTAACCGCGCACGACCGGTCCGGTGGCGTTGGCCCACGGCGATTGTCCGGCGCGCAGTTGCTGGGCGCGTTCGGTGCCGAGCTTGAGCAACTGGCGCGCGGTGGCGAACTCGTTGGTCCGGTAGAAAATGCCGTCCTCCAGCGCGTAACGGACGGCGTTATGGAAGATTTGCACGTCGGGCAGCAGCTCCAGCAACTGGGGCTTCGCTTTGAGCGCGCCTTGCAACGCGGCGATTTCCCTGCCCAGCGCATTGGCCCCGGCGGTGAGTTCGGCGCGCACGGCTTCGGGGATGGGAATGCCCGGCGGGGGATTCAGCTTCTTGGGATTGGGCGGCAGCGCGGGGCCGGACTTCTTGGCAGGCTGCTGCTTGGGTGCGGGCTTGGGATCGGCGGCGGACAAGTCAATGGCCGCGAGGGAAACGGCCAGGCAGAGGAGAAGCGGTTTCATGGTCAAGGCTCTGGACGCTATCGTTGGAAGGCGCGTTTCACAAGTTTCGTTCCCACTCGCCGAAGTGTCCTTCGAGAGCCTTGTTTGGCGCCGGGCGCGCGGTATAATGGGCGCATGATGCATTTCCAACTTTCGCCGTCCGCCATCCGCGCCGTTGGCCACATGTTTTCCCTCGTTCTTCTGTTGGCCGCCGCGCGGCTGTCCGCGCAGAACAGCGACCCGGTCACCGCCTTGCGCGAACTTGACCGCCTCAACCAGGGCGCGCAGGCGGGCGATCCGAAGGCCATGTTTGAACTCGGCCTCCACCATTTGCGCACCGACACCGCCCAGGGCATGGTCGAGGCCCGCCGCTGGATCACGAAATCCGCCGAGGCCGGCTTCGCCGAGGCGCAATACTCGCTGGGCGTTGTCACTGAGCCGGGCGGCGCGGAGGCCGTGGGCTGGTATCGCAAGGCCGCCGAACAGGGCCATGCCCGCGCGCAGGCGCGACTGGGCGAAATATACGCCGAAGGGCAACTGATCGCGCCCGACCTCGCCGAGGCGCGCCGGTGGCACGAACGCGCCGCCGCCCAGGGCGTTGGCTCCTCCGAAACCGCCCTGGCCATGATGTATGAGAACGGCGCGGGGGTGGAACAGGACTTCGTCAAAGCCTTCGAGTTGTACCAAAAGGCCGCCAACCGCGGTGATGCCCGCGCGATGGTGCGGCTGGGGGATCTCCACTTCTACGCCCGTGGCGTGCGCCAGAACATGGGCGAGGCCTTCAAGTGGTACCGCAACGCCGGCCTCCAGAAACTTCCCGCCGCCTACGTCAAGCTCGGCATTTGCTACGAACGCGGCTTCGGCATCGGCCAGGACTTCCGCGAGGCGGCCCGCTACTACGAGAAGGGTGCCGCCGCCGGGGACAAGACCGCGCAAGCCGCGCTGGGCCGCTTCTACGAAGAAGGCCTGGGCCTCAAGCAGGACTACGAGCAGGCCGCCCTCTACTACCGCATGGCCGCCGAGCAGGGCGAGCCGTTCGCCCAGCTTAGCCTGGCCTCGCTGTATCGCAAGGGCCTGGGCGTGGCCAAGGACAATGTCACCA
>Ga0209172_10007903_pt1 | contig 10687 bp, 4 predicted proteins | sample LarsenN4metaG_FD_184113 | JGI IMG/M metagenome (GOLD analysis project Ga0209172, IMG submission 184113) | Hot spring sediment bacterial and archeal communities from British Columbia, Canada, to study Microbial Dark Matter (Phase II) - Larsen... ... | reverse complement strand
CGAGGGGGCCATCGCCATCAACGTCGTGCGGCTGGCCGGGACCGACTTGGACGAGTCGATCCGCTACAACACGCAGATCGAGAAGGCGGTCTTGGCGAAGTTCCCCGACGAGGTGAACCACGTCTGGAGCCGCATCGGGACCGCCGAGATCGCCACCGACCCGATGGGCGTCGAACTGACGGACATCTTCATCAGCCTCAAGCCGCGCGACCTGTGGAAGAAGGCCCGCACGCAGGCCGAACTGACCCGACTCATCGAGGAGGAACTGCGGGACATGCCGGGCCAGCGGTTGGCCTACACCCAGCCCATCGAGTTGCGCATCAATGAGATGATCTCGGGCGTCCGCTCCGACTTGGGCGTGAAGCTCTTCGGCGACGACTTCGACGTGCTGGTAGCCAAGGCCCGCGAGATCGAGGCGGTCTTGAAGTCCATCGACGGCAGCGCCGACGTGAGTACCGAGCAGATCACCGGCCAACCCGTCTTGCAAATCAAGGTCAAGCAGGAAGAGATCGCCCGCTACGGCATCCCCGCCAGTAGGGTGCTGGACCTCGTGGAGTCCATCGGCAGCAAGCCCCTTGGCGAAGTGGTCGAGGGCCAGTTCCGCTTCCCGCTGGTCGTCCGCCTGCCCGAGAACCACCGGGCCAGCCCAGAGGCCATCGGCGCGATGCTCATTGCGACCCCTTCGGGAGAGCGCATCCCGCTGTCCCGGCTGGCGGCGGTCGAGGTCATTCAAGGGCCGTCCACGATCACCAGAGAATGGGGTCAGCGACGGATCAGCATCACCTGCAACGTGCGGGGCCGGGACATCGGCAGCTTCGTCGCCGAGGCCCAGCGGAAGGTGGGGGAGAAGGTCCAACTGCCCTCGGGCCGTTACCATGTCGAGTGGGGCGGTCAGTTCGAGCATCTCATCAGCGCCCGGCAGCGGTTGTTGATCGTGGTGCCGGTGGCCCTGTTGATGATCTTCGGCCTGCTGTACATGACCTACGGCAACGTCGTGGATTCCATCCGCGTCTTTACCGGCGTGCCGTTCGCCGCCGTGGGCGGCATTTTCGCCCTCTGGCTGCGCGACATGCCGTTTTCCATCTCGGCGGGCATCGGCTTCATCGCCATGTCGGGGGTCGCCGTGTTGGACGACATGATCCTCGTCTCGTACATCCGGCAGCTTCGGGAGAAGGGCTTGCCCTTGGATAAAGCTGTTACACAAGCGGCCACCACCCGGCTGCGCCCCGTCTTGATGACGACGCTGGTGGCGAGTCTGGGCTTCGTGCCGATGGCGTTCAGCACTGGCATGGGAGCCGAGGTTCAGCGTCCACTTGCCACGGTCGTCATCGGCGGGGTCATCAGCGCGATGGTGATGTCGCTGTTCGTTGTTCGAGTTCTCTATCTGGTGTTCAAGTCGCCCATCAAGCGCAAAGACGAAGAACTGGAAGTGGCCGAAACGAACTCCCGGCGCGTTGCCGAGAGTGTTTCGGTTTGACCCTCGACGGGTCCATGTAAGAAGGAGGAAGGAATGAACCTGAAGTTCTGGAGCAGCACGGCGGTCGCTCTCCTCGTTGGACTCGGCCTGCTCGCCGGGGGCTGCAACAAGGCCGAGCAGAAGCAAGCCGAGAAACCTGCGAAGAAGGGAACCGAGGTCGCCGAGAAGAAGGAACACGACCACAGCGGGTGGTGGTGCGCCGAACACGGCATCCCCGAGGAGGAATGCAGCATGTGTTCGGACAAGGTGGCGAAGGAGTGCAAGGCCAAGGGCGACTGGTGCGACAAGCACGACCGGGCCAAGTCCCAGTGCTTCGTCTGCGACCCGAGCCTGAAAGAGAAGTTCGCCGCCAAGTACCGGGCCAAGTACGGCAAGGAGCCGCCGCCCATCGAGGACGAGGGCAAGAAGGAGGAGAAGAAGGACGACATGAAGGGATCGTGACCGGCCCGGCTGGGGTGGACGCTCCACAGACGGCCCCTTGCGGCGGGATCGGGCATCGGCCTCGATCCGCGCCCCAAGGGGCTTCTGACTTTCTCCAAGTCGTCCGCGAGATGCCTTCGGTTTCGATGGTTGACCCGGTTCTACAACCCACTCCTGTGATTCGTACTCCGAGAAGGGAAGTTCAAGCGGGAACTGCTCCGACGAGCGCGGATCGCTCCGGGCCAGACGGTTCTCGATCTGGAGTGCGGCACGGGGACGCGCACCTTGATGGTCAAACAAGCCGCGCCCGCCGCCGAGGTGCATGGCCTCGACGCCGACTCGTGATAGTGTCAAGGGGTAGTGAATTTGGACCGATAATGCCGACCGGGGCAATTGTGCGCCAAGTCGGGAATGCGGCGAGTTTGCTGGAGGAGCCGCCTGTGCCGGGCCGATAAGGTAGTCAAGCGCGACCGGATCGTTTCCGTGGGTTCGCTCCATCTCCTCACGGCGAAGGCACGAAAGCAAAATGGACAAGTGAGGCGGGTTATGAAGTGGTTTGGTCCCCTGAGTTATCTGCCACTCTTCGGCCTAGTTTGCACCGGCTGTGCCGCGCTCCACGCGCCTTCGCATGTTGCTTCTCACCGTGCCACGCCGGTCGTCGAGCAAGAGGGCGCGGGCCAAAGTCCGAACCAGCCCGGCTCGGTCCTTCAAGTCACGTTCCACAGTGCCGATCTGCCCGGCCCGGTGGAAGCTCCGAAGAAGGAGGAAAAGCCACTCGCCTTAGCCAGCGAACTTTCCGCCGAGGCGCTCGTCGAACAGGTCTTGGCCCGCAACCCGACTCTGGCCCAGATGACCGCCGCGTGGCAGGCGGCGTCGGCACGCTACCCGCAGGTCACTTCCTTGGACGACCCGAACTTCGGGGCGATCATCGGCCCGGCCTCCATCGGCTCGAACGAGGTGGACTTCGCCTACCGCCTCGAAGCCTCCCAGCGAATCCCCTTCTGCGGCAAACTGGGTCTCCGGGGGCAGTCCGCCTTGGCGGAAGCGGCGGCGGCGGGCCACGATGTCGGCGACACGAAGCTGCAACTCATCGAAAGCACCAAGGTCGCCTTCTACGACTACTTTCTGATCCACCGTGCCATCTCGGTGAACGAGGAAAACCTGCGGTTGTTGAAGGAGATACGGGAGACGGCGCTGGACCGCTTCAAAGCGAACCAAAGCCCCCAGCAGGACGTGTTGCAGGTGGACGTGGAGATCGGCAGGCAACGCAAACGCGGTCTGGTGTTGGAACGGATGCAGAAGGTGACGCAGGCCCGCATCAACACCCTGATGCACCTCCCGCCCGAGACGCCGCTCCCGCCGCCGCCCAAGGCGCTGGAGTTGGCGGCGGCGCTGCCCGCCGTGGCTGTGTTGCGTGCCCAAGCCATCGCTCAGCGGCCCGACCTGCAAGCGCTGGCGAACCGGATCGAAAGTGAGCGGGCGTCGTTGGCCCTCGCCCACAAGGAATACTACCCCGACTTCGAGGTGATGGCCGCTTACGACGCCTTCTGGCAGTCCCCCGAGAAAGACCTCCGGCCAATGGTCGGCCTTCGGATGAACCTCCCCATCCAGAAGGACCGGCGCGCCGGAGCGGTCGCGGAAGCCCACGCCCGACTGTCCCAGCGGGTCGCGGAATTGGCGAGCCGAACCGATCAGGTGAACCTCCAAGTTCAGGAGGCATACGAGCAGGTACTCGAAAGCGAGAAGGGCGTCCGCCTGTACGACGACACCATCCTTCCCGCCGCGACCGACAACGTGAAAGCCGCGCGTAGCGCCTACGCGACGGGGCGCATCCCCTTCCTGTCGCTCGTCGAAGCCCAACGCAACTTGGTCGGGCTGCGGGACAGTTACTACGAGGAACTCGCCGAGTATTTCCGCCGCCGCGCCACCCTCGAACGAGTCACGGGCGGGCCGGGCCTGCTCCTTCAACCGGAGGGTCAGCCGACGAAGAAGTTGCTCCCGCAGTTGGAGGTACTACCGGAACCGAGGAAGCTGCCGAAGATGTAGGGTCCGACGAAAGCGCCTGCGGTCGCCTCTTGAACTGCCACTCCATCACGAGACAGTAGATGCAGGGGGCGACGAGGAAGGTAATCAACTGGACGGCCATCCCGCCCACGCTCGGGATCGCCATCGGCTGCATCACGTCCGAGCCGCGACCGTAGGTCAGGAAGATCGGCATCAGGCCGAAGACCGTGGTGGCCGTGGTCATGAGGAGCGGGCGCACCCGTTTCAGGCTCGCGTCGATGACCATCTGGCGGACCTCCGCGATGCTCTGGGGTTGTTGCTCTTTGAACTTGTCCTCCAAGAAGCTGAGGATGACCACGCTGGCGTCGTCGGCCACGCCGAACAGGGCGATGAACCCGACCCACACGGCCACGCTCAGGTTGGAGCCGTACCAGAGCAGCATCGCAAACCCGCCCGAGGCCGACACGAGGATGCAGAAGAACACGACGAAGGCCAGCCACCAGCGACCGAACCCCATGTAGATCATGACGAACATGGACAGCAGAACGAGGGGCACCAGCCACGAGAGCCGTTCCGTGGCCCGCTTCTGGTTCTCGAACTGCCCGGACCAGTTCCAGTAGTAGCCGGGCGGCACGACCAGCGTGGCCTCCTCGTGCCTGCCAGCGGCGATGAGGTCGTCGCTTTTCTTCTTCTCGGCTTGCAGCAGCGCCTCCGCGTCCTCCACCACGCTCACCTCGTCCCGGTCGCGGGTGTTCATGGTGACGTACCCGACCAACAGGCCGTTCTCGCTCTTGAGTTCCTGCGGCCCGATGCTGTAGCGGACCTTGGCGACCTGCGTGATCGGGATGTGCGCGCCGGTGGACGTGGGGACCAAGACGCGCTCCAGATCGTCGAACCGCTCGCGCAGTTCGCGGAGGTAGCGGACTCGGATCGGGTAACGCTCGCGGCCCTCGACCGAGGTGGTGAGGTTCTCGCCGCCGATGCCGACCTCGATGATGTCTTGGATGTCGCGGACGTTGACGCCGAAGCGGGCGGCGGCCTCGCGGTCGATCTCGTACTCGATGTACGGCTTGCCGATGATGCGGTCGGCGACCACATCGGTCGCGCCGGGAACCTTCTTGAGTATCTGCTCGATCTGCAAGCCTACCCGCTCGATCTCACGGGGGTCCGACCCGTAAATCTTGACGCCCATCATGGCCCGGAAGCCGGTCTGGAGCATGACGATTCGGGTCTGGATGGGCTGGAGCCACGTCGGGAGGACGCCGGGGATGCTCGTCTTGGCTTGAAGCTCCTCCAACACCTCCTGCTTGGTGATCCGCCGCCGACCGCCCTTGCCATCCGCCACCGTCCGCCACTCGGCTTCGGGCTTGAGAAGGATGATCGTCTCGATCATGCCGATGGGGGCGGGGTCGAGGGCCGATTCCGCCCGGCCAATCTTGCCGACGACGCTGCGCACCTCCGGCACCTCGCGGATGGCCGCGTTCTGCTTGGCGATGGCGTCCTGTACTTGCGTCAGCGAGGCCGAGGGCAGCAGCGACGGCATGTACAGGAGCGACCCTTCGTCCAAAGGCGGCATGAACTCCCGACCCAGACCGGGGAACGTCCGGTTGAGCTTCTGCCACCCCGCGCTTTGGGTCGGGTCCACCCCCACCGCCTTCAACCCCATCTCGACCGGGTAGGCGATCCGTGTGAAGCCGAGCCAGATGGTCAGGCCCAAGAGTACCAGCCCGACCGGAATGGTGAGGAACGCGGCCTTGTGGGTGATGACCAAACGCAGTAGAGGGCGGAAGACGGCAAGGATGCCCCGCGAGACGAGGTTCTCTTCTACGGGGACGAGGCGTTCCCGACCCATGCGGTAGACCGCCGCCGCGACCATGACGCCGACGCCGAGGGCGGTCGGCCAGCCCTGCCAGTGGCCGCTCAGCCCGAGTCCCCACCCGAGCGCGAAGTGCATGGCGACGACGGCCACCGCGCCCGTGGCGAGGCCGATCAGCAGGGACCGCCGTTTCGACCAGCGGGTGGGCTTGAGCATGTAGTAGCTCAGGACGGGCACGATGGTCAGGGCCAGAATCACCGACGCGGCGATGGCGAACGTCTTGGTGTAGGCCAAGGGCTTGAAGAGCTTGCCCTCGGCCCCGGTCAGGGCGAAGACCGGGATGAAGGAGATGATCGTGTTGGAGACCGCCGTGAGGATCGCGGGACCGACTTCCTTCGCCGCGTCCGCCACGACCTCTTTGTGCGGTCGGTGCGGCTCCTCGGCGAGTCGGCGGTAGATGTTCTCCGTCATGATGATGCCCATGTCGCTCACGTCGCCGATGGCGATGGCGATCCCGGCGAGCGACATGATGTTCGAGTCCACGCCGAGGTAGTACATGACGATGAAACTGATCCCCACGGACAGGGGCAGGGTCGGCAGGATCGCCAGCGTGCTGCGAATGTGCAGCAGGAACAGGAACACCACCACGGCGACGACGAGGATTTCTTCGGTCAGGTTCTCCCTGAGCGTGTCCATCACCTCGTTGATGATGTCGGTGCGGTCGTAGAACGAGACGATTCGGACGGGCACCGACCTGCCGTCCGCCAGCGTGACTTTCAGGCCCGGCTCGATCTCCTTGATCTTGGCCTTGACCCGCTCCAGCACCCGCAGGGGGTTCTCGCCGTAGCGCATGACCACGACGCCGCCGACCGCTTCGCGGCCCGCCTTGTCGAGCGTCCCCCGTCGAAAGTCCGGGCCGAGTTGGACGGTGGCGACGTTCTTGACGAAGATCGGCGTGCCGCCCTCCTGCCGGATGACGATGTTCTCCACGTCGCGCACGCTCTTGACGAAGCCGATCCCCCGGATGAAGAACTCGAAACCGTTGTTCTCGACGACCTTGGCCCCCACGTCGATGTTGCTCTTGCGGACGGCCTCGTAGACATCGGGCAGCGAGACCCGGTGGGCGCGGAGCTTGTCGGGATGCACGTCGATCTGGTACTGCTTGACGTAGCCGCCGACGCTGGCGACCTCGGAGACCCCCTCGACGGCTTGAAGCTGGTAGCGCACGTACCAGTCTTGCACCGACCGCAGTTGCCCGAGGTCGGCTCCCTCAGCTTCGAGGGTGTACCAGAATACCTGCCCCAAGGCCGTCGCGTCGGGGCCGAGCGTGGGTACGACGCCGGGAGGCAACCGGCCCGCCGCCGTGTTCATGCGCTCCAGCACCCGCGACCGCGCCCAGTAGTAATCCGCCTCGTCCTTGAAGATGACGAAGACCATCGAGAAGCCGAAGCCCGACATGGAGCGGATCGACTTGACGCCGGGCGTCCCTTGCAACGACACCGTGAGCGGGTAGGTGACTTGATCCTCCACGTCCTGCGGCGAGCGGCCCTGCCAGTCGGCGAAGACGATCACCTGCTTTTCCCCGATGTCGGGGATGGCATCGACGGGCGTGTTCTGGAGGCAGTAGTAACCGACGACCAACACGACGGCGGTGAAGAGGAACACCAGAAAGCGGTTGTTCAGGCACCAGTCGATGACGAACTTGACCACGACGCACCCCCTTTCTAGTGTTTGTGGCCGCTGGGGGCGGACGGTTTGGCCGGAGCGCCGCCGTGCCCCGAGTGGAGCGTGGCGGCGGACTGACCCTCTTTGTGGAGCAGGCTGGGCATCCCGCTGATCTGCTGCTGGCTGTCGAGCAGGAAGCCGCCCCGCACGACAACCTTATCCCCATTCTTGAGACCCTTGAGGACCGGAAAATAGCCGACGTTCTTGCCCGCATCGTCTTTGCCCTCGGCCAGCGGGCCGAGTTCGAGTTCGACCAACTCGAATGCGCCGTCGTCGTTGCGCCGGTAGGCGATCTTGCGTCGGCCCGTGTCGAGGACGGCGGTGGCGCGGATGGCGAGAACGCCGCTAGGCTGCTTGCCCGCTTCCTTCCCCGCCTGCGCCTCGTGTTCGTGGCCTTCGAGCTTCGGCCCCTCCTTCGGCTTGGACGGCGGACGCCGGGCCTCCGGCACGCGCTCCAGTTGCATTTCGCAGATGGGGCAGCGCCCGAGCTTCTCCTGCACGACTTCCGGGTGCATCGGGCAGATGAACTTCCCCTCCAGTCCCGTTGGCTCGGGAGTCCCGTCCGGCAGCAACCGCACCCGGACGCGGGCCGAGGCGTACATCGCCGGTTTCAGGCGGCGCTCGGGGTTCTTGAGGTTCACGCGGACCTTGACGGCACGGGTCTTGTCGTCGAGGTAGGGGTCAATGAAGGTGACGACGCCGCGAAAGGTCTCGGCGGGATAGGCTTCGAGAGACACCTCGACCGGCTGGCCGTACCGCACCCATTGCAGGTCGGGTTCGTAGATGTCCAGAAAGAGCCAGATCGGGTCGAGGTCGGCGATGCGGTAGAGCATGTCGCCTTCCTTGAGATACTGCCCGGCGCGGACGTTCTTCTCGATGATCGTGCCCCCGAGGGGGGCGTAGATCGTCAAGTGCGTCTGGGTCTTGCGGGACTTCTCGATCTCCTTGATCTGGTCCGGCAGGATGCCCAAGAGATGGAGCTTCGTCCGCGCGGCGTCCAGATTGACTTGGGCGAAGGAGCGGTCGCCCGCCGCCTTCTCGAAGGCTTCGAGGCTGCGGAGCAACTCGCCTTGGGCGATGAAGAGTTCCGGGCTGTAGATGTCCACCAGATGGTCGTTCTTCTTGACCTGAATGCCGGTAAAGTCGGCGTGGATGCGGTCCACCCGACCGGCGATGCGGGCGGCGATGTAGGCCACGCGCGCCTCGTTGTAGTCGAGCTTGCCGACCGCGCGGACCTCCTTGAAAAGCTCCCGGTGCTTCACCGGCTCCGTTTCGATGCCCGCCCGCTTGTCCAATTCGGCCAGTTGCGACATCTGGGCCACGGGGATCAGGTCCATGCCGCAGAGGGGGCACGAACCGGGCTTGTCCTGCCGGATTTGCGGGTGCATGGAGCAGGTCCATTCGCCCCCGGTGGTCCCCTGCGAGGCCCGCTCCGGCCAGAAGAGGACGGCGGCGATCAACCCGGCAACGACGGCAACGCCAATCGCCGCTTTCACGAATAACCAGCGGTCGAACATGATCCATTCCTCCCACGACGACGTAGCATCGTCATTTGGCCCGCCGAGCGCGACGGTCGATGATTTTCAGAACCTCGCTGACCGTAACCGGGACGAGCGCCAACCCGAAGACCACCGCCCATTCCCATGCGAAGTGCTGCGCCGACTCGAAAAACGGTCGGGCGAAGGGGAGCGTCACGACGCTCAATTGCAGCAGGACGGAGACGCCAACGGCCCCCAGCAAAGGAGGGTTGGTGAACAAACCCAGTTCGGGCAAGGTGTAGCGTTGGCTTCGACAACTGAACGAGAAGAGAACGAAGGCGTAAGAGACGACGCAGAACGTGACCGTCCGGGCGCGGGGCAGACTGGCCGGTTCCCCTTGGTAGATCACGGCAAAGCCAATGGCGGTGACGGTCGCTAGGAGTGCGCCGTGGGCGAGTAAGAGCAGGGCGCGGCGGACTCCGATCACAGGTTCTCGGGGCGGGCGTGGCGGGCGGCGCATCAAGTCCCGCTCGGGTGGCTCCATGCCCAGCGCCAGCGCGGGCAAGCCGTTGGTCACGAGGTTGATCCAGAGAATCTGAATCGTGGTCAGCGGGAACGGCCAGCCGGTCAGCACGGCCACGATCACGAAGAGGATGAGGCCGATGTTGCCCGCCAACAGGTAGTGCAGGAACTTCTGAATGTTGTCGAAGATGCACCGGCCCTCCTCGACCGCGTTCACGATGGACGCGAAGTTGTCGTCGGTCAGGACCATCGCCGAGGCTTCCTTCGTCACGTCGGTCCCCGTCACGCCCATCGCAATGCCGATGTCCGCCGCTTTGACGGCGGGGGCGTCATTCACGCCGTCACCCGTCATGGCGACAACCTGCCCGTGGCGCTTCCACGCCCGAACGACCCGGAGCTTGTGTTCTGCCGAAACACGGGCGTAGACCGGAATCTGCTCGACACGCTCGGCCAACTGGTCGTCGGACATGGCATCTAGTTCTTGCCCGGTAACGGCCTGATCCTTGCTGGCAGCGATGCGCAGTTCGCGTGCGATTGCCAGCGCGGTCGCCGGGTGGTCGCCCGTAATCATGACCGGGCGGATACCCGCCTCGTGGCACTTTTGCACGGCTTCCTTCGCCTCGTCGCGGGGCGGGTCGATCATGCCCACCAGACCGGCGAAGATCAGGTCGCGTTCATCGTAGCCCATCGGCCCCTCAGCCAATGGTTCCCGATATGCCAACCCGAGGACGCGCAGGGCGCGGGAAGCCATCTCCTCGCTCTGCCGGACGATCTGGCTGCGGTGATCCTCCGTCAGCGTGACGACCTCGCCCGCCCTGCGTTCCGCCGAGCATTTCCCGAGAATGACCTCGGGCGCGCCTTTGGTGTACATCAGGAGGGAGCCGCGCTGGTCCCGCACGACGACGGACATCGCTTTCCGCTCGGAATCGAACGGGATTTCGTGAATGGCCCGCTCATCGGGCGAGTCGGCGTCGAGACCGGCCTTGAGCGCGGCGACGACCAACGCGCCCTCGGTCGGATCGCCGACGACCTGCCAGACATCACTCCCGTTGCCTTGCGGATTCACGGTGGCATGGTTGCACCGCAGGCCGATGGTCAGGGCGCGAAGCAGATCGGGGTGGGCACGCGGCTCGATGGTTGGCCGTCGCTCGTCGATCCCGTGGGGAGATGGCTCCTCCATCGAGTCGTGGGAAGTCGCCCGGAGAAACTCCCCCCGAGGCGAATAGCCGACTCCCGTGACGAGAT
>Ga0209172_10007898_pt1 | contig 10695 bp, 11 predicted proteins | sample LarsenN4metaG_FD_184113 | JGI IMG/M metagenome (GOLD analysis project Ga0209172, IMG submission 184113) | Hot spring sediment bacterial and archeal communities from British Columbia, Canada, to study Microbial Dark Matter (Phase II) - Larsen... ... | reverse complement strand
GACCTGGCCAAGGCCGGCGTTCATCGTGCTCGTTCCATGCTCTCCCTGCAGCCCCGCTTCTCCCGAGAACTCGCCGCCGAAACTCGCCAGGACCGAATAGGTGTCCACCGACTTCAGCTTTTCGCCCTTCGGGTTTCCGTCGTTGCCCACGAACTGGGTTTCCGCCTCCGCGGTGTACTTCGCGGCGGCTCCCAACGCGCCGGCCCAGGTGGCTCCCTCGTCGAGGCTGGAGCCCCGCCCGTTCAGCACCAGCGGCATCCACACGAACTCCTTGCGCTTGTAGCCGAGCGTGATCTCGGGGACGTAGGTGCCCTCGGGCGGCGCGGTGATGTCGAATGCCACCTTGGTCGTGGTGCCGAACAGCAGCACGTCGTTGTGCGGTGCCATGCAGCCCGTCAGGGCCGCGACGCTCCACGCCGCTAGGATGCGGGCGACAAGTCCTGGACGACGCATGTTCCCCTCCCTGTCGCGGCGTCGGGCGCAAGGGCGGCCACGACATCGGCGATCTGCTGGCGGTCGGTGACGCGGATGACGACGCGGCAATCGAGGGGGATGAGCTCCCGATCCTCCCTCAGATAGCCCGCGCCCATGCCGAGCACGCCCGCCTGCTCGTCGCGCGGGCGCGTGTCGGTGGAAAGCCACACCCCGTAGGTCTCGACGCCCAGGGCCTGGACGGGCGCATCGGGAGCGTGGAGAGCCGGCGTGATGACCTTGACGTAGCCGAAGTAGTGGCGGACAAGCGCCCCATTCTCCGTATAGGTCGTGCAGGAACAGGCGAAGGCGACCACGGGCACGGCCCACAACAGCGCGCCCGTCAGTCGGGACATCCTGAAGGAATCCAGCCTAGAGCCGCGCAAGGCCACGCCACCCTCCCTCGGTGCGTTGCCTCCCGGACAGTCTTGGCGCCGTCACGAGATGGGAGCGCGACTCTCATGCCTGGACATCGTTGGAGACTGTGATGCACTTCACAGTCATCATGTCAGACTAGAGGTTTATTACTTCTAATATAGACTTATGATTCTTTAGATTTCAATGGAATAGCCCACTCGTGTTGCGACGAGTACGCGGGTATTCTTTATCGGAGCGAGATCGGAAGACGCGGCTCGACCCGTGATGTCCGGCCCCAGCAAGCCTCAGTAGCCCAGCGCGCAGCCATCCTTGCGCGGGTCGGAGCCGCCCGTCAGCACGCCGCGCTGCCAGTCGATGAGGATGGCCTGCCCGCCGCCGTGCGGCTCGTCGGCCTCCACCACCGTGTGCCCCATCGCCTGCAGGCCCTGCACGGCCGCCGCCGGCACGCCGCGCTCGGCCTCCACCACGCCGCCATCGTGGAAGACGCGGGCGAGGTCCAGCGCCTCCTGCGGGTCCATCCCGTAGTCCAGCATGTTGCTGAGCAGGTGGACGTGGCCGAAGGGCTGGTAGCCGCCGCCCATCACGCCGAAGGGCATCACGGCGCGCCCGTCCCTGGCCAGCATGCCGGGGATGATCGTGTGGAAGGGCCGCTTGTTGGGTGCGATGCAGTTGGGATGCCCGGGGTCGAGCACGAAGCCCGAGCCGCGGTTCTGCAACACCACGCCCGACTTGGGCCCCACGATGCCGCTGCCGAACGACCAGTAGGTGGAGTTGATGAAGCTGACGGCCGTGCGCTGCTGGTCGACCACGGTCAGGTACACCGTGTCGCGCCCGCCGAAGGAGCCCGGCGCCGGCAGCTTCGTCATCGCCGCGTCGCGGCGGATGAGGCCACGCAGGCCCTGCGCGTACTCGGCCGACAGGAGGTGCGCGACCGGCACCTTGGCGTGCGCCGGATCGGCGACCAGCGCATTGCGGTCGCGGTAGGCCAGCCGCCCCGCCTCGATCTGCAGGTGAAGGCGCTCGGCCCCCAGCGGGTCGAGCTTGCCCAGCTCGAACCCGGCCAGGATGTTCAGCATCAGCAGCACCGTGATGCCCTGGCCGTTGGGCGGGATCTCGTAGACGTCGTGGCCTCGGTACGCGGTACGGATGGGTGTAACGTACTCGCCGTGGTGGGCTGCGAAATCGGCCGCCGTGTGCAGGCCGCCGCGCTCCCTGAGCCGCGCCACCAGGTCGTCCGCCACCTCGCCCTGATAGAAGCCCTCCGGCCCCTCTTGGGCGATCCTGCGCAGCGTGGCGGCGAGTTCCGGCTGGCGGTGCAGGTCGCCCGCCCCTGGCGGACGGCCGTTCGGCAGGAAGATGCGCTTGGCGTGCGGGTCGGCGGCGAGCTTCTCGGCCTCCCGCGACCAGTCCGCGGCGATGCGCGGATGCACGGGATAGCCCTCCTGGGCGTAGGTGATGGCGGGCTGCAGCAGGTCGTCCAGGCCCTTTCGGCCATGGTCGGTGACCAGCCGGTGCCAGGCCTCGATGGCACCGGGGATCGTCACCGCGTGTGGGCTGTCATGCGCGATGACCTCGATGCGGTGGTCCTGGAACCACTGGGCTTCGGCCGCCGCGGGCGCCCGGCCCGAGCCGTTGTAGCCCACGATCTCGCCGCTGCCGCGCGGCGCGATCAGCACGAAGCAGTCGCCCCCGATGCCCGTTGACTGGGGTTCCACCACGGCCAGCACGGCCGCGGCCGCCACCGCCGCATCGATGGCGTTGCCGCCCCAGCGCAGCGTGTCCAGCGCCGCCAGCGTGGCCAGCGGATGCGAGGTCGCGGCCATGCCGTTGCACGCGTGGACGGTCGAGCGCCCGGGTCGCTGGAAATCGCGCATGGCAGCCTCGGAGCGGGGGTTCGGGGCGGCGACTGTAGGCGCGTTGCCGGGCGCTGAAAAGCCTGTCCGCCGCGCGGGCGTTGACAGACCGGGCATGGCCCCGACAATGCCGCCCGTGACCTCCGCCCTGCAGCGCATTCTCGTCCACGAGGGCGACCTCGCGCGGATGGACGTGGACGCGATCGTCAACGCGGCCAACGAACGCCTGGTGCCGGGCGGGGGCGTCGATGGCGCGATCCATCGCGCGGCCGGGCCGGCCCTGCGCGAGGCATGCGCCGCCATCGGCGGCTGTCCCACGGGCGAGGTGCGCGTCACCCCGGGCTTCGCGCTGAAGGCCCGCTTCGTCATCCATGCGGTGGGGCCGGTGTGGCGGGGCGGCGGGCACGGCGAGGACGGGCTGCTTGCCGCGTGCTATCGCAATGCCCTGGCCGCGGCGCGCGAGCGCGGGCTGTCCACCGTCGCGTTTCCCTCCATCAGCACGGGCGTCTATGGCTTCCCGATGGAGCGCGCGGCCGGCATCGCGGCGGCCACCGTGGCCGCATCTCTCGCCGCCTCTCCGCTGCCCGATCGGGTCTTTCTGGTGTGCTTCGGCCGCGAGGGCCTCGCGGTGCACGAGCGCGCCCTGGCCGACCTTGTCGCGAACGCCGCCCCATGAGCGGCGAGCGCAAGCTGGAGATCCTGAAGCGCGAGACGGCCTTCGCGGGCTACTTCCGCGTGGACAGGCTGACCTTCCGCCACACCCTGCACGGCGGCGGCTGGAGCCGCGCCCTGACCCGCGAGGTGTTCGACCGCGGCCATGCCGTGGCCGTGCTTCCCTACGATCCCGTTGCCGACACCGTGGTGCTGATCGAGCAGGTGCGCGCCGGCGCGCTCGACGATGCGCGGGGCGCCTGGCTGGTCGAGACCATCGCCGGCGTCATCGACGCGGGCGAGGCGCCCGAGGACGTGGCCCGCCGCGAGGCGCTGGAGGAGGCGGGATGCACGGTCCGCGACCTGGAACCGGTGGGCGACATGCTGGTCAGCCCGGGCGCGGTCAGCGAGCGCGTCATGGTCTATGTCGGGCGCACCGACAGCGCCGGCCTGGGCGGCATCCACGGGCTGCCCGAGGAGGGCGAGGACATCCGCGTGATGGTGACGCCCTTCGCCGATGCGATGGCGATGATCGCCGATGGTCGGCTATACGTGGCGCACACGGTCATCGCCCTGCAATGGCTTGCGCTGAACCGCGAGCGGCTTTGCGCGGCGTGGCGGGCCGGCTAGAGGCCGCGACGGTCCTGCCAGTCGTAGTACGCCATCGCCATCGGCACGAACCACCGATGGCGGGTGAAGAAGGGTGCGGCGGGGAACGGCTCCCCGTCGAACGCCGTCGCGCCGTCGCGGTCGCCCAGGATCTGCAGCGCGGCCTTGCGTCCCAGCCAGGTCCCCATCGGCACGCCGGTGAAGCTGTAGCCCAGCGCATGATGCATGCCGTCTCGCACGCCGATATGCGGCAGGTGGTCGAGCGTGGCTGCGCACTGGCCGCTCCAGGCGTGGCTCAGCCGCGCGCCGGCCAGGTCGGGGAACAGCCGCGCCATAGCGGCATGCAGACGCGCCGCCTTTGCCCGCAGGTCGCGGGCCGGGCCGCCGGTGTAGCCGCCGAACAGGATGCGCCGACCGTCGGGGGAGCGGCGCACGAAGAAGATGTTGACGTTGTAGTCCTGCACGATGCGCGGGCGCGGCAGCACGCGGTCCACGACGGACGGGGGAAGCGGCTCGGTCGCCACCATGAAGCCGTGGAAGGGTACTAGGCGTCGGCGCAGCCAGGGCGTCGCCCACCCGGTATAGCCGTTCGTCGCCACCAGCACGTCGCGCGCCGCCATCCTTCCGCGCGCCGTGGCCACGGCGAAGCCCGCGCCATCGGCCTGCACGCCGGTGACCTCCGTGCCGGACAGGATGCGCACCCCCGCGGCCAAGGCGCGCTCCAGCAGGCCAAGCTGGTACAGCCCCGGATGGATCGAGGCGCGCTCCTCGGTCACCGCGCCGCCATGATAGGCGTCGCTGCCGATCTCGCGGTGCTGCTCGGCCCGCGGGATCATGGCGAAGGGCTCGCCCAGCGCCTTGCGGCGCTCCTCCAGCGACCGCGCCATGTGCTCGTAGTGGCGGGCCGACAGGGCGGCCAGGAACCGCCCGCCGCGCACGTAGTGGCAGGCCAGGCCCTCGCCCGCCACCAGGTCGCGCAGGAAGTCGTAGGCGGCGAAGACCTCGCGGTAGACCGCCTCCGCGAAGGCCCGCCCGCGATGCGCCGCGATGGCGGGGAAGTCGTGCTTCAGGGTGCGGCCGACGAAGCCGGCGTTGCGCGAACTGGCACCGTGGCCGGGAACGCCGGCCTCCAGCACGACGACACCGCGGCCGCCGCGGGCCAGAGTCAGCGCCGCGACCAGCCCCGTGTGGCCGGATCCCACCACGGCCACGTCGGCACGGGCGGGCACGGGTTCCGGCGGCCGGCGCGGGCGGGGCGCCGCATCCCACCAGAAGGGGACCTCGGCGAAATCCGGGGCGAAGATGCCCGGCCGCTCCCGGCTGCCCATGCTGTGCCCGTATACCGCTTTCCCGCGCGGCCGACCCTAGCACGCGACCGCGGCCCATCGAACGTGGCAAGCACGGGAAGCTCTGCTACAAAGCGGCCGGAACCGCCCCTTCTCCAAGCCGAGGCCCATGTCCCGCAACGTCGCCCTCATCACCGGCGTCACCGGCCAGGACGGTGCCCTGCTGGCCGAACTGCTGCTGGCCAAGGGCTATGTCGTGCATGGCGTGAAGCGGCGCTCGTCCTCGTTCAACACCGGGCGGGTCGAGCACCTCTACCAGGATCCGCACGTCGAGGACCGCAACTTCATCCTGCACTTCGGCGACATGACCGATCCCACCAACCTGATCCGGCTGGTGGCCCAGGCGCAGCCCACCGAGATCTACAACCTGGCGGCCCAGAGCCATGTGGCGGTCAGCTTCGAGACGCCCGAGTACACCGCCAACGCCGACGGTTTGGGAACGCTGCGCCTCTTGGAGGCGATCCGCATCCTCGGCATCGAGCGGACCGTGCGCTTCTATCAGGCCTCCACGTCCGAGCTGTACGGCAAGGCCCGCGAGGTGCCCCAGAGCGAGACGACGCCCTTCTACCCGCGCAGCCCCTATGCGGCGGCGAAGCTCTATGCCTACTGGATCACTGTGAACTACCGCGAGGCCTACGGCCTGCACGCCTCGAACGGCATCCTGTTCAACCACGAGGGCCCGACGCGCGGCGAGACCTTCGTTACGCGCAAGATCAGCCGCGCCGTCGCCGCCATCGCCCAGGGGCGCCAGGACCGGCTCTACATCGGGAACCTTGACGCCAAGCGCGACTGGGGCCACGCGCGCGACTACGTGGACGGCATGTGGCGCATCGTCCAGCAGCCCGAGCCCGACGACTATGTGCTGGCCACCGGCGAGACCCACGCGGTGCGCGAGTTCGTCGAGAAGGCCTTCGCGCACATCGGCCGCACCATCGCCTGGCGCGGCAAGGGCGCCGAGGAGAAGGGCGTCGATGCCAGGGACGGGCGCGTGCTGGTCGAGGTGGACCCGCGCTACTTCCGCCCGACCGAGGTCGACCTGCTGCTGGGCGACCCCACCAAGGCGCGCACCAAGCTGGGCTGGCGGCACACCACCAGCTTCGAGGCCCTGGTGCGCGAGATGGTGGAGGCCGATCTGCGGCTCGGAGCGGGCGAGCCGGTGCGCCGCGCGCATGGCGACTGACGCGCCCTTTCCGCTCAAGGGCCGCCGCGTCTGGGTGGCGGGCCACCGCGGCATGGTGGGCGCGGCCCTGGTGCGCCGGCTCGCCCGCGAGGACTGCACGCTGCTGACTGCCGATCGCTCCGCCCTGGACCTGCGCCGCCAGGAGGCGGTCGAGTCCTGGATGGCCGAGGCCCGGCCCGAGGTGGTGATCGTCGCCGCCGCGCGCGTGGGCGGCATCCTGGCCAACGACAGCCGGCCCGCGGACTTCCTCTACGACAACCTGGCCATCGAGGCGAACCTGGTCGAGGGCGCCTTCCGCACCGGGGTCGCGAAGCTGCTGTTCCTGGGCTCCTCGTGCATCTACCCGCGCGAAGCGGACCAGCCCATGCGCGAGGAAGCGCTGCTGACCGGTCCGCTGGAGCCTACGAACCAGTGGTACGCGGTGGCCAAGATCGCCGGCATCAAGCTGGCCCAGGCCTATCGCCGCCAGCACGGCTGCGACTTCATCGCCGCCATGCCCACCAACCTCTACGGCCCGGGCGACAACTTCGACCTGGCCAGCAGCCACGTCGTACCCGCCCTGATGCGCAAGGCGCACGCGGCCAAGCGGGCTGGCGCCGCAAGCCTGCCGGTGTGGGGCAGCGGCCGGCCGCGCCGCGAGTTCCTGCACGTGGACGACTGCGCCGACGCGCTCGTCCACCTGCTGAGGACGTACTCGGGCGAGGAGCACGTCAACGTGGGCAGCGGAGAGGACTTGACCATCGCCGAGCTGGCCGGGCTCATCTGCGAAGTGGTGGGCTTTTCCGGCGCGCTCGCCTTCGACCCCTCGAAGCCCGACGGCGCGCCGCGCAAGCTGATGGACGTGGGCAGGCTGCGCGCCATGGGCTGGTCGCCCCGCATCGGCCTGCGCGAGGGCCTGGCCGCCACCTATCGCTGGTTCCTGGACAACGCGCCCGAGGCCGCTGCGGCCTGAGCCTGCCGCGTCAGACGGGCGGATCCTCGAGGCGGCGCAGGCGTGCCGCCGCGGCGCGCGCGAAGCGCAGCGTCATGCGCCTGCGGCGGGCGGGCGTCAGGGCCAGCGCCGCGGGCGGCCGCACCACCTCGGCGCCGTAGCGGTCGGCCACGATCAGCCCATGCTCGGCGGGCAGGAGCTCCACCGGGAAGCCCAGGGGCACGGCGAAGTAGAACTGGTCGCAGTGCTCCAGGTAGGCGGGCCATTTGTGGTCTGCGCGCAGGTCCTCGGCCGAGGACTTGATCTCGACGATGGTGAAGCGTCCCGCCGCGTCCAGACCCACCACGTCGGCCCGGTGCCCGGAATCGAGCGGCAGCTCGACGATGGCGACGTGGCCCATCGCATCGAACAGGCGGCACACGCCGCGCGCCACCGCCGCCGCCCCGGCTTCCTGGCCCAGGCGGGCGACGAAATCGAGCGCGAGGAAGGCCTGGTCGGGCATGAGGGTTCTTCTGGGAACGCGGCACGAGGGCGCAGAGGCGCAGGCTAGCGCAACCGGGCCGCATGCCCCTAGTCTGGGTTCGGCGGCCGGTTCCCGGCCCGCCACCCAGGCCCGACCTCAGCCCCGACCGACCGCACCACCCGCCACGGGCCCCGTCCCCGCGAACCGCATGCAGCCTGTCATCGACGTCCGCGACCTGAGCAAGCGATTCGGCGAGGTGCTGGCCGTGGATGGCGTGAGCTTCGCCGTGCCCGGCGGCACGACGACCGCCCTTCTGGGCGGCAACGGCGCGGGCAAGACGACGACGATCGCCATGATCCTGGGCCTGCTGCTGCCCACGGCGGGCGAGGTGCGCGTGCTGGGCGTCGACATGCGGACCGACCGCTACCGCGCGCTCGGGCGCATGAACTTCTCGTCGCCCTATGTCGACCTGCCCAAGCGCCTGACGGTGCGCGAGAACCTGAAGGTCTACGCCATGCTCTACGCGGTGGCCGATGCCGATGCGCGCATCGCCGCGCTGATGGCCGACCTGGACCTGGCCGACCTTGCCGGGCGGCCCGCCGGCACGCTGTCGGCAGGGCAGCGCAGCCGGCTGTCGCTGGCCAAGGCCCTGCTCAACCGGCCCGAGGTGCTGCTGCTGGACGAGCCCACGGCTTCGCTGGACCCCGACACGGCCGACCGCGTGCGCGGCTACCTGCAGGCGTACCAGCGGGCGAGCGGCACCACGGTGCTGCTGGCCTCGCACAACATGCGCGAGGTCGAGCGCCTGTGCGGCCACGTCGTCATGCTGCGCCGCGGGCGCGTGGTGGATCAGGGCGCACCGGGGGCCCTGCTTGCCCGCTACGGGCGCGACAACATGGAGGACGTCTTCCTGGACATCGCCCGCGAGCGGCGAGGCGAGCGGGCGGGGGCCGCGTCATGAGGGATTCGGCGCGCCGCATCGGCGCGATGGTCGTGCGCTACCTCTACCTCTACCGCGGGTCGTGGCCGCGCCAGCTCGACATCGTCTACTGGCCCACCATGCAGATGATCATGTGGGGCCTGGTCACCCAGTTCTTCCTGACCAACAGCGCGTGGCTGGCCCAGGCCGCCGGCGTGCTGATCGCCGGCGCGCTCTTGTGGGACGTCCTCTTCCGCGGGCAGCTCGGGCTGTCGGTCCTGTTCATGGAGGAGCTCTACTCGCGCAACCTGGGCCACATCTTCGTGAGCCCGCTGCGCCCGTGGGAGCTGCTCGCCTCCATGACGGTCATCAGCTTCCTGCGCGCGGCGATCGGGCTGGGCGTGGCCTCGGGCCTGGCCATCCTGCTCTACCGGCTGTCGATCTTCGACCTGGGCCTGCCCCTGGTTGCGTACTTCGCCAACCTGCTGGTGTTCGGCTGGGCCATCGGCCTGATGATCTGCGGCCTCCTCATGCGCTACGGCCTGGGCGCCGAGAGCATGGCGTGGGTGGCGATCTTCGCCATCCAGCCGATCTGCGCGATCTACTACCCCGTGGGCACGCTGCCGGGATGGGCCCAGTGGCTGGCCTGGGCCACGCCCGCCGCCTACGTCTTCGAGGGCACGCGCGAGGTGCTGCGCGACGGGGTATTCGACCTGCGCCTGCTGGCCTGGGCGGTGGTGCTGAACGCCCTCTACCTGGCCGCCGGCGCCCTGGTGTTCCTGGCCTTCTTCCGCGAGGCGCGCCGGCGCGGCCTGCTGGTGCAGATCGGCGAATAGCTAGGGCGACTTCCCGCTGACGCCGGCCTCGGCGAAGGTGGCCATGCCGGCATGGGTTGCGGCGGCGGCCTTCACGACGAGCGCGGCCAGCGCCGCGCCCGAGCCCTCGCCCAGGCGCATCTCCAGGTCCAGGACGGGCTTCAGGCCCAGGCGCTCGGCTAGCCGGCGGTGGCCCGGCTCGGCCGAGACGTGGCCAAGCACGCAATGGTCCAGCGCGTCCGGGCGCAGCCGGGCCAGTACCGCGGCGGCGGCCGTGCAGACATAGCCGTCCAGGACCACCGGCACGCGCGCCATCCGCGCCTGCAGGATCGCGCCCAGCATGGCGGCCAGCTCGCGTCCGCCGACGCAGCGCAGCGATTCGAGCGGATCGCCGATCTGCGCCAGGTGCAGCGCGCGGGCCTCGGCGATGACCGCGCGCTTGCGGGCCAGCCCGGCGTCGTCCAGCCCCGTGCCGCGCCCGGCCCACTCGGCCGGATCGCCGCCGTACAGGGCGAGGGCCAGGGCCGCAGCGGCGGTCGTGTTGCCGATGCCCATCTCGCCCACGCACAGCAGGTCCGTGCCCGGCTTCACGGCCGCCATGCCCTTGGCGATGGCCTCGACGCACTCGCCCTCGCTCATGGCGGGCGCTCGCGTGAAGTCCTCGGTCGGCCGCTCCAGCTCGACAGGCACGACGTCGAGCGTCGCACCCAGGGTGCGCGCCAGCTGGTTGATGGCGGCGCCGCCCGCCGCGAAGTTCGCCACCATTTGGAAGGTGACCTCCGCCGGGAAGGCCGAGACGCCGCGCGCCACCACGCCGTGATTGCCTGCGAAGATGGCGACGGCCGGCTTCTCCACGCGGGCGGGATGGCGGCCCTGCCAGGCGGCCAGCCACTGGGCGATGGTCTCCAGCCGGCCCAGCGAGCCGGCCGGCTTGGTGAGCTGCGCCTCGCGCACGGCGGCCGCGGCCGACGCGGCGGCATCGGGCGGCGGCAGGGCGGCCGCTAGGACGCGGACGTCGGACAGCGTGAGGACGGCGGGGGCTTCGGCCATGAGGTCCCTCGCAGAATGGGGTGGTGGTT
>Ga0209172_10007895_pt1 | contig 10701 bp, 5 predicted proteins | sample LarsenN4metaG_FD_184113 | JGI IMG/M metagenome (GOLD analysis project Ga0209172, IMG submission 184113) | Hot spring sediment bacterial and archeal communities from British Columbia, Canada, to study Microbial Dark Matter (Phase II) - Larsen... ... | reverse complement strand
GCCGGCGATGGTAGCAGGGCGGTCTCCGCCTCAGCGGAACGGCTGGCCGGTGCGGGACCGGCGCAGGGCCTGGCGACCCCCGTTTCCTGGCCGGCGCCCGGGTGACCGGGGTCCGGCTTGACCGATTTTGAGGATTTGGGGAAAGTCCGGCCTAGTGCTTTTGCCTGAGGTCTGCCGGGCGCGACCCCCGCAGGCGAGACCGGTTCCGCATGCCCCCCGCGCCAGGGCGAGTTCTGCCAGCGGGCTGCCGGAACCCGGCGGCGGGCACATCACCCGGGCGCCTTCGGCGCCGGAATGCAGACAAGGAGAAAGACATGAGTGCTTTTGACAACACGGTGACCGGCACGGCGGGCGATGACTACGTGGTCGATGGTTTTGCCAACCTCTACATCGAAGGCCTGGGTGGCAACGATTACCTCCAGATAGTCTTCAACAGTTTCTCGTTGCTGGACGGCGGAGACGGCAACGACTCGATCTATGCCGAGGACGGCGCCGACACCATCCTCGGCGGCGCCGGCAACGACGTCATCTACTCCGGCACCGGCAACGACTACGTCGACGGCGGCGATGGCGATGACTTCATCGATGACGTCGACCTGGCCAGCCCGGACGCGGCGTCGACCTTCCTCGGCGGCGCCGGCAACGACACGCTGGCCGGCAGCGACGGCGCCTGCTCCGTCGATGGCGGCGAGGGCAATGACGTCATCATCGCCGGCGGTTCCTCCGCGGCAACGCTGCGCGGCGGCAACGGCCACGATTCCCTCTACATCTGGGCCGACAGGGCATTCTCGTCCGTTGCGATGCAGGGCGATGCCGGCAACGACACCATCACCGGGCGCGCGGGCAATGACACCCTCTCCGGCGGTGACGATGACGATTCACTGACCGGCGGTGACGGTGACGATTCGCTGCTTGGCGGCGCCGGCAACGACACGCTGGTCGGCGGTACCGGCAACAACACGCTGATCGGCGGGACCGGTGACGACACCTACGTGATCAGCTACGTGACCTTCAACCCGCCAACGCTGACGGAAGACGCTGCTGCCGGCAACGACACGGTCATCGTCGAGTGGGACAGCTACACGCTGGGCGACAACCTGGAAAACCTGACCCTGCGCGGCGGTGAAGGCTCGCCCTTCAGCGGCACCGGCAACGCGCTCGACAACGTCATCCTCGCCGAGGCTGCTGACTTCAGTGGCGGCGCCAATGTCCTGTCCGGCCTCGACGGCAATGACACCCTCACCGGTTCCGTCAATACCGACACGCTGCTTGGTGGTGATGGCAACGATTCGCTCAGCGGCGGGACGGGCAGCGACTCACTGGACGGCGGCGACGGCAACGACACGCTCCATGCCTCGAGCGACGGCTACGCGGACACGGCGGTCGGCGGCGCCGGCAACGACTCGCTGTACGGTGACGGCGCCGACCAGCTCGAGGGCGGTAGCGGCGACGACAGCTACTTCCTGCAGAACGATGCGACCGTGCTGGTGGAAGCGGCGGATGAGGGCGCCGATACCGTGCACATCGGCTATTACAACTACACGCTCGCCAGCAACATCGAAAACCTCTCGCTCACCAGCGGTGAAGGCGGCAGCTACACCGGCACCGGCAACGCACTGGCCAACCATCTCGTGGGCGTACTCGACAGCGCGGGCGGGGTGGAGTTCTTCGGTCTTGGCGGTGATGACACCCTCGACGGCACGGCGGGTGGCGATGCGCTTTCGGGCGGCGCCGGAAACGATGAAATCAACGGCGGTGACGGTAACGATTCGCTGAACGGCGGCGCCGACGATGACTACGTCGCCGGCGGCGACGGCGACGACACGCTGGAAGGTGAAGGCGGCCTCGACACGCTGGATGGCGGTTCCGGCAACGACACCTACATCGTCCAGAACGCCACCCACTACGTGATCATCGATGCTGCCGGCAATGACACCGTCGTTGCCGGTTACGTGAACTACACGCTGGGCAATGACCTGGAGAACCTCACGCTCTCCGCGGGCGAGGGCACGCCGCAAACCGGCACCGGCAACGCGCTGGGCAACGTCCTCACTGCGCAGTTCGGGGATTCGACGGGAGCGGCGTTCACGTTCTACGGGCTTGACGGCAACGATACCCTTACCGGTGCCGGCAAGGGCGACGCGCTTTATGGCGGCAACGAAAGTGACGAACTCAACGGTGGCCACGGTTTCGACCGCTTGTACGGCGAGGCCGGTGACGACTCGCTGTTTGGCGGCAACGGCGATGACGGACTCTGGGGCGGTGCGGACAACGACGTGATCATGGGAGGCGAGGGCAGGGATCGCCTCGGTGGTGGCGATGGCAATGACATTCTCTTCGGCGAAGCAGGCAACGACACGTTGTGGGGCGGGAGCGGCACTGACGTATTCGTCGGCGGTGTCGGCAATGACGAGTTGACGGGCGGTTTGGATGCGGACCTGTTCGCGTTCACGGTGGCGTTCGGTGCCGGCAACAGCGACACCATCACTGACTTCGACGCCGGTGAAGGCGACAAGCTGTTCATCTTCAAGGGTCTGACCAACCTGAAGAACGCCGGTACCTTGTGGGAGGGGCGCCTTGCCATCGGCACGGCAGCCGCAGAAAGCAACGACCGCTTCGTGTTCGACGACACCAGCGGCGCGCTCTACTACGACGCTGACGGCAATGGCGCCGGTGCGCAGGTGCTGGTGGCGACGCTTGCCGGCGTCAGTACGCTGAGTGCGAGCGACATCGTTATCGTGTAGCGGTTGCACGCGCGTTAACGGAACGGGCCCTGCGGGGCCCGTTTTTCGTGCGTCAGGCGGCAGACGCGAGCCTCGCGGCGGCCTGGCGCCCCCATGCTGTTGGCGGTGGTGTTGACCGACTTCGTGGGTTTCGGGAAAGTCCGGTCTGCTACACGCGGCCCCCAAAACAACGAGGAGTGATTCGACATGACCGCCGTTACGGAAATTCATCTCGACGACAACGACAACGTCTACAACCTCTACGATCCGGGGTATTTCGAGGTCTGGGGCTACGCGGGCAACGACTCCATTACGCTCTATGACGGCGAGGGCTTGCTCGGCGCCACCGTGCATGGCGGTGACGGCGCCGATATGCTCACGGGCTCCTCGCTTCCCGACCAGCTGGAGGGCGATGCCGGTGCGGACACTCTCGCCGGCGGTTACGGCAATGACACGCTCTACGGTGGCGACGGCAATGACATCCTGAATGGCGAATCGGGAACCGACCTGGTCAATGGTGGTGCCGGCGACGACAACATCACGGTTGCGGAAGACGACATTGCCTACGGCGGTGACGGCAACGACCAGCTGATCTACAGCGGCGTCATCGTTGTCGATGCCAGGCTGTATGGCGACGCTGGCAACGACACCCTTGATGGTGGCTCGGGGCTGGAGCTGAACCTGTCCGGCGGTGACGGCAACGACAGCCTGATCGGCAGCAACACCACGTTCGCCACGCTCGAGGGCGGGCTTGGCGACGACACCTACACGATCAGCAACGCCACGAGCAACGTGGAGTTGCTTGAATACGAACTCGAGGGAAATGACACACTTGTCGTCCGGTACCTGGGTTTCGATCTCGCGACGACGGCCAATATCGAGAACCTGACGCTCATCGCGGGAGAGGGCGGCTCGTACACCGGCTACGGCGACGACGGCCACAACGAGCTCAGCGCCCAGACCGATGCCGGTTTCACCACCACGTACGCGCTTTACGGCCGCGGTGGCAACGACACCCTGTCCGGTTCGCATGCCAGTGACACTCTCTCCGGCGGTGACGGCAACGACACCCTCGACGGTGGTGGTGGCGAGGCCGACATCCTTGACGGCGGTGCCGGTGATGACACCTACATCGTGCACAACACCAGCACCGACGCGATCAGCGACGTCTCCGGCATCGACACGGTTATTGCCGGCTACGTGAACTACACGCTCGCTGCGGATCTGGAAAACCTCACCCTGCGCGCCGGCGAAGGCACCGGGCAAAGCGCTACCGGCAATGCGGCGGACAACCGGCTCACCGCCGAATTCGGTGATCTGACCGGCGCTGCTTTCGCGCTCTCGGGCCTTGATGGCAACGACACGCTCACCGGTGCCGGCAAGGGCGACACGCTGAACGGCGGCAACGACAGCGACGTGCTGTCCGGCGCTGCCGGTTTCGACCAGCTTTACGGCGAGGCCGGTGACGACGTGCTGAACGGCGGCAACGGCAATGACGGCCTCTGGAGTGGTGCCGGCAACGACACGCTCAACGGCGACAACGGCAGCGACAAGCTTGGTGCCGGTGACGGCGACGACGTGCTCAACGGTGGCGGCGACAACGACACCCTCTGGGCGGGAGCCGGCAACGACACCCTGGTGGGTGGCCGCGGCAGTGACGTCATGAGTGGAGGCGACGGCGCCGACGTGTTCGCGTTCATGGTGGCCTTCGGCACGTTCGGTGCCGACACGATCACCGACTTCGACGGCCCCGGCGGCGACAAGCTGCACATCAACTCGGGCCTCACCAACATCGAGAAAACCGGCGAACTCTGGAGCGGCCGTCTGGCGCTGGGTGCGCAGGCGGCCGATGCCAACGACCGCTTCGTGTTCGACACCACCACGGGCGAGCTGTACTACGACGCCGATGGCAGCGGTGCCGGTGCGCAGGTGCTGGTGGTGACGCTGAACACCAACCACCTCAGCGGCAGTGACATCGTTCTCGTGTAGCGGTTGCACGCGCGTTAACGGAACGGGCCCTGCGGGGCCCGTTTTTGTTGCGTGTCCGGATTCGGTGGAGTGAGCTCGCCGCCGGCAGCGCGGCAAGACGACTCAGTAGGGATACCGGTAACGCAGCGTCTCGATTTCCTGCGCACAGTAATCCGCCACCAGTTGCCGTGCACGGTCGTTGTACATCGCGGCGTATTTCTCCGGCGCCGGGTTGCGGTGGATGTGCTCCATGTTCAGCGCAATGCCGAGACGATCCGAGAGGTTCTGCACATCCGCCGCCAGGTGCTCGTGCCGCACGAGGACGTCGTAGCGCACGCGCCGCTCGCTGTCGGCGAGAAAGGCGAACTGGTTGCGCGTGTCACCCGGGAAAATGCCGCGCACCAGCAATTCCATGAACTGCGGAAAGGTGTGCACGTTGCAGAAGATAGAGGTGGGGTGCGAGCCGATGCGGCGGAAGAACTGGTAGAGGCTGGCGTAGCGTGTCCAGGGGTTGCGCACCGAGGCGATGCGCAGGTAACCGCTCATGTCGAGCTTCAGCGTGCGTTCCGCCTGCGCCAGTGTGAAGTGGTTGGGCAGCACAAAGGTCTTCTTGACGTAGTCCTCGATCTCCGTGCCCTCGACCAGATCCAGCGGGTAGAGGTCTGCGTATGGAGCGAGTGCCTGTTTGAGGCTGGTGCCGGCGGTTTTCGGCGGGTGGATGAACACAAAGCGGTACTGGCGGGACAGGAGCATGGCGGGGTCCGTTGCGGGGGGGGCTCTGGGTCACTTGTATGAGGGGGGGGTAAGATATTTTTCTGACAAAGCGGGGGCTGCCACAACCGAAAACTGATCTTTGTCTGATAAAAAAGCACTGCCCTGCGCTGGCCGCTCGCCGGCATTGCAGTTCCACGCCCCTGCCGGCTCAGCCAGGCAGGGGCGTGACATACCAACAACCACGGAGCAAGACGCCCGATGTCAGGCAGTAACGTCTACTACAGCCCCTACTACTACACCATCACCCTGGACACCGTGACCGGTGCCTACACGGTCGATGAGCTTTCCACGACCCCGTATAACCTCGGCGACGACGAAACCGATGCCGATCTCACCGATGGCAGTGCCGGTGATGGCGTCGAGTTGCCGGGCGAGGCCCTTGCCGTCGAACGCGTTTCGGATGGCATGGACTACGACGAGATCTATACCGGCTGGATGATCAGCGGTGAGTTGATCACCAAGGGCGGCACCACCTACTACCTCAACTCCGCCGAAGCGGATCTCGTCGGCACGAGCGGTACCGCCTACTACGGCAACTTCTACTACGGTGCCACCAGCTATACCGGTGACAGCAACGCCAACAGTTTCCTCGGTGGCTACTTCAATGACACCGCCACCGGTGGCGACGGCAACGACACCCTGAACGGCCAGGATGGCGCCGACAGCATGTCTGGCGACAACGGCAACGATTCGATACTCGGTGGTGATCTCAACGACACGCTGAACGGCAATGCCGGCAATGACACCATCGACGGCGGTGCCGGCCACGACTCGCTCTACGGGGGCAGCGACGCCGACACGATCTACGGTGGTGCCGGCAACGACTGGATCGAGTCCGGCACCGGCAACGACGTCGTCTACGGTGGAGCGGGCAACGACACCATCGACGATATCAGCGGCTCCAGCGTCTACAACACCACTTACTACGGTGAAGCGGGCAACGACACCATCTTCGGTTCCAGCGGCAACAGCCTCATCGATGGCGGTGCCGACGACGACACGCTGTTCGGCGACGGCGGCGGCACCATCCGTGGCGGCGACGGCAACGACACGCTGCTGGTCTGGTCTGACTTTACGAACAACAGCATGGAAGGCGGTGCCGGCAACGACACCATCACCGGCAAGTACGGTTCCGACGCGCTGCTGGGCGATGATGGCGATGATTCGGTGTCGGGCGCTCATGGTGCTGACACGCTCGCCGGCGGTGCCGGCAACGACTACCTGAACGGTGGTTACGGCATTGATGAACTGGCAGGCGACGCGGGCAACGACACGCTGGACGGCGGTGGCGGTGCCTACTTCGACTACTACGGCCTGCACGTTGACACGCTTTACGGCGGTGAAGGCGACGATGCGCTGCGCATGCGTGCCAGCGAGTACTACGATTACTTCTACAGTGTGTACGAGACTGCTTACGACTCGATTGTCGAAAATGCCGGCGAGGGCAACGACACCCTCATCGTCGACTTCGACTACACGCTGGCTGTCGCCAACGTCGAGAATCTTTCCGGTGAGGCCAGCAGCGGTACGCGCACACTCGCCGGCGATGCCGGCAACAACGTCGTCACCGCGATCATCACCGGCGGCACGCCGGTATTCGACATCTCCGGCGGTGACGGCAACGACACCCTGGTCGGTGCGGCCAACAACGACACCCTCAACGGCAATGCCGGCGACGATTCCCTCGTCGGTGGTGCGGGTGCCGATTCCATGGTGGGTGGCACCGGTGACGATACCTACGTCGTTTCCGGCGCCGACACCGTGGTGGAGGCCGCGGACGAGGGCACGGATACCGTGCAGGCGACCACCAGCTACACCCTCGGCAGCAATGTCGAGAACCTGACCATCACGGGTGGTGAAGGCAGTACCTACACGGGCACCGGCAATGCCGGCGACAACGTGCTCACCGGCATCATCGATGTCGGCACCGCGCAGTTCTCGCTGGTCGGTGCTGGTGGTAACGACATCCTCAACGGCGGCGCCGGCAACGATACGCTCGACGGCGGTGACGGCAACGACACCCTCGGCGGGGGTGGTGGCATCGACTCGCTGAACGGCGGCGACGGTGACGACACCTACATCGTCGACAACGGCGCGGACGCCACCAGCGACACCGGTGGCGTCGATACCGTGATCACCTCGGCGAACTACACGCTCGCTGCCGGCATCGAAAATCTCGAAGTGAGCACGTCCGGCCTGTGGGTCTACGGCAACAGTGGCGCCAACCTGATCACCGGTTCCGCCGGTGGCGACACGCTCTTCGGTAACCTGGGCGCCGACACCATCAACGGCGGTGACGGCGACGATTCCATCGATGACGTCAACGGCCCCGGTGACACGGCCGCCAAGTTGCTGAGCGGCGAAGGCGGCAACGACACCGTCTGGGGTGGCAACGGCGCCGACACCATCAACGGCGGCACCGGTGCCGATTACCTGAACGGTCAGCTTGGCGACGACAGCATGGACGGCGGTGACGGCAACGACACCATCGAATCCAGCTACGGCAACGACAGCGTCAACGGCGGTGACGGCAACGATTCGCTCGTCGGTGGTGACGGCAATGACACGCTCGACGGCGGCACCGGTACCGACGTGCTGGCCGGTGGTGCCGGTGACGACACCTTCATCATTCACTCCTACTCGCTCGGCTCCATCGTCGAGGCCGGTGGCGCCGGCAGCGATACCGTGCGCGTGCTGCAGACGAACTACACCTTGTCGGCGGCCAACGTCGAAAATCTGACGATGGTTGCCGGGGAAGGTACTGGTGTCTCCGGTACCGGCAACGCCGGCAACAACGTCATTACCGCGGAGATCGAAGGCGGCACACCGACCGCGTTCACGCTGCTCGGCCTCGCTGGCGACGACACCATCACCGGTGCGGCGGCAGCCGACTCGATCGACGGTGGCGACGGTGATGACTACATCGTCGGCGGTGCCGGCGACGACATGCTGCTGGGCGGCGAGGGCAACGCCACCATCTACGGCGGTGACGGCAACGACCACATCGACGACATGGCGACGGTTTCGTCCAACGGCTACACCATCGGTTACGGCGAGGCGGGCGATGACGTTCTGTGGGGCGGTGGCCTGGCCGGCAACCTGCTCGATGGCGGCGACGGCAACGACCAGGTCTACCTGCACACCGGCGCCGGCACGCTCTACGGCGGTGACGGCAACGACCGTCTCGGCCGCAACTTCGCCGCCGATGGCTTCTCCGCATCGACGCAGTACGGCGGTGCCGGCAACGACACCATCTACGGTCACACCGGCAACGATTCACTGAACGGCGGCGCTGATACCGACTACATCGACGGCGGTGCCGGTGACGACACGCTGGTGGCGGAAGGTGGTCTCGACACGCTGGTCGGTGGTTCCGGCAATGACACCTACATCGTCCAGAACGTCACCAGCTACGTGATCATCGATTCCTCCGGCATCGACACCATCGTCGCGGGCTACACCGGCTTTACCTTGGGCAGCAGCATCGAGAACCTGACGCTGTCTGCGGGTGAGGGCACGCCGCAAACCGGCACGGGCAACGCGCTGGGCAACCTCCTGACCGGCGTATTCGGTGACAGCAGCGGCGCGGCGTTCCACTTCAACGGCCTCGACGGCAACGACACGCTCACCGGTGCCGGCAAGGGCGACACGCTGAACGGCGGCAACGACAACGACGTGCTGTCCGGCGCTGCCGGTTTCGACCAGCTTTACGGCGAGGCCGGTGACGACGTGCTGAACGGCGGCAACGGCAACGACGGCCTCTGGAGTGGTGCCGGCAACGACACGCTCAACGGCGACAACGGCAGCGACAAGCTTGGTGCCGGTGACGGCGACGACGTACTCAACGGTGGCAGCGACAACGACACCCTCTGGGCGGGAGCCGGCAACGACACCCTGGTGGGTGGCCGTGGCAGTGACGTCATGAGTGGAGGCGACGGCGCCGACGTGTTCGCGTTCACGGTGGCCTTCGGCACGTTCGGTGCCGACACGATCACCGACTTCGACGGACGTGGCGGTGACAAGCTGCACATCAACTCGGGCCTCACCAACATCGAGAAAGCCGGCGAACTCTGGAGCGGCCGCCTCGCCCTGGGCCCGCAGGCGGCTGAGGAAAACGACCGCTTCGTGTTCGACACCACCACGGGTGAGTTGTACTACGACGCCGATGGCAGCGGTGCCGGTGCGCAGGTGCTGGTGGTGACGCTGAACACCAACCACCTCAGCGGCAGTGACATCGTCATCGTGTAACGGTTGCACGCGCGTTAACGGAACGGGCCCTGCGGGGCCCGTTTTCTTTGCATGTCCCCCGGGAAAAAATGCCGCGCACCGGGGGCAATGCGCAGCTACCCGCTCATGTCGTGCTACAGCGCATGCGCCGCCTGCGGCAGCGTGTCGTGGTTGGGCAGCACGAAAGCCTTCATCACGTCGTCCTCGATCGCGGAGCCTTCGATGAGGTCCGGCGGATAGAGGTCCGGCGGATAGAGGTCCGCGCGCGGTGCCGGAGGCTCATGCCCTGCGTGAATGGTCGTCGTGCCGGGGCAAATTTCCCTGTGGGCGATGCGGTTGTTCGCTGCAAACCGGCGCCGCATGTCGCAATGCGGTATTCCGGTCGGCGTTTCGTGTTGTTCTGTCGGCGGAAGGGACTGGCCGCCGTTGACGCTCTCGCCCGGCCTGAACACAGTCGGCCGGCTCCGTCAGCAGTTCCCGTAAGGGTTGACGTGACAGGGAAGTAACCACAACAGCACGTGATCCGGAGGCGAGATGGCGCATTACATGACAGTGAGTGGGCTCGGTGAGGCCGAGTACTTGTATGAAGTATGGATGCCGAAGGAGGGCGGTGAGTTCTTTGACGGCCCGGTGACCTTCATGGACACCGTCACGGGTGCCGCCGGCGATGATGGCGCGACCAGCGGCGGTGAACTGCTGCTTGTTGAGGGCACGACCCTCGACGGAGAGTTCAGGGTTCATCAGGTTTTCGAACTGTCCGGGCAACTTCACGTGATGCTGTCATCGGTCGCTACCGGCCGGTATTTCTTCAGTGGCTCATCCGCGGATACCTTCTGGGTGACGGCCCCCGGTTGGAACAGTGGCGACGTTCTCATTTACAACAAGTACGAAGGCGACAGCGGCAACAACACCTACACCGGCAACAGCAACAACAACACCGCGACAGGCCTTGCCGGCGACGACACACTGGACGGCGGCGATGGTAACGACCAGTTGTGGGGCGGTGACG
>Ga0209172_10007887_pt1 | contig 10706 bp, 9 predicted proteins | sample LarsenN4metaG_FD_184113 | JGI IMG/M metagenome (GOLD analysis project Ga0209172, IMG submission 184113) | Hot spring sediment bacterial and archeal communities from British Columbia, Canada, to study Microbial Dark Matter (Phase II) - Larsen... ... | reverse complement strand
CCTGGTCTTGATGCCTATGAGCAACAGTACCGAGAGCGCACACTTAAAAACCTCAAGAAAAAGGCTCAAGCTTTTGGTTTAGAACTCATCCCTATTTCTGACTCTACGGAATGTGTTTCTTAGGAGGGTTTTTGGCTTCGATGCAAATTTGCTTTAGAAAAAGTAGAAATATCCACCTCAAATCCTGTATGATTTAGCCTAGCAAATAAACCTCACATACTTGTTAAGCCATTATCCAAGACGTAAGATAGCCATAACTCAAAGAACAGACGACTGTTCAATACTGGATAATCGTTTTTTGGCAATCCTTTCAGGATATCTTTGACAATTTTGGGAAATGAATTTATATTTACTGTGAAATTAAAATATTCTAATACATAGCCCAAAATTAGCATATCTTGGGATATTTTACCAGCTCTTTCTTAACATTCAAGACTTCTGGATCATGAACATATTATGACTGGGCCAATTGTTGGCGAGGGTAAGCTGATTGGTACAGTTCATTTTGCCCGTACCAGTGGAACGCCAGCATTTAATACTCAAGATTTGCTGCAATTAAGTGCCATTTGCGCCTATATTTTTGCTAAACTGGCAAATTTGCGCTCTTCAGAGCAATTAAGTTTACTCAACCCTGAGATGGGTTTAACTCAACGAGAAACCGAGATTGCTTGTTTGGTGGCGCAAGGTCTGACTAATGCAGAAATCGCAGAGCAATTGTGGATTAGTCAAAATACAGTCAAGCAGACTTTAAAGCGAATGTTTCGGAAGTTTTATGTATCTAAAATGGCTGAGATGGTGGCGAAGTTACGGGTTTGTTGACTGTTGACTGTTAACAAACTTTAATCCTTACACTGTCTCAAGATAGATTTCAGCACCAATCATTACCTGTGATAGATAATCTCTAGAAAAATTAGTAGTTAAGTAAAAAATAAGCGTATGCACTAGAAATTTAACACTTTATCCAGTGGAGCGGCATTCATGGCGGAGCTTCCTCATCAGCCTTGGACTCTTTCTTTAGAAGAAATTTTTGATCAGCTTGATGTCTCCTCTCACGAAGGTTTGACGGAATCAGAGGTGGAACAGCGACGCAAGCAGTATGGTGAAAATCGTTTGCAGGAAGCTAAAGGGAAAAGTGCTTGGCAAATATTTATCGAACAGTTCCAAAGTTTGATTATTGGCATATTAGCGGTAGCGGCGGTTTTATCTTTTGCTTTTAGCCAATGGATTGAGGGAATAGCAGTGATCATCGCCATTGTAATTAATACGGCGATCGGTTTCTTCACAGAATATAAAGCTATTCGCTCAATGGAAGCACTGCAAAAACTCAGTAGCACGACAGCGAAAGTTCGACGCAGTGGTAGATTGCAAGAAATTCCTTCCGCAGAATTAGTTCCAGGGGATATTGTGGTTTTAGAAAGTGGAGATGCGATCGCAGCTGATTTACGCATCATTGAAGCCGCAAATCTGCAAGTAAATGAGTCATCGCTGACTGGAGAATCTGTCCCTGTAGGTAAAGATGTGCAACCGTTAGACGCGGATATTCCCCTGGCAGAACATCATAATATGTTGTACAAGGGTACGGCTTTAACTCGCGGTTCAGGGTCAGGGGTGGTAGTAGCGACTGGGATGAAAACCGAGTTAGGTCATATTTCTGAGTTAGCACAAAAAGCCGGTGCAGCAGAAAAAACCCCGCTAGAAAAGCGTTTGGATGAGTTGGGACAATGGTTGGTTTGGGTGACAATTGCCATTGTGATTGTCGTGGCGATCGCGGGAATTGTGGCGGGTAGAGATGTATTCTTAATGGTAGAAACTGCGATCGCTTTAGCTGTGGGAGCAGTCCCAGAAGGCTTACCAATTGTGGCGACTGTGGCCTTAGCGCGGGGAATGTGGCGTATGGCGAAACGTCATGCGTTGATTAATCAACTCTCGGCGGTGGAAACTTTAGGTGCAACTAGCGTTATCTGCACTGATAAAACTGGGACACTGACAGAAAATCAGATGACTGTGAGCCGCATTTTTGTGGATGCGGGGGAAATTGAAGTCACTGGGGAAGGATTAACTACTCAAGGGGAATTTCAATGCAACCATCAACAGATTAACCCTTCAGAGGATAAAGTCCTCCCAGTACTCTTAGAAGTGGGGATGTTATGTAACAATGCGGCTTTGCAGCCAGAAGGCTCAAATGAAAGTCGGGTAGTAGGCGACCCGATGGAAGTTGCGTTGTTAGTTGCGGGTGCAAAAGCGGGAATGCAGCGTCAGCAATTGCTGCAAAAAATGCCAGAAGTGAGGGAAGAAGCCTTTGACCCAGATTTAAAGATGATGGCGACGATTCATAAATTCGATAGTCAGTATCGATTTGCAGTCAAAGGTGCGCCAGAAGCGGTGCTGCAAGCTTGTACTCGCGTCCTCACTGACTCAGACGCAGTACAACTGACAGAGGAAGTACGACAAGATTGGCGAGAACGAGTCAATCAATTAGCACAAGAAGGTTTAAGAACTCTCGCCTTGGCGCAAAAAATCACTCCTTCCGAGAAAGCCGACCCCTACGAAGATTTAACCTTGTTGGGAATTGTGGGTTTGTTAGATCCTCCCCGTGAAGAGGTCATCCCAGCCATCAAAGAATGTCAAGAGGCGGGAATTAGAGTAGTCATGGTAACAGGCGATCAACCCGTCACCGCCAAAAATATTGCGATCGCTGTTGGTTTAACTGATGATCAACAAGCGGATGTCGTTAAAGGTAAAGACCTAAAAAGCTTTGAAGAACTATCACCAGACGAACGCCAACGGATCGTGCAATCTGCGGTGCTGGCGAGAGTTAGCCCCGAACAAAAGCTGAATTTAGTTGACCTGCATCAACGTCATCAGGCCGTGGTAGCGATGACGGGTGATGGTGTGAATGATGCGCCAGCTTTAAGAAAAGCTGACATCGGTGTAGCAATGGGACAGAGGGGAACTCAAGTTGCCAAAGAAGCGGCTGATATGGTACTCCAAGATGATGCTTTTGCCTCGATTGTGGCTGCGGTGGAGCAGGGAAGAGCTATTTTTAATAACATCAGGAAATTTACTGTCTATCTGTTATCCGGTAATGTCGGTGAGATTATCTTAGTAGCAACCGCTTCCTTACTGAATGCACCTTTACCACTGTTACCATTGCAGATTTTGTACATTAACGTCGTCAATGATGCCTTTCCGGCTTTGGCGTTGGGTGTAGGAGAAGGTGAACCCGCTTTAATGAAACGTCCACCTAGACCAGCACATGAGCCAATATTAACTCGTCGTCATTGGCTAGCGATCGCTGGTTATGGGTTAGTAATTGCAGCAGCTTTGGGGGGAGCATTTATTCTCGCTTTAAAGTGGCTGGGATTGAACGAACAACAAGCTGTGACCATTACATTTATGACCTTGGGTTTTACGCGATTGTGGCACGTTTTTAATATGCGCGATCGCGATTCTGGTTTACTGCAAAATGAAATTACCCGGAATCCTTATGTGTGGGGTGCGCTAATTTTTTGTACAGGATTGCTGCTGATTGCAGTTTATGTCCCTTTATTATCAAATGTATTGCAAACAGATGATCCTGGTGTCAATGGTTGGCTATTAATTGTGGGGATGAGTCTTGTACCTTTAATTATTGGACAAATTGCAAAGTTAATTAATCGTCAAAAAGGGAAACGCAAAATAAATAGTATTTAATATTATTGATATTCGCTCAAGATTTATCAAATCTTGAGCGATAGAAGAATTTCAGACCACCGATTTAATCAGCCTTGGATTAAATAGAATTAATCACGGTAAGGACGGCAATCGTAGCAGTAACGGCAGTAATATCTACGATCCCTGTCTCGATCATCTCCTCTAAAATCTCCGCGATCGCCGCGGTCTTGTCCACCAGCAATAATTTGCTGTTCTGTTGTAGATAAATCTACAAGTAAATCAGATGTGATCATTTCTATTGACATGATTGTTAACCTCACTTACGTACATAGGTCTAAATAACCTATAGCCCTATATATAGATATGTTTTTGATAGATTAAATTAACCTCACGCGATAAATTCAGCAGATAACTTTCTCGCTTGAGGCAGATGTTAATTGAGCTAATTTTTTTTAACGGTGTTATAGTCTTGGATCTATAGGTTCACTTTCCAACGCTAAAATCCCAAACACACATTCATGGACACGGCGTAAAGGCGCATGACTAACAAATCGTTCCAATGCTTCCACACCCAAAGCAAATTCACGCATGGCGAGGGAACGCTTCAAGGATAAACCCCGTTGACGCAGACGTTGCAAATTCTCTATGGCTGAATATTCAGGGCCGTAGATAATTCGCAGATATTCTTGTCCGCGACATTTCACCGCAGGCTGCACAATACCCCGACTACCTTTGACGATGAATTGCATAGGTTTAACTACCATCCCCTCACCCCCGGCTTGAGTCATTTCTGACCACCAATGTACACCCTCGGCTTGGCTGCTGGGGTCAGTTAAATCAATGACTTTGTAATTAGTGGCTAGGAGTAAAGTGGGGTCTGATTGAGAGATTTTAGCAGCTTGTTCCATGTGCCAACGATGGTCTTTATCTGTATGAACTTGTCCCTCGGTGGCTAGAATGTGGAAGGGCGCAAGTTTTAAATCTGCAATATCGTCAACCTGCCAACAATAGCGACGGTAAGCGGTGACATATTGACTGGCCATTTCTGCGCGTTGTTGGTAGTGAGCAAGTTGAGTCGCAACATCTAAACCGCGAGTAGTTGCCTGTTTTAATAAAGTTACGGCATCATTTAAAGCTAGCTTTGATGCAACTCCCACGGGTGCATACTGTCCACGCAACAAACCTTGCGCCTTAGCTGACCACGGCATCAATTCACAGTCTAAACACACCCAGTCTGTATTAAACTCTGACCAAAAGCTGCTTTGAGTCAGAGCCGCATTCACCCTTGCTAAAACTTGTGCTTCTAATTCTGGGTCATCAAAAAAGCGTCTTCCTGTACGGGTGTAGCAAATCCCGATACCTTCATCCACCACACCAAATCTTTTTTCGGCGGCTGCGATATCACGACAAATTACCACAATCACCCGTGAACCCATGTGTTTTTCTTCACAGACTACCTCTGTAATTCCTTGGCTTTGGTAGTAAGCGAAGGCTTGGGTTGGGTGTTCCAGATAGCCCGGTATTGAGGATGTCTCTGGGGGTGACATGGTAGGTGGTAGATAAATCAGCCATTTGGGGTTAGCTGCAAACCGACTCATGATTTCTAAAGCTGCGATCGCATTTTCCGCCCGAATGGTAATATTGGGCTGGAGTTTGGTATTAATAATCCGCTTACCCAACACATCTTCAATATTCAAGACATCATCTAATTCTTGCTGCGCTGTTCGGGTGATGCTATTATTCGTCAAAGGTTTAGACGGTTCGCGGTAAACACGCGCCGCAGGTACACTCACCAATTCTTTTTCAGGATAGCGCAAGGCAGTAAGTTTCCCACCATACACACAGCCTGTATCAATATCAATCGTATTATTCAACCATTCCGCTTCCGGTACAGGGGTATGTCCATAGACTACCAACGCTTCACCCCGATAATCACCCGCCCAATTGTAACGCACAGGTAAGCCAAACTCATCAATCTCACCTGTCGTTTCACCATACATAGCAAACTCCCGCACCGCGCCAGAACCGCGTCCTTGCATTTCTGCTTTCATCCCGGCGTGAGCCACCACTAAGCGGCCATCATCAAGCACATAATGACTGATGAGGGAATCTAAAAATCCTGCAAGTTCTTGGCTGAAAGGTTCACGCACTATATCGGGTAAGGCTGCAATTTCATCAATACTTTGCTGTAAGCCATGAGTTACCCGGACATTTTTACCTCGTAATTTCCGCAAAAACTTGTGTTCATGATTACCACAAACACAAAAGCCAGTTCCGGCTGCGACCATGTTCCGCACCAACTTGACTGTATCCAGGATGCGGGGGCCACGGTCTACTAAATCACCAAGGAACACAGCCTTGCGTCCTTCTGGGTGGTAATAAGTAGGGAAATCCCAAAAGGAATGGGGAATGGGGACTGGGGACTGGGGACTGGGTATTAATTGAGATTCTTTGTGTTGTTGGATATAGCCTAACTGTTGTAGTAATGCTTCTAATTCATCGCAACAGCCATGAATATCACCGATGATATCAAAGGGGCCGTGTTCGTATTTTTTGTTATTCCAAAGAGGTTGAAATTCGATTCCGACAGAAGTGATTTCCTCAACAGATTTTAGAGTGTATACATAGCGAAAACCCTCTTTTTCTAAACTGTGCAGAGAACGCCGTAACATTTGAGTATGACGACGCACAACATGAGAACCAAAATTGCGGTTACTCCTTTGTTGATTTCTTTCATGACATAATGCTTCCGGTAAGTCAAAAACTATAGCAACAGCAAAGCAATGATATTGTTTTGCCATTTGCAGTAAAACTTTACGGTCTTCAGCCTGTACATTAGTCGCATCAATAACAGTCAGCTTACCTGCGGCTAATCTTTTAGCTGCGATATAGTGCAGAACATCAAAAGCATCCCCAGAAGCAGACTGATTATTTTCGTCATTAGAAACTAAACCGCGACAAAAATCAGAAGACAACACCTCAAAAGGTTGAAAATGCTGGCGTGCAAAAGTAGATTTCCCCGCACCAGAAGCTCCAATCAGCACAACTAAAGATAATTCAGGAATAGTTATTTTCATAGTTATTAGTTACTCTCTTCCTCTCTGCGCCTTTCTTTGCGCCTTCGCGCCTCTGCGTGAGATTTAAAATAAATTTTCGGCAGCACTAAAGTATTTATGCAAGAAGTATCATCATGATTCATTAGCCATAGGATAAAACCAATTTAACCACTATGGACTATTGACTAACTTAGCAATAAATTGACTATACTCATCCTTCATCGGTAAGTCTAAATCTTGCCGGATGCGCCGTCGGAAAGCAGGAACACTTTCACCAGTGATAGGATTAAATCCTTCCTTTTGATATTCTTCCCAATAAAGACCGACACCGCGTTTTTGCCAGTTAGGAAGCTGATTAAAATTAATACCATGTTGGAATAAAATTTCATTTTTATCAGCCACAGATAATCCATTCATCATGTGAGTAGCTTGAGTTGCACTTTTACCATCTCGCCGCAAACACCAATAACAATGAGCATTTAACGCATTTCTGTGAGCATCTTCATTTCTCCACCGAAAATAGTTCACGACTTCTTCTACATTAGGAAGCTGTGAAATCCGACAATCAAAGCAACCCATGTCACCCAACAGTAAAGAAAATTTTGCGCTTGCTTCCCCAGCTAAAACCGAGTTTAATTTTCTCAATTTGCGATTAAAAATAGTTGCAGAGTATGCAAAAAGAAGTGAAATTTCATCACTTTGAGTATAACCATACTTAATATCGATACCACAATTCATCAGATGCTCAATTGTTGTTAGCATCATATCCCGAAAGCGCACATCATAAGGAGCTTCAAATTGATGTACCTCTTTAGTCAGGCGTGTAAAACCGCGTCCATCTAATCTTGCAACTATATAAATTCCAGGTAATACACAATGATCATGAGCGGTTTCAAACACCCGCATTCTAGTATCTAATTCATCAAATTTCACGCTGCCATTCCTCAACAGTAAACGAATAATTTAAATCTGGTTTGACTGTATAAATCGCATCAAATCCTTCTTGCCAATCAGGTGAAACCAGTTTTTTATATGTGCCTAATAACCCCACAAGCGGCACAATTTGTTTAGCTGGTCTTTGACTATTCCTTTGCTTACACTCTTCTAATTCAGTTTGAAAATAATACCCCACAACTCGAAAACCTTGCGCCTTTGCTGGGATAATATAACGCTGTCTTTCTTCAATATTCGGGTTAGTATTATCGATAATAAAAGATTGTTTACCCTCCAAACAAGCTTGTAAAAAAATCTGCTCTCGGTGACGAGTCTTGAGCATATCTAGATTAATCCGAATGTGGGTATTAAAAAAGTAATTAGAATAAAAAGTAGACTTACCCGCACCCTGAATTCCAATAAAAATAACAGCTTCCATTGTTTATCAATAGATTAATTATTGTAACTAAAAACTGCCATTTGTGTAGGTGAACCAAATTCTGCATCTTCTTCGCCTATAGGTTGAAACTGCACACTGTAACCAAACTTTATTGTGATTTTATTTGCCCAATCTTGAAATTGCGATCGCGTCCATTCAAAGCGATGGTCTTTATGTCGCAGTTTTCCCGCCGGGAGATTGGCAAATTTCACGTTATATTCAATATTTGGTGTTGTCACTATCACTGTTTTTGGTTGAGCGAACTCAAATAAAACCCGCTCAAACGACCCCAAACGCGGTAAATCTAAATGCTCAATTACCTCAATTACAGTCGCAGCATCATAACCAGAAAAGCGTTTATCTTGATAAGTCAGCGCACTCTGAATAAGTTGGAATCTTTCCCACTGATTACGGGGAAGACGCAAGCGGTCTAATCTTTCTTGAGCAATTTCTAATGACCTATAGGAAACATCTACACCTGTAACTTGCTCGAAAAAGCTATCTTTCAAGAGCATTTTTAATAAGTTTCCCTGACCACAACCTAAATCAATCACGCGCTTTGCATTACTTTGTTTTAAAGCAGCAATTACCGCATTCATGCGCTGCTGATTTAAACTAATTGGCTTTTCTACCGCCGCTTCTTCCTCAGCGTGAGTTTCTTCTGTACTATCAGGATCAGGATTATCTTCTTCTACTAACTGTGCTAAAGCTTGACGTGTCAGGCGGTGCTGACGTTTTAAGTAATGCCGTGTGATTTGTTCTTTAGCTGGATGTTGTGATAACCAACCCTCACCATGACGCAATAACTTTGTGATTTCTTCATCCCCTACCCAATAGTGTTTGTCGTCATCCAGTACGGGAATTAAAACATAGAGATGATTTAACAAATCGCTGACTGTGAGAGTATTTTGCAATTCCACAGTGAAATATTTACTCTCTCCCCACTCCGGGAATTTTTCATCTAAAAGATGACCGGTGGCTTGCACAGTGTAACCCAACGGCTCAAACAATTCTCGTAGGAAACCCTCACCACCACGACAGGGTAATACAGATAGTTTGACTAACAAAGGTATAGGAGTTTGCGCTAATTCTGGTTTATCTTTGCTGCGTCCACCTAAAGCAGTACTGAAAACTTGTGCGATCGCCACACTCATAAAAGATGATGCCACATAAGGGCGATCGTTCACATATTGTTCTAAACTTGCACTCCTTCCCCGCACCAATTTTACCGGGTCAACATCTAATAACAACGCTGCTGTACAGCGATCGCTATTTGCTTCTGGGTAAAATACGTGCGCCTGTCCAAAACTCAACGCAAAGGACTGACAACGGTCTGGGTGTTTATGTAATAAGTAGCCTAACTCCGTCGCTGGGGAGTAAGTCGTGGTGATGGTAAGCAGCATTCACTGGTATGGAAATATGCGAATAGTTAATGAATACCGCTTCAGCGTAAGCGATTACGGAAATAAATAATGGTGTTGTTGAGGAATATTAAGTTTGCAGTTAGGAAGGGGAAAGGGGAGATCATTGTGTATCAAATGTAAAATTAAAAATTACGAAGTTTCAATCTTACTTTTAAATAATTCCTTAAAACAGGGTATTGTACGATGCTGAATCAAATTAAGACTCGCTAAAATCTTATACAGCTATTCAGTATTTCCATTACCAAATGAGCAACCAGATACCTTACATTTATCGCCAGCAAGCCAAGGACTTTTTAGCTAAATTTGCTAAGGCATTAGAATCTCCAGAATCTAACCCACTGCTGTTTCAGGTTTACGGGTTTGGAGGAGTTGGCAAAACTACCCTTACCAAAAAGCTAAAAGAGATGCACGAGTCACAAGTTGACTTTGCAGACGTATCTTTTGGTCTGACACCAGGTATCGAAACACCACTGAAGTTAATGGAAAAGCTTTATGAGCTATTACCAAAACCTACTGGACTTTTACGAAGGGAGATTTTACCTAAACCTGATCCATTCACATCACTGTATGAGCAATATCACAAGACTTTTTATAAGCTTAAAACTGAACCAGCTCAAGGTAAATCAGTTGATATAGAGCAACAAAACACGGTTAAAGATTGGCTTGAACTAGGAACAGGAACGCTGCTAGCAACAGGCGCAGCCTACTTGGGAGATGCTGGAACAGCATTAAGTCTAGGTCTGGATACTGTGGTCAAAGCTGGAGGAATGTTATCAGATGCACCGCAGGCGATTAAATCAAGTAAAGAGTGGATGCAAGAACTATTGCAACAGCATCCAGCAACGAAAAATGATAAAGAGCTTCAGGAATTAATGCTCGAACCCATTCCTAAGTTAACTCATGCCTTTGCTCAGGGTTTGATAGAGAAATCTCACAAGCATAATCACCCCATTGTTTTGATTTTAGATACCTATGAAAAAGCACCACCAAATATTGACACTTGGCTGTGGCAGTATTTATTAGAAGATACGACTTTAAAATCTTATTCTGTTCGCATTGTGGTAGCAGGACGACTCATTTCTTGCACCTGGAAATATGAATGTCAAAACCACAACTAAGTGCAAGATGAGCAAGGCGTTCAATATCAAGTAAAAGAAGATACACAACTATATGAGGGAAAATAGATTCAAGAGCAGTTTG
>Ga0209172_10007885_pt1 | contig 10708 bp, 10 predicted proteins | sample LarsenN4metaG_FD_184113 | JGI IMG/M metagenome (GOLD analysis project Ga0209172, IMG submission 184113) | Hot spring sediment bacterial and archeal communities from British Columbia, Canada, to study Microbial Dark Matter (Phase II) - Larsen... ... | reverse complement strand
TAAGCGTCAAATGTACGGTCGAGCGGGGTTGGCGCTACTAAGCCGCCGATTCTTGCTGGCAGGTTGAACTCAATTGACGGTCTTACCTTGGAGCAATTTACTGGATCACCAAAAGTTGCCATGAACCCGAGAAAGCCAGGGAAAAAGGGCTAGAGATTTCATTTCGTCAAGACGACATTCTCAACAGCCACCTCGATCGCTCGTTTGACCTGATTCTTGATCGCGGCTGTTTTCATGTCTTGCCACCGGAGCGACGCGGTGAATACGTTCAAACAGTAGCAAATCTGCTCAAGCCAAAGCGTTGCCTCTTATTAAAATGTTTTAGCCATCACGAGACTCGCGAAGAAGGTCCTTACCGATTTTCTCCAGAAGAGATTCAGCAGATATTTGCAGATCGCTTTCATGTAAGATTCGCGCAGCAAACGGTTTATCATGGCACACTTGACCCGTTACCTAAAGCACTTTTCTGTACTTTAGAGAAGCGCTAACATGCAAAAATGCGATCGCGTCCTGCCTCACCAGGTAGGTTAAAAGATTTGCCAATTAATCAGCCACTGCACCTCAGCCCGGCTTGAAATCAGAGCCAAAGTACGATTCAGATCATGGGTAACATCATTGGCTAACATCCCCAGTCTTTGATCTATCAAGCATGATAGAACTGTAGTCCAAACCGCTTTTTCTGTAAGCTCCAGAAGATACTCAATTGTGATTTTTGCAATATTCACTTGATGAATGAAATGAATGTCCAGTAGAGATAAAAGTTAACTCTTTGCATGGGCGACTAACGAAACTCCTAAAACAACTAAAACAACGCCTGCAATGCGCTCTGGGGTTGCTGGATATTTGGTCAACCCGATCGCACCATAATGATCTAGGAAAAGTGCTGCGACCATTTGACCCGCGATCGCTAAAGCCAGTGCAAGGGCTGCCCCAATTTTGGGTGTAGCGAAAATCGTTGACCAGACATAAAACGTGCCTAAGCAGCCACCGATCCACATCCACCAGGATGTTTGAGCAAGAGAAGCAACCGTGGGAATCGAATATTGAGCTAAGAAACAGATTGTCAGCGAGGTAAAAGTGCCTGCCAGGTATGAAATGAACGTAACTTGCATGGCTTCCCCAACATAACGCCGGAGTAGCGAATTGAGAGCAACTTGAATTGGCAAAACCGCGCCGCCTGCTAGTGCTGACAGCAAGTAAATGCTGCGACCCTCCATGTGAAACCCTCTTAGAAATAGAAAACAAACTAACCTTATCAAACAAGCGACTCCTTGCATGGGTTCTCGCTTGTGGGTCGGGGCTAGCATTTCACTACAGCGATCGCCCGTGCCTGCTGTTGATGGCTCCTCATTGCCTGCTTGTGGCTGTTGTGCGGCTGAATTTGCATCTCAGAGAACGCATGGAATTGTCATGTACTGACGATATAAGTCAGAGAAAAGACGACTCAAAACATTTTTCATTTGAAAGAGCTAAAAACTTTAGGGAGCTAGATTTAAGGGAGATGATTGGCTTGTCTCTCCTCAGAGGTTTGAGTTGCCCATCGCGATCGCTAGTAAGGAACGTGGATCTTGGAAGAGAGATGTACGTTTACAATTAGGTGCTCCGAAACTAAGGTAAGAGAGGGAGAGATATCACAGATACCATTAAAAGAGCCTGACAAAGAGAATGTTACAGACTTGTAATTTGTTAATCTAAGTTAAATCGTGAGAAGACTTTACCGCGATAGCGGTACTTCCTAACCTTTTTTAGGTATAAGTGGTTGGGCGCAACGATATATTCTAAAACCGTAAGGAAATAAAAGTTTAAGAATTCTTCTATCTTCAGAGAGATAAGGTAAGGATGAATTTTTTGTTAGCTTGAAAAATAATTCAGATTATCGATTTGCAATCTTTTATTCCTAACTTCTTTCGCTACCCATTAGATAGAACAAGTTAGGAAAACTCATTCATGCAGAATTGAAATAACAATTGTATGGAGTGTGGCCGACCGCACCTGGTCGTATTTCCAGGCAGTTCAAGTTTAATTCGATTTGCAAATCTTGATTCTGTTGACTCTGACTCACGAGTTCTTAAAAACAGATGATCAAAAAGAAAATCAACCTTCAGAATGCGATTCCAAACGGAATTGCGATCGCCCTTTTCAGTCTGGTTGGTGGAGTGTTAGCCGCTTGCTCACCCAATCCATCCAATAACGAGCCGATTGCTCAAACCAATACCGCTCAAAATACTTCAGCCTCAAACTCAAAACTTGACTCGGTTGCTGTCACAGTTGGTGATCTCAGCAACCCATTTTTTGTCTTGATGGGACGGGGTGCTGAGCTGGAAGCGAAGAAAATAGGTGGCCCTGATACGCGTGTCACCGTTGTTTCGAGTGGATATGACCTGAACCAACAATTTAATCAGCTGGAAAATTTTGTTGCTTCACAGACTGACCTGATTATTCTCAATGCGGCTGATAGCAAAGGGATTGAACCTGCGGTCGAAAAAGCAAAAGCGGCAGGCAGTATTGTCATCGCGGTTGACACTGCGGCTGGTGGAGGCGTTGATGCAACGATTACTTCAAACAATGTACAAGCAGGGCAAGTCAGCTGTCAGTATATTGCCGATCGCCTCAAAGGTCAGGGCAATATTGTGATTGTGAATGGTCCGCCCGTTATTTCGGTGATTGAACGGGTACAGGGGTGTGAAGAGGTTTTGTCTAAATATCCAGGCATTAAGATTCTGTCAAAAGATCAGAACGCCGAAGGCAGCCGGGATGGTGGACTGCGAGTGATGAGTGATTTACTCACTGCATTTCCAAAGATCGATGCGGTGTTTGCGATTAATGACCCCTCTGCGGTTGGGGCAGAACTGGCGGCCCGTCAAGCCAAACGCGACGAATTCTTCATCGTTGGTGTCGATGGTGCCCCTGAAGCGACGCAGGCGATCGCCGACCCCAATAGTTTGGTGGTTGCCACAGCGGCCCAAGACCCCCTCGGCATGACGCGCAGAGCCGTACAAGTTGGTAACGACATTTTGAATGGCAAGCGGCCTGAAAACCCCAACATTTTGATTCCAGTGAAGTTAATCACGCGTGAGAACGTCGGTCAATACAAAGGCTGGCAGTAAGGAGCGACTATGACAACCGATCTACAACCTTTGCCTGCTGCTGCACCGAGTGTGACTCCGGTGTTAGAGATGCGCGGCATTTCAAAACGCTTTCATGGCGTATCTGCCCTGCAAGGAGTCAATCTCACCATTTATCCGGGTGAGGTGCATGCGTTGATGGGTGAAAACGGCGCAGGCAAAAGCACGTTAATGAAGATTCTGGCAGGTGCCTATATCGCTGATGAGGGTGAGATCTACATCAATGGACAACGACTGAATATCACCGATCCGAGTGCGGCGCGGCAGGCAGGCATTAACTTGATTTACCAGGAGTTAAATGTTGCCCCTAACCTAACGGTGACTGAAAACATCTTCATGGGCAGCGAATTGCGTCGGGGTCAACTCCTCGATCGCGATCGCATGAATCAAACAGCCGAACGGGTGCTGCACAGTCTGGGAGCGACTTTTTCCCCGTTGGATGTGGTGTCTAGCCTCTCCATTGCAGAGCAGCAAGTCGTCGAAATTGCCCGCGCTCTAAAGGACAACAGCCGCATTCTAGTCATGGATGAACCGACTGCTGCCCTGAGCGATCGCGAGACAGAGAGACTGTTTGAGGTGATTCGCAAGCTGCGCCAAGACGGCATTGCCATCATCTACATCAGTCACCGGATGGAAGAGGTGTATGCCTTAGCTAATCGAGTCAGTGTCTTGCGCGATGGTCAATACATTGGTAGTCTCACGCGCGATGAAATTTCACCTGATCGCCTGGTGCAGATGATGGTGGGTCGAGCGATGGGTGACTTTTACGAGCATCAGCGGCAGACAAACCCCGGTGAGGTGGTGCTGGAAGTCAAAAATCTTGGTGGTGGCAAGGTGCAACCAACAGACCTGGTGTTGCGGGCAGGCGAAATCGTTGGTTTGGCTGGGCTAGTCGGGGCTGGACGAACAGAATTGTCACGCCTGATTTTTGGGGCTGATCCCAAAGAGAGTGGTGAAGTGTGGCTGAATGGCAAAAAGCTCAACATTCACTCGCCAGGTGATGCGATCGCCGCTGGCATTGGCTACGTGCCTGAAGACCGGAAAGATCAGGGCTTGTTTTTAGAGATGACGGCTGGCAAAAACATTGTCTTAAATCGGCTCAAAGAAGACTCGAAAGTGGGTCTGTTAAATTGGCGATCGCTCGGAAAAATTGCGAACGATGCCGTCGAAGATTTCAACATTCGGCTGGCAAATTTGGAAGTGCGAGCCGTTGATCTGTCAGGTGGTAATCAGCAGAAGTTGCTACTAGCACGCTGGTTAGCGATTAAGCCCCGTGTGTTGTTGCTCGATGAGCCAACGCGGGGGGTAGACATTGGGGCTAAAAGCGAAATTTACCGCATCATCAGCGACCTGGCTAACCAGGGTGTTGCCATTCTCATGGTTTCGAGCGAGTTAACAGAAGTCGTAGGTCTGAGCGATCGCGTTTTGGTGATGCACGAAGGGCAAATCGTTGGTGAATTGGGCGATGCAACGGGCACCCCAATTACTCAAGAAAACATCATGGCATATGCCACTGGCGCATCGGAGGTCGCCGGATCATGAGTCAAACTGAATTGCGTCCTTTAAGGAATGAACCGGGTGATCAGTCCTCTACCCGCAAGCGGAGAGCGGCCAATAACTGGCTCCAAATCGCAGGAATTTTGCCAATTCTTGTGTTGATTTGCATTCTGTTTGCGATTTTGTCACCGACGTTTGCCACCCCTGGCAATGCTGTCAACATCTTGCGGCAGGCATCAATCAACATTGTGTTAGCCACAGGCATGACCTTTGTCATTCTGACTGGGGGCATTGACCTGTCAGTTGGTTCGATTTTGGGCGTGTCAGCGGTGGTCGGCGTCTTGGTTTCTCTGATTCCGGCGCTGAGCTGGTTGGCGATACCGGCGGCTTTAGCGACAGGTTTGCTAATTGGCCTGGGCAACGGAGCTTTGATTGCTTTTCTTGACTTACCCCCCTTTATCGTGACTTTGGGTGGTCTGACAGCTTTGCGAGGTGTGGCTTACCTTGTGGCCAATGGCACTACTGTGCTAAACCGCAATCTCAACTTCGCCTGGATCGGTAACAACTATCTGGGGCCTTTTCCCTGGCTGGTGGTGATTGCGCTGTTGGTGGTGCTGGCCAGTTGGTTTGTGCTGCGACAAACTGTGTTGGGCGTTCAGATCTATGCGGTGGGCGGTAATCAGCGGGCGGCTCGTCTCACAGGGATTAAAGTGAACCGTGTGTTGCTGTTTGTCTACGGGGTGAGTGGTTTGCTGGCAGGGCTAGCGGGCGTTATGAGTTCCAGCCGTTTGTACAGTGCGACGGGTTTACTGGGTACAGGCTATGAACTCGACGCGATCGCGGCTGTGATTTTAGGTGGCACCAGTTTCACTGGAGGCATTGGCACTATTCCCGGTACGTTGTTGGGCGCGCTGATCATCGCGGTACTCAACAATGGCTTAACCCTGTTGAATATGTCTTACTTCTGGCAACTGGTGGTCAAAGGTCTTGTGATTATTGTTGCAGTAACGATCGACCGTCTGCGTCGTCGCAAGAGTCGTTAATTGATCGGTTGAGTTGGAGGCGATCGCGACTTTGGGAACGGCCAGCTTGAAAATCTGAGCGAAAGGCTCACTCCACGCTTGCTCGTTTGATCAATTTTGCTGTTGGCTGATCTCAATAGACTGAGCGATCGCCTGCTTCAAATCAACCCAGCGATAATGTTAATGCTCATCGCCAGGATTGTTGTATTAAAGAAGAAAGATAGGATGCTATGTAGTAGAGTCAGTCTCCTTAAAGATGTTGAAGTGATGGCAACATCTGATACCTGGCTGGTCATCCCAATCCCAAACGAGAAGTAGAGAAAGTCCCAGTAATCGGGTTGGCGATCATCCGGAAACTCCAACCCAGCTGCAATTTCAGTGGAGTTATGCCGATCTTGATAATAGCCGTGAGCATAGTGCAAAGCAAACACCGTATGCACTAACAACCAGGAACCCAGAATGGTTAAAGCGGCAAGTGAGACGTAAACCGCTAGAATAGGCGCTGCTGCTCCTTTACCATTGTTTAACATAAACCCAATTGCTAGCAGACTGACACAAGCCGCTGTCGTAATCAAACTGAGAATGACAATTCGCCCTTCATCTTGTTGTTGAGCCTTGCGCCGCATTGTTTTGGGGGTTGCCTTTAGCATTACAACCCAGGTGAGAGTCAGAAAACAAATCATCCAGGCGAGCCAGCTACTAATAATTCGCGCAGACAGATGCATCCAGTCTGGTAAAAGGATGCAGATAACGACCCCAACAAGGGTTGAAATGAGCAAACGTGTTTTAGCATCGGAATCTGTCATAGAGTAACTGTATCACCAGAGAAAAATAATTTGCTTAGAATCTTACATAATCTGCCTGAATGTCTTTCGCGAATACTGAATTTGTATATATGATTGATATTATTCGCACACATGTGTAAACAATCTCATGTTTGTCGATTGTGCGCTCAATCCTGACTCTTAACCGGACATTCAATATGCCACAAACACGTAGTAGAGGTACGCGAGCATCTGTTGTTAAACCTGAAGTCATGGGGCAAGTTGCTGGTTTCTTAGACGAGCTACCCGATAAACCCAAAGAGCAACTGTCTCTCAAAGAAGCGATCGCCCAATTGCATGAACCAATTCAAGCTGCATTTGATAAGGGCTACAGCTACGACGAAACAGCCGATATTCTTCGAGATCATGGCATTCAAATCAGTGCGTTTACCCTAAAGAGCTACGTGCCACGGGGTCGCAAGCCATCGACTGGGAAGAAGACAACCACAACTCGCAAACCGCGTAAGTCAGCAGAGCCTTCTCAAGTTGAGGATCAAACTCCTGAACTGGTGGAAGCGGCTCCTGTGCAAGAACCCGCTGAAACTGCGGAAGCGGCTCCAGCAACACCGAGGCGTGGTGCGCCTAGAGGTGCGCGATCTAAGAGCAGCACCACTGCCCAGACGAAAACGCGGAAGGCTGCATCTGCAGATGAGGCAGCTCCGGCTCGCAAGTCAGGCACAAGAACCCGGAAATAAAAAACAACTTAGAGACAGTCGCAGGTTCACAGCTGGCGCTGTTTAGCGATCGCACTCTACAATTACCAGCTCTTGAATGGAGCAGATAACTTCTGTGGCAGTCAGAGCTGGTTTATTTAATAGCAAGCTTGGTCAGTAAGTGCTGGTATTTGCATTTGCTGTGTTTTGCTGTTTATCAGTTTCAGCTCATCATCATAACCCAACGAAACAGGGCGATTGTCAGATTTTACGCTTTAGTAAATCGATCCTCCTAGAATCTGTTAGTTGATAGGGCTATTTGCTCTACACAAAACATTTTCTTTTTTCTGTTTCTGATGTTTGAAACAGTGAACTGTCTTTTCACAAATAAAATTACAAGCGTTATAGTTGTAAAGATACTTAAAAGGTGTCTGATTAAGTGAACAGATTAACACTAATGCGTCAGAAGTTAAACTGTACAAATGATTGAGTTAAATGATTTTTTAGGTATTCCAATTTCAAGTTAGATTTTTGCTGATCCCACTTTCAACAAGCTCTGAAAACCCTACGACGATTATTCGACAGTGATCTAGCTGTCGAGCGTTGTTGATTAAGAAAGTTTGATTTAACCTTACGAATGTATCGACAACGGTTACTGGGCTTTCAGGGTTTTATTTGCTTAAAAGACTCAATTTAACTTTTAGAGCTTCGCTACTTCATCTCTTGGAGAGCTTTCTACTGCTAAGTTTGTTCTGAGTTTTCTTGAGGAATTGTGAAAAAGATCATCGTTGCGATCGCGTTTGGACTTGTGGCATTTATGGCAGCATTTGCCTTTTCAACTCAACGGTTTGAGCCGATTGATAAAATGGTTGTCTTCGGCGATAGTCTTTCTGATACAGGCATGGTATTTCGTGCAACAGGTGGTTCCTATCCGCCTGATCCACCTTACTTTCGGGGGCGTTACTCCAATGGTCGGGTTTGGGTTGAGTATCTGGCGGACTATCTTCGTCTCTCGGCTAACCAAATCAACAACTTTGCGTATGGTGGGGCAACCACTGGCAATAACATCAGTAGCTTAGTGCCCAGTCTGCTAAACCAGGTTCAAGCGTTTACCCGACCTCCCTCACAGATTAATTCAACTACTTTGTATGTGGTGTGGGCTGGCGCAAATGATTACTTGCAAGGAGCCAATGATGCGAGTACCCCTGTGAAAAATGTGATGGATGCGATCGCCGCTTTATCGAAAGCAGGTGCAAGACGATTTTTGATTGCGAATCTGCCTAATTTGGGTCAATTACCTGCCACTCGAAGTGATGTAAACTCTGCTAGTCTGACAGCCTTAACTCAGGCTCACAATCAAGGTTTGCGGCGATCGCTCAAAGTGTTAAATCAGCAGCAACCGGAGCTTGAGATGATGGTTTTAGATGCAAATGCTCTTTATCAAGCTGCGATTACTCAGCCTGCGCAGTTTGAGTTCACAAATGTAACGGGCGCTTGTGTTTCGGGTGCTAAAGCGTGTAGTAATCCGAAGCAGTTTTTGTTTTGGGATGGAATTCATCCAACAACGGCGACTCACCAGATTTTAGGAGAGCAAGCGTTCACTGTTATCAAAGGCCGTTTGTCGTTGCCTGCTGGTGCATCAGCACCTTAGAGGGTATTTGAAAAGGATAGGGATCCGCAAACAAGTAAAATCCCAGTATAGGGGTTTAGTAAGGCCAAACCCCTATACTGGGATATCATTTACCTGCAAATCCATTAGCTGCGATGTTCAGCGCTCAGAGATCTCCCTAGCCCCTCTTAAAAAGAGGAAGATCATGTCTTGCGCTACTTGCAAAAGGATCTTTAAGGTATCCTCTAAGAAGACTTTATCTCAAGCAGAATTGTTGCCCAGTTCGTTTCTTTAATCGCCATTGCAAAGACGATGTGTACCGGGCAACGCTGGGCGACAGTAGGGCTTTTCACGCTTCTGAGACTAATTCTTACAGCGATCGCAAAAAGAGCTGGGTGAAGTAATAGGTGTTTCCAACTTTCCAGACCCCGATCCCCGTTTCGCGAAACTCTGAACGTAGGATGTTCTCGCGATGACCTGGACTTTTCATCCAACCGTCAATGGCTGCGGGAACAGGTTTTGGAATATTGGTGCTAGTAAACAAATTTTCCCCAATCAGGAAGTAGAAAATTTTTTCTGCTTCAACGCGATCGCTCAAAGTGTCGCCCTGGGGACTGACGTGGGCAAAAAATTTCTCTTCCGCCATGCGGCGGCTGTAGTTGCGTGCCACCTGCGCTAACTTTTCGTTGTTGCGGAGTTCAACCAACCCTTTTTGCTGACGAATTTTGTTGATCTGCTGCCGCACTTGTGCTTCCATTTGCGCGGTCGCTGTGGATTGTGCAGAGCTAGGAGATAGTTGCGCTTGCGGAACATTCTGGGGTTGAGGCACCAGTTCTAAAATGCGATCGCTCACCTCACACCCTGTTAATAGCACCATGCCCGCAAGCGCTAGTTGCCACTTATTGCAAATCGATTTTAGCGTTCTCACTCGTTTTGGCTCTCTCACCTGTTGTTACTGCCTTGACAAAACCCATCGTTTTAGCAACCCAACCCGCTGGTGCATCCCAATATTCAGCCTGCTCAAGGGTTACCTTTAGTAAAGCAATGTTGGGTTCTTCTAAACCTTTAGGAAACCAGGCTTTCAGGGCTGGTTGCCATAACTCTTGCATTTTCTGACGGTCTCTCACAAGCTGAGCGAACCCAGAAAGAGAGACATACCGCTGCTTGTCAGGGGCGGAAAAGCTAACATTGACTTGCTGCTGTTGCTCAACTTCTATCACTTTATGGGAACTTGCATCTGTGAAAAACCAAAGGGCTGCCTCCGGATCAATTGCACCCATTGGCACCATAGGACGGCTGCGCAAATAGCCATTATCCATAGTAGTTAGCATGCCATACTCAAGGTCTTTGATGAGTTCTTGAAGTTTTTGAATCTGATTACTTTGCTCGATCGTAGAAGTCATATTAGATATCTCCATGAATACATTGAACAGCTGGATAGAACGTAGTTGGTACTAATTCAGGTTTGTTGCCACTGATGCTACGCAGCGATCGCGGTTGAATTACTCCAGTGAAAGCTTTTCTAATGTTTCTGGTTGGTCAAGTGGGGCTAACCAGAGGGTGTAAGCGACAAACCACAGCCAGAGCAGACCGATGATCGTTGTCCGAATACGGGATTGAATGGACTGATTAGAATTCATAAGACAAGTCCAAACTCACTCGTGTGTAAAAATCCGCTCAGTAACAAGCGCAGCCTGCGTCCTATAACGGAATCATCTACCGTTCGCAGCTGTTCACATACTCCTTCTAGCGTAGCGATCGCCTCTAGCCAAACCCTCTACCGCAGGCAAGAAGTTGCGGTATTCAGAGATGAGTATTTGTTTGAGCAGAATAAGCTTTGTTTAAGATAAATAGGGCCTACTGAAGAAACGCCAAAGACTGACTGAGCCCAGTTTTCAAGCAGGATCAAGTCTGCTAAAGTGCAAGGGAAAAGCGCCAAACCCCTGAAAAACCTTGCACGAGTTTGCCGATGTATCGC
>Ga0209172_10007883_pt1 | contig 10711 bp, 6 predicted proteins | sample LarsenN4metaG_FD_184113 | JGI IMG/M metagenome (GOLD analysis project Ga0209172, IMG submission 184113) | Hot spring sediment bacterial and archeal communities from British Columbia, Canada, to study Microbial Dark Matter (Phase II) - Larsen... ... | reverse complement strand
TTCAATCCCCAACCGGAGAGCACCAGGGGAAGAGGCCGGGCGAGGATCGAAAACTTGGTTCGACTCTCATAGCGACTGGTACATAAACCGGGGGCAGGTCACTTGGTCCGACCCGCCTGGAAAAGTGTCGCCGCACCCGTACATGTCGCCGAGGCGCCCGGCCCGACGCAGCCGACGCTCACGGCCGTGCCGGAGACCAGCTTCGTCGTGCGCCTGACGTTCGCGATGCGCGGCGAATCCGAACCCCGCACGCGAGTGCGGGGCCGAACGCGGGGCCAAGCCCACCACTTGCGTGGTGGGTTCGGATCAGGCGGGCCGGAGAGACGGTGTTGGCGTCGCTGGCGTTCAACACGAACTCGCCGTACCTCGATGGCCGGCCTCGGCGACTTGGCCATTTTGCTCGCGAATTTCGGGACGCCCAGTGGCACAATCTACGGTGACCTCGACCTCGACGGTGATGTAGACCTGTCCGACTTGGCGATCCTGCTCGCTCGCTTCGGCTCAACCTGCTTATAGCCCAGGGCACGCCCCTCAATCGCTTCGCCGACCTCGCGCTGGCCGATCCGCGTACAAAGTCGCCGGAGTGGTCGCAGTTCGCGCTTGGTTAGTCGTCCTTTCGGGCGCATCGGCACAGTCCAGGTTTTTTGGAGATGGTACCACGCCCAGCGATGGTGCGCAACTTTCAGGACCCCAGCAGCGCCAACGGTAGCATATTCGTCAACGCGGCGACGCGCTGCTTGAACTCGTCCTCGTTGTCGACGCGCTCGATGATCAGGCCCTCGATGCCCAGCACGTCGAAACGCTCGCGGTCCGAGCCGCTCTCGTTGCGGACCAGCACGATGCCGGTGTCGCGCAGCTCGCGGACGGCGTCGCGCCGGGCGCTGCGCTGGCGCTCCGGGAAATCGCGGGTTGCGTCGATGAAAACGTCGCCGCCGGGATGGCCAGTGGGTCGCCGCGCTTCACTTTTTGCATCGGGCCGGCCATCGCTAACTTCCGTTGGGTCGCCCGCGGACCGGATACTCTCTGAGCAGCCGTTCGAGCGCCGAAATCAGCTCCGGCAAGTACGACTGGTCGACCTGGAATTCGAACTGGTGCCGCCTGTGACAGGTGATCGGGCGTGATGTCGACCACCAACGTGCCGCGACCGTCCTTTAGCTCGATCTTCGCGTTGAAATTCGGCTCAATGCAGGTGAGTTCAGCGCTACCCGTTAGACCTGCGTGAAGAGGCTTGAGTTCCTCAAGCCATCGTTGCAACTCCGATAGGTGGAGAATCGCGCCGGACGCACGCACCAGCGCACCCTCCGCACCACACTGGGCAAGTACGCGCAGCCAATTCCCGTCCCAGTAGTCCTCGGCCGCGTCAAACTGACGTGCGAACATCCAGACAGAGAAGCCGGCGATCTTGAAGTGCGGTGGTGCGTGCTGCTCGTGATCTTCGGTTGACATTGTGTTGCTCTCCTCGCAGTAGGCGTTTCACAGTCATACTATGCTCGAATCGCCAGCAGGTTGAAATCGCCCTCGGCATAGACCTTCTCAATGTAGACCGCGACCGGCTTCTTCACCAGCGCCTTGGCGGCCGCGTCCACCCCGTCGGCGTAGCGCACCCAGAGGTACTCCCAGCCCTTCTTGTTGATGCCGGTGATGTCGCCGATCGTCAGGCCGGTCACGTTGGGGCTCGCCGCGAAGCGGTACGTGATCTCCCAATCGCCGCCGCCGCGCTTCGTGCCGGCCGCGCCGACAGGCACTCGCCCGCGGCCAGCCCTTTGAGCGGGCCGCTGTTCACCCTCCCGGTCAGCGCGAAAAGGATGGCCTTGTACCCCTCGGTGACGCTCGCGGCCGGCTGGTAGTGCGTCTCGGAGAAGTGGTAGACCGGGACGGCGATGTCCACGCCCTCGACGCTTTCGGTGGTGACACCGAAGGCGCCCTTGAAGTCGGGCGCCGTGGCTGGGCGGGGCGTAGCGGGCCACGTTCTGGAGGCTCTGCGTGACGTGCTGCGTGCCGCCGCCGGTCTCGAAGGCGAAGACGCTCTCGTTGGTCGCCGAGGTCGTTCCGTAGCGGACGATGGCCTCCCACAGCATGTCGCCGACCTGCTGGACCGAAACGGTGCCGCGCGACAGGAAGATCAGCCCCGTGCCCCACGGGTGGCGAGCCGGCGACCAGCGCGTTGCGGGCCTGACGGCCTGGGTGGCGCAGGTGTGCCCGCCCGCTCGCAGGTGTGCCCGCCCGCGAACGCCGCGGACGGCGCAGCGCAGCTCGCCCGACGGGTTGGCGCCCGTCGTAACCAGCATTTCGCGGGCGAGGACGGCCACGCTACCCCGAACTTCTCCACGACCTCGACCGCCATTCAAATCACCCTTCTCGGGCCAGATGCCGTTCAATGTGCACGGCGGTGTTCCGCCATGAACGTCGGCCAGTACAATTCGGCGCGTGACGACGAAAACGCCGACCGACCGTCCGCGACTGCCTGGGCTGCTGCGATGGACGATGCCCGGGCGCATGCTCGTCTTCTTCCTCGCGGCCACGTCCATCTGGTGCCTCTTGGCGGAGATGTATGGCCTGTGCGACATGCGCACGTTCACGCTGTTCATCCTGATCCCCGCGACGCTCGCGCTGTACGGCTTGGCGGTACTCGACCGGCTGCGCGGCGACCAGCACCTTTGGCGGGCGGTGATCCTCGGCACGCTGGCGGGTCTCACCGGGGCGGTCGTCTATGACATCTTCCGCCTGCCGTTTGTGTTCTCGAACGCCTGGGGGCTTGAAGTGCTCGTGCCGCAGATGCCGCTGTTCAAGGTGATTCCGCGCTTCGGCGCCCTGATCCTGGGCGAGCCGGTGGAACAGCCGTCCTACTCGCTGGCCGCACACGTGCTCGGCTGGGTATATCACTTCAGTAACGGGGCGACGTTCGGCGTGATGTTCGCCGCGCTGATCGGCGAAGCCTCGCGCCGCTACGGCGGCGGCTGGCTGTGGGCCGTGCTGATGGCGGTCGGGATAGAGATCTGCCTGTTGCTCTCGCCGTACGCGACGTTCTTCAACATCCCGCTCAACGCGCGGTTCGTCACGGTGACCTTGCTCGCGCATCTGGTGTTCGGAGTGGGGATGGGGCTGTACCTCGCGTGGCACGCCAAGCAGTGGCGGTTCGAGGGCGCGCCTGCCGCGGCGCAGCTTCGGTGAGTGAATCTTACGGGGACTGGAAACACACCGGCCGATTCTCGCGACACGAAAGGAGGTTTCGCGATGCAATGGAAGCCGAGAGCATTCACGCTGGTCGAGTTGCTGGTGGTGGTCGCGATCACGGCGATCCTGATTTCCTTGCTCCTGCCGAGCCTGCAATCCGCGCGGGCCGGCGCTCGTGCCGTAACTTGCGCCTCCAATCTCAGGCAGCTTGGGATAGGCTGGACCATGTACGCCGACCAGAGCAGCGGGAGCGTGGTGCCGGGGCGGCCCGGGCGCTTCGCCGATCCCACGCGGAACGTTTACTGGGTGGGCAACGGCTATCAGTACCGGCCGCGCTGGTTCGTCACGATGGGCGCGGAGACGGGTTTCTACGCTTACGAGCGGCCGAGCACCGACCCGGCGGACGACAACACGAAGAAGGTCGACGGCAGCCCGGTTTACCTTGATCCCGAACAGCCGGACCGAATCAACAACCGCAACTATGCCTACGGTTACAACTTCCAGTTTCTGGGCAACACGCGCTTCAGGGGCGGGCAGGAGTCGCGCGGTTTCATCAACTTCCCGGTCAAGATCGATCGGATCAACGGCGCGATGACCGTCATGGCCGCCGATGCTCTCGGCACGGCGGCCGGCAAGCCGGCCAACGCACGAACGGACTATCGCGATGACGGCAGCGCCGACGTGTTTGCCGTCGGCAACCACGCCTGGTCCCTGGACCCGCCGCGCCTGACGGCCACGTCGGACTATTGCGACGATTCGAATCGAGCACCGGAGCATCGCTCCGCGCCTGAGATGCGGCACAAGGGGCGTGCCAATGTGCTGTGGTGCGACGGCCACATCGCCACGGCGACGTACAAGACGCTCGATTACGTGGAGCGCCCGGATGGCAGTATCGCGGCCACGGACGCGAACGCGACGAATCGGTACTTCTCCGGCTCCAGTCGCGACGACGATCCCCCGCCGGTCAACTAGGCGCGGCGTCGCGCCTACTGTTACCGGCCGGCTCTTGAACCATGCAACGATCTCAACTGCCACGTCGCACCCCTATGCGAACGTGAGGCCGCCCGTGACTGCCGAGTCCGCGAGGCGCTTCGTGTGCCGGGCGGTCTGCTCCGCGGCCTTGGCGGTGTGCTCGGCGGTATCGCCGGCCCCCAGGCCCAGCTCGGCGGCTCGCCCTATAATGTGATGCCTTTGGTCCCGCCAATCAGCGACCGGCACCTCCGCACGTCGAACAACAGCGCGCTGCCTATTTTAGATCGAGAGACGAATGGCAATTCAACGACTCTCAGCCGCAAGCCGATGTCCACGCAGTGCTTTTCCTGGGACCGGTGTCGGATTCATCCTGAGGAGCTTGCGGTCGACGCTCCGACCTCTAATCGCCGCACGGAATGGCCACTTTCTCGGACACGCCGCGAATCCGATTGCAGATGGAGACCCTGGCGATCGTCGCCGGGTGCGAGCTGGGCATCATGTTCCTTCTGCCGGTGATCCTGCCCGGGGTGACCGGGTGGGTCGAGGCCGCGGCGGACACGTTGTTGCTGACCGTTACGGCCGGGCCGCTCCTGTGGTGGCGCTTCTCGCGCCGCTGCGACGAGTCCAAGACAACAGCGGCATCCGCGGCGGCAGCTTCGGCCCTCCGGCGCGTGCGTATCGCGGGCATCGCCGGGCTGACCTGTGTCGCGCTGCTGGCCCTCGGCGGCGCGGCGGCGATGGAGCTTGCCGCCAGGATGAGCGCGGCAAGAACCGAGCTGGTGGACAAGACCGGTCGGCAGCGAATGCTCGGCCAACGCCTGGCCGTGGCCGCGGTCATGCGCACGCTGTACCGCTCGGAGACCCAGCAAGGGGCGTTCGAGGCGGCGCTGGAGGAATATGGGGCGGCGGCGGGCATGCTGCGGGACCGCCTGGTCGGTCCGGACGCGGACTTCTCCCACGATTCCGAGGTCACCCCCCTCTGGAATGAAGCCTTGGCGGCGATCCACCGGGTGCTCGCTGCGGGGCGGACGCTCGCCGAGACGTTCGACCAGGGACAGACCGACCGCGCCGCGCTGGACGAACTGCTCACGGGCTGCTCCGCGGCGATCGAGCGGTTGGACGCGTTGAACAAGGCCATCGCCGCGAACAATCCCAGCGGCGCGGACGCGATGATACTGTTGGGGCGTGGGCTGGGCCTGTTGCTGGTGTCGGCTCTGGTGTTGGTTTGGCTGCTGGCGATCGAGCCGGCGGTGCAGCGGGCGGCGCAGGTCGAGGAGGCGCTGCGGCGCGGAGAGGCGCTGCTGCGAGCGATCATTGAGTACACTCCGGACGGCATCGTTGCAGCCGACGGCACCGGCAAGATCCGTCTGGCCAACCCCGCCGTTGAACGGATGCTGGGATACGGCTCGGGCGAACTGGTTGGTCAACCGCTGACGGCCATCATTCCTGAGCGCCTGCGCGAGACGCACTGCCACGGCGTCAAACGGCTCCTGGCTGGTGGAGAACCGCGCTTGCTCGGCAAACTGGTGGAAGTGGCGGCGCTGCGGCGCGATGGCGGGGAACTTCCCGTTGAGCTGGTGGTGGGGATGGCCAGACACGACCAAGAGATCGTGTTCACCGCGTCTCTGCGCGACATTACGCAACGCAAGGCGACAGAGTTGAGGATGCGCCAATTGGCGGGGGCCGTGGAGGCGGCCGACGACGCGATCGTGCTGACTGACATCAACGGCAACATGGTGCAGGTGAATCCCGCGTTCTTGCGGACCACGGGATATACGGCGGGGGAAGTGATCGGGCAGAACCCGCGTGTGCTCAAGAGCGGGCAGCAACCGCCGAAGGTTTACGAGCGGCTCTGGGCGACGATCACCGCCGGTCAGGTCTGGAGGGGGCGCTTCATCAACCGGCGGAAGGACGGCTCGCTGTATCACGCGGACGTCAGCATCTCGCCGACCCTGAACGACGAGGGCCGTGTGGTGGGGTACGTGGGCGTGCAGCGCGACGTGACCGCGGAGATCGAGCGCGCCCAGGAGCTGGCGACCGCCGCCCGCTCGGACAAGCTCACCGGTCTGCCCAACCGGGCGCTTCTGTTGGATCGTCTACAGCTTGCGATTGAACGCGCCAAGCGTCTGCCCGAATACCAGTTTGCGATCATGTTCCTCGACTTTGACCGCTTCAAGATGGTCAACGACAGCCTGGGGCATGAGTACGGCGACAGGCTCCTTCAGGCGATTGCGGCGCGGCTCCGGGCAGCCGTGCGGGCGGGCGATTCGCTGAGCCGAGCTGCGGAAGGCACGACGGCGGCCCGGCTGGGCGGCGATGAGTTTGTTGTTCTCCTGGATGGCGTGAAGAAGCCGCAGGACGCGGCCACGGTGGCCGACCGATTGCTCAAGAGCCTTGAGGCCCCCTATCAACTGGGCGAGCACGAGGTGCACTCCACGGCGAGCATCGGGATCGTCTGTAGCCATGCCAAGTATGACAAGGCGGACGAAATCCTGCGTGACGCCGACACCGCCATGTACGAGGCGAAAGCACGCGGCAGGGCGTGTTGGGTCATGTTCGACGCGAGCATGCAGACGGCCGTTCGGCGTCGTCTTCAGATCGAGAACGATCTGCGCGCGGCCATCGGGAGCGACCAGCTCTTTCTCGTTTACCAGCCGATCGTATCTCTGGAAGACGGGGAACTGCGCGGCGTGGAAGCCCTCATTCGTTGGAATCATCCCACACGCGGGCTGGTCACGCCGGGCGAGTTCATCCCCATCGCCGAGGAGACGCGTTTGATCCTGCCGCTGAGCAACTGGATCTTCGAGCAGGCCTGTACTCAGTTCATGCAGTGGCAGCGGCAGGCCCCGGACCGGGCGCCCGCCTGCGTCAGCGTCAACCTGTCGCGGATTCACCTGGCGGAGCAGGACCTGGTCGAGCGGATTGTCCGGACTGTTCAACGGGCCGGCATGGAACCTGGTCAATTGCAGCTTGAAGTGACCGAATCCGGGATCATGCAGAACCGCGAAGCGGCCAAGAACGTTCTCAAAGCGCTGAAGGCGGCGGGTATTCGTCTGGCGATGGACGACTTCGGCACCGGACACTCCTCGCTGTCGTGTCTGCATGAGTTTCCTTTCGACATGCTGAAGATCGATCGATCGTTTATCATCAATCTTGAGCGGGGGCGGCAGTTCATCGCCCTGACCCACTCGGTGGTCACGCTGGCCGAGTACCTGGGCATGGTCTGCGTGGCCGAGGGCGTCGAGAACCTCAATCAGATCGCCGCACTCCAGTCGATGGGCTGGATCTGTGCGCAAGGCCACTACTTCGGCAAGCCCATGTCGCCAGAGGCGTTGATCGACGGTGACTGGATGGAGTGCTTCCGACGGAGAATCCGTGAAACATCGCAGGTGATGGTGTGAGCAACAAGCCGGTCGCTTTGCGACCAACCGGGGTTTGCAAACCTCGCTGGGCTCCCTCCGCAGTTTTGATCGTTCGTGACCTGCCCCCCGGGTTCATTCCCGGCAGCAGTAAATCGTGCAGATTGCTACCGCGCCGCGTAACGGACGGATTCGGCTTGGAAGCAGCCTTTGACGCATAACCGGCTCTCAGTTGCGCCGGAGGCGGCGCGTGCGTCGCATGGTCTTCATGCCCACCAACGTCAGCGACAACGGCGGCACGACGCCGGCGCCGCACAGGCCCGGGCCGCAGCCGGGGATGGCCGAGGCGCTGTCGGTGGCTGCCCGGACGTCCGTCACCGTGAGCCGGCAGGTGCCCTCGGGCGTCACTTCCCACTTGACCTCGGCTTGCGCGGCGGGCTGGCCAGCCTCGGGATCGCCCGGGGCATCGATCAGCGTGCCGCCGGTGAGCTTGCCGGTGATCGTGCCGTCCACCTTCACGAAGTCCACGTTGTCGCCGGGCTTTGGCATGAAGCCGTCGATGAAGCGCAGGTCCACCGTCCCGGCCAGAATCGCGTTGCCGGTGACGTGCAGCACGTCGAACTGCCCCGCCTCGACGCCGCCCACTTCGATCACCAGCACGCCGCCCTCGGGCTGCTCGTAGTCGCCATCAATGGTCAGAGTGCCCGCCGAAAGCCCCGGCGACACGAAGCCGCCGGGATTCACGAAGCGCGGCCCCTCGAACGTGCCGATGCCCTCGACACGGCCGCCGGCATTGATGACGGTGCCGCCGCCAGCGCCCAGAAAGCTGCTGTTGGCCAACAGCCTGATCGTGCCCGGGCTGGCGCCGCCGACATCGAGGTTGCCGCTAATCGCCACGTCGCTCTCGGCGCCGATTTCGAGGAGTCCCTCGCCGCCCAGCGGCGATCCGCCGACTTTGGCGGACCCGAGGACCGTCACTGTCGCATTGTTCTCCAGTCGCAGGACCCCGGGACCGGCCACACCGATGAAGGCCTCAGCGGTAAAGTTGGGAAAGTTGCCCTTGGTGATGACCAGATGCGACAGCGCGGGCGGCGCCCCGTCGCGAACCACGATCTCGGCCTGGTCGCTTGTAGCCTCGTCGCCGAGTCGCAGCCCCGTGGCCTCAAGGGCGCCGCCAGCCGTGATCTCGATAGCCCCCTCTTGGGACTGGCCCGCGAGGGAGTCGCCGCGCACCTTCAGTTCGCCGGCCACTGCGATCTGCCCGCCAGGAACCCTGATTCTCCCCACACCGTTGGTGGCCACGGAACCTACCGTTAGCTCGGAGCAGACGACCTTACCGCCGGTCTCTACTTCCAGGGCGCCAGGACCGCTCTGCCCGACGTTCAGCCCGGTCGCGCTGAGCGTGGCGGCGGTTGTGCTGTCGCTGGGATCGCGGAATCCGCGGACGCTGACGAAGGTGTCTCCGCCATCGCCCAGTGTCAGGTCGGAAAAATTGGCGAACGCGCCGTCGAGCACCTCCAGCGCGCCGTTGCTCAGCCGGACCGGATCGGTGACCGTCAGGTCGGAAGGCGAGCCGTTGGAGGCCGCACCCTGAACGATCACCTCACTGGTACCCCCAACCACGAGCGTTGTTGGAGACGGGGCAAACTCGAGTTTTTGCGCCACCACGGTCGCGCCGTCGGCGAGGCTCAGCCTGCCGTCGCCACCGACGCCCACCCGCAGTGGTCCATTGACGGTGAGCTGCGGGGCAGCGCCGCCATTCTCGAGCCTCAGTTCGACCGTTCCGTTTCCGCGGCTGACGCCGCTGCCCTGCTTGCCGAGTTCCACCTCCGCGGCCCCGACCTGGCCCCCATCGATGATCCGCAGGATGCCCGTGCTCAGGTCGCCGACCGTGAGCTTATCGATGATTTCGACCCGTGCCGACTCGCGGACCTCGACGGTGCCCGCGGCGCTGACGGCGCCGATGGTGAGGGAGTCCGCGTCCCAGCGCGAGCCGGCGCCGCGCAGGCTCGCCTGCCCGACCGCGATATCGCCGACGATGGCCTCGGCGCAATCGAGCGTGGCGCCGTCTTGGACGGCCAGCGAGCCGTCCGCGAACTCGCCGACGATCAGTCGGCCGCTGAACGTGGTGTTGGCGCCGGTCCCGAGGATTTGCAGCTCGGCCTGGCCGGGAGCGCCCGTCGCTGGAGTGAAACCGACGCTGCCGTGCACGGCCGTCAGCCGCGCGCCATTGTCAAGCCGGAGCGTTCCGCCGTCGATGATCGAGAGAGACGGCTCGACGATAGAGTTGTTAGACACGCTCGCCGTGCCGTCGAGATCCAGCGTCACCCGGTCCACAATGAACCGTCCGGCGGTGGCCCCGTTTGCCGAGACAGCGACGGAGTCGATGGTAATGCCTTGTTGGTCCACAAGTTGAACGAATCGGGCGGTGTCGCTTGCCAATTGGGGGAAATCGCAATCGGGATTCCAATGGTCGGGTACATTAAAGGCGCCGCCGGCCGGTTCAGCCCACGTGAAGCTCGGGGGCCGCACGGCGCGGGCGTTGAGGAACCCCGTCATCCTCTCGCCAAAGCACTGAGGCGGTTCAGGAAGACAGGTAGGTCTGTTCCGCGCGACTCCGGACATGACCCCATCATCACGGATCGTAAGGTCCAGTGTGACTTGGGCGGCATTGGGCGGAGCGTTGGGCGGAAACTCCAGGTGGTAGCTACCCGGCGTGCTTATTGGCAGCGTAACCTCTTCGCCGAATATATCGTTTCCGGGGTCGATCAACAGCTGTCCCTCGAGTTCCTCGACAATGAACTGCACCTCTCCGCGACACTGCGCCACGGCGTGGCTGGCAGTGCTGAGGACGGCGACCAGGACGAGAATCGTGAGCAGTGTGTTTCGCTTTTGCATGAGTGCACCTTTCATCTCAAATGGCCGTACGAATGTCCCTCGCTCGTTTTGCGTTGTTCGCTTCGAGCGTCGGCGGCGGAGCCCGCGGCCCAGGCCGGCCAGGCCGAGCAGCGTCCACGCCAGCATCGCGCGTGCGCCGGCCCCACATGGCCCCGCGCCAGAGTGGGCCGGCGTCAGGCCCGTTCCGTAAGCTACTACTACGGCCATAGTATAGTTGACAATAGGATGGTTGTGTGTTAGACTCGGTGTATGAAGATCGCCGATGCTCGCACGTTGCCGCCGGTGGCCCAGGAGGACCTGCGGCGCAA
>Ga0209172_10007881_pt1 | contig 10712 bp, 3 predicted proteins | sample LarsenN4metaG_FD_184113 | JGI IMG/M metagenome (GOLD analysis project Ga0209172, IMG submission 184113) | Hot spring sediment bacterial and archeal communities from British Columbia, Canada, to study Microbial Dark Matter (Phase II) - Larsen... ... | reverse complement strand
GGAAAGGGCTGACAGATATGAGATTCAGAGCCATCCACCCCACATCCTCCTGACCAACTATGTCATGCTGGAATTGATGCTTGTCAGACCAGATGAACACAACTTTGTCGATCGGACAACCACCGGCTTGCAGTTCCTGGTGCTTGATGAATTGCACACTTACCGCGGGCGGCAAGGCGCAGATGTGGCTCTGCTCATACGAAGGCTAAAAGAGCGTTCGGGGAATCCAAACCTATTATGCATAGGCACCAGCGCTACGATGGTGTCGGGAAAAGAAATGGGACCCCAGGAACGGCGTCAGGCAGTTGCTGAGTTCGGAAGTAAAATTTTCGGAGTCCCCCTCTCTCATGAGAATGTGATTGAGGAGCGTTTGCAACGCATCACCGCTAACACAACACCACTTACCGCGGATGAATTACGAGATGCAATCACATTCTCCTCTCCAGCCACTCCAGAGGAATTGCTTGCCAATCCTCTCACCGCATGGATCGAACAAACCTTTGGGATTTACGAAGAGCCAGGGGGAAATCTGCGTCGTCACACTCCAATCAGCGTACAATCCGGCGCTGAACAATTGGCTGCTCTCACAGGTCTGAGTCCACAACTGTGCGAAAGTAAATTACGAGAGTTTTTCCTCCTGGGCACACAATACAAATTTCCAGACGGTAAACCAGTATTTGCATTTAAACTGCACCACTTCATTGCTCAAGGCAGGGCTGTATACGCTACTCTAGAAAAGCCGACCTCGCGGTATCTTACCCTTGAGGGGCAATATTATGCGCCTGAAGAAAATCAAGGGCAACGCATTCTCTACCCACTTGTATTTTGCCGTATCTGTGGTCAGGAGTATTATGCAGTACTATGGGACCGTGAGACTGGCTATCTCTCTCCATGGGAATTTGAGGCTGACACCTTGGCAGAGGGAGAAGTTCTCCCAGGCTATCTGATGCTGACTGCTGGGGATGGGGAAAATGATTGGAGTTCCGAGCATATTCCCCCGGAGTGGTGGGAGACTCCAACGCGTATCAAACGAAATATGCGCCCTCATATCCCCCAGCGGGTCAAAGTCCTGCCAGATGGCAGTGTGCATAGTGCTGATGAAGGAGAGGATGGGTTGCGCGCGTGGTTCCAACCAAAGCCTTTCATGCTATGCCAAAATTGTGGGGAATTTTATACACGGCGTGATAAGAACGACTTTCGTAAATTAACCCGCTTATCCAGCGAAGGACGAAGCACAACAACGACTTTGCTATCGGTTTCTGCGATCCTAAATGCGCCAGAAGCTGGGATTGTGGATGCGGCTCAGAAATTGATGAGCTTCACTGATAATCGCCAGGATGCCTCTTTACAAGCAGGTCACTTTAATGATTTTGTTCGGATTTCTTTTTTGCGTGCAGCCATCTTTGCAGCCCTGGAACGAGAGCAAGAGCTTCGCTACGATAATATCGCTGATGCTGTAGTGATATCAATGAATCTATCCCTCGGTGATTTTGCGAAGAACAAGGACCTCGATCCAAGCAGCAGTCGAGCACACCAGGTATGGGACGCATTCCGTGATCTGGTGGAATACCAAGTATATGAAGACCTGCGCCGCGGCTGGCGTGTTGTGCAGCCAAATCTGGAGCAGTGTGGCTTGCTAGAAGCAGATTATCAGGACCTTGACCGCTTATGCACAGACGACGAGAAATGGGGGGAGTTGCCTGCATTTCGGCAATTAGCACCGGAAGACCGTCAGAAAATACTCAGAGCGATTCTGGATCATTTTCGCAAGAAGCTAGCGATCAATGCGACCGCCCTCAATGAACAAGACCAACAGCAGATGCGCAGACGGTTAGATGCGCAATTGGACCCTCACTGGCTGGCTAACACCGAAAAGATGAGCGTAGCTCAACGATTTTTGTTACCTAACGGCGCCAATCGATTAGCGCGTGGTCTGAGTCTCTCTGATCGCAGCTTATTGGGTAGATATCTACGACGCGAATTGGGTCTAAGCAGTGAAGACTACAAAATTGTCATCCGCCGGTTGATGGAACTGCTCAATGCGCAGGGATTGGTTTCAATCAATCATGAAGGCGATGTGGAGTTTGTCCAGCTTGACACCGCAGCTTTGATCTGGCGCAAGGGGAATGGCACACCGCCTCCGCCGGATCCGGTGTATTCCCGTCAGGTGCAAAGTTCTGTCTATATCGAAGTGCAACGCAAAGCCAACGCCTTTTTCCGTGAGTTCTACATGGCTGGTGCTCGTCAGCTCAAAGGGGTTGAAGGAGGAGAGCATACTGCTCAAGTGAGTTACGAAGATCGTCAGGAACGAGAGCGTCGCTTCATACAGGGCACATTAAAAAGCCTGTTTTGCTCACCCACCATGGAACTGGGCGTAGATATTCGCGATCTGCAACTCGTTCATATGCGCAATGTGCCACCCACGCCTGCAAATTATGCTCAGCGCAGCGGGCGCGCCGGGCGGGGCGATGAACCCGCACTGGTTATGACCTACTGTTCTGCCCATAGCGGGCACGACCAATACTTCTTCCGACGGAGAGGGCAGATGGTGGCTGGAGCGGTGCGCGCCCCAAAGCTGGATTTGACCAACGAGGACTTGATCAAAGCGCATATCCACGCAATCTGGTTGGGGAAAGTGCAACTCCCACTGGGTAGCTCCATTGCGGAAATCGTCGAGCTGAATTTGGGGGGTTATCCGCTCAACGTCAATGTTCAGACGCAGATCAAGCTCTCAGAGGCTCGCCTATTAGAGTGTCTGAATGAGGCGGAGCATGTTCTACAAAGCTGCGGTCTGAATGAAGATGAAACAGGCTGGTATTCTAGAGAATGGCTGGAATCGATCATACGGGACGCCTCAAGAACCTTTGATGCCGCCTTTAACCGCTGGCGAGAGCTTTACCAGGCGGCTCAGGATCAATGGGAAGCGGCTTCTGCCACATTACGACACCCGCCTCGCGACCGAGATGAAAGAGAAAACGCAGAGCGCGCCAGAAGTGAAGCTGAGCGACAAAAGAACTTGCTTTGCAATATCGGAACTTCATTTGAGGAGTCCGACTTTTATCCGTACCGTTATTTAGCCAGCGAAGGTTTTCTGCCGGGTTATAACTTTCCACGCTTGCCGATCCGGGCGTTTGTGCCCCGAGGCGACGGGGAATATATCTCTCGCCCCAGATTTTTGGCTCTCAACGAATTCGGTCCGCGCAATTTTATCTACCATGAAGGCTCAACCTTCGAAGTGGGCTCCTTGATCGCCCCGCCTGGCGGTTTAGAGCAAAGGCGCACTCAGGTAAAAATCTGCTGGGTTTGTGGATATTTTCATTCAGATCGCTCCGTCGATCGGTGCCAGAACTGCGATGCAATAATGGAGGCCTCGAACAGCGAAGTCCTTTCATTGCTAGAGATGTCCAATGTAAAAACCTTCCGCCGAGATCGAATCACCTGCGACGAAGAGGAACGCCTGCACATGGGTTTCGACATCAGCACGCACTATCGTTTTGCACCAGCCCAGGATGGGCAGAATCGAGTCGCCCAGGCAGATGTGATCGGGATGGGGCAGGCGATGTTGATGCGTCTGCAATATGCCCCAACGGCGACACTGGCGCGAGTCAATCATGGTTGGCGCAATCGGCGCGAAAAGGGCTTTGTGATTGATTTAACCACTGGAGAGTGGCTCGACCGACCATTTGCGGAGGAGGATGAAACCGAGGCGCCTGCTACCCATGCGGCTGGTCGGCAAGATGGCGTTCGGTTGATCGTCCAGGATACCGACAATCTCTTGCTGGCGCACCTTGCAGGTGTCAATGAACAAATACCCGAAGATTTCCTGGCAACGCTTCAATATGCGCTTCAGCGAGGGATTGAAATCTCATACCAGGTGGAAGAGTCTGAGCTGTCTTCCGAAAGGATTGGTCGGGATGACCAGCGGGGCATTATCATCTGGGAGGCAGCCGAGGGGGGTGTTGGGGTGCTGCGCAGGCTGGTGGAAGAGCGTGATGCCTTAGCAATTGTGGCGCGTGCAGCTCTAGAGCGTTTGCATTTCGACCCAGAAACCCTGACCGACAGAAAATCAGACTGCGTGAGAGCCTGTTATGAGTGTTTATTCTCATATAGCAACCAACGCGATCACCGTCGCCTGAATCGTCACCTTGTCAAAGATTTCCTGGCTCAATTGATGCAGAGTTCGACGCAAGAACGCTCGCAAGGTCGAAGTTACGAGGAGCATTATCGGTGGATGCGCGCGTTGGCCGACTCCCGTTCGGGTTTAGAACGGCGGTTTATAGATCACCTGTATCGCACACGGCGGCAATTACCCGACGAAACACAGAGGCCGTTGGCAGATTATGCCAGTATTCCGGACTTTTTCTATCAACCGAACGTGTGTGTGTTTTGCGATGGCTCTGTCCACGATGAACCCGCTCAGCGCGCCGAGGACCAACGGGTAAGACGAGATCTGGAAATGCGCGGCTACCGCGTCATCGTGATTCGTTATGACCGCGATTTAGAGGGGCAAATTAATGCTCATTCGGATGTGTTTGGACCTGGCAGGGAGTGGACAACAGGATAATTCCCCATGGAAAATGCACTGACCATCGGTTCCATTGTCCGCTGTCGAGAACGGGAGTGGGTCGTGCTTCCATCCACTGACCCAGAGGTCCTCATGCTGCGCCCCCTCACGGGCAGCGAGAGCGAGAAATGCGGCATTTATCTGCCGCTGGCTAACCTAGGTTTCGATCGGATCGAACCGGCTCAATTTCCGCTTCCGACCCCAGACGATGCAGGCGACGCAGTAAGCGCTGAATTGTTGTGGAACGCCGCCCGCCTGACGCTCAGAGAAGGCGCTGGTCCATTCCGTTCCTTAGGGCATATCTCCTTAAGACCGCGCGCCTACCAATTTGTTCCCCTGCTGATGGCGTTGAAAATTGATCCGATCCGCTTGTTGATTGCGGATGATGTGGGAGTAGGCAAGACTATCGAAGCCCTACTGATTGCCAGGGAGATGTTAGATCGCGGCGAAATTCAGCGCCTGTGTATTATCTGCCCGCCATATCTATGCGACCAGTGGAAGAAAGAGCTCTGGGAAAAGTTCTCTCTCGAGGCAGTGATCGTGCGCTCTGGTACAGTCAGCCAGTTGGAGCGGAGTCTTCCCTCTGGAGAGCACAGCATTTTCGGCTATTATCAGAATATTGTGGTCAGCATCGACTACGCCAAATCGGATCGCCATCGCGCCAACTTTCTCCAGCATTGCCCGGAGATGGTGATTGCCGATGAAGCCCACGGCGCCGCCAAGCCGGGAGGCAACGCCACCGCCCAACAACAGCGTCACGAATTGTTGGTTGACCTGGCAAAGAAAGCCAACCAACATCTGATCCTGCTCACCGCCACGCCGCACAGCGGGATCGAAGAATCGTTTCTCTCCCTCTTGGGTTTGCTCAAACCGGATTTTTCAAAGCTGGAGCTTTCGAATCTTAGTGAAATACAATTGGATGAACTGGAGCGACATTTCGTCCAACGCCCGCGCAAACAGATCGTCCGCTGGATGGGGGAGGACATGCGCTTTCCAGAGCGTGATCCGGTCGAGGAGACTTACACGCTCTCTCAAGAGTACCGCCGTCTGTTCGATAAAATTTACGAATTCAGCCGCGAGCTGGTGCAGAGCGGCGAAACGCTCACCGGCTGGAAGAAGCGCATTCGTTTTTGGACTGCGCTGGCGTTATTACGCTGTGTCATGTCCAGTCCCGCCGCCGCCGTGGCAGCGATCAAAGCCAGGGGAAAGGGACTTGGCATTGAAGAAGAAGGCGCCGACGAAACCTATTCACCTTATATCTATGAATCCACCGATGAAGAAACCATTGATGCGCAGCCGGCTCATATCCTCGGCGAGGGAGAAGCGGACCTAGACGAAGGCGAGCGCCGGCGGTTGCGCGAGTTTGCCCGTCAAGCGGAAGGATTGAGAGGCAAGTCAGATAAGAAGCTGGATCAATGCGAGCGTATTGTCCGTAATCTTCTACAGGAGGGCTACCATCCAATCGTCTGGTGTCGCTACATCGCTACCAGCGATTATGTAGCAGAAGAATTGATGGCGCGCCTGGGGGGAGATTTCCCCGGACTGCGGGTGATGTCAATCACCGGCGCCAAACCCGAAGATGAAAGACGCCAATTTGTGGAAGAGTTGGGGCTTTCTCCACGGCGGGTTTTGGTTGCGACCGACTGCCTGAGCGAAGGCATCAACCTGCAAGAATCTTTCTCGGCGGTGGTGCATTACGACCTGCCCTGGAATCCCAACCGCCTGGAACAGCGCGAAGGTCGGGTGGATCGCTTTGGGCAGACCTCGCCAAAAGTCAAAGCTGTTCTGCTCTATGGCAGGGATAACCCTGTGGATGGCGCAGTGCTGGATGTCTTGCTGCGCAAAGCCCGCCAGATCCACCGCACGCTGGGCATCATGGTGCCGGTGCCGGTGGACAGCGCAACCGTGATGGAAGTCGTGCTCAAGACGCTTTTCTTGCGCGGACCCCAGGCTTTGCAGCTTCAATTGCCTTTGGTCACCGATCCGGTGGTGGCAGATTTTAAATCCCGCCTGGATCAATCCGCCCAGCGTGAGAAAGAAAGCCGTTCCCGCTTTGCCCAACGCGGCGTCAAGCCCAATGAAGTGGCGCGTGAACTGAAAGCAACCGACAGCGTGCTGGGCGACCCGCAGGCGGTGGAACGTTTCGTGTTGAACGCCTGCCAGCGATTGGGCGCAAACATCAACTCGCTGCGTGAAGACGTCTGGGAGTTGCTCAACCTCGACCGTCTGCCGGAAATGGTGCGCAGCGAGGTTCGGGATAGGCAAAGCTGGCGCGTGACCTTCAGCTCGCCTCCCCCCAAAGACGCCGAATACCTGGGGCGCAATCATCCCTTTGTGGCTGCTCTGGCGCAGTATCTGCTGGAAGCCGCGCTCACGCAGGGTGGCCAGGCGCCGGCGACGCGTTGCGGCGTCATCCGCACCCGCCAGGTTCAGCTCCAGACCGTACTGCTGATGCTGCGGTTGCGCTTTCAGCTTGAAGAACCGGATCCTCCGGTTTTATTGGCTGAGGAGATCTTCGTGGCTGGGTTTCAAGTTTTTCCGCCCGATCAGCTCCAGTGGATGGATGAAAAAGAGGCGCTGCGATTGCTGGCCGAGGCGCGCCCAGACGCCAATCTTTCTTCGCAAGAGCGCCAATCGCGCCTGGCACCGGCATTGGGGATGTGGTCTGAGTTGCAAAAGGGTCTGACCAACCAAATCTGGGAGCGCGCCCGGCGATTGCAAGAAGCCCACCGGCGGGTGCGCAGCGCGGCCGGAATGGCGCGCCGCGGCGTCAACGTCCAGCCTCATTTGCCGCCCGACCTGTTGGGGGTGTTGATCCTGCTGCCAATCCCCAAGGGGATAGCTCCAAAAGAACAGGGGGAACGATGAACCGTTTCCCCTGTCTGAAACTCGAAGGCGGCTTAATATCCGCAGATCTGATTGACCAGATTGCCGATGGCTCGGCTCCCGGACAAAAACCGACCGATTTCGGCATGCCGCGCGGCTACCTGAGCGATGAGATCGCCGCCGCCTGGAGCGAAGCGCGAGCATATTGGAGTTTGTTCAAGGGGCGCGCCGAGAGCCTGGAGGAGAGCGACATTGGCACCAGCCTGACCCGCGATCGCTGGCTGATTCCCTTCTTCAGCCTTTTGAGCTACGAACTGGATTACACCCCCCGCGCCGCCGTGGTGGATGGCAGGACCTACAACCTGTCTCACCGCCTGCTGCCCTCACCCCCAACCCCTCTCCCAAGGGGAGAGGGGAGATGGGGTGAGAGCGAGAACCTCGTCCCTCTACACTTGGTTGGCTTCCGCCAGTCGCTGGAACGCCGCCCCGAAAGCGGCGCCACCCGACTGGCGCCGCATGCCCTGATGCAGGAATACCTCAACCGCAGCGAACATCTGTGGGGGCTGATTTCGAACGGCTACACCCTGCGTCTGCTGCGCAATTCGCTGCTCCTGCGGCGGCTTTCCTACATTGAGTTTGACCTGCAGCAGATGATGGAGGGGGAAAAGTTCGCCGACTTTGCCCACCTTTACCGCCTGCTGCACCGCACCCGCCTGCCGCAGACCCTGGAAGATGCGCCGCAATGCTGGTTGGAGCAGTACCACCGCCAAACCATCGAACAGGGCGGGCGCGTGCGTGAGCGCCTGCGAGATGGCGTAGAAAAAGCTCTCAAGTCCCTGGCAAATGGGCTGATTTCCCACCCCCGCAACGCCAATTTGCGTCAACAGTTGCAAATGGGGGCATTTTCTGCCGAAGCCTTCTACCAGGAGCTGCTGCGCCTGGTTTACCGCCTGCTGTTTTTGATGGTGGCGGAAGAGCGTAAACTGCTCAGCGAGCACCCGATCTACCTGGAGCATTACAGCCTCAGTCGCCTGCGCCGCCTGGCTGAGGCGCGCGCTGCTTACAACAATCAATGCGACGCTTGGCTGGGATTGCAGACGACCTTCGAGCTATTTCGGGATGAGAAGCTGGGCGCCCTCCTGGGCGTCACCGCCTTGAACGGCGACCTGTTCAGCCATGACTACACCCGCCATTTGGATGACACGGTCAAACTGAGCAACCGAGAATGCTTCGCCGCACTGTGGCATCTCTCGATGTACCGCGAGCAAGAGCGCGCCCCCTGGCGGCGGATCAACTACGCCGCCCTGGACGTGGAAGAGCTGGGCAGCGTTTATGAGAGCCTGCTGGACTATCATCCCATTCTGCTGACCGAGGGAAACAGCCTGCGCTTCGACCTCAGCTTTGGCTCGGAGCGTAAGACGACCGGTTCTTATTACACGCCCCCCGAGTTGGTCCAGCAGCTGATCCGTTCTGCGCTGGAACCGGTCATCCAGGGGCGCCTGGCAGAAGCGGCTAAAACGGGCAACCCAAAGACAAGAACCAAAAACCAGGAACAGGCTTTGCTTTCCATCAAGATTTGCGACCCGGCTTCCGGCAGCGGGCACTTCTTGCTGGCAGCCGCCCGCCGCCTGGGGCGTGAACTTGCCCGGGTGCGCGCCGGCGAGGATGAACCCGGACCAGAAGCCCAGCGCCAGGCAATCCGGGAGGTCATCTCTCAATGCATCTATGCTGTGGACAAGAACCCGCTGGCGGTTGACCTGTGCAAGGTGGCATTGTGGATCGAAAGCCACGCCCCGGGCAAGCCCCTGGCTTTTCTGGACGACCGGGTGCGCTGGGGCGACTCGTTGATCGGGGTGCTGGATCCGGCTGTACTGAAACAAGGCATCCCTGATGAAGCCTTCGAGCCGCTCAGCGGCGATGATCAGGGGCTGGCGCGCTCGCTTAAAGCCCGCAACCGCGACGAGCGCCGCGGACAGATCAGCATGGTCTTCGAACCCGAACGGCAGATCGCCGACGCCCTGAAAGCCCGTCAGGCGATTGTGAGCCTGCCCGACGATACGCCCGACCAAGTGCGCCGTAAAGCGGAGGCTTACCAGAAATTCCATGCGCAAGGCAGCCAGTGGTGGCAGATGCAAACGTTGTATCATCTCTGGACGGCGGCTTTCTTTCAACCCTTCACCCCATCTCCACCCTCCCAATATGGGAGAGAGGCTGGGGGTAAGGGCGAGGTCTCCATCACCACCGAAGCCCTGCGCCGGTACCAGCGCACCCATAACCTGGATGGGCGCTTGGTGGGTAAAGCCTGGCAGGCGGCTCTCGATCAACGCAATCCTTTCTTCCATTGGCATTTGGAGTTCCCGGAGGTCTTTGCCCAGGGCGGCTTCGATGTGATCCTGTGCAACCCCCCTGGGAGCGAATCAAGCTCCAGGAGCAGGAGTTCTTCGCCACCAAAGATGCAAAAATCGCCAGCGCTCCCAATGCTGCGGCGCGCAAGCAGTTGATTGCCCGCCTTACCAAGGATAACCCGGCTTTATGGCAAGAATATCGCAAAGCCTTGCGCAGTTCTGAAGCCCAGTCCCAATTCCTGCGTCACAGCGGGCGCTATCCCCTCACCGGGCGGGGCGACATCAACACCTACAGCGTATTCGCCGAGCTGTTCACCCAATTGGTCCATCAGCGCGGCAGGGTCGGGGTGGTCATCCCCACCGGCATTGCCACCGACGACACCAACAAGGTCTTCTTTGCCGAGCAGGTGGAAAAGAGGTGCATCGTCAGCCTGTATGACTTCGAGAACCGGGAAAAACTCTTCCCGGCAGTGGACAGCCGCATGAAATTCTGCCTGCTGACGCTTTCCGGCGCGCCGATGGAGCAGGCGCAGTTTGCCTTCTTTGCCACCCGCGTGGAGCACTTGCGCGACGAACGCCGGCGCTTCACGCTCGGCCCGGCGGAGATCGCCCTGTTCAACCCCAACACGCGCACCCTGCCGGTCTTCCGCACGCGCATGGATGCCGAGCTGACCCGCGCCATTTACCAGCGCGTGCCGGTGCTGGTCAACGAGCGCACCGGCGAGAACCCGTGGGGGGTGAGCTTCCTGAGCATGTTTCATATGTCTAACGATTCGCACCTCTTCCGCACGCGGGAGCAGTTGGAGGCGGAGGGGTACCGGTTGGTGGGGAATCGGTTTGTGCCCTCATCCCCCAGCCCCTTCTCCCGCGCGGCGGGAGAAGGGGAGGAGCAGCCCTCGTCTTCTGGCTCCTATTCCCGCGTGGCGGGAGAAGGGGAGGAGCAGCCCTCGTCTTCTGGCTCCTATTCCCGCGTGGCG
>Ga0209172_10007880_pt1 | contig 10713 bp, 4 predicted proteins | sample LarsenN4metaG_FD_184113 | JGI IMG/M metagenome (GOLD analysis project Ga0209172, IMG submission 184113) | Hot spring sediment bacterial and archeal communities from British Columbia, Canada, to study Microbial Dark Matter (Phase II) - Larsen... ... | reverse complement strand
CCGCACATCAGCGCGGCTCAGCCGCAAGATCTACTACAATGCTAAACACACAGGTAACTGCCAAGGGGTAGGGACCATCTGCCGGAGCGTCTCAGACTCGCCGCACATCAGCGCGGCTCAGCCGCAAGATCTACTACAATGCTAAACACACAGGTAACTGCCAAGGGGTAGGGACCATCTGCCGGAGCGTCTCAGACTCGCCGCACATCAGCGCGGCTCAGCCGCAATATCTACTACAACGCTAAACACACAGGTAACTGCCAAGGGGTAGGGACCATCTGCCGGAGCGTCTCAGACTCGCCGCACATCAGCGCGGCTCAGCCGCAGCCATCAGTAACGCGAGCAATAAATCGCCTGGTTGTGCCACTGCCCATAAACGGATCGATCACCACTCGTCGCAGCCATCAGTAACGCGAGCAATAAATCGTTTGTTACTAAAGATTCTGGACTGGGCAGAATCGCGTTAGGTCGCAACCATCAGTAACGCGAGCAATAAATCGCTTGCGTGAGCCAGCCGCTCCGCACATCAGCGCGGCTCAGCCGCAGCAGCGCCTTGACATCAATTGAATGCAGCAGCGCGACTGTGCCAGTGTTGTGTGCTCTGATTTGGCTGTTGTAATGTATTTGCATCTTTCCAGAGAGGATAACGCCTTAAATCGTGCCAATGTTGTGTGCTCTGATTTGGCTGTTGTAATATATCCCAGTTTCGATACATTGGGTTGTCACAGGCATGCATCCATGTCTACCTCTTATCCTCACTACAAGCTCTCGATTCCCCCCAGGCGACCGGACTGGGTTGCGCGGCCTCGTCTGATCGAGCGATTGGATCAAGGGTTGAATCACAAACTGACTCTGATCTCCGCTCCCGCTGGTTTCGGCAAAACCACGCTGATCGCCTCCTGGTTGCACAACCTGAGTGAGCGACAGCAGCTTGCACCGCGCGTCGCCTGGCTGTCGCTGGAGGAGGATGACAACGATCCTGCCCGCTTTCTCACCCACTTTATCGCTGCTTTGCAGAAGATTGACAGGGCAGCAGGGCAGACGGCGCGGCAGTTCCTGGAGACCCCCCACATCCCCCAGCTCAATCACCTGATGACTCTGCTCATCAACGATCTTGCCGCCCTGCCACAGCAGGGGGTGCTGGTGCTGGATGATTACCACCTTATCAACGCGGCGGAGATGCAAACAGCCATCGCCTTTTTCTTAGACCACCTGCCGCCGAATTTTCATCTGGTGATTGTGACGCGCGAAGAGCCGCCACTGCCACTACCCCGGTTGCGTGTGCGCTGTGAGGTCGTAGAGATTCGATTGCAAGATTTGCGCTTTACTGCAGAGGAGACGGCTCTCTTTTTTCGCACCATGGGACTGGCTTTGACTGCCGAAACAGCGCAGGCGCTCGAAGACCGCACCGAAGGGTGGATCGCTGGTCTGCAAATGGCGGCGCTCTCGCTGCGCGGGCGCACTGCGAGCGAGGCCGGGGGCACAGGGCCCCTGGAGATTGATGCTTTCGGCTGTGGTCGCCGAGACATCATTGATTACTTGGCGGCGGAAGTGCTGCAACAGCAGCCGGCAGAGGTTGGCACATTCCTGCGCCAGACAGCGATTCTCGACCGCTTCAATGCCTCGCTCTGCGATGCTGTCACCGGGCGCAATGACTCTCAGGCAATGCTCTGTCATTTAGAGAAGGCCAATCTTTTCCTCATCCCTCTGGACGACCGGCGAGAGTGGTATCGCTATCATCATCTGTTCGCCGATTTTCTCCGCGCCGAGCTAGCAGAATCGGAACAGAGCGCATTGCATCGTCAGGCAAGCCGGTGGTATGAAGCGCACGGCCTGGCATCGGAAGCGATCAAGCATGCGCTATCTGCGCGCGATTACCAGGCCGCTGTGCGGTTGATTCGCAGCAATGCAGACGAGACGCTCCGCAATGGCGGATTTACCACCATTCTCAACTGGGTCAATGCACTGCCTGAAGAGGTCGTGCGCGCACATAGCGATCTGTCAGTCCACAAAGGCTGGATTCTCTATTTGCGAGGAGAGATTGCAGCAGGCGAGGCTTATGCCGCGCTGGCTATGGAGCATCAGCGCCCGGATGATCCGCCAATTCAGCGCGGGATGCTGCTGGGCTTCCGCGCATATCTGACCATCAACCGAGGCGAACCGGCTCAGGCGGTGCAGCTTGCGCAAGAGGCGCTGGCGCTACTGGGGGACACCGAATCGTTCTATCGCACTACGGCGCTCAGCCATCTAGGACAGGCGCAGCGGCTCACAGGCGACCGGCAAGCAGCGATGCAGACGCTGCGCCAGGCAATCGCTCTGGGGCAGCAACTGGGAAATCATCTGATGACTCTGGAGGCCCTTGGCTATTTGACTCTGCTCTTGTATCAGCAAGGGCAATTGCGCGAAGCGACTCGGTCGTGCGAACAGACCGTCCGCCGGTACATGGATGCGCGCGGCCACCCGCTGCCGATGGCGGGTCTGGTCTATGTCCCGCTAGGGATGCTCTATTACGAAGCTGACGACCTGGAACGCTCTTATCACCATCTGACGGCAGGCATCGCCCTGTGCCAGCAGATGGGGACAGTCTATCCCACGCTGGTTGGTCAGCGCACTCTGGCCAAGCTCTATTATGTGCGCGGGGAGATTGAAGCTGCATGGGAGACACTGGCCGCTGCGCGCGAGCTGGCCGCGAAATCGGGAAATCAGCGGCGGATTCGCATGGTTAATGCTGTGACAGCCGAATTGCAATTGCGACAGGGGCACACCGCAGCAGCAGCTCTCACACTTGCCTCTCTGCCTGCTACCGCCAGTGAACGTTCGGAGCAAGAGAACCTGATCTTCACCCGCCTGCTGCTGGCGCAAGGGCACACTGCTGCGGCGCACAGCTTGCTCCAACAGCTTGAAAAATTTGCCCGGCAACAGGGCCGCGTCGGCAGTCTGGTCACCATTTACCTGCTGCAATCGCTCGCTCACCATGCAGTCAACGACTTAGCGGATGCTCTTGATTGTTTGGAACAGGCAATCTGTCTGGCCGCGCCCGAAGGTTACCGCCGCGTCTTCATCGATGAGGGCCCCGTTATGGCTGAAATGCTCCGGCAACGGCAATTTGTGGCCCCTGCTTTTGTTGCCGGCCTTTTGGAAGCTCTTCCCCAGCCAGTTGCTGGAGATCAATTGACGACCGTCGCGCCCGTTCAGTCCGCAGTGGCGCAGCCGCTGATCGAGCCGCTTAGCAAGACTCAACTGGCGATCTTGCGCCTGGTCGCTGATGGATTGTCGAATCGTGAAATCGCCGCCAAATTGGCGATTACTGAGGGCACTACCAAGTGGCATCTGAACCAGATTTACGGCAAACTGAACGTGTGCAGCCGAACTCAAGCGATAGCTCAAGCGCGCCAGCTTAAATTACTGTAGAGCTTAAGAGAGAGTTTTGAAATCCCAGTTAGTTCGGGCGCTGCGGCGCCCTCAAAACAGGATTTCATTTACTATCTACTACCGTAATTGCTAGTTTGATCTAAATCGAACCAACATAGATAGGGACAGATAAGATCCACCGCCGCCTCACACAGAGAGGAGCAAACTCAAGACGGTTTCTCTATGCTACGGCGGCGTGCAGCGACGGTGAAATTCTTCGTCCCATTCTTGTGTGCTCCAATTTAGAAAGGTTTTTAATCTCTATTCTAAATAGGTCGCTCCTACCGGAGCTAACAAGGTTTTTAATCTCAATTCTACAAATAGGTCGCTCCTACCGCAGATATAGAGCTTAAGAGAAAGATCAGAGTCGGTTCGGGCGGCGGGCGCCCGCAAAACAGATTAAAGGAGCTATAGAGCTTAAGAGAAGGATCAGAGTCGGTTCGGGCGGCGGGCGCCCGCAAAACAGATTAAAGGAGCTATAGAGCTTAAGAGAAGGATCAGAGTCGGTTCGGGCGGCGGGCGCCCGCAAAACAGATTAAATGGAACTGTTTAAATGGAACTGTTTTGAGGGCGTTGAACGCCCGAACTTAAATGGAACTGTTTTGAGGGCGCCCGCCGCCCGAAGTTCTTGCGCCCGCAAAACAGATTAAATTTAAAACTGTTTTGCGGGCGCCCGCCGCCCGAACTTAAATGGAACTGTTTTGGGGCGCCCGCCGCCCGAACCGAGAGATCTTTTTCTTAAAAGCTATAGAAAGGCTTTTCATCTCTATAAAAACAGAGATTTACCTGGAAGAGCCACCTGTTGATGTAGCATTGGGGCTGGCCAGGTGTTCATCGTCCCGCGTGTAGGTGATCCAGCCGATCATCATCTCTTCCCAGGTCTGGTCACCCCAGCGCACTTCCTGCGTTGGGTCCGGATTGAACCGGTTCTTGGCCGAATTATCAAAATGAGCGACGCACTCCAGGCGGCTGCCCTTCGGCATCGCGACCGGCCTGGCCGGTTTGTAGATCGTCTGCCAGTTGAAATCGTACTTCGGCACCGAGAGCAGAATCTCCGTCCTACCATCAGGATAGACGGCGCGGTAGAGAAAATCTTTCCCGCGCAGATGCATGTGCGGCATGAAGCCGGTGATGTGCACATCTTCAGTGAAGGTGTAAGCTGACTCGACGCGATGATTATCTGCTCCCGGCGGGATGCGCAGGTCGCGGCTGGCAACCGGACGAGTAATGACAGTCTTATCCACAGGCCCTTTGGCGAAGACCAGGCCAACTGAGGTGCGATCTTTAGCCGCGACTCCACTGGGCGTGTAATGCATCTGGAAAACAAGATTAGACCCTGCCTTGATCAATTTGCCTGTGCCTGGGCTGAATCTGACCGGTTCCTCTCCCGGCGCAAATCCAACCAGATGGGTGCCGCGCAGACCGGGCCGGGATTCAGTTCGCCCTGGTTCCTGCACAAAGATAATCACGTGATGGACGACCCCGCGATTGCCAGGGCGAATCTCCGCCGCCTGAACCCAGCGGTCTTCTTTGAAGTTAGTGGGCACAGTGTAATATTGATAAGGCACCACGCCTTCAGCCGGGACGCTGACTTCTTCAAGCAGAGAGAAAATGACATCAGGCTGACCGATATTCCAACCTTCAACAAACTGCGGGGCCGGAGGCAAGTCTTTGGCATCGCCTTCTTTCGCGCCGCTATCTACCCAGGCTACGATAGTATCAATCTCTTTTTGCGACAGGCGGCGATCGTTTTCAAAGACCCCATGCTGAGGATCAGCATGCCACGGCGGCATCGTTCGTTCGACCACTTTCTCTTTAATGGCTCTGGCCCAGGGGCGCGCCTGGCGATAGGTCAGCAGCGACATCGGCGCGACTTCTCCAGGGCGGTGGCAAGAGACGCAGTTCTTGTACAGGATCGGAGCAACATCTTTATTGAACGTTATTACCGGGTTACCGGCAGGGCCATTCTCAGCCCGGCTTGAGGCCAAACCGGCCAGATAGATGGCGAAGCAGATTGCCAAAGTAATAGCTATCCAACGGACTTTTCTTCCCTCCATGAAAATACCCCCTTTCGATTGCGGATGAAACGTTCGATGTTCTACGTTCTACGTTAAAGATCGAATATGAAACGTTGAACGTCGAACATTTTTGCTTCAGTCGTCGGCGCGCACCCAGCCATAAGCTGCGTTGTTGCGCTGGCCCCCGCGCTCCAGATAGACTAGCTTCAACTTCTCAAGCGCATCAGTCGGCAGCGCCTTGCGTTTGGCCTGGACATCAATGTTATACAACCGCGCGGCGTTCAGACCGAATATCTTCGCTTTGTCTTCCTTGGTCAGCTTCTTGTAGCCGAACCTCTCGCAGAATTCGTCGCTGATCTGAAACCGTTTGAACGCATCGATTGCCCATTGCGGCGATCCCCACCAGAGGCAATCGGTCCCCCATACTACGTGGTCCGAGCCGTAGTACTTGATGTTTTTGCCCATGCCGTGCATGCACATTTCCGGATGGACGATAGCAAGCGTATTGAAGAAGCTGCCCAGTTCACAATAGACATTGTTGATTTGCGGGTTGCGCCTCTTGATGTCCATCAGCACGTTGTGCCACTCGAAGTCGCCTGTCTTGGGATCGTATTTGTTATTTTCGATCCAATCGGGCCCCTCGCTGCTGCCGTGCTTGATGGCCGAATGGTAGATGATGAAGTTGATGTCGGGATTACGTAGCGCGGCTTTCTCGATGTCTTTGGGATTGGCCAGATGGCCGAGCGTCCGCGACTGGTAAGAATAGCCTTTGTGAACGCTGAAGAGTTTCATCCCGCGTTTGCGCGATTCTTCGATGAACCATTGCGCGTTGTCATCATCGACCTGGAAGCCGTTGCCTGACCGTCCCGGATCGGTGTGGCAGTACCATTTCCAGGAGCTGATGCCGTAGACTTGCAGCTCGCGCTCCATCTGTTCAAGACAGGCTGCCTTGTCAATCTTATTGGCGGCAGTGTCCCAGTAATGATTGGGCGCGAGATTGCCTTGATTGAGCGCGCGTTGGGAACCGGCCAGCTCGTTGATCTGTTTGCGCGCCTCGGCCATCACCCAGCTTGGCAGCACACTCCCCGACCTGCCTGGTGTGCGCGCTGCGCCTTCAAGCACTTTGCCGTCTTTATCGCGCAGTTGTTCTTTGCTGGGCACGCCGGAGATGACGACCATCGAAGTCTCGCTGTCGAAGAACATCTCTTTGACGAAGTTCTTGAAGCTGTAGGCATCGGCGTCGTTCTTGAGCTGGAAGCCCATGTTCCTCACAAATTCTGCGTTGCGGAAACCCAGAGCAGCGCCGTTAGTGAAGTGCGCCTGAACGTCGATGATGAAGTACTCGCCCTTGGGCCATTTTTCATCATAGGCAGCAGGTTCCCATGTTTCTGCTTCATCAACGTCCCAGTAGTTCTTGCCATAAGCCAGATTAGAAGCAAAGAAGCAGACTGCCAGTCCCATCGACGTGCGCAAAAACGCGCGGCGCTTCATGCCGAGCTTCTTGGCTCGCACTTCCGCCAGCTCGCCGATCAGGTACTCGATCTGTTTCTGCTTCTGAGTTTGAGGCCGAGGGATGAACTCTTCATTGGAAACTACCTGCGTGGGCATTGGGGAATCAACCCCTTTTTTCAAATCTCTAATGACTTTGCGAATCCACATAACAATATCTCCTTTTCAGGGACAGAGAAACCAGCCAGACTGGTTTCGTGGTCTAATGATTACGCATTACATCCTCAGAAAATGTACAGCAACCTGTTAGGTTGCTGATAGTCGCGCACTATCAGCAAGGCTGACCGCCACGGCTGTACATCTCAGGTTGCTGATAGTCGCGCACTATCAGCAAGGCTGACCGCCACGGCTGTACATCGCGCCCATTTTCGTCATTTCTGGGCGTCGCCTGAGGCCGTCTGAAAGACTCCTTAGAAAGCGAACTTCAATCCAAACTGCACCTGCCGCGCGGTGAAGGCAGCGGTGAAGCCGAGCGGCTGCGTCCGGTTACGATCCTCCCGCCCGCGGAGCCGCACTGTGCCAGTATTATAATCTGGCGCGTTCGGGTCCTGCCCAATAATATCATTAACGGCAGCGAAATTGGTGCGGTTGAAAAGATTCGTTGCTTCAGTGATGAACTCTAGCCTCTTCGCGCTTTCGCTCTTGAAGCGGAATGCTTTGGTGAAGCGCAGATCGACACTCCGATAGTTTGGGCCGATGCCAGTGTTTCGGCCAATGTGAATCAGCCGGTCATTGCCGTGCGTATCGCCATTGGTGTCGCCGCCAGTGTAAAGCGTGAAAGGGATCCCGCTGCGAATGAAGATTACCGGGCTGATCGTGATGTCGGCGAAGACGCGCGAGAGGAAATGCTGTCCAGCGCCGGCTTTGAAAGGACTGCCAAAGACCCCGCTGGCCACGAGGTTATGTCGGATGTCAAAACTCGACAACCCGCGCTCCAGGAATAGCCGCGTCGGGAAGGCAGGCGAAAACGCCGAGTTGAAATCTGTCTGATCGTCAATCGCCTTGCTGAAAGTGTAGTTGATCTGGAACTGATAGTTGTGGCTATAGCGTTTGGTCAATGAAACTGTCATACCGTGATAGATGGAATTGCCAGTAGACTGGTAGTTGTTCAATTGCGCGATAGTCGGATCGATCCTTTCATAGAGCGGGCCAAGCGCCGGGTGGCGTGTGGCTGGCGGATTGGCTGACTCCCGGTAATTGATCTGCCGCGGCATCTGGATGTGAACGCCACGGGTCATGAGATAAGCGACCTCAATGCCGAGATCGCTGATAATTTGGCGCTGAATACCGAGGCTGGCCTGCACCGAATAGTTATTCTCGTAATTCGGATCGATCTGGAATAGCACGCGGTTGGGCGCACCTCGCCCGGTCGGCACATTGCGCGCTTTGAGATCATCTTCGTTGAGTGCCTTGAACGGTAGCTTGCCGAGACCGACGCCGTACTTCCAGAGGATTTCCGGCGACTGCCCTGCTGCTGCATCCAGCGGCGTCTTGAGAATCTGATTGATGAACCTCCCGCTGTCGTCGAGCAAATTTGTGACGTAGGCCACCTGATAGTAGATCGGCGAATAGAATAATCCGCCGCCGCCGCGCAAGACTGTCTTATGATCACCCCATATATCCCATGCAAAGCCGAAGCGGGGCGAGAAGTAGGTGTTATGAGGAATCGGAGCGGGCTCGCCATCATAATCAATCCGCCCGCCGTAATCCAGTGTCAGGCGCGGGTGAACCTTCCACGAATCCTGAGCGAACAGGCCGAGGTAATGGGCCGTGTCTTTCCAGATCGGATTGTTGAATCCCCGCCGGTATTGAAATGGCTGGTTGAGATTGAAATTTTGCAGTGGAGTGAGAATGGTGCTGGCAGGCGGCGTTCCAGCAGCGGCAAGAAATGCCGGACGATCAGCCGCTGGCACGGCGAGCGTTATAGGGAAGATCGCCGAAGATTGGAACGTCCAGTCGCCTGAGAACCAGAGATCGTTGCGCACATTATAGCTGACCGGGCGATAGGAGCCGCCGAACTTGAATGTGTGTCTGCTATACGTCAAGGTCAGATTCTCCTCGAACTGATAGCGATCCTGAATCGTGTTGAATGGGGCAGAGAAGATGCGGCCAAAGCTGGCAAAACCAGGGATGATCAGCGAGGGGCTCTCTGGATCCTTCGGGACGGTGAGCGCCGAGTTGTTAGGCGAGAACTGTACTCGCGCCTGATTGACCACGTTCGGTCCGAATGTGTGTGTCCAACTGGTGACAGTCGTGTAATCGCGATAGATCAAGTCGGTGGCGCGGTTGGGCGCGGTGCCGTTGCCGGTGCCAATGCCAGAGGTTATATTGCGCGTGAGCGAGAAACGCCCGCTGATAGAGTCTCTGCTGCTGATCTGATAGTCTATGCGAGTTGTCCAATTATTGAGCCGGTCAGGGGCATTGAATGACCCCTCATTATCGCGCAGCAGCTTGAAAGTGTTCGGATAATTGCTGGCAGTAGTCGTCAGCGCGGCGCGCAGATTGGCGATTATCCGCTGGAGATTGGCGTTCGTAGGATTAGCATTCGCCAGGTTATTCAGGAACGCAGTCTGCGCTGCCGAGGGCTGCAAGAGCGGGCTGTCTGTGTAAGAACGGAAGCGCGCAGAGTCGGATTTGAGATGCTCATAATTGGTAAAGAAGAAAAGCTTATTCCTGGCGATGGGGCCACCCAGGGTAAATCCAGGGTAGATTTGCTGATCAAAGGATTTCCTGCTGCTGAAATCAAAGACATCGCGCGCTGAAGTCTTCTGTGAGCGGTAATAAGCATAGGCGCTGCCACGGAAATTATTCGTTCCGCTCTTAGATACAACGTTGACTGCTGTGCCAGCAGTGAAGCCAAACTCGGCAGTGAATGCGCTGCGGTTGACCTGGAATTCTTGAATCGCCTCCGGGCTGATGTTAGTGCGTAATTGCCCTGAGCCATACTCGTTCTCGCCGCCATCGAGCGTAACCAGGTTGTTGCGCCCGTTGCTGCCGCCGATAGAGAATCCTGAGCTGCCGAAAGTGAAGCGCCCTCCGGCTTGAACGCGCGGCGCATTGGAACTGGACACGCCTGGCAATGTGTAGACGTAGGAGGTGAAACCGCGCCCGACGTTAGGTAGATTCTCAATTTGAATATTGTTGATGGTGTTGGCCTGCTGCGTCTGTTCAATTGCGATAAGCGGCGCAGCAGCGGTCACGACAACTTCTTCCTTAACCGTGGCCACTCGCAGTTTGATGTCGAATGTTGCCGTTTGACCGACAGTGAGTTCAACCGCCTTGAGCAGGTACTGGGTAAAACCTGGCGCTTCGACCAGGACTTCATGCAGGCCCGGGCGCAGCAAGCGAACCTGAAACTGGCCATCCGGGCCGGTTTGAGTTGTGCGCGTTGTGCCTTGCCCTATGTCTTTGACCGTGATGGTAGCATTTGGCACCGCAGCGCCTTGTTGATCGCTCACCGTGCCTTTGACGGTGGCAGTCGAAACGTCGGATTGAGCCAGCGCCGAGAGCGTGGCGGCAAAGATGAAGATCAACGTAATGAATGTTTGGAAAAGCCCTTTGTTCATGGTTGTCCTCCGAAGTCGAAGAGTAATGCGTAATGCGCAAGAAGCCAGCCATAACTTTTAAGAAAAGCATGTTCTGGTTCGGGCGCTCAGCGCCCTCAAAACAGATTAAAGAATATGACTGTTCTGAGGGCGCACAATGCGCACTGCAAGCAGCGGCACTAGCATCTTCAAAACAGATTAAAGAATATGACTGTTCTGAGGGCGCACAA
>Ga0209172_10007878_pt1 | contig 10714 bp, 8 predicted proteins | sample LarsenN4metaG_FD_184113 | JGI IMG/M metagenome (GOLD analysis project Ga0209172, IMG submission 184113) | Hot spring sediment bacterial and archeal communities from British Columbia, Canada, to study Microbial Dark Matter (Phase II) - Larsen... ... | reverse complement strand
ACTGCCCGGCGGCTGGGAGCCTGCCGGCATGAACAGACCCGCGGCATCGACCGGGTCGAAGTGGTACTTGATGCCGCAGAAGTCGCAGCCGATCTCCACCCGGCCCTGCTCGGCGAGGATGCTCTCCACCTCCGCGCGCCCCAGCCCGCGCAGCATGCCGGCCACGCGCTCGCGCGAGCAGCTGCAGTGGAAGCGCGGCCCGTGCTCGCCGGCCAGCGGCTCGAAACGGCGCAGGTCCTCCTCCCAGAAGAGGCGGCGCAGGATCGTGTCGGCGTCCAGCGACAGCAGCTCCTCGCGCGTCAGCGTGCCGGTGAGGTGGGCGATGCGGTTGAAGGCCTCGTTCAGGCCGATCTCGTCCTCGTTGCGCCGCCCCGCGAGGTTGCCCTCGCCTTCCACCGGCAGCCGCTGGATCAGCAGACCGGCCGCGATGCGGTCGTCGGCGGCGAGCACGAGCCGCGTGTCGAGCTGCTCGGACTGGAGCATGTAGTGCTCCAGCACCTGCGAGAGCTCCTGCAGCGGCTCGCGGCTGTCGCCGTGCAGCGGCACCACGCCCTGGTAGGGCTGCTGTCCCGGGAGCCTGTCCTTCGGGTCCAGCGTGATCGCGCAGCGGCCCTTGCCGTGCACGTTCACCATCGCCTCCAGCCTGGCGTCGGCCGGCAACTCGCCGAGCACCTTGGCGGTCGCGCGGTAGGCCAGGTCGGGCTGCACCTCGACCACGGCGAGCCGCACCGGGCCGTCGCCGGACACCTGCAGCACCAGCGCTCCGTTGAACTTGATGTTGGACTGCATCAGCATGCCGGCGGCCGCCATCTCGCCGAGCAGCGCGCGCACCGGCGCGGGGAAGGCCTCACCCGCGCGCTCGCGCCGCGCCAGCAGTTCCTGCCACGAGTCGGTCAGGCGCACCAGCATGCCGCGCACCGGCAGCCCTTCGAAGAGGAACTTGTGCAGCTCCGACATCAGCCGACCTTCTTCAGGCCGCTGCGGTAGCGCGCCGCCTTCTCGGTGTAGTGCACGGCGCCCTGCCTGAGGCGCTCGAACTGCTCGGGCGAGAGCTGCTTCACCACGCGGGCCGGCGAGCCCATGATGAGCGAGCCGTCCGGGAACTCCTTGCCCTCGGTCACCAGCGCGCCGGCGCCGACGAGGCAGTTCCTGCCGATGCGCGCGTTGTTCAGCACCACCGCCTGGATGCCGATCAGCGAGCCGTCGCCGATGGTGCAGCCGTGCAGCGTGACCTGGTGGCCCACTGTCACGTCCTTGCCGATCACGAGCGGGCAGCCGACGTCGGTGTGCAGCACGCTGCCGTCCTGCACGTTGGAGCCGCGGCCGACCGTGATCCACTCGTTGTCGCCGCGCAGCACGGCACCGAACCACACGCTGGCGCCCTCCTGCAGTTCCACGCGGCCGATCACCTGGGCGCTGTCGGCCACCCAGGCACTGTCCGCGATGCGGGGAAAGTCGTCGTCGAGCTGGAAGATCGCCATGGTCGCTTGCCTGCCAAAGGGCGGCAGTGTAGTCACAACGCGCGGTTCGCGCGCTCGTCGGCGGCCGTCATCACGCGGATGCACGGCGTGTAGCCGTCGTGCACCACGCCGTGCAGGTCGGTGCGCTTGTGCGAGCGCATCAGCGAGAGCAGGAACTGCACGGTCTCCTTCGTGATCACCTGCCCGGGCACCAGCGCGGGAATGCCGGGCGGGTACGGCACGATCTGGTCGGCGCAGACGCGCCCCTCGAGCGCGGCGTTGGCGTGCTCGTCGTCGTCGATCAGCGGCACCAGCTCGCCCTCGCAGTAGAAGGCGTCGCGCGGCAGGAACCTCAGCGCCGTGAAGCGCGCGATCTCCGGCGCCTTCACCAGCCGCCGCGGCGCCCTCGCCTCGCGCGCGAGCCGCAGCAGCGCGTCGTGCAGGCGCGAGACCTTGCTGCGCGTGGTGCCGATGGTCAGCAGCAGCGTCACGGTGTTGAAGGTCGACTTCTCCACCTGGATGTTGAAGCGCTCGAACAGTACCTGCTGGAACTCGTCGACCGTGAAGCCGGAGCGCGAGATGTCCACCGTGATCTTGGTCGGGTCCAGCGCGATGCCGTCGCCCTGCACCTCCTCGGGCAGCAGCTCGGCCAGCGTCAGCGCCTGGAACACGCCGGTGGCGTTGATCGCCTCGCGCAGCTCGGCGGCCAGCTCCAGCGTGCGCGAGAGCAGCTTGTAGCCCTCCATCACCGCCTGCTGGCGGCCGACGTCGAGGCTGGCGATGATGCCGTACTGCGGGCTGGTCGACGCGTGCATGTTGAAGTTCTCGCGGAACAGGTGCGCGTCGAAGTCCGGGTCGTTCACGTGGATCATGCTCGCCTGGCTGAGCGCCGAGAGCACCTTGTGCGTCGACTGCGTGGCGTAGTCGGCCCCGGCCTCCAGCGCGGTGGGGCGGAAGGCCGGGTGGAAGCGCGCGTGTGCGTACCACGCCTCGTCGATGATCACCTTGATGCCCTTCGCGTGCGCGGCCGCGACGATGGGCGGCAGGTCGTAGCGCAGGCCGTCGTAGGTGCAGGAGGTGAGGATCAGCGCCTTCGCGTCCGGGTGCGCCTCGATGGCCTCGAACAGGGTCTTCTTCGGCACCGGGCCGAACAGGCCGTAGGTCTTGTTCACCGAGCTGTCGAGGTAGACCGGCTGCGCGCCGGACAGCACCACGCCGTGGTGCACGGACTTGTGGCAGTTGCGGTCCAGCAGCAGCTTGTCGCCCGGCGACAGCAGGGTCTGGAAGATCACCTTGTTGGCGGTGGAGGTGCCGTTGGTCGCGAAGAAGGTGCGCTTCGCGCCGAAGGCGCGCGCCGCCATGTCCTGCGCCTGCGCGATCACGCCCTTGGGGTCCAGCAGCGAATCGAGCATGTCCACCGACACCGACAGGTCGGCGCGCAGCAGGTTTTCGCCGACGAACTCGTGGAAGGCCGAGGCCCAGGGGCTGCCGCGCAGGCTGTCGCCCGAGGAGTGGCCGGGCGTGTGCCACGCGTCCTTGGCCATCAGCACGTACTCGCGCAGCGCGTCGAAGAAGGGCGTGCGCGATTTCTCCTGGATCTCGGCCTGCAGGATGCGGAACCAGCCGCGCGGGTCGGCTTCGTCGCGGATGAAGAAGCCGTCGATCGCCTCGCGCGTCAGCGCGCCGACGGTTTCCTCGTCGCGCGCGCTGTCGACCAGCACGTACAGGTCGAGCTCGGGACGCAGTGCGTAGAGCGCCTGCACCAGGCTCTCCGCCTGCCACGGCGCGTCGCCCTCGGAGGCGCCCACGCCGTCCACCAGCACGCACTGCAGGTCGCCGTCGTCGCGCGCCAGTTGCAGCGCGTCGTCCGCGCTGCCGCAGCCGGAGAAGCTCAGGCCGCAGGGATTGGGCAGGCTCTTGGCGGCGGCGTTCAGGCCCTTGAGCAGGTTGCGGCGCAGGGTGGCATCGGCGAGGACGAGCAGGACATGGCTGTGCGGTCTGGGCATCCCCGGAGCTTATCAAGCGCCCGCCCAGAATCGGTGCATGCAACTGCGCCGCCACGCGCTCGCCCTGCTGCAGATCGTCGACGCGCCGGCCAAGGCGGCGGCGGTCCGTGCTGCGTTCGAGGGCGGCGACTTCGCGATTGACACGCGGGCCGTGCTGGAGGAGCCGCCCGGCCTGCCCGGCCGCCCCGCGCGGCCGCGCCTCGTGCCGCCGAAAGACGTGCCGACGCGTTCGCCCTTCACCACGGAGGGCCGTGCCGCGCTGCTGCATGCGATCGCGCACATCGAGTTCAACGCCATCAACCTGGCGCTGGACGCCGTGTGGCGCTTCGCCGGCCTGCCCGAGGCGTTCTACCGCGACTGGTTCCGCGTCGCTGCCGAGGAGTCGCTGCACTTCACGCGGCTGCGCGAGCACCTGCTGTCGCTCGGCCACGACTACGGCGACTTCGACGCCCACGACGGCCTGTGGACGATGACGGCGCGCACCGCGCACGACCTGGTGGCGCGCATGGCGCTGGTGCCGCGCACGCTGGAGGCACGCGGCCTGGACGCCACGCCGCCGCTGCAGGCCAAACTCGCCAAGGCCGGCGACGCACGCGCGGTGGCGATCCTCGAGGTCATCCTGCGCGACGAGATCGGCCACGTCGCCATCGGCAACCGCTGGTACCGCTTCGCCTGCGAGTGCGCCGGGCTGGACCCGGTCGCCCTCTACCCCGGCCTGGTGGAGCGCTACGCCGCACCGAGGTTGCGCCCGCCATTCAACGAGGAGGCACGTCGCGCCGCCGGCTTCAGCGACGAGGAACTGGCCTTCCTCACCCGGGCCGTCTGAGCATGCGCATCTTCGTCGCCGGTTTCCACCACGAGACCAACACCTTCGCGCCCTCGCCGGCCGACTGGGCGGCCTTCGAGGCCGGCACCGGCTACCCGCCCTACGCGCGCGGCGCGGCCATGCTGGAGCAGATGGCCGGCGGCAGCATGGCGATCGGCGGCTTCGCCCGTGCGGCCGCGGCGCGCGGCTGGACGCTCGTGCCCTCGGTGTGGGCCGGCGCCATGCCGAGCAACCGCATCACGGCCGACGCCTTCGCACGCATCGTGCGCGAGATCGAGGCCGACCTGCGCGCCGCGCTGCGCGACGGGCTGGACGGCATCTTCCTCGACCTGCACGGCGCGGCCGTGGCGGAGGACGCAGACGACGCCGAGGGCGAGCTGCTGCAGAGGCTGCGTGCCGTCGCGGGCCCGGCACTTCCGCTGGTGGGGAGCCTGGACCTGCATGCCAACGTGACGCGCCGCATGCTCGCGCTGGCCAGCGCGATGACGGCCTACCGCAGCTACCCGCACGTCGACATGGCGGCCACCGGCGAACGCGCCGCGGCGATGCTGGCGCGGCGCCTGGCCGACGCGTCGCGGCCCTGGCACACGGCGGCGCGGCGCGTGCCCTTCCTGCTGCCCCTGAATGCGCAGTGCACGCTGATGGAGCCGGCCGCCTCGGTGATGGGCGAACTGGCGCGCCTCGAGGCGGACAGCGGCACCGAACTGAACTTCGCGATGGGCTTCTCGGCGGCCGACTTCGCCGAGTGCGGCCCGGTGGTGTTCGGCCACGGGCGCGACGCGGCGGCCGTCGGGGAGGCCGTCGCCACGCTGCACGGGCGGGTGGTGGCGCGGCGGCGCGACTGGGCCGCCGCGCTGCTCGCGCCGGGCGAGGCGGTCGAGTTGGCCATCGCCCGGGCCTGCGACGCGGGGCCGGTGGTGATCGCCGACACGCAGGACAACCCCGGCGCCGGCGGCGACGCCAACACCACCGGGCTGCTGCACGCGCTGCTGGTCGCGCACGCCGGGCATCGCCTCGGCGGCCGCGTCGCGCTCGGGCTGCTGTTCGACCCGGACAGCGCACGCGCCGCCCATGCCGCCGGCGTCGGCGCGCGGCTGGCGCTGCGCATCGGGCGCGCCGTGCCCACCTGGGACGGCACGCTCACCGACGCACCGCTGGCCCGCGAGGCCCGCGTGCTCGCCTTGCACGACGGCACGCTGCGCCTGCACGGCCCCATGACCGCCGGCAACACCGCACGGCTCGGCCCCTGCGCCCGCGTCGAGGTGGAGGGCGTGCAGGTGCTGCTGGCCAGCGGCAAGGCGCAGATGCTCGACCTCGACCTGTTCCGCTTCCTCGGCGTCGAGCCGGCGGCGATGAAGCTGCTGGTGGTGAAGAGCTCGGTGCACTTCCGCGCCGCCTTCGCGCCGCTGGCCGCGCACATCCTCGTGGCAAAGGCGCCCGGGCCGATGGCGGCCGACCCGGGCGACCTGCCCTGGCGCCATCTCGACCCCGCCACCTCCCCCCGGCCTTGAGCCGGGCCGGTTCGTGGCGCGCTTACACTTCGCGCCACGCCCGCGCGCCTGGCCGCGCGGGCTCCCGACCATCCCTCACCGAGGACTTCATGACCACCATCACCACCCGTCGATTCCTGCAAACCGCCGGCCTGCTGTTCGCCGGCGCCCTGCTCGCCGCCTGCGGCAAGAAGGAAGCTCCCGCGCCGGCCGCCTCGGCGCCGGCTCCGGCCGCTTCCGTCGCCGCCGCGCCGCCGCCGCCGCCGGCCAAGGTGGTCGTGGTGGGCACCGACGCCGCCTATGCGCCGTTCGAGTCGCAGAACGAGAAGGGCGAGATCGTCGGCCTGACGATCGACCTGGTGAACGCCGTCGCCGAGAAGGCCGGCATCCAGGTGAAGTTCGAGAACACCCCCTGGGAAGGCATCTTCAACGCGCTGCAGCAGGGCGACCGCGACATGCTGGCCTCGTCGATCACCATCACCGACGAGCGCAAGCAAACCATGGACTTCACCAACCCGTACTTCGACGCCTACCAGCTGATCGCGGTGAAGGCCAGCTCCAAGGTGGCCAAGTTCGACGACCTCAAGAAGCTCAAGGTCGGCGTGCAGACCGGCACCACCGGCGACGAGGCCGTGACCAAGCTGCTCGGCAAGACCAGCACCGCCATCAAGCGCTTCGAGTCCACCCCGCTGGCGCTGAAGGAGCTCGAGGCCGGCGGCGTCGATGCCGTGGTGGCGGACAACGGCGTGGTCGTCAACTACGTGAACAACAACCCGGGCGCGAAGTTCAAGACCGTCAGCGACAAGGCCTTCGCGCCGGAGCAGTACGGCTTCGCGGTGAAGAAGGGCAACACCGAGCTGCTGGAGAAGCTGAACAAGGGCCTGGCCGACATCAAGGCCGACGGCACCTACGACAAGATGTACGCCAAGTACTTCGGCGCCGCCCCGGCTGCCGCGGCGCCGGCCGCCTCGAGGTAAGCGGGCGGCTCGCGCGTGGACCTGCGCTGGAGCATCCTCGCCGGCTACGGGCCGCTGTTCGTCAGCGGCCTGTGGATGACCATCCAGCTGACCATCGTCTCCATCGGCGCCGGGCTGCTGCTCGGCGTGCTGCTGGGGCTGGTCAGCAGTTCGCGCGACGCCCCGCCCCCGAAATCCGCCGCGCTGGCCTGGCTGCTCAAGGCCGCGCGCGGCGTGACCTTGGCCTACGTCACCTTCTTCCGCGGCACGCCGCTGTTCGTGCAGATCCTGCTCGTGCACTTCGCGCTGATGCCGGCGCTGGTGCATCCGGACACCGGCTTGCTTCTGTCCGGCGACGCGGCGCGCGAGTTCCGCCAGAGCCACGGCGCCTTCTTCTCCGGCGCCCTGGCGATGACGCTGAACGCCGGCGCGTACATCTCGGAGATCTTCCGCGCCGGCATCCAGAGCATCCACACCGGCCAGACCCAAGCCGCCTACAGCCTGGGCCTGACACACGGCCAGGCCATGCGCTTCGTGGTGCTGCCGCAGGCGTTCCGGCGCATGGTGCCGGCGCTCGTGAACGAGGGCGTCACGCTGATCAAGGACTCCTCGCTGGTGTCGGCCATCGGACTGGCCGAACTGGCCCTGGCCGCGCGCACGGTGGCCGGCGCCTACTCGCGCTACTGGGAGCCGTACCTCGCGATCTCCGCGGTCTACCTGGTGCTGACGCTCACCCTGTCGCTGCTCGCCAAGCGGCTGGAAGCCCCCTCGCACCTGCGAGGCCGCTGACCGTCTGTCGCGCCGGTGTGGCTGTGACGCAACGAAGTTGCGGGTTTTCCTCAGGCCGTCATCTAAGATCCAAAGCCTCGTCCCGGTGACCTTCGTCAACCGGCTCCGTGTTTCAAATGAAGACCAAGAGGATCTACATGAAGCGCTCTCTCTTCCTGGCCGCCGTGGCCACCCTGGCCGGCACTTCCGCCCTGGCCCAAAGCAGCGTGACCATCTACGGTCGCCTGAACACCACCGTCGAGCGCCAGAAGGACGGCGACACCAGCATCACCGCGCTGCAGAACAACGCCTCGCGCATCGGTTTCAAGGGCTCCGAGGATCTGGGCGGCGGCCTGAAGGCCTCGTTCCTGCTCGAGCACGGCTTCAACGTCGACACCGGCGGCCAGACGCAATCCGCGTTCTGGGGCCGTGAGAGCTGGGTGGCCCTGGAGGGTGGTTTCGGCCGCGTGCGCCTGGGCAACATGGGTCCGACGGCGGCGTATTTCGCCACCGCCGACTACATCAGCATGCACAACCACGACACCGGCACGTCGTCGGATGCCTTCTACCTGTACCCCGGCGATGCGCGCAACATGATCGCGTACAACACGCCGAACTTCTCCGGCTTCACCGGTGAACTGCAGTACGGCCTGAAGGAAACCGACGCCGCCGACACCCGCGGCACGCTGGTGTTGGCCGGCAACTACGTCGGCGGCCCGCTGCACCTGGGCGCGAGCTACGTCTCGGCCCCGTCCGATACGGCCGCCAAGACCGGCAAGGCCACCGAGTTCGGCGTGCGCGCGCTGTACGAGATGGGTCCGGTCACGGTTGGCGCCTATTACATCGCCAACAAGGACGATGACGGCGCCGGCCTCGAGCTGAAGCGCAACGCCTACCGCTTCTCGGCCATGTACGCCTTCGGCGCGAGCGAACTGCACGCCAACGTCGGCGTGGCCGGCAAGATCAAGGCCAACGGCACGACGGTCGACGACTCGAACGCCACCCAGTTCACGCTGGGCTACAACTACAACCTGAGCAAGCGCACCAAGGTGTACGGCTTCTACACGCAGGTGGACAACAAGGCCAACGCTGCCTACTCGGTGAGCGCGCTGGGCAACAAGTTCTCCTCCTTCGCCGCCGGCGTGCGCCACAACTTCTGATCCCGGAAGTTCACAGCGTCAGAGAGGGCCGGTCGCGAGATCGGCCTTTTTTTTCATGGGCGGCGCGCAGCGGTCAGCCGAGGAAGTAGCGCTTCAGCCCAGCCAGGATCATCTCCACCGCGATCGCGGTGAGCACCAGGCCCATCAGCTTCTCGAGCGCGGCGACCACCGAGTCGCCGAGCAGGCGCCGGATGCGCTCGCACAGCAGCAGCACTGCCCCCGACACGGCCATCGCCACCGTCAGCGCCGCCACCCAGGTCATCACGCGCTCCGGCTGGCGCGACGCCAGCAGCAGCACCGTGGCCATCGCCGACGGCCCGGCCAGCAGCGGCACGGCCAGCGGGAAGATCAGCGGCTCCTTGCCTTCCGGCATGCCGTAGACGCCGCCCTCGTGGCCGAAGATCATGCGGATCGCCACCATCAGCAGGATCACGCCGCCGGCCACCTCCAGCGAGCGCTCGGACAGGTGCATCACGCGCAGGAAGGACTCGCCGGCGAACATGAAGCCCAGCAGCACGAAGAAGGCGATCGCCACTTCGCGCAGCGCGACGCAACGCCGCCGTTCCTTCGGCACGCCGGCCATGATGGGAATGAAGATCGGCAGGCTGCCCAGCGGGTCGAGCACGAGCAGCAGCAGGATGAGCGCGGAGAGAAAGCTGTGGTCCATGGGGGCGCGATTGTGCGCCAGCGGCATCGCACAATCGCCGGCAGCCTGACCGAGCCCCCCCCCGTGAGCGCACCGGCCGACTTCGCCCTGACCAAGCTGATGCTGCCGCGGCTGCGCAGCGCCCGCATCGCGCGGCCGCTGCTGGAGCGACGCATCGGCGATGCGCTCGCGCAGCACCGCATCGTGCTGCTCAGCGCGCCGGCCGGATACGGCAAGACGGCCGCGCTGGTGGCTGCGCTCGATGCGCGCTGCGGCCTCGATCACGCCTGGATCTCCCTGGACGAGGGCGACGACCTGCAGCGCCTGCTCGGCTGCCTCGTCGCCGCGTTGGAGCCCTTCGATCCGCCCTGGCGAATCGATCCCGCCACGCTGGTCGCCGCCGCCGGCGAATCCGACGAGGGCGTGCGCCGTGCCGCCGACGGACTCCTGAACGCGCTCTCGGGCACGGCCTGCGAACGCGGCGTGCTGGCGCTCGACGACCTGCACCGCGTGCAGGATCCGGCGGTGCCGGCCTTCCTGGAGCGCGTGGTCGAGCGGCTCCCGCCCGCCTGGAGCATCGCCCTCGCCGCCCGCGTCGACCCCGCCCTGCCACTGGCACGCTGGCGGGCGGCTGGAGAGCTGGCGGAGTTTCGCGAGAACGACCTGCGCTTCGACGCCGACGAAGTCGCTGCGCTGGCCGCGGCGCAGCCGGGCGATACCGTCCTGGACCTCGGCGCGCTGCACGCGCGCACGGGCGGCTGGCCGGCCGGGGTCCGGCTGGCGCTGCGAAGCCGGGCGGGCCCCGGCCCGGCGGCCGATCGCCACGCCTTCGACTTCCTCGCCGCGGAGGTGCTCGACGAACTGCCCGCGGGCCTGGCCGACTTCCTGCTGCGCACCTCGGTGCTGCCCGAGCTCGGCGCTGCACGTTGCGACGCGCTGCTGCGGCGCTCGGATTCGTCGCAACCGCTGGAGGAGATCGAGCGCCGCGGCCTGTTCGCGAGCGTGCTGGACGGCGATGGCGGCACCGCGCTTCGCCTGCACGACCTGTTCCGCGATTTCCTCGAGGACCGCCTGCTGCGCGAGCGGCCGGCCGAAGGCGCCGCGCTGCTGGCGCGCGCTGCCGACACCGAAGCCGACCCGCAGCGGCGTGTCGCCCTCAGGCTGCGCGCGGGTGACTGGTCGACCGCGGAGGCGGAGTTGCGCGCGCCGCTGCGCGACTGGCTCTCGCGTGGACTGCTCGCGCAGTCGCAGCTTGCGCTCGACGCCTTCCCTGCGGCCTGGCGCGAGCAATCCGCCGGCTGGTGGACGCTGAGCGCGCTGTGCGCCTGGGCACGCTGGGACTTCGCCGCGGTGGATGCCGCCACGGCGCAGGCCCTGCGGCTGGCCGCGCGCACCGACGAGG
>Ga0209172_10007875_pt1 | contig 10719 bp, 6 predicted proteins | sample LarsenN4metaG_FD_184113 | JGI IMG/M metagenome (GOLD analysis project Ga0209172, IMG submission 184113) | Hot spring sediment bacterial and archeal communities from British Columbia, Canada, to study Microbial Dark Matter (Phase II) - Larsen... ... | reverse complement strand
GGGGGAAAAGTTCTCGAATTCGTAGAAGAGGGTGGCGTTGGGCGCCAGGGCCACGTAGTCCTTGGTCATTCCCAGCCAATCCTCGTAGAACCCCTTGAGGTTCAGTTTCCCGAAAACCACCCCGATGGAGCCGGTGAGCGTGCCGGGGTCGGCGACGATCTTGTTGGCCGACATCGCGATCCAGTAGCCGCCCGAGCCGGCGACGTCCGACATCGAGACCACCACCGGCTTCTTCTCCCGCGCCAGCACCACTTCGCGGCGGATGATTTCGGAGGCGATGGCCGAGCCGCCGCCGCTGTCGACGCGGAAGACGATGGCCTTGACCGAGTCGTCCTTGCGCGCGGCGCGCAGCGCTTCGGCCACCGTGTCCGAGCCCATGTAACGGCCGAGGGACGGGTTGTAGCCGCTCTTGCCGGTGACGATGGCGCCGGTGCCGTGCACCAGGGCAATCTTCGGGCCGCGCGGCGCCCGGCTGCGCCTCAAGTACTCTTTCAACCCGACGGTGTTGAGCTTGTCGGCGCCGGCCTTGCTCTTCAACAGGTCGCGATACTGGTCGTAGTAGAGCAGCTTGTCGACGAGCTTCTGGGCCAGCGCTTCCTCGGCCAGGTAGGGCCCGCCGCGCAGGATCTGCTCGACCGCCGCCGGCTCCAGCTTCCGCCCGGCGGCGATGCCCGCGACCAACTGCTGCTGCCAGCCGGTCACCAGGTCGGTCACCATCTCCTTGTGCGCGGCGGTGAACTTCTTCTCGGTAAGCAGGTTCATCGCCGTCTTGTACTCGGCGATGTGGTACATGTCCGGGTAGATGTGGAGCTTGTCGAGCGTGCCGCGGATGAAAGTGGTGTGGCCCATGAGGCCGGTGAGGAGGAGCGAGCTGGTCGGCGTCAGGTAGACTTCCGGGCAGGCGCTGGCCAGGTAGTAGGTGACGTTCGAGCCTTCTTCAAGGTAGGCGGCGCAGAACTTCCCGGCCGCGGTCAGCTCGCCGAGCTTGGCGCGCAGCTCCTGCATCTTGCCGAAATTCATCCCGGCGTTGCTCGAGACTTCCAGGGAGATGCCGGCGACGCGGTCGTCGCGCTTGGCGCGGTCAAGCGCCGCCAGCAGGTCGCGGAAGACGACGACGTCGCCTTCCCAGAAGCGGGCGCCGAAGTCGGGCCAATCTTCTTCGGCGATGGGAGCAGCCAGGGTCAGCTCCAGGACCGTCTTTTCCGGCACCGCCTGGCTCAAGGTCCCGGCGATGATCAACCCCACCGCCCCCAGCAGCAGCACAATGAGGAACAACCGGCCCTTCTTCACCGCCATGGGAATCCTCCTCGCAACGACTCCAACCTGCCTGCCATCCGAAGCCCGCAGGGATTAGGATGATCTGCCATCTTAGGCCAGTCCCCGCCGAGCGTCAATGACGCCCGGCAGCCTTCCCGGTTCGGCGGCTCGCTCATCACGCTTGCCGGGAGATTCTTCCCTAATCTCCCCTTCCAAGTTCCCTGTTTTCAGCGGCTCCTCTCCCGCCCTACCCCCCGGGGGGAACGTATCTGCTTGATAAAAATCGCCTTGCCCGTGGAGATTTCCGCCCCTCTCGCCCATCTCCTTGATTAGGCGCAGCTTGAAACATGAGATTCTCCTGGTAGCGGCGACGAATCCCGTTGTTTGGGCTTCGTCATCGGCTTTTTCCGACCATCCAACTCCCGACGAGGAACGCAAACGCGGCGTTCCTCGCCGCTACCTTCCCCTAGCACAATCGCCGCGCCGAAGTCTACGGTTTCTGCGGTTTTTGCGGTTTTCGCGGACGTTTATTTTCGCCAGCGCGTTTTGGGGGCCAAAAACGTATTCCCCAAATCCGCAGAATCCGCAAAAACCGCGAAAACCGCACGGACAGGTAGCGCGGGTTGGCCGCTTGGCCTGCCCTGGGCAGGCCGCCTACCCGCGGTTTCTAGGACAGGCCGCAGGTAGCTCGCCCGCCCTTTCTTGGTGTCCTGTGGCACCGGCGTCTCGCCGGCGTCCGGAAAGGGCGGACTCGCAACCTGCGCTACCCGAGCAAAGAGGGGCGGGTAGCGGCGACGAAGGCCCTGTCGGCCTTCGTCGCCTGCCCTGAGCGTCCGCCCCAGGCGGACCCGCCTCGGGCGGGGAGCCGAAGGGTCGGCAGCTCGGACCGGCCTCCGCGCCCATGCACTGGAGTAGAATGGTCACAGCAATGGCCCAGCCGGCGCCAAACCGCTACGCCTTCATCAACCTGCCGCACGCGCATACCATCCTGGGCCGCCTGGTGCAGCGCCTCTCGAGCCAGCAGGAGCCTCCCTTCGAGGAGACTCCCTTGCCGGACCTGCTGGCCGAGCTCGACCGGCTGCTGCGCCCGTACGTTGAAGACCCGCCGGCGGCCGAGGCGGTGCGGGCCGCCGACGAAGTGGCCGTCGTCGCCCGCCAGCTCGTGGGCGAGATTGAAGCGGCCGGCTACCAGGGCGACCGGCTGGGCCAGTCCGTGCGGAACCTCTTCGAGTGCCTCGGCCTGGCCGAGGAAGGCGCCGAGCTGTCGCTGCGCTGCGGCGAGCGGCCCGACTCGCTCCTGCGACCCTAGGCTATTTCTTCTCCTCTTCGCGCGCGAACAGCTTCGGGTCCACCCCGACGTTGACCTCGGCGCTGTCCACGTTGCGCTCCTGGGACTTCTTGCCGTCCTGCAAGACGAGGATCCTGAACGGGATCGTCAGGCCGCTCACCGGGCGGAAGTCGGAGAAGAACTGCTCCTCCGCCACCGGCCCCTGCCCGGGCGCCATGCCCTGGAAGGCCAGCTTGAGCAGGTGCCCGGTAGCGAGGTCTACCGAGAGCTTGACCGCGTCGCCGGTCGCGTCGGTCACCAGGATGACCTCCGCCGCGTGCCCGTCTACCTCGGCGGTCTCGAGGAACTGGACCGTGCGCTTGCCTTCGGCCGCCTCGCGCAGCAACCGCACCGGCGTGCGGGCCGCGCTCTTCCGCAGAAGGTCGAGGACCGGCGGAGGGGCGGCGCGGGTTCCTTGCGGCGTCTTCTGCCAGCCCTGCTCGCCGTCGTAGGCGAGCGACAGCTCCCCGAAGGGCGTGATGACGTCCTGGCGGAATTTGTCCGGCAACACCAGGAAGAGCTTGGAGGTGAGTTGCAGCTCGCCGCCCGGGGTGACCTGGGTCAGGCGGCTCAGGACGGTGAGGTCGCGGACGCCTTTCAACACCTCCAGGCCGCCCATGCCGCGCACCGCCGCCTCCAGCACCTGCCGGCCGCGCGCCAGCGACTCCGGGGTGGCGGCCGGAGCCGCGGCCGTTTCCTCCTTGGGTTCGGGGATGGCGATGTCGATGGTCTTGACCGCGCCCAGAGTGGAGAGCGGCTGATCGAAGTCCTGCTGGCGGCCGACGGCGAGCAGGACGATCTTGTCCGGCTGGAGCCGCGCCTTGGCCGCCCGCAGCACGTCGTCGGCGGTCACCTTCTCCACGTTGGCCTTGAACTTCTCGAGGAAGTCGCGCGGGTAGCCGTAATACTCGTAGGCCATCAGCCGGCGGACGATTTCGCCGGTGGTGTCGAAGTTGAAGACGAAGGAGTTCAGGATGCCTTCCTTGGCGGTGCGCAGCTCCTCGGCGCTCACCGGCTCCTCCGTCAGCCGCCGCACTTCCTTCAAAGTCTCCTGCGCGGCCTTGACCGTGCTCTCCGACTTGGTGTCGACGCGGATGAAGAAGTAGCCGGGATGGTCGAACTCGGCCACCCAGGCGGCGCCGGCGGCGTAGGCCAGGCCGAGGTCGGAGCGGACGTGGCGGAACAAGCGCGAAGACAGGCCCCCGCCCAGGATTTCCGTCATCACGTTCAGGGCGTAGAAGTCCGGGTCGTCGAAGCGCCCGCCCAGATGCCCGATGCGGAGGTTCGTCTGGTTGACGTCGTCCTTCGGGATGAAGTTGACCGAGCCTTGCCAGTCGGCCGGAACTTCCGGCAAGCGCGGCGCCGCCGCCTCGCCCCGCGGCCAGGAGCCGAATACCCGCTCCACCAGCGCCCGGGCCTCGGCCGTATTGAAGTCGCCCCACAGCCCGAGGATGGCCTGGTTGGGAACAAAGTAACGGCGGTGGAAGGCCACCAAATCGTCCCGCGTGACGTTCTGGAGGGTGGCGTACTCGGGGTGGCGGGCATAGGGGCTGGCGGCGCCATAGACCAGCTTGGTGAATTCGCGGTCGGCAATGCCGCCCACCTCGTCATTCCGGCGAGCGATGGCCGAGCGCTCCTGCACCTTGGCGAGATCAATCTTGTCTTCCGGGAGAGCCGGGTTGCGGAGCAGGTCGGCCAGGACCTCGAGCACCTGCGGGAGATTCTCCTTCAGGGTGAAGAGCGAGGCGCTGGCCGAGTCGGTGTCGACGCTGGTTTCGACCGAGGCGCCGCTGTTTTCGAGCAGGCGGTCGATCTCCTCCCCCTTGCGAGCGGCGGTGCCGCCGGTGCGCATGGCCTGGCCGAGGATGCTGGCCAGGCCCACCTTGTCGGCGGGCTCGAAGCGCGCCCCCGTCTTCACCAGCACGGTGCCATCCACGCGGGGCAACTGGTGGTCCTCCACCAGATAGACCACGAGGCCGTTCGCCAGCTCGAAGCGCTCGACCTTCGGCAGCGTCAGGTCCCGCAAGGGTGGGTAGCGAAGCTTGGTGTAAGGCTTCTGCGCCGCCGCCGGCAAGGCGGCAAGCATCATGAAGGCGGCGAGGCACAAGCCCAGCAGCCGCCGGACCGAACGTTTGGGAACAATCCCTTGTGCGCGTGTCATGAGTTCTCTCTCCCCCTTAGTTCTTGGCGGCGGCCTGGGCTTCGGGCACCAGGTAGCCGACGGTGCGGTTGCGCTCGGTGAAATAAGTTTGCGCCACCCGCTGGATGTCTTCTCGGGTCACCTTGTCGATGGCTTCCAGCCGGCGGAAGAGGTTCCGCCAATCGCCGGTCAGCACCTGGTAGGAGGCGAGCTGGCCGGCCAGTCCGCTGTTGGAGCTCAACTGGCGGACGAGCTGGGCGCGCGCCCGCGCCTTGACGCGGGCCAGCTCCTCTTCGCTCACCAGCTCCGCGCGCAGGCGCTCGATTTCTTCCAGCATGGCCTTCTCGTTCTCCTCGTTCGTTTTGCCGGCCGCGGCCACGCTGAAAAAGAGGAACAGGTTCGGGTACTTGTCGCCCGGGAAGCCGGGGAAGCCGCCGGCGGCCACGGCCAGCTTCTTCTCCTGCACCAGGCTGCGGTAAAAGCGCGAGGTGCGTCCGCTGGAGAGCACGTCCTGCACGGCGTCGAAGACGGCGCTGTCGGCGTGGCGGATGCTGGGCTTGTGGTAGCCGATGAGCAGGATGGGCTGCGACTGGGCGTGCACGGTCACCTGCCGCTCGCCCTGCTGCGCCGGCTCCACCGTCCACACCCGCTCCGGGGTGGGCCCGGCGGGGATGCGGCCGAAGTAGAGCTTGGCCAGCCGCGCCGCTTCCTGCGGGTCGACGTCGCCGACGATGACCGCCGTCAAGTTGCGCGGGGTGTAGTAGGCGCGGAAGAAGCGCTCCGCCTGCTCGCGGGTCAGGTTCTCGAGATCCGACCGCCAGCCGATGCCGCTCCGCCCGTAGGGGTGAGCTTCGTAGGCGGTCGCCAGAAACTCCTCCACCAGCTTGCCGATGGGCCGGCTTTCGATGCGGAGCCGCCGCTCTTCCATCACCACGTTGCGCTCCTTGTAGAACTCCCGGAGCACTGGATCGAGGAAGCGGGCCGACTCCAGCGAGAACCACAGCTCCATCTTGTTCGAGGGCAGGCTGAAGAAGTAGACGGTTTCGTCCGAGCCGGTGCCGGCGTTCAGGCCGACGCCCCCGTTCTCCTCGATGGCGATGGAGAATTCGTTGCTCTCGACGTGCTTGTCGGCCTCTTCCTGGGCCTGGTTGAAGGCCGCTTCGAGCTGCTTGAGCTTTTCCGGGTCGGCCTTCTCCCCCTTGTGTCGCTCCTCGGCCCAGGCGGCGTAGGCCTGGTCGACCTTGGCCAGAGCCGCGCGCTCTTTCTTGAAGTCTTTGGTGCCGATGGTGGAAGTGCCCTTGAAGGCCATGTGCTCGAACATATGGGCCAGGCCGCTCTGACCGACCTGCTCGTCCACCGCCCCCACGTCGGCGTACAGGTAGAAGGAAACCACCGGCACGGCGCGCCGCTCGACGACGATGAACTTCATCCCGTTTGCCAGGGTGAATTCGCTGACCGACTTCTCGAAGTCGGCCAGCGTCTGCGCGGCCGCCGGCGCCGCGCTGACCAAGGACAACACCAGCAAGACTAGACAGATTCTCGTTCGCATCGCTCCACCTCGGAGATTAAGAAGAAAGTCGACTCGCTCCCCTAAACCTGGCTATACGAAAGACGCCGGGAAAGGTTTCAGCTAGCGTCCGCCCGCCGCAGGCGGGCCTCCCTCCAGGCTACTTCTGCACCCAGTACTGCTCTTCGCGCAACGATTCCTTGGCAAAGCCGCGGCGCTGGAGGATGCCCTTGGCCTTCTCAATCATCTCCGGGTGGCCGCAGAGATACGCCGTCGTGTCCGCGGCGGTCAACCCGAACTGGTCGGTGTACTTGCGCAGGATGTCCTCGCAGCGCCCCACTTCGCCTTTCCAATCCTTGTCTTCCCAGGGGCGGCTGATAGTGGGAATGTAGGTCAGCCACGGAGCTTCCTGCGCGAAGCGCTCCATCTCCTCGCGGTAGCCGAGCTCCCAGGAGCGGCTGGCGCCCTGCAGGACGATAAGCTGGAGGCCGGCGGGCCACTTGCCGTCTTTCCAGTCGCGGTAGGCGGTGCGGGTCATGCTGACGTAAGGGGCGACGCCGGTGACCGTGGAGACGAGGAAGTGTTTCTGGTGGCCGCTCTGCGTGTCCAGCGTAAAACGTCCCTTCGCCGTCTTGCGCATCACCAGCGCCGCCCCGGGCTGGAGCTTATGCAGGCGCGGGGTCAGCTCCCCTTCCGGGACCAACTCGAAGAAGAACTCCATCGTGTCCTCGTAGGGCGAGGAGACGATCGAGTAGGGCCGCTCGATGACCTTGTTGTCTTCGACCACGCCGAAGGTGGCGTACTGGCCCGGGGTGAACTTGAACTCGCCCTCTGCCTTGATCCGCACCGACCAGAGGTCGTCGGAGAAGTCGCGCCGCTCGAGGACCTGGGCCTGATAGAACTTGTCGCTGGGCACCGCCACGGGTTCGGCTCCTGCGCTGGCCTGGGTAACCGCAAACGAATCGGCGAAGATACTATACCGGGAGGCATCCCACAAGGCGGGAGTTCCGGCTATCCTCGGGGAGGCCGGTTGAAGCAATTAGAACAAGAAGGGGGAGGAGCGGCGGCCGTCTTTGATGATGACGATGGTGTTGACGCCGGGCGTCGAGCTCAAGAAAAGCTTCGGGCGGCCTCCCTTGAGGACGAACTGGCTCGTGGCGGAGTTGAACGTAATCGGCCGGCGGATGTCCCACCAGGGGCCGACCAGGTGGCCGTTGACCTCGACCACTTCGTCGCCCGTGGCCCCCGGCACGGTAACCTTCAGCCGCTTGCGGTTGGCGTTGTAGTGGGCAACCGTGGCGGCGGGAGGGGGCGGAAGAGCGGCCAGGCGGGGAAGGTTGAAGACAAAGACGGCGCCGGCGAGCGAGCGGCCTTCGGGGCCGTCCACCGGCGGGGGAATCCAGGTGAGTGGAGCCCCGGCGATGAGCTCGTCAATCCCGTCGCCGTTGAGGTCGCCAGCCGCGACTTTCAGGAATCCCGGAGAAGTGTTTGCCAGGCCGCCGCCGCTGTAAAGGATAACGTCGGGGGCCGGCCCGAACTCGCCGCGGATGTCCATGACAGCGGGCAGGCTAGCGCTCCCGTAGTAAACGTAAACTGCGCCTGCGGCCAGGCGGAAGAACGGCGCATCGCCTTGCTCGGCCACGGCCAGGATGTCGGCGACTCCGTCGCCATTCACATCCCCTGTAGCTAACGACCAGCCTAGGTGGTCGTCACCGAAAGTCCCCCCGCCGTTAGCCCCCCAGATGACTACCTCGGGCCCTGGGCCGACCTCGCCAGCCATGTCGAGGACCGGGGGTAGGTTGCCACCGTAGATGACGTAGACGGTCCCCGCACCTGCGCGCGATTCGTCCGGACCGCCGCCTGTTGCAGCGAGCAGCACGTCGTTTACGCCGTCGCTGTTTATGTCACCAAGGGCTAAGGACCAGCCCAGCGAATCAATCCAACCCCAAGCGGTTGTCTCTCCCGCGCCATACACTCGCACGTCGGGTGGTGGCCCCGCCTGGCCTGCGACGTCAACCACGGGAGGCAACCCAGCGGAGCCGTAGACCACGTAAACCTCACCAGCCTGAGAGGGCCGGGTGTTCGCCGGGCCATCGGCGGCGACTGCGCCGATGATTAGGTCAGCAAGATCGTCCCCGTTAATGTCGCCCGCGGCAACTGCAAACCCCACGAAGTCGGCGCCGTCCTCTCCGTAGAACATGAGGTCGGGGCTTTGTGTCGCGAAGTCGATCACGGAAGGCAGGTTGGAGCGCCCGTAGACCACATAGACGGCCCCTGGTCCTCCGCGATCGTTGTTGGGACCGTTATGGTTGATGGCGCCCATGGCAATGTCGTCTATGGAGTCGCCGTTGAGGTCGCCTAGGGCGACGGTGCCTCCTAGGTATTCAAATGTCCTCTTTCCCCAAATGGTGACATCCGCCGGCGTTGCCCCAAGATCCACCACAGGAGGCCACCGCTGGGGGGCGTAAAGTACAAACACACCTCCGCCGCATACCGGCGGGTCGCCATGGCAGGCGCCGTAGGCACCCAGCACAATGTCGTTGTGCCCATCACCGTTGACATCGCCGCAAGCCAGCGCGAAGCCTGTCCCGTAAGCCAGCGGCGGCGTCAGAATGGTGATGTCAGCGCCCACACCAAGATCGCGAATCGCGCCCACAGACGCTCCGGTCGCGCCATACGCAACTACAGCTCCGCCTGGGCCAGCTCCCGTAGAGGCGCCAATCAGCATATCCTTCACGCCATCTCCGTTGAGGTCACAGGGGGCCATGGACCTACCAAAGCTTGTCACGGAGAGCCCACTGTTGGCGGCGCCCAGCAATGTCAGGTCAGCCCCGAGGGCCTCGAGCCCTAGCTGCGGGGCAGCGGTAGAGGAGAGGGCAAGGGTGAATAAGAAGATGGGGAGGGAAACCGCCACGGCTCTCTCGTTCGTGCCGGGCAGCCTCCCTCCCCGAGGGTAAGTCTCGTCCCGCATCGCCGCCGGCTACGGCACGGCTCCGTAGTCGTACTTCTTGAGCTTCATGGCGACGGACTGATCGCCTTTTACTTTGACGCGCAGGAAGAACTCCTGGTTCGACTGGTCGGTGGAGCGCTGGCGGACGAACGCGATGGTGGTGGTTTGTTTGTCCGTGTCCAGCCGGTTGGTGTTCCGGGTTACCAGGTTGATGCGGGTGACCTGGTCGGCGCGGTTCGGGTAGTTGGTGGGGTCGGAGCGGGAAATCACAATGCCCCGCCGGACGTTGTTTTGGCCGTTCGGGAAGTTCGAGACTGACACTTCTTGCAAGCCGGTGGGTACGCTGCTTTGCACGGGGTAGTACACGTCGGCGGAAATCGCAGGCGTTATCTCGATGCCCGTGGCAAGACTGAACCGCTTGACTCCGTCCAGTTGCGGAGCCGCCAGGTAGCCAATGCCCGCGCCGAGGTCAAGGTCGAGACCCGGAGCGGGATAATTCCCCGCGGCCGAGTAGATGTCGACAACGTCGTCGCTGAAGTCGGTGAGGTTAATCACCGACACCTGGCCTTCAGTGAAGCTCCGGGCGATGAAGGCGCGTGGGATGCGGATCCCCAATGGATCGCGGTCCACCTCGATGTCGGCGCTGTCGCCCACGCCGTCAATGCACAACCGACGCACTTCCCCGTACGGTGACGTGGAGGAGGCGTTGGCGAGGCTGAAGAAGCGCAGGGGCGATTGCCCGACGGCGCATTCCTGGTTCCCTTCGCCGTCCTCGGTCTGCTCGACGACGATGACTTCTCCGGCGTCGTCGTCAATGGCCACGCTGACCGGTCCCGTTAGACCTGGAATGAGCGCAACCTCCTGCTCTGCTCCCCAGGCATTGCGCACCACCGTGATCCGGCCCAGGGGGAAGTTGTCGCTCGATCCGGAAACGACAAAGGCCAGGCTGCCGTTGCCGTTCCCGCTCGGGTCGAGGTCGCTGACCGCGAGCACGGCTTCCGCCTTGCCCTCGAAAAAGTCGTTGGTCGGCACCGGAATCTCGCCGAACCCCGACAGGTGAACAATTTTAGGGTCGCTCGGGTTGACCTTGACCACCACCGCCACCACCGCGCCCGGGACGCTGGCATGGCCTCGGGTGAGGACTACTCCGTACCGCCGGAACTCCCCCGTTTGCGAATCGGCATCGGGATGGAAGTCAGCGGGGAAGAACTTCGTGGCGATGGGATTGCGCAGGAGGAGTGTTTCACCGCCACCGCCGCCGCCATCAAGGACAGGGTCGGTGGGAGTGCAGAATTCAAGGTTTCGTTCTGGATCACAGTACCAACCGCCAGCCTGCACTTGAGCGATGGCCTCCCCGTCAGGGTCCAGGATGGGCTCGACGTCGGCCCACAGCCAGTTGCGGGGCCAGAACTCGGGTTGCACGACCAGCACCACCGCTAAGCCTAACAGGAAAACCAGACCAAGAGCAAATCGGAGGCGGGGTAACATACGGGGGCTCCTTTCTCACCCGCGCAACTCCGTAGACTAGAACACGCCCC
>Ga0209172_10007874_pt1 | contig 10719 bp, 7 predicted proteins | sample LarsenN4metaG_FD_184113 | JGI IMG/M metagenome (GOLD analysis project Ga0209172, IMG submission 184113) | Hot spring sediment bacterial and archeal communities from British Columbia, Canada, to study Microbial Dark Matter (Phase II) - Larsen... ... | reverse complement strand
CGCACCTTCTCCATGTCGAGCCGCGGCCGCTTGCCGTATGGACGATAGAGTGGATCGCCTATCAGCACCGTCATCCAGCTATTCAGGTAGAGCGTCTTGTAGTAGCACTCGATAAGGGTGAATCGGCCGGTGAGCAATAGCCCGAAGAACTCCGCGGGCTTGGGGAAGCCGATGGTGTACGGCTCGGCCACGGGGCCCATGGTCGCGACCGCCCCCGCTTCCAGCAGGTTCTTGCACCAGTACTTGCACTTCGGATCGCGAACGGAGACGGCCTCGGAACTGGCGATGTGATAGGCCACAGCTCCAGGAGTGAACCGGCAGCAAGCGACGTAGTTGGCAAGGGAGTACCAGCCGCAGTACAGGGCGCAGTCGGCACAGGAATCGGGGGGAAACAGCGTCGGCTTGTCGTCGAGCGACGTGTCGATGTCCGTCTCCCGCTGGAGCAACCCAGCCAGCTCGCGGAGCGAAGCATCATAACCGCCGTAGCCGAAGCCAGGATCAGCCTTGGGATCGTAGGCAATTCCACGGGCATCGATGCACGCCTTGCCTTCCAGCCCCTTCGCTTCGACCTCGACAGCCTGATCGACAAGCCGTTTGGCCAGTTCGGGATTGGGACCATCCAGGCGAGCGACCATCACGATGGGCGGCTTGAGCTTACGGGCTGACTCCGGAACCTGAAAGTTCAGCAGATTGTCCTGCCAGCGGGACAGCGGATAGTCCTCCCACCACAGTAGTGACAGCTCACTGTCAACTGCAGCCTGACTCTCGGCGTGCGAGAGCGCCCTCTCCGCCTCCCGCAGGGTCTCCATCCGCTCGGCCAGGATCTTCAGGTTCTTGCGATGTTGTTCTAGCCGTGCAGCATCCTCGACTCCCTTCGATTCCTTGAGCTCGGCTTCGCATTTCTTGACCAGCTCCTGGGCTGAGCGCTGCTCTTCCATTGTCCTTGCGATCACGGGACGCAGTTGCTCGAGCTTCTGCTTTTCCTCCTCCGAGGGCTGCAGAGGGCCCACGCGCAGCGGCACGCCATGCACCGTGAGCAGCACCTTGATCTGATCGCGGTGGGGAGCAAGCGCGGCTCGCAGCGGTCCGCGCAACCGAGTGTTGAAATCGGCTCGCGAGATGTCCTCGCCCGTGGGCAGATCGAGCGTGACGATCTGTTCCGGCGGGACGTGACGCCTGGCGGCATAATGGCGAGCGACGTCGATTGAAGCCGGCATGCTCTTGTTGGCGAGGATGTAGACGTCCTTGCCTTCCAGGGCCTCCGCCTGGTTCAACGCCATGAGCGTGACCAGGACCACGAGAATGGCGAATTCGCGTTGCATGCGCTCTCCTCCGGTTTTGCGGGCAGTACCTGGCGCTCATGGCTTCCTGCCAGAATACCAGAAACGGCGAAGCGGAAGGAGGCTGCCGCCCTTGCACTCCCGCGCCAGGTCATTTACTCTGAAAGGCGGCGGGATCAAAGCACTCGTGGGCAGCGCGACTCGCAACATGCTTCCACGCATCCCGTGTCCGGACTGAGCGCACATGCCGACGTTGTTCGTGATTCGCGGGCCCGATGAGGGGAAACGGTTCGAAGTTACCGCCCCTGTGATCGCTATTGGCCGCGACGCGGGAAACGCCGTGCGGCTCCACGACACCGAAGTTTCACGCCGCCATGCTGAAGTTCGGCAATCCGAGGGCGGCTATCTGCTCATCGACCTCAATAGCAGCAATGGGACCTACCTGAACTCCGAAGGCGTCCGCCAGGTTCCGATCCGCTCGGGCGACCATATCCAGGTGGGCCAGACAGTGCTGGTCTTCAGCACGGCCGCCGGCGAGGCCGCCGCTGCCGGCGATCTCGCCGACCGCATCAACATGATCAGCCGGGGCGAACTGGAAGTGCCTTCCGCCATCGTCAAGGCCATTCGGGAAGAGGAAGGCAGTAGACTCCTCGCTCAGCCCGATCAAGCGGCCGGTCCCTGGCTCAAGAACGCCCTGGCCAACCTGAGCGTGATGTACCAGGCGACGCAAGCGGTCAGCCACATCCTGGATACCGAGCAGCTTCTGGAGAAGATCATGGACCTGATCTTCCAGTCGATCCAGGCTGATCGTGGTTGCATCATGCTTCGCAATCACGACTCCGGCGAATTCGAGCCGAAAGCGATCCGCATCCGGTCCGGCGTCGACCCGCAGGCCAAGATAGCTATCAGTCGAACAATCATGGACTACGTCCTCCGCGACGGCAAGGGCGTGCTCGTCTCGGACGCATCTCACGACGAACGCTTCGCTCCGGCCCAGAGCATTGTTCGGTTTGGCATCAGCGAGGCCCTGTGCGTCCCCATGAAGGGGCGTCATGAAACGCTGGGCGTCATTTACCTGGACACCCGCGTAACTGCTCAGGATCTCAAGGCCGATGACTCGCCGACCGCCAAGCTGACAGAGGACCATCTGTTGCTCGCCATCGCCATCGGCCACCAGGCGGCCCTGGCTCTCGAGGAGACACGCTACTACCAGGCAATGGTTCAAGCGGAGCGTCTCGCGGCAATTGGGCAGACCATCGCTGCCATTAGCCATCACGTCAAGAACATCCTCCAGGGGCTGCGCACCGGCAGCGACCTCCTGCGCATGGGCATTCAGGAGAAGCAAGAGAACCTGCTTCTGCAGGGCTGGCGGGTCGTGGAGAAGAATCAAGCCCGCATCTACGACCTCGTGATGGACATGCTCAGTTACTCGAAGGAACGCGAACCTGCGCTTGAACCCACCGACGTGAATCAGGTGGTTCACGAAGTGCTGGAACTCGTTCAAGGCCAGATCAGTGAGAAGGGGATTCGCATCAGGCTCAAGCTGGGGGAGCATCTCCCGCCTGTGCAGGCCGATCCCGAAGGGCTGCACCGAGCCTTGCTCAACATTCTAGGCAACGCAATCGACGCCCTCGAAGGCCGTGAACAGCCCGCCATCAACATCGCCACCTCCCTGGAAAGCGGAGAGCAATGGCTGCGGATCGCGGTCACGGATAACGGGTGCGGGATTGCGCCGGACAAGCTCGAGGAGGTCTTCAAACCCTTCGTCTCAACCAAGGGATCCCGCGGCACTGGTCTGGGATTGGCCGTCAGCCGGAAGATCCTTCGCGAACACGGCGGCGACATCACCGCGGAGAGCCTCCTTGGCAAGGGCAGCAGGTTTGTGATTCGCTTGCCCATGCAAGGTCCCGGTCTCGAGTCTGGATCATCCCTCAATCGCACGATCGTCCCTGATGATCGACCTTTCCAAGCACGAAATGGCGCCTGACGCCGGCGTGCCCGCGCGGCCTGCACTTCACTTCCCTCGGGGTGAAAGCTCATTCATTGGTAATGAGTTAGAAGCCCATTAGCCGCCAAGTCATGCGACAAGTTGAGGGTTTAGTTTTCTCGTCCACGGACGATTCTGTTTTCGGAATCGCGAGAAGACGAGGGAACGATGGATTGCACGCAGACTCAACCTGGATACTGGATTCAGCACATCAAACTCGCCGGGGTTGTCGGCGTCACATTGGCTTCCGGCTGGCTCCTCGGACGGTTCGATTTGCATCGAGCCACGTTTGCCCCGAGTAGTCCATTGGAGTGTCTCGAGCGCGAGTCAGTGCTGCTTCATCCCGACTTCTTTGCACGGCTGATCCGGGTCGGGCCTCCCGATTATCGGTTTAACTGTCATGGCTGGACGTTCCTGGATGGCAAGGACGACATGATCGCCTCGTCGGTCGACGCGCTCGTCGAGAGCGGCAGGCTCCAGCCCGTTAGCAAGCCACGGCTCGGCGATGTGATCCTCTATCGCGACCAGCATGGCCAGGTGATGCACAGCGGGCGGGTTCAGGCCGTGGGCTGCGATGGTTTGGTGCTGGTCGAGAGCAAGTGGGGTCCTTTCGGACGCTACCTCCATTTGCCAGACCTTCCGCGAAACGCTGCGAGCTGGCAATACTACCGTGACCTCGAAGACGTTGAGCTCGACACGGATGCCGTCGCCGCTTCCAGCGACGATACTGGCGAGAGAACCACCGCAGCCGATGTTGATGCCGACAGCGACACCGATTAGCTCGTCCCACTGCCCTATTTCCGCTCAACCTTTCGCTCGCGCAGCTCCATGGCGCCGCCGCAGCACTCGCAGACTCCCGTCTTCTCCAGGGTAAAGCGCTTGATGGCACAGACCTCGCACCAGTAATAGATTTCGAATCGCTGTTCATCCTTCAGGCCGAAGACTTCGAGGAGTTGCAGAAGACCCGTGTTGGGTACAACTCTCGCTCGGACTTCCAATGGGCGATCGAGCAGGCGTGCATCGCGATAGAACATCAAGCTAGCTGCATCCCGGACCAGCGGCAGCGCCTTGCCTTCAGTAGATTCAAATGCGAGTTGCAGCCCGGCATCCGGATCGAGCCTGATGCCTTGCCTGGCCAGGCGCTCGTTCAATGAGACGACCTTTCCGCGCAGGACTTCGATGCGCGGGCTAACCTGGCGAGCAGGCTCCTCGGCGTGGACGCAAGTGGCGGCGCACGTGAACCCTGCGAACATCAAGAACATGCCGCTGATTCTCATGCACTGATCCTCATTCACGGCTAGACGACACAGTAAACCGGCTCGAGCTGCCTCAGATGTCGCGCCAGACGTCGGGCTTCCGCGAAGCCTTCTTCCGCACCGACGGCCCAGCAACTTGCGGCTTCGTTCGCTTGGCCTCGACCTTCCGCCTTCGGGCGGGCGGAACGGGTTCATCCTCGTCCACACCGCTCGCCACGCCTTCGGCCTCGCCCTTGTGACGGAGGTACAGGTGAATGGGCACCTCGGCAAAGGGCAGGTGATCGCGGAACCATTTCAGCAGGAAGCGAATGTAAGGCTGGTCGAACAACTCTGGACCGTTGGTAAAAAGCACGATCGTCGGCGGGTTGGTGCCAACCTGGGTTGCGAAAAAGATGCGGGGGCTTCGATTCTGCCGCATCGGCGGGGCTTGCTGTGCGAGGGCTTCCCGCAAGACACGGTTCAGTCGGCTGGTGCTGACGCGGGCGCTGGCCTGCTTGTGCAAGTGCTGCGCGAGGTTGAGAACGCGGTACACGTTCTTGCCGTCCTTGGCCGTGATAAAGGCCATGGGTACGTAGTCAAGGCTCGGGAACATCTTGCGCAGGTACTCGCCCCATTCCCCAGTGGGCATGGGCTTCATGAGATCCCACTTGTTGACGACGAAGATGGCAGGCTTGTGGTTCTCGAGGATGTAATCTGCCAGTTGCTTGTCGACGCGGCTTACCTTTTGCGTGGGGTCGAAGAAAAGCAGAACGACATCTGCCCGCCGGATGGAGCGCTCGGCTCGGGCGATGCTGTAGAACTCGATCGAATTGGCCACGCTCGACTTCTTCCGCACCCCAGCCGTGTCGATCGCGAGGATCGTCTTGCCATCCCGCTCGAAGCGAACATCCACGCTGTCGCGGGTGGTGCCTGGTACTTCGCTTACAATGACCCGCTCCGCCTGGGCCAGGCTGTTGATGAAGGTGCTCTTTCCGGTGTTGCGCCGGCCGACGATAGCTAGTTTAAGGTCGGTGTCTGCTGGGGCGTCCTCGTCGGCGACTTCAGGCAAGTGGGATTCGATCCAATCGAGCAGCTCGGGCTTGTGGCGGTTTTGCTTTGCACTGACGCATAGCAGCTCCGGGTAGCCCAGCCTGTAAGCATCCTGGGCCGAGACGTCGAGCGCGGGCACGTCGGCCTTGTTGGCCACCAGCAAGATCGGCTTTGCGAAACGCCGCAGACGAGAAGCGACGTGCTCATCCAACGGCACCACGCCATCGCGGGCATCGAGCACGAAGAGAATGACATCGGCTTCACGAAGCCCCGCTTCGATTTGCTTTTCGACATCGGACGTGAGGTTATCTGCGTCCTCAATTCCCATGCCGCCGGTGTCGGTTAGCTCGAAATGGCGATCATTCCAGGTCACCAGCGTGTGCAGCCGATCCCGCGTGACGCCGGCGGTCGGCTCGACAATGGCAATTGTCCGGCCCGCAAGCCAGTTGAAGATGGACGATTTGCCGACGTTGGGTCGGCCAACAATGGCAACCTTGGGAATGGGCATGTTCGAGCTCCGCCTGGGCAGAAGTCTTGCGCCTGCGGAAGCCGCAGCCTGGTGATGGCTGATGGGCGCCGCCTGCCGAGATTATACGGGACCCACGAGAAAACTGGAGCGGCCTCGGGGCGTCTAACTCGGCAAGGGTCGCTTCAGGAGGGCCTGGACTACCTCGACCGTGCGCGTGATCGCAGCGGCCAGGAAGGCTCGGCCTTTTTCGGCGCTGGCCAGTTCAGGATAGCCAACAGCTCCGCGGTGGGTTCGCTGGGCCATGTCTTCCGCGATGTACAGGCCCCTCAGCGCTGGATCATCGGGCAAGCCGTCATTCCGGATCTCATCACGCCTTACAAGCTCTGGGCGGAGAGCCATCACCATGGAAGTCTCAAACTCGCACGCATGCCCCATCAGTTTACGTGGCCCCTCGGCAAGTTCCGCAAGCTCCTTCTCGGCTAACTCCCAGTAGGATGCGCCCGTTAGATGGCAGTGGCGATATCGGGGTTGCAGGCATCTCAAGGCAACGTGCAGCGTATCAATGTTCCCGCCGTGGCCATTCAGGAGCAGCACTCGCCGATACCCATCGTCGAGCAAGGGGGTAAGGAGTTCGCCGAGCAGTTTCGCGTGCAGGTCGGCTTCCACACTGAGCGTGGCCCCGAACGGCAGATGATGGTGGCTAGCTCCGAGCCAAAGGGTGGGGAGCAGCAGCACCTGCTCCGGCAAGCGTTGCTCAACTCCTTCTGCTACTCCCGTCACCAGAATGGTGTCCGTAAACGTCGGCAGGTGGCGGCTATGCTGCTCGCAGGCAGCAATGGGAGCAACGACCACCACCCGGTCGCGCGGAACCTGGCGAAGCAAAGGCCAGGTCATTTCGTGGAACTTCATCGCAGAATCAGCCCTTTCGATAAGGCTGGCGGGCGTTGCCGTGTATGGGTGAGCGCTGCGCGGGGAAAGGGACGGATCCCCTCTTGATAACAAACAAGGAGCAGCGCAGATCGTCAATAGTAGTCCTTCGCATTCAGAAGTGGATTGGGCTCGCTGTATCCCCACGCTCAGCAAGATGATAAACTATCGATTCGCTCTGACCAGACACGAACCCGCCGCGGAACCTGCCATGCGTCAGTCACTCACCTTCTCGCTTGCGCTGCTGCTCACCGCAACTCTCGAAGCAGGAAACTGGCCGGCTTACCGCGGCCCTGCCGGCAACGGCGTGGCGGAATGCAGAGAGGCTCCCATCGAGTGGAACGAGTCGACCAACATTCGCTGGAAGACGCCCATTCACGGCAAGGCCTGGTCTTCGCCGGTAGTGTGGGGCGGGCAGATCTGGATGACGTCGGCGACGGAGAACGGCAAGGAGCTTTTCGCCGTCTGCGTTGACCGAGACAGCGGCAAGCTCATCCACGACATCAAGGTCTTCGACGTCGAGAAGCCGGCCTTCTGCCATCAGTTCAACAGTTACGCCTCGTGCACTCCGGTCATTGAGGAAGGGCGTGTCTATGTGCATTTCGGCAGCGCTGGAACCGCATGTCTTGACACGTCAACCGGCAAGGTCCTCTGGGAACGCCGCGACTTGCCCTGCGATCACTTTCGTGGTCCAGGTTCGTCGCCGATCCTGTGCGGCAAGCATCTGATTCTGACATTCGACGGTTTCGACCATCAGTACCTGGCTGCCCTCGACAAGGAGACGGGCAGGACCATCTGGAAGCGCGATCGGGACATTCGCTACTCCACCTCTGATGGTGACTACAAGAAGGCATACTCGACGCCGGCGGTCATGACGGTCTCCGGCCAACTCCAGATCGTGTCCCCTTCGGCCGAGGCGACGATGGCTTACGATCCGACAACTGGCGAGGAGTTGTGGCGTTTCATCCACGGCGGCATGAACGCTGCCGCGCGGCCGGTGTTCGGCAACGGGCTGATCTATCTGACCAGCGGGCACACGGCTCAACTTCTCGCCCTGCGAGTCGGGGGACGCGGCGATGTCACTGAGAAAGCCCTGGAATGGAAGGCCACCCGCGGCGTACCCACGCGGTCCTCGCTTCTACTGGTTGGTGATCTGCTCTTCATGGTGAACGACGGCGGGATTGCTTCCTGCCTGGACTCTCGCACGGGCAAGACGCGTTGGCAGGAGCGCCTGGGCGGGGCTTTCTCCGCTTCGCCGATCTATTGCGGCGGGCATGTGTACTTCGCCGATGAGGAAGGCAAGACGCACGTCGTCAAGGCTGAGCCAGTCTTTCAGCGAGTTGCCACAAACCGGCTGAACAGCGGCTGCATGGCGTCGCCGGCAGTAGTGGATGGAGCGATCTTCCTGCGGACGAAGACGCATCTCTATCGGATCGAGGCGTCCGCTTCGAGCCGGGCTAATTCGGACAACAAACAGCCCAAATAGGCACGAAGGCCAGGGAACAATAAAACCCCCGTGGCCTTGCGACCACGGGGGTTTCTCTTCAACTTCGGTAAGCACCGATTAAGCAAAGCTTGGGTGCGGACATGATACGTCAGTGATCCGTAGTCTTTTGTTAGTTGTCCGTTGTGAGATACCACGGACAACGGACGACGGACTACTGACTTGGATGACATCCTTAGAAAGGAGGTGATCCAACCGCAGGTTCCCCTACGGTTACCTTGTTACGACTTAGTCCCAATCAGGAGTTTTGCCTTCGGCATCGACTTGGTGCGACGACTTCGGGCACCCCTCCCTTTCGTGGCTTGACGGGCGGTGTGTACAAGGCTCAGGAACACATTCACCGCGGTATTGCTGACCCGCGATTACTAGCGATTCCAGCTTCATGAAGGCGAGTTGCAGCCTTCAATCTGAACTGAGCGGCGTTTTTTGAGATTGGCTCCCGCTCGCGCGTTTGCGTCCCTCTGTACGCCGCATTGTAGCACGTGTGCAGCCCTGGACATAAAGGCCATGAGGACTTGACGTCATCCCCGCCTTCCTCCGGTTTAACACCGGCAGTCCTCCTAGAGTCCCCGGCATGACCCGCTGGCAACTAGGAGCAAGGGTTTCGCTCGTTATGGGACTTAACCCGACATCTCACGACACGAGCTGACGACAGCCATGCAGCACCTGTACTAGGTTCCGGATTGGATACCGTTCGCGTAACGTTTCCGCACGCTACTTCCTAGCGCTTTCGCACATGTCAAGTCCAGGATAAGGTTCTTCGCGTAGCCTCGAATTAAGCCACATGCTCCACCGCTTGTGTGAGCCCCCGTCAATTCCTTTGAGTTTCAGCCTTGCGACCATACTCCCCAGGCGGAGAACTTAGCACTTTTGCTTCGGCTGTGAACCCATGTCAAGTCCACAACCTAGTTCTCATCGTTTAAGGCTAGGACTACCGGGGTATCTAATCCCGTTTGCTCCCCTAGCTTTCGCGCCTCAGCGTCAGAAAAGGTCCAGCAGCGCGCTTTCGCCACCGGCGTTCCTGCCAATATCAACGCATTTCACCGCTCCACTGGCAGTTCCCGCTGCCCCTACCTCCCTCGAGCACGCCAGTATCCCAGGCAATTTTCCGGTTGAGCCGAAAGATTTCACCCCAGACTTGGCGTACCGCCTACGCGCCCTTTAAGCCCAGTGAATCCGAACAACGTTCGCACGGTTCGTCTTACCGCGGCTGCTGGCACGAACTTAGCCCGTGCTTCCTCCAGGGATAGATCAAGCTTGCGCCTTTCTCCCCCTCGACAGTGGTTTACAACCCGAAGGCCTTCATCCCACACGCGGCGTCGCTCGGTCAGGCTTGCGCCCATTGCCGAAGATCCTCGACTGCAGCCACCCGTAGGTGTCTGGCCAGTGTCTCAGTGCCAGTGGCGCGGGTCGTGCTCTCACACCCGCTAGCCATCTTAGCCTTGGTGAGCCGTTACCTCACCAACAAGCTAATAGCACGTGAGCCGCTCCCCGGGCGATAAATCTTTGGTAGCAAGAGGATGTCCTCTCGCTACATCGCTCCGTATTACCCAATCTTTCGACTGGCTATCCGGAACCCGGGGGTACGTTACCCACGCATTACTGCCCCTTACGCCACTCAGTCAGCCTCGATATTGCTACCAAGACTGCTTCGTTCGACTTGCATGCCTAATCCACGCCGCCAACGTTCGTTCTGAGCCAGGATCAAACCCTTCAAATTGTTCGCATGAACGGCACAAGGCACTCCCCCAACCTTGCGGAACGGGGCCCGCCTCCGCCGTTGAATAGCAAACGCGTCGGCCGCAGCCACAGCGGCTTCGCTTAACCGAAGTTGAACGCGCCGCCGAAGGCCGACAAAAGAGTTGATTCTGTGATCGCTCTCAAGCGTGACTCAAAATCATCGAGCAACCCAATGGACGGGCTTGCACCCGACCACTGCATTGCCGCGAGGTCTGTGTCACGCCGTAAAGCGTTACACACCCTCGCTTTGGCTTAATTTATGGTGCGTACCGAGTTGTCAAAGAGCAGACACAAACAGAGCCTCTCGGCTCTGTTTCAAGGTTCCCCACTTTTAGAGGGGCATCCTTGAGTCTAGGCAACTATCGACATCCTGTCAAGTACCCATCAGAAAATCCGATCCGGCTATCCGATGGGCTTGAAGTTAGATGTCCTGCCTCCCGAAAGGATTCAGGAATCTTCAAGGTAGTCCCAGAATCTTCATCGGCAAGAGTCCTACGGCATTTTCTTTCCCTGGGTTCGTCCGCGCA
>Ga0209172_10007871_pt1 | contig 10720 bp, 8 predicted proteins | sample LarsenN4metaG_FD_184113 | JGI IMG/M metagenome (GOLD analysis project Ga0209172, IMG submission 184113) | Hot spring sediment bacterial and archeal communities from British Columbia, Canada, to study Microbial Dark Matter (Phase II) - Larsen... ... | reverse complement strand
CGGCGAGGTGAGGATCCGCGATCTCGTTCGGAACGCGCTGCGCATGCGGCCCGACCGGATCATCGTCGGTGAGGCGCGCGGCGGCGAAGCACTCGACATGCTGCAGGCCATGAACACCGGCCACGACGGGTCACTCACGACGATCCACTCGAACAGCCCGCGCGACACGCTCGCCCGCGTCGAGACGATGACGCTGATGGCGGGCATGGAGCTGCCGATCCGTGCGGTACGGGAACAGATGGCATCGGCGCTCGACCTCGTCGTGCACCTCGGCCGGCTGCGCGACGGGTCGCGGCGCATCACGAGCATCTCCGAGGTGTTGGGCATGGAGGGCGACACCGTCGTGCTCCAGGACCTCTACCAATTCGACTTCGGGATGGGGGTCGACGACGACGGGCGCTTCCTCGGCCGGCTCAAGAGCACGGGCATCCGGCCACACTTCTCCGAGCGGTTGGCCGATCACGGCGTCGTTCTCGAACCGGAGCTGTTCACCCTCGAGCCGTTCGCCCGTCGCGTCGTGGGCCTGAGATGAACGTGCTCGCCGAGTCGTTCGTCGGCAGCGACGCGAGCAAGTGGGCGATCGTCGCGTCGACCGCGCTCGCCACGGCCGCGTTCGTCTGCACCACTGCGGTCATCTTCGGGCGGCGGCAGGCGCGCATCGACCGGCGGATTGCCGGCTACGAGGTCGCGCCCGCAGTCGAGGCCCCGCCGCCGTCGGGACCGGAGACGGCGATCGTGCAGAGCGGCATCGAGCTCGCCGAACGGTTGGCGCGCGGCACGACGCTCTCGCGTCGCGTCGACAAGTTGCTCGAGCAGGCCGACGTGCCGATCCGGCCCGGCGAGTTGCTGTTCTACGTGCCGACGTTCGCGGTGCTGGCGTTCCTGCTGGGCGCAGTCGCGCTCGACGCCGTGGCAGGGATCGCCGTCGCCGCGATCGTCGCGAGCGCCCCCCTGGCGTACCTGGCCGGCCGGCGGCGCCGTCGCCTCCGGCGCTTCGAGGAGACGCTTCCCGCGACTCTCGGGCTGCTCGCCGGCTCCCTGCGAGCGGGGTTCTCGCTCCTGCAAGGGCTCGAGACAGTCGCGCAGGAGATCGGAGAGCCGTCGCGCCGCGAGCTCCAGCGCGTGTTCACCGAAGTGCGGCTCGGCAGAACGCCCGAGGATGCACTCGGCGATGTCGCGGCGCGCATGGAAAGCAAGGACCTCGCATGGACCGTCATGGCGATCCAGATCCAGCGCGAGGTCGGCGGCAACCTCGCGGCGCTCCTCGACACTGTCGCCGACACCATGCAGAAGCGCGCGCAGCTTCGCCGCGAGGTGCGCGCACTCACCGCGGAGGGGCGCCTCAGCGCCGTCGTGCTCAGCCTCTTTCCGCCTGGACTCGCCCTGGTCCTCTGGACGATCCAGCCCGACTACATCGAGCGACTGTTCGAGGAGGCGCTGGGCATCGTGGCGATCGTCATTGCCGCCGCCGCCTCGGTCGTCGGCTGGTTCTGGTTGCGGAAGATCATCGACATCGAGGAATGACAACATGGTCGTACTGATCGTCGTGCTGGCGATGGCGGCGGTCGCGCTCGGCTCCTGGGCCGTCTCGACCTCGATCGAAGCGAGGCAGTCGGTTCAGCGGTCGATCAGGGCCGTCTCCGGCTACGGAGGACGCGGGGTGTCGGTCCGCGAGCAGGAGATGCTGGAGACCGTCGCAGACCGTGTCCTCGCGCCCGTCGGTCGCGTGCTCGTGTCGCTCGGGCGGCGGCTGACGCCCACCTCGTACGTCGCATCGGTGAAGCAGAAGATCATTCACGCCGGCAACCCGCCGGGCTACGAGGTCGACCGCTTCCTTGCCCTCAAAGTGGTGGCACTGGGCGCGCTGCCGCTGATGCTCTTCGTTGCCTTCCCGATCCTCGGGCTCGACGGTTTCCTCGCGCTGGCCTTCGTCGCGGGGATCACGGTGCTCGCGTTCCTCGCCCCGGATGCCATGTTGAGCCGGCGCATCGACGAGCGCCGCGCGCAGATCGAGCGGACGCTCCCCGACATGCTGGACCTGCTCGTCATCTCGGTCGAGGCCGGCCTGGGCTTCGAGCAGGCGCTCGAACGAACGGCGAACGTCGTCCCGGGACCGCTCGCCGACGAGGCGCGCCGCATGCTGCAAGAGACGCGGATGGGCGCCAGCCGGGCCGACGCACTGCGCGCGCTCGATGAGCGGACACACGTCCCCGATCTCCAGGTGTTCATCCTCGCGATGCTGCAGGCCGACAGCTTCGGCATCTCGATCTCGCGGATCCTCAAGACGCAGGCCGACGAGATCCGGTTGCGGCGGCGGCAGCGGGCGCAGGAAGCGGCGCAACGTGCACCGATCAAGATGCTGTTTCCGCTCGCCACGTGCATCTTCCCGTCCATCTTCGTCGTCGTGCTGCTCCCGGCCGTATTGAACATCGCCGACAGCCTGTAGCGAGACGGAGCGACGCCGTGCCCGGAACGCGAAGCGGCCGCCGGTCGATTGCCGGCGAGCACCGCAGCCCTATTTCTTCAACAGCGTCCTAGAGCGCGTTCCCCGCCTGGTTGAACTTGTTGCTGACGCGGTCCTTGAGGAACGTGACGGCGCCGATCACGAGCAGCGCGATCAGCGCGATCAGCAGGATGTACTCCACGAGGTTTGCACCCCGCTCGCTCTTGACGTGGCTCAAGACCCATGCCTTGAAGACGTCCCATGTCTGCATCATGAGTTGCGTGACCCCCTGCGGTCTCTCGAGAGCCGCGAGGTCCCATCCCCGCGGCCGGCCCAGGATGGCATTAGGGTCTATTGGCCGAAATAGGCCAGTGGCATCATTCGCGCCGTATTACCAGATACTGGGTTTCACCGGAGGCGGACGATCCCGATCCGCACCGCGGAGAGCACCGCTTGGGTGCGGTCCCGGGCGTCGAGCTTCTCGTAGATCGACGCGAGGTGGTTCTTCACCGTCTTGCCGCTGATGAAGAGCTGCTTCGCGACCTCGGTCGTCGAGCATCCGTCGGCGATGAGCTGGAGCACCTCTTCCTCGCGCTTGGTGAGCGGCGACGCCGGCTTCTCGCTCGGCGCGCGCATCTCGTCGAGGATCGTCGACGCGAGCTCGGGCGACAACGCCACTTCGCCGCCGGCCGCTTCGACGACCGTGCGCACGACCTCCTGCATCGACACGTCCTTGGTGAGGAAGCCGCTCGCTCCGGCGGCGATCGCCTCGCGGCGCAGCGTGTCCTCGCCGTGCATCGTGAGCACGACGATCGGCAGGTCGGGCAGCGCCGCGTGCAGCCGCCGCGTCGCCTCGACGCCGTCGAGCACGGGCATCGTCACGTCCATCACGACGACATCGGGGTGCAGCTCGGCTGCGAGCCGTACGGCTTCCTCGCCATCTGCGGCTTCTCCGACGACCGTCAGGCCGGCATCCTCGAACGCACGCCGCAACGCCTGGCGCAGCAACTGATGGTCATCGGCCAACAGCACGTTTGTCATGCGGCTACGACCTCCGGTGCTCGATCACGATGCGGAGTGGATCCGCGCTCCGCACCTCCGGTCTGCGCCTGGCCGTGACAGTCATGCGGTCCTCCGCTCCAGTTCATCCGTGGATACCCGTACCAGCTCGACGTCGACGATGACGCGAGTGCCGTTGCCCGGCCTGCTCTCGACGCGCAGGCGCGCGCCGATCGCATCGGCACGCTCCTGCATGCCGACGAGCCCGTAGTGGTCGCCTCCGACCCGGTCGGGGTCGAAGCCACGCCCGTCGTCGGAGATCACGAGACGGGCGCGGTCGCGCTGCACCTCCCAGGCAACGAGCACCTGGCCCGCACCGGCGTGCCGCTCGACGTTCGCGATCGCTTCCTGCAGGATCCGCCACAGCTCCTGCTCCACGCGGTGCGGCAACCGGTCGTCGGTCGACGGTGTCCACACCACGCGTATCCCGGTTCGCTCGGCCCATCGGACGAGGTAATCGGCCGCGACCGTCACGAGGTCCTGCTCCTCGCTCACGTTGGCGCGCAACTGGTAGATGGTCTCCCGAAGCTCGCGCACGATGCCGCGCACGACCTCGTGCAACGCCGCCAACTCCTCGCGCTTTTCTCCTGGGGCCGCGTGGAGTCGCTCGAGCTCGAACGTGACGTACGCGAGCGATTGGGCGATCCGGTCGTGCAGCTCGCGTGCGATGCGTGCGCGTTCGGTCTCCGCGCCGATCGTGCGGATGCGTCCGAACCATCGGGCGTTGTCGATCGAGAGCGCGAACACACTGGCGAGGCTGTCGAGCAGGTCGGCGTCCTCGGGTCGGTATGCGTTGGCCGGCACGTGTTCGAGCGCGATCAGTCCGACGAGGCTGCCCCGAGTCCGCAGTGCCGCGTAGAGGCCGCTGCGTGCGAGCGCCGCGAAGCCATCCTCGTCGCGGTCGACGAGGCGATCGGCCACGACGACGGACTTCGCCGACGAGCTCGCCCGCCGGATGGGCCGCGGCAAGTCGGCGTCTCCGATGCGCGCCGGCATGCGGACACCTTCCGCCAGTTCGACGCGCCAGCCCGACGCGGCGTCGTCGCGCACCAACACGACGAGCACACTGAAGTCGAGCAGGGTTCGCAGCCGGGTGCGGATCGAGGCGACGACCTCGCCGAGGTCGAACGACGCCGGTAGCGTCTGCGACAGCGCGTGCAGCGAGACGAGCAGCTCGTTGGCCGTCGCCATCTGCGTCGCCTGGTCGATCGCGGCAGCACGCTGCTCTTCGATCTCGACGACGAGGTTGCGCGTGAACGCGCCGAGCGCACCGCACAGCAGGTACACGACCGCGATCTGGCTGGCCGCGCTCTCGGCCGCCGGTTCGCTGCTCTGCAGGACGATCGTCGCCGCCGCCGCCAGCACGCCCGCGGTCGCCGTCCCCACCCATGCCCGCCGGCCGAACACGTAGCCCGAGAGCAGCAGCCCGGTGAGTGGCGTGAGGATGAAGGGGCTCTCGAGGCCGTCGGTCGCCGCGGCGACCACGACGGTGAATACGACTTCGCCGAGGACCGAAGCCGCGAAGAGCTGGGTCGGCTGCCAGTCGCGCAGTTGGCGGACCGTGACGCCTGCGCCGCAGCCGACCAGGGCGAGGGACCCGAGCGCAAATGCCAGGTCGACGTCGCCGAGCACGCCGACGACGATGCCGACCGACGTGGTGATCCAGCGCAGGCCGACCGTCAGCAGGCGGAGGCGCTGCTCGAGGCGGGGGGCGGATCGGTCGGCGGGCGCGAGCGAAGCGACGAGCCGCCCGAACCCCTCGGTGGTGTTGCGGCGCACCGCGCCCGACTCGATGCGGGGGACCACGACCTGCCCCTCAGTAGCCCACAGGATTTGTTGTCGGCAGGCGGAAGCGTACCCTGAGGGCCGGTTCGGCCCGTCGCGACCGGTCTGGGCGGGTGTGCGCACCCGTACAATCCCCGGCCGTGCTCATGGTCGGCCTCACCGGGGGCATCGGGTCCGGGAAGTCCACGGTCGCTGCCCTCCTGGCCGAGCGGGGCGCGATCGTCGTCGATGCCGACGCCATCGCCCGCCAGGTCGTGGAGCCCGGAACGCCGGCGCTCGCGAAGCTGGTCGAGCGATTCGGCCCGGCCATCCTGGCGCCCGACGGCTCCCTCGATCGTCAGGCGCTGGCCGATCGGGCATTCGTCGACGACGCCTCCCGGAAGGACCTCGAGGCGATCACGCACCCCGCCATCGGGGAGGAATTCCTCCGCCAGGTGGCCTCGGCACCACCCGACGCGATCGTCGTGCACGACGTCCCACTGCTCGCCGAGAGCAAGCGCGGCCTCGAGTACGCCGCCGTGATCGTCGTCGAAGCACCCGTCGACGTGCGCCTCGCCCGCCTCGAATCGCGCGGAGTCCGACGCGAGGACGCGCAGCGGCGCATCGCGATGCAGGCGAGCGACGAGGAACGGCGCAAGCTGGCGACCTGGGTGGTCGACAACTCCGGTGACCTCGCCGCGCTCGAGGCCCAGGTCGACGCGATCTGGGCCGAGCTCCAACGTCGGGTTTGAAGTGTTGTGGCCCCTGACGGGCTCGGAAACAGGGACCACGGTTGTCAGGGTTCGCCGGTACATTGCCCGTCGTGCCCGATTTCGAGCTCGTCACCGATCTCGCGCCCGCGGGCGACCAGCCGGAGGCGATCGAGGCGCTGGTACACGGCCTCGACCGCGGGGACCGGTTCCAGACGCTGCTCGGCATCACCGGCTCGGGCAAGTCCTTCACGATCGCCAACGTCGTGGCGAAGGCGAATCGACCCACGATCGTGCTGGCGCCCAACAAGAGCCTGGCCGCGCAGCTCGCGGCCGAGTTCCGTGAGCTGTTCCCCCGCAACCGGGTCGAGTACTTCGTCTCCTACTACGACTACTACCAGCCCGAGGCCTACATCCCGTCGACCGACACCTACATCGAGAAGGACAGCTCGATCAACGACGAGATCGACCGTCTCCGGCACTCGGCGACGAGCGCCCTGCTGACGCGCCGCGACGTCCTGATCGTGGCGTCGGTCTCCGCGATCTACGGCCTGGGGTCACCGGAGCAGTATTCGAAGCAGTTGCTGCAGCTCAGGGTGGGGGAGGACCGCGACCAGCGGTCGATCCTGCGGCGCCTCGTCGAGCTCCAGTACGAGCGCAACGACTTCGCGTTCGCCCGCAACAAGTTCCGGGTGCGGGGCGACACGATCGAGGTGTTTCCGGCGTACGAGGAACGAGCCGTGCGCATCTGCCTGTTCGGCGACGAGGTCGAGCGCATCAGCACCGTCGATCCGCTGACCGGTGAGATCGTGGAGGAGCTCGACGCCGTCGCGCTCTTCCCGGCGTCGCACTACGTCACCGACGAGGAGCGCCTGCGGCAGGCGATCGAAGGGATCGAGCAGGAGCTCGCGGAGCGCCTGGCGGAGTTGGAGGCGCAGGGCAAGCTGCTCGAGGCACAGCGGCTGCGCATGCGAACGAGCTACGACCTCGAGATGCTGCGCGAGGTCGGGTCGTGCTCGGGTGTCGAGAACTACTCGATGCACCTCGACGGCCGGAAGCGCCACCAGCCGCCGTACACGCTGCTCGACTACTTCCCGTCCGACTGGTTGTGCGTCGTCGACGAATCGCATGTCGCGATCCCGCAGCTCCACGGCCAATTCGAGGGCGACCGCTCACGCAAGGAGACGCTCGTCGAACACGGGTTCCGTCTGCCCTCTGCGATGGACAACCGGCCGCTGCGCTTCGAGGAGTTCATCGAGCGCGTGAACCAGGTCGTGTTCCTGTCCGCGACTCCGGGCCCGTACGAGCGCGAAGTGTCGACACAGATCGTGGAGCAGGTCGTGCGGCCGACCGGCCTCATCGACCCGCAGATCATTGTCAAGCCGACCAAGGGTCAGATCGACGACCTCGTCGCCGAGATCCGCGCCCGGGTCGACGCCGACCAGCGCGTGCTGATCACGACCCTGACGAAGAAGATGGCCGAGGACCTCACCGACTACCTCCTCGAGCTCGGGATCCGCGTGCGTTACCTGCACTCCGAGGTCGACACGCTCGAACGCGTCGAGATCCTGCGCTCGTTGCGTCTGGGCGAGTTCGACGTGCTCGTCGGCATCAACCTCCTCCGAGAAGGTCTCGACCTGCCCGAGGTTTCGCTCGTCGCGATCCTCGACGCCGACAAGGAAGGCTTCCTGCGGTCGTCGACGTCGCTCATCCAGACGATCGGCCGGGCCGCGCGCAACGTCGACGGTCAGGTGATCATGTACGCCGACCAGGTCACCGACTCGATGCGCCACGCGATCTCGGAGACCATGCGACGCCGTCAGAAGCAGCTCGTCTACAACGCCGAGCACGGGATCGACCCGCAGACCGTGCGCAAGAAGGTCACCGACATCCTCGAGATGATCCGGGCGCGCGAAGGCGACGAGATGCCTGCGGCCCGGGGTCGCGGTGGGCGCGGGCGGGGCGGCCGGCGGGCATCCGCGATCGACCCGCTCGACCTCCCGCGCGACGAGCTGGCGCGCCTGATCCAAAGCCTCACCGACGAGATGCAGGACGCCGCGCGCGATCTTCGGTTCGAGGAGGCCGCCCGCCTCCGCGACGAGATCCACGAGCTCAAGCGCGAGCTTCGCGAAGTCGGGTGAGCGGTTTCCGAGCACCCGGGCCACGGCACGCCGTGACCGGTCCGGTCAGTCCCGTCTGTCCGATCTGCCCGATCGAGTACGATTCAGGGGGTGCGGGAGTCGTTCGCGCCGCCAGCGCCACGTCTGGCGCAAACGACAGCGGTGCGGCGACCGGCCGTCGGCCGCGTCATCGCCGCCGCCGTCGCGTTCTACGCGGTGTTCGTGGCGAGAACATCGTTCGCCCTCGACGGGCGTCGAACGTTCACCCTCTTCGACGACGCCATGATCTCGATGACGTACGCGCGCAACCTCGCACGGGGCCACGGCCTTGTCTGGAACGCGGGCGGCACGCCGGTCGAGGGCATCACGAACCCCTTGTGGACGCTCGTCATGGCCGTGCCCCACGCGCTGGGGGTGCCGGAGAATCTCACGGGGCTCTTCATGAGCGCGGTGGCGGCGGCGTGCCTGGTCGGCTGCACCGTTCTCGCGCGGGAGCTGGTGCTGCTCGTCGCGCCCGGGGACACGGCCGCCGCGGCCGGCGCGGCGTGGATGACTGCCTTCTGCTACCCGCTCGTCTATTGGAGCCTGCGCGGGATGGAGGTCGGGCTCGTCACCGTGCTCGTACTCGCCGGGACGGTTCTCACGCTGCGTGTCTCGACCTCGTGGTCGCGGCGCGACCAGTGGCTGCTCGCCGCAGCCTGCGTCGCGCTGGTATCGACACGACTCGACACGGTCGTGTACGTCACGATCTTCTGCCTGTACGCCGGCTGGCGACTCGACCGTGTGGACCGCGCCCGGACGCTCGCGACCGTTGGCGGGTTCACCGTTGGCGCGGTCGCGGCGCAGGAGCTCTGGCGCCACGCGTACTACGGCGCGTGGGTTCCCAACACCTACACCCTGAAGGTCGCGCACGTCCCCTTGTTCGACCGGCTCGCACGAGGCGGGCTCGGCCTCCTGGCCATCGTGCTCGTCTCGATGACAGCGTTGCTCGTCAGCGCGTATGTCGCCATCAAGCGGCGCCGGGGACCGGGATCCCTGCTACTCGGCGCGATCCCCGGTGCGGGTGCCGCGTACTCCGTGATCGTCGGAGGCGACGCATGGGAATGGATGCACTACGCGAACCGGTATCTCGTCCCCGGCGTCGTAGTTCTGTGCTGCCTGGCCGCGATCGGTGCGGGCGAGCTCGCCTCCCTCGTGGTGACGCGTCCGCGCGTCGGGCGGATGACCGCAGGGGCGCTGACGCTGGGCGCGGTAGGCGTCGCCGCCGGCCTGCTCCCCGACGGGCACAACCTCGTCCCGGTCGACGCGACGGGAGCGTACGGGCTCGTGCTCGCGCCGCTGCCGGTGGCCTATCTCGTGCTCCGCAGCGGAACGTTCGTGCGGAGTTCCAGTGCTGCGCTCCTGATCGCTGCGCTCGCGTTCCAGGTCTCCGGCCCGGCTCTGCTCTACTGGCTCGCGGGCAACGCGGTCGACGTCGACGCCGACGAGACGTTCGCTCGGTACGGCGCCCTTCTCGGATCGCTCACCGAAGACGACGCGACCGTCGCAGTCGTCGTTGCGGGCATGCCGATCTACTTCGCCGACCGCACGGGAATCGACCTTCTGGGCAAGAGCGACCCCCGGATCGCGGCGCTTGGTGTACGTGCGGAGGTCGGATTCTGGCCGGGCCACTCCAAGTGGGACTACGACATCAGCATCCTTCACGATCGGCCGGATGTCGTCGCACAGCTGCGTCTGCCTTCGGACCGCGATCTCGCAGCCATTCGCGCGGCGGGGTACGTCGAGGTGCGCGCGGCCGCGGCGATCGGCAAGCGCTTCGGCGTGCGGCCCGCGTTCTTCGTACGAGCGGACTCGGATGCGATTCGGTGGGATCTCGTGGAGCGGGTCCCTCCCACGCCGGGTTGACCCGAACGGGTGTTCGCACCGGCCAATCGAGCCAGGTACCCTTGCTCCGATGAGCGCGCACGACACGATCGTCGTCCGGGGCGCCCGGGAGCACAACCTCAAGAACGTCGATCTGGTGCTGCCGCGCGACCGTCTGATCGTCTTCACCGGGCTGTCGGGCTCCGGGAAGTCGTCGCTCGCGTTCGACACGATCTACGCCGAGGGGCAACGACGCTACGTCGAATCGCTGTCGGCGTACGCGCGGCAGTTTCTCGGTCAGATGGACAAGCCCGACGTCGACTTCATCGAGGGCTTGTCGCCCGCGATCTCGATCGATCAGAAGTCGGCCTCGCGCAACCCGCGTTCGACCGTCGGCACGATCACCGAGATCTACGACTATCTCCGCCTGCTCTACGCGCGCATCGGCGTGCCGCACTGCCCCAACTGCGGGCGGCGCATCACCCGCCAGACCCCCCAGCAGATCGTCGACCGTGTCCTCCAGCTTCCGGAGGGCACGCGCTTCCAAGTGCTCGCACCGGTCGTGCGCGGGCGCAAGGGCGAGTACCACGCGCTGCTCGACGAGCTCGCGTCGCAGGGATATACGCGTGCCCGTGTCGACGGCGAGGTCTACGACCTTCCGGCGAAGATCGCGCTCGAGCGGTACGAGCAGCACACGATCGAGGTGGTCGTCGACCGCCTCGTGCGCCGCGCAGGGATCGAACGCCGCCTCACCGATTCAC
>Ga0209172_10007867_pt1 | contig 10727 bp, 5 predicted proteins | sample LarsenN4metaG_FD_184113 | JGI IMG/M metagenome (GOLD analysis project Ga0209172, IMG submission 184113) | Hot spring sediment bacterial and archeal communities from British Columbia, Canada, to study Microbial Dark Matter (Phase II) - Larsen... ... | reverse complement strand
AACATCCAGCCCTTCACCCGCGTCTGTGCTGAAGTGCCGCTTTTGATGGTGACAAGTTTTGATTTCGGCGGCGACCCGACCGGGCGAAACCCGAACTGCGAAGCGTCCCAGAACTTGGGCGGCTCGTGGCCGGTAGCGGCGGCGTATTTGTCTAACAGGTTGAGCAGCAGCAAGCGGCCAAAGTCCGGGTCGTCGGGGTGCAGGTATTCGTCGGGCTGGTGGTCGGGGCGTTTGCGGGCGATGACCACAGGAGACAGTGTGCGGACGCGCACCGGCTCCGGGCCATTGGGCAGTTGCGGCGGGCGCATTTCCACCGTCTGCACAGCGAAGCGCGCGCGACTAATTCTGTCGCCGAGGCTGAACTGTTGTTCCTGAAAAAGCCCGCGCACAAACTCCTCCGCCGTGCGGTCGAGGTAAAAGCCGATGACAAAAGAGATTTCGCGGCTCAAGACGTGCAGCCGGTCGCCCTCGATGCTGCGCTTTGGCACGTTGAGTTGGGAGAAGCAAAAGAGTTTGAAGGATTTGCGCCCGGTAGCATAGCCACGCTGGTGCAAAAAGGCGGAGTACCCGGCATCGGCGTTGTGCAACACCTTGTATATCCATGCCGAGAGTTCGTACTGGTAGTTGACCGGCAGCACGGGTTTTTCGTCGAGGCAGCGAAGCGTGATGTTGAATTGCATCGTTTGGTCGGGTTGGTTGTGCGATTGAATTGATGAGGCAAAGGTCAGGCAGGTGTAGCCGAACTGATTTCAGTACCCCCTCTTTGGCGGGCCGATTTTTTCAAAAATTTTGAAAGGGTACACATTTTCTCTCGGCCCCATCGCGCAAGAGACATTCCATGTTTCAAAAACATGGAATGTCTGGCGCTCGAGGAAAAGTGCGGAAGAAAGGTCAAAATCTCGCACTGCTGCCGTACTCTATTTTGCATGTGCATCCTTCCAAATTCAAAATTTCATTTTCTCTACTTCGCGCCGCAGGTGTTCGCACAGCGCATCGGGAGCAAGCACCTGAATATCGAGGTGGTAGAAGCCGAGGATAAAATTGGAGAGGCCGTAGAAATTATGATTTACATTGGCCTGAAAATCAAAAAAGTTGGGATTGTCGGTAGGCTCGATGTATTTTCTGGTGAGCGGATAGCGCTCCAGCAATTCATTGCGGGCGCCCACGCTCAGCCGCAGGTGGACATTGACCTGCTGGTTGGTCACGATTCGGAAAGGGTCAGTATTCATCACGTTGTGATGCCTTTCAAATTCCCAGGGTCGGTCGGTAGGTTTCACCCGTACGAAACGGGTAATCCTGAAGTGGCGAATGACTTTTTTATCCACTTCGTAGGCATGTAGCATATCGTCTTCTGCCGCTACATGAAACGGCTCTACGAGGCGGTCGCTTACCTGACTGCTGTTGGAAGAGTGATATTCTTCCAGCACGACCATTTTCTTTTCGTCTTTTGCTTGTTTGAGCAGGTCAATTTTGGTGAGGTAGGGTTTGCGCAAGTTGGCAAACCCGAGGCGGCTGTAATCGTAAAGCGAATGCAATTTTTGTTTTAGCGCTGATTGTCTTTCGGGCGTAGTACGCAGGTTGTCTATCGCCTCGTACAGCAGTGCGCGTTCTTCTTCTGAAAAATAGAGCAGTTCGCCCGCTTTTTTCAGCGTCTTGTCTTTGATAAAGTAATAGCGGTATTTTTCATCGTAGTCCATCTCGAAGCCGGCATTCACAAAGGCCTCGAAATCACCCGTGATAGTGTCGGCGTGTCTATTGTACAGCGCGGCAAGTTCTTGTTTGGTGTAGCGTTTCGGCTGTTCGATGATGGTGCGCAGGAGGCGCAGCAAACGGATTTTGGTGCCGTATTCGTTATCTTTTGGCATGGAATCGGAAGCGTTTTTGGATAAATTTCAAAAGGAAATATGAAATCAGCGATAAAAATAGGCATTTTACTTTGCAACTGCCAAATTCCGGCGTGTTAAAAAACACAGGCCGCCCCGGATACCCGGAGCGGCCTGTTCGTATTTAAAAAACTTGTCTGACGAAGTTTTAGTCAAAAATATAACGAATACCAAATTGTGCAGCCCACACGTCGAACTGAGTGCGGCTCTTGGTGAAGGTATCCTGAATCAACACCGACTGACCATCTTTGGTCTGGCGAGCCAACTGGTAGCGCGGCTGGCCGTCAGCAGTGACGCCGCGGAAAATGAGGAAGCGGTCGTTCACCACATTGTTGCCCAAACCTGCTTCGCTGTCGAGCAGGTTCATGAAGTTCAGGATATCGGCGCGGAACTGGATGCGGTTGCGTTTTTTACCGATTTTCAAAGAAAACTCCTGTACGACCGATACATCGAATCGGTGAACCATCGGGAATACACTGCCGTTGCGCTCGGCGTATTTGCCCCGGCGGGTGCTCAGGTATTCGTCCTGCTGGATAAACTCATTGAAAGCCGTGCGCTGCTGGTCGGCAGTAAAGAGCGTATTGCCGCCGGAGACGATGTCGTCGAAAACCATCTGCGACATTTCGGTTTCCGTCGGGACGTAGATGAGATCGTTGTCGTTCACCCCGTCGCCGTTCATATCGCCGGCGTAGCTGTAGCTGAAGCGGGAAGTGTTGATACCGATACTCGGGTTGAAACCGCGCGCTTCGCCGACATAACCGATCGAGATTTGCGTAGCGCCGGCAAAGGTTCCGCCATACTCGAGGCGATAACCCAGAAGACAGACGTAGCGGTCGGGCAAATCCTGGTCAGCAAAGGCCAGCGTCAGGTTGTTGTTGCCATTCACCGAGCGTGCGCCGGTCCAGGAGCCGGAAGCGATAGAGCCTGCATTCATCAGGTCTTTCGCTTCGCTGCGGGTGTAAGCGACCATACCGTAAATACCTCTCTGGCTCGGATATTCGAGTTTGAAAGTAGCGCCCCAGTAGTAGCCTTCGCTGGTCGTGCTCAGGATAGCCGCGCGCGAAACGTTGTTGTTGATACGAACGGCGTTATTCAGGTTGCTGCCAGTAAGGCCGGCGCCAGGGAAGCGCGAGCGGCGGTCAATGCCGGTGAAGTTGCCGGTAGCAGGTTCGAGGTTGGCGTCGAAGTAGAGCACTGCATTGAGATTGCGGTTATACAACAATTCTGCTGTTGCAACGAAGCCGAAAGGCAATTTCTGGTCAACTGCAATGTTCGATTTCCACACCTGCGGGAATTTGTAATCCGGGTCGGTGCCGGCAATATCGAACGTGCTGGGCAAGGTCGGTTGTTCTGGTCTGAACACCGAGTTAGGGTTAGTCGTGAAAGGAAACTGCGTCGAGTTGGTTGCCTGGATAAAACCGGTGAGGACGCCGTTGTTGCCGATTTGGTTGGACACCCACACGTAGGGCGGACGGCCTGTAAAAATACCCGTACCGCCGCGCACCTGCGTTGATTTTTTACCCGTCACGTCCCAGTTGAAACCGATACGCGGCTCCCACAGCACTTTCGCGCCGGGCAGTTTGCCGGTATTGATTTTGTAGCCGAGATTTTCGTTGATGTCTATGTACTCCTGCCCGGTGATGACAGGATTTTCGATGCCTGTATCTTCAAACTTGATCAAACCGGCACGCATGCCGTATGTAAGTTTGAAACGTTTGGTGATTTGGAATTCATCCTGGAGATACAAGTCTGCCTTGTGCACTTTCAGCACCTGAAGTGGTTCGGCAAATTCAGGCAGCGCCGAGTAGCGGTACTGGAAGAGGTTGACTGAGTCCCTCACGCCGTTGGCGGCATCGTAAAAATCCTGGAGAGAGTTGTACACATACACCGCGTTGCTGCCGGGGAAAAAGAGGTTGTTCGATTTGTAAAACTCGTAGTTGGCCCCAATCGTGAACGTGTGGCGGTCGCGATAGAGCGATATGTTGTCCGTCACGTGGAAAGTGCCGTAATCGAGTTTGTTGTCAGGGGTAAAGGGGTCGAAGCCAAACGAAAGGTAGGTCGAGTTATCCTGCAAAATATCTACCGTCGGGAACAATGAGCCTTTGTACGCGCGGTCTTCGATTTGTTTGTCATAACCTATGATAAACGAGTTGTGCAAACGGTCGGTCAAAGTCGAGTTCAACTCCGCCACGATAGAGCGGGTGTTATCCTGAATCAGGTAACCCGAATTCTGATACGACATCGAGTTGGTAGTCGTACGGCGCGGGCCGCGACCCAGCGACGAACTGTTACTTACCAACTGATCGGCTTCGGAGTCGTGATGCACGTAACGCAACGTCAGTTTGTTGCGGTCATTGATGTTAAAGTCAATGCGCGCGAGAAACTTGTCGCTGTTCGTCAGGTTGTCGTAGCCCTCGAACGGGCCGGTTTCGTAGCCGTATTTCGTGCGAAGGAAATCGCTCAATGCTACAAGGTCTTGGTATTCAGTCCGTGAAATATTGCCGCCCGGCTGAGCGAGCGGACTGCCCGTTGCTACCCAGGTAGTAGCCGGTTCGGTGCGGCGCTGGAATTCGCCGTTCACGAAAAAGAACAATTTGTTCTTGATAATCGGGCCGCCAATGCTCAGGCCGTACACTTTCTCGTCAAACTGGCCGATGGTGATTTTGTCGTTTTTGCCGTCATTGTTCAAGTCTTTGAACTCTGTGCGGTTGAATAAGCCCGTCGTGTCATTTTTGCGGATGTTGTAAAAAGCCGTTCCGAAAAACTCGTTCGTACCGGAGCGTGTCACCGCGTTGATACCCGAACCGACAAAGCCTGTCTGGCGCACATCGAAAGGCGCCACGTTCACCTGGAGTTCCTCGATAGCATCGAGCGAAATAGCCGTAGAACCCGTGCGGCCACCCGCCTGAGCGTCGGTACCCAGACCGAAGCCGTTGTTGAACACCGAGCCGTCAATCGTGAAATTGTTGAGACGGCTATCCTGTGCGCCGAATGAAGCGCCGTTGCCGTTCGGGTTGTATTTCGTAATAGAACCGATAGCGCGAGCACCCACAGTAGGCGCTGTTCTCAAAACATTTTTGTCAAAAGTGGTTGCAGCGCCCGTGCGGTCAGTACTGAAAATGTCGTTGCGGGTAGCCGAAATAACGACCTCCTCCAGGGCTGTGCCTGATTCGCGCATGACAAAGTCAACGTTGGCAGCCGTACCGAGGTTGGTATAAACTCCCTCGCGGGTTTCCTGCTCAAAACCTGTGTAGTTGACAGTCACCGTGAACGGGCCGCCTACACGCACTGCGGGCAGCGTAAAACGCCCCAGCGCATTGGTAGCAGTGCCATAGCGCGTACCGGAAGGAACGTGAGTAGCCACTACCGTAGCACCGATCAATCCCTCGCCATTGTTGTCGGTCACCAGACCTGTAATAGTCGAGGTGGTCACCTGGGCGAACGTCGTCAGGCTGCAAAAGAGGAAGGCGAGCGCAAACATCGCCTTGCCAGCCGGAGCGAAGCCCAGGTTTCGGAAAGTAAAATGATTCATACAAGTAACGGATTTAGTGAAAAAGAGGAAAAATTCGACGGCGAAAATACGCACGGCGTGTTAACTTCCGGTTAAGTTTTACTCTTTTTTGGCAGGACAAAAGCGGAATAAAATATGTATAAAAAACGTCGCCGGCAATTTTTTAAAATAAAATCGGGATAATTTTGACAGGCATAAAAGTATTGTTGGCGACACCGATTTTGCCGCAGAAGAACCCTTGCCCACAGCGACTCGATTTAGCTCCCGCTTTTCCCTACTTTTGGCCCAACATTTTTTCAAAACAACAAAAATTATGAAAAAAACAATCCTGACTTTCTCCTGCTTCCTTTCCTTTCTGCTGGCGACACAAGCCCAGATCGTCATCACTGAAATTATGTACAATCCGCCGGAGTCGGGCGTGGACAGCCTCGAATTCATCGAGGTGCTGAATAACTCGAATGCCGCGGTCAACATGACCGACTGGACGCTCGAATTCGGTACTTTTTCTTTCACCATTCCCACGCTGAATCTCGGCGCGGGGCAATACCAGATTTTTAGCGTAAACTCGGTGGCGTTCCAGAACAATTTTGGCAAACCCTCCATCCAATGGACGAACGGTGCGCTGAGCAACAACGGCACCTCCATTCGCCTGAAAAACAACAGCGGTGCGCTGATTGATTCGCTTACCTTCGACGACGCCGCTCCCTGGCCCACCGAGCCTGACGGGGGAGGTCCTTCGCTCGTGTTGTGCGACCCCAACAGCGACAATACCTTGCCGGCAAGTTGGAAAGCAGCCACTACCCCTACCGGAGTGTTCATCGCCGGTGTCGAAGTGCTGGCTAATCCCGGTGCTGCTTCCGGCTGTTCCAGTGTGCTCAGCGCACAAGCGGATGATTTTCTGGCTTTACCGGGTGTCATCACTTCGCTCAACGTCCTTTCCAACGACAACATACCTGACCCGGCCAATATCACCGTCAGCATCATAGAGCCTCCGCTGGCCGGTTCAGCTACTGTGAACCCGGACTACACGATTGCCTACGAGCCGAATGCAAACTACTGCGGCGCCGACGGATTTCTTTACCAGGTATGCGACCAGAACAGTTGCGATACGGCATTTGTGGCCCTCACCATTCCCTGCTATCCGGCATATACCATCGCGCAGGTAACTACGGAAGACGCCGACGGCCTCGCCGATTCTGTTGACGTGTACTGCGAATTGACCGGCATCGTGTATGGCGTCAATACCCGCGCCAGCGCTGTCGGTGCGCAATTTACCATCATTGACGGCACTAACTCTTTCGGCATCAACGTATTCAGTCCGACCTCCAACCTGGGTTATACCGTCAAGGAAGGCGACCAAATTAGGGTAAGAGGGATAATTGACCAGTTCAACGGTCTGACGGAAATCATCGCCCAGCAGATTACTCTTTTGTCGTCGAACAATTCGCTCGCTGCTGCGCTGGTGGTTGTCAGCCCAAGCGAGAACACCGAGTCGCGGCTCATCCAAATCAAGAATCTCGAACTCGTGGATGTCGCCGAATGGGCAACGGGGCAAGGCCAGGGTTTTAATGTCCGGGCCGTATCCGATGATCATCCGCTGGATACCATCGTCATCCGCATCGATAATGATGTGGACCTGTTCAATCAACCCGCGCCGCCTCAACCTTTCGATCTGACAGGTATCGGCGGACAGTTCGATCCGAGCGCGCCTTATTTGTCCGATTATCAAATCTCGCCGCGCTATGCGCCGGACGTAAGCACTTTGGTGCGGACAAAAGAGGCTGATTTTAGCGCCTATGTTCGCCTTACACCCAACCCGGCCAGCGAACGATTGCTGCTTCAAACCGATATTCCTTTTGAGCGGGTGCGTATTTTCAACGCCACAGGCGTTTTGGTAAATGTGTTGGAAAACCCGCTTTCGGCACAGGAAATTCAGGTAAGTAACTGGGCTGCCGGCGTTTATTTCGTTCAGTTTGAAAGAAATAATGCCGTGTGGACAACCCGTTTTGTGAGACAATAAAAGTTTTGCAGGCTTAAAACGGATTAAGAAATATATGAAAATGCCTGGAACGAGCGCTCGTTTCAGGCATTTTCATGTCAACCCCCTGACATTTAACAAAAAGTCCCTTCTTTTGCGGCTTTTTTGGCCCAAGCCTTGCATATCAGGCCATTTTTACAAAAACTACCATCCGGCTGCTATGAGTCAACTTCTTCGCCTTTTTTCTACTGCAATTATTGCCTGCCTGCCACTTATCGTTTTTTCTCAAAATAAAAAAATTGCCCGGCGCACAGCGCTGCCTGAAGTGCTAAAAGAGGTATCCGGCATGGTGCGTACTCCCGCAGGCGACCTTTGGCTACTCAACGACAGCAAAAACCCGCCCGAAATTTTTCGCTTTGACCCTGTCAGCCAACAACTTATAGAAACCCGGCGGTTGTCGGTACCCAACAGAGACTGGGAAGATCTTGCTGCCGACGAACGCGGTAATCTTTATATCGGCGACTTTGGAAATAATCGCAACGCCCGGCGCGACCTCCGCATCTATCGTTACAATCCGACCACGCGCACAATTGACAGCATCCTGTTTCGCTACCCTGACCAAACGGCTTTTGCTCCTGCCCACGAACGCGACTGGAATTTCAACTGCGAGGCGATGGTCTTCTTTAAGGATAGCCTCCATCTTTTCTCCAAAAACAGTTTTAAGGGAAATTTTTACACCAAGCACTATGTGTTGCCTGCCCAGCCGGGTAATTACGTGGCACAATTGCGCGATAGCATCTACCTGAAAAACCGGGTCATCACGGGAGCTGCCTTGAGCAAAGACGGCAAAACGCTCGCGCTTACCGGCTACATTATTGGCAAAAAACTGGGTTTCATTCCATACACCAAAGCCAGCGTTTTTTATTTCTCCGATTTTTCGGGGAGCGATTTTCTGGCAGGCAAGCAGGAGCGCAAGCGGTTGCCCAAATTCCTCATAGCGCGCCAGTACGAATCAGTCACACAATGGGACGGCGATTGCTGGATTGTGGCGAATGAGGGTCGAAAACCGCAGTGTCAGGCGGTTTGGCGTGTGAAAAAAGATAAAACCGGGAAAGAAAAACATCCGGAAATCCGAATGTCGGCAGCGCATTGAAGGTTGTGTACGCAAGGCGTATAAAAAGATGTGAGGTAAACTGCTGGGAGCAGTTTACCTCACATCTTTTTTAGGACAAAAAAACAGCCCTCCGCCCTTTCTCATTTGAAAGGACCGGAGGGCCCCCGCCTTCGGTTGTCTTTGCTCTTGCGAGCTTTATTTTTTTCGGGAAATTACCTTCTGAATAATTTTCCCTCGTTCATGTCAAAGAGATTAATTGGGGTTGGTGGTTATGTTTTCTCGTAGTAGTTCAAGTAGTTTTGGAGAATATGGCGTAAAGTGCTTTGCTGTTCAAAGTTTGCTCTTAAAACGGACTTTTGTGTTTTAGTCACATTCGCGAAACCATCGAACTGGAAAAAAATGTGTGAAGGTATCGGAATTCTTAAGGTCACATTGTCGTCAGGTGAGCAACAAATCGTGATGCAAATATGAACGAAAAAATCCATTCAGTGATACATGCGGCTGGTTCGAGTGCCTCGAAAATCCGTTTTTTTTGTTGTCATCGCTGCAAAATGTATTCGCTTTTTTTGAAATTCCGGCAATGAAAACCGCCAAACACCTGAAGATAAATTGACATTTCAAGTGCGAAAATGCAAAGTCTGGAAAAATCATTTCCTTGAAAAAAAAATTAAAATTATTGCCGCTCCCTTGTAAGAGCCTGCCGCTTTCTTGAAAATTCGACCACTACCACATTGGAAAACTGTCTGCGCTGATGCTCTCTGCGCAGGCAAAGTGCCCTTCTGGACATGCCTTTTTGCCATGCAACCCACAAGGGCGGCAGGCAAGTTGTTGTTTCGTTTCGACAACAAAACTTTGCTTGGACAAGGGCGTGAAGCCAAATGCCGGAATGGTGGAGCAAAATACCGCCGCAATCGGAGCGTCGAGGGCGCTGGCGATGTGAATAGGGGCGGAGTCATTTGCATAATTCATCTGCGCGCCTTGCATCAAGGCTGCTGATTGCAGAAAACTTAATTTCCCTGCGAGGTTGTGAATATCCTGCCGAGCTGCGTTTACACGAATTGCTTCACATGGCTCGATATCTTCCTTGCCTCCCAGCAAAAAAATGGAATGACTAGAGGGAATTTTGCGAATCAACTCTATCCATTTATGCGCCGGCAACTGCTTGGTGAACCAAACAGAAGTAGGCGCAATACAGACGTACGGTTTTTCGCCGCCAAATTCTTTTGCGACTTTACGGTCAGCTTCAGAGGGGTACAATTTCGGATCAAAAAACGATTGATCCGTCAAGTGCTCAATAAGATTCAAATTGCGATTTACTTCATGAATAGGACGTTCTGCAGTGCCGATTTTGTGTTCTACACGCTGTGTAAAAGCTAGTGAAAAGGGGTTTTTCCCGAAACCAGCTGTGTTTTTTGCTCCGGAAAAGATGGTTAGCAGACCGGATGCGGCAAAGCGCTGGCAGTTGATAACCCAGTCATATTTTTCGTGCCGTATTACCTGGCAGAGTTTGAAAAGACCTTTGTATTTATCTTGTTTTTTGTTCCAAATGAGCACCTGCCGCAATTTGGGATGTTCGGCAAAAAGGGATTCATTGCCTTTGCGGAGCAAAAAGTCGATTTCAGCATCAGGATAGAAATGGTGCAATTTTTCTATCAGAGGAGTTGCCAACACGACGTCGCCGATGAAGGCAGTTTGGATGATGAGTAGTTTCATCAGAAAAAATTTACAGCGACAAAGAAAAAGACTTGCACGGAATTAAAACCCCCGTACATTTGCAGCCGCTCTGCGGGAATGGCGGAATTGGTAGACGCACACGTTTCAGGGGCGTGCGCCTTCACGGGCATGCGAGTTCGAGTCTCGCTTCCCGCACTTAAATTCAAAAGGCTGTCCGAAAGGACGGTCTTTTTTTTATTTGGGATTTTTCCCCAAAAATGGAACCGTGAATGGCGGAATTGGTAGTAGTGATGTTTCGGGATTCGGGGACGTGCGCCTTCATCCCGATGCCTCGGGACGAGTTCGAGTCTCGCTTCCCGCACTTAAATTCAAAAGGCTGTCCGAAAGGACGGTCTTTTTTTTATTTGGGATTTTTCCCCAAAAATGGAACCGTGAATGGCGGAATTGGTAGTAGTGATGTTTCGGGATTCGGGGGCGTGCGCCTTCATCCCGATGCCTCGGGACGAGTTCGAGTCTCGCTTCCCGCACTTAAATTCAAAAGGCTGTCCGAAAGGACGGTCTTTTTTT
>Ga0209172_10007860_pt1 | contig 10738 bp, 6 predicted proteins | sample LarsenN4metaG_FD_184113 | JGI IMG/M metagenome (GOLD analysis project Ga0209172, IMG submission 184113) | Hot spring sediment bacterial and archeal communities from British Columbia, Canada, to study Microbial Dark Matter (Phase II) - Larsen... ... | reverse complement strand
GTGATCGAGGTGCTGCCGTACGACGGCAAGATCACCAAGGGCGGCGCGACCGTCGCCGAGTTCAAGCTCAAGAGCGACGTGCTGCTCGACGAAGTGCGCGCCGGCGGCCGCATCAACCTGATCATCGGCCGGGCACTGACGGGCAAGGCGCGTGAGTTCCTCGGCCTGCCCGCTTCCACCGTGTTCCGCCTGCCGGTGGCGCCGAAGGACAACGGCAAGGGCTTCACGCTGGCGCAGAAGATGGTCGGCCGCGCCTGCGGCCTCCCTGAGGGCAAGGGCATCCGCCCGGGAACCTACTGCGAGCCGAAGATGACCACCGTGGGTTCGCAGGACACCACCGGCCCGATGACCCGCGACGAGCTGAAGGACCTGGCCTGCCTGGGCTTCAGCGCCGACCTGGTGATGCAGTCGTTCTGCCACACCGCCGCCTACCCGAAGCCGGTGGACGTGAAGATGCACCGCGAGCTGCCCGCCTTCATCAGCAACCGCGGCGGCGTGGCGCTGCGCCCGGGCGACGGCGTCATCCACAGCTGGCTGAACCGCCTGCTGCTGCCCGACACCGTGGGCACCGGCGGCGACTCGCACACCCGCTTCCCGATCGGCATCTCGTTCCCGGCCGGCTCCGGTCTCGTCGCCTTCGGTGCGGCCACCGGCGTGATGCCGCTGGACATGCCGGAGAGCGTGCTGGTGCGCTTCAAGGGCCAGATGCAGCCGGGCGTGACGCTGCGCGACTTGGTGCATGCGATCCCGCTGTACGCCATCAAGGCCGGCCTGCTGACGGTGGCCAAGGCCGGCAAGAAGAATATCTTCAGCGGCCGCATCCTCGAGATCGAGGGCCTGCCCGACCTGAAGGTGGAACAGGCCTTCGAACTGTCGGACGCCAGCGCCGAGCGCTCGGCCGCCGGCTGCACGATCAAGCTCAACAAGGAACCGATCATCGAGTACCTGAAGAGCAACATCGTGCTGATGAAGAACATGATCGCCGACGGCTACCAGGACAAGCGCACGCTGGAGCGGCGCATCAAGTCGGTGGAGGCCTGGCTGGCCAACCCGCAGCTGCTCGAGGCCGACAAGGACGCCGAGTACGCCGCCGTCATCGAGATCGACCTGAACGAGCTGAAGGAACCAGTGCTGTGCTGCCCGAACGATCCGGACGACGCCAAGCTGCTGTCCGAGGTCGCCGGCACGAAGATCGACGAGGCCTTCATCGGCTCGTGCATGACCAACATCGGCCACTTCCGCGCCGCGGCCAAGCTGCTCGGCGGCCAGCGTGACATCCCGGTCAAGCTGTGGGTCGCCCCGCCGACCAAGATGGACCAGAGCGAGCTGATCAAGGAAGGCCACTACGCCGCCTTCGGCACCGCCGGTGCGCGCACCGAGATGCCGGGCTGCAGCCTGTGCATGGGCAACCAGGCGCAGGTGCGCGAGGGCGCGACCGTGGTCTCCACCAGCACGCGCAACTTCCCCAATCGCCTGGGCAAGAACACCAACGTGTTCCTCGCCTCGGCCGAACTGGCGGCGATCGCTTCCAAGCTGGGCAAGCTGCCGACGGTGGCCGAGTACCAGGAAGCCATGGGCATCATCAACAAGGATGCCGCCAGCGTCTACCGCTACATGAACTTCGACCAGATCGAGGAGTACGCGGAGACGGCGAAGTCGGTGGTGGTCTGATCTGAAGCCGACGCTCGCCCGGGGAATCGCAGCCGCCGGCGTGCTGGTCACGCTGGTGGTGTGGGGCATGTTCCACCTCGCCGGGGCTTCGGCCTGGTGGGCGGAACTGCTGCGCTTCGTTCCGTTTCCGGCCTACCTGGCGCCGGCCTTGCTGGCGCTGGGTGCATCCTGGTGGCTCGGCTGGCCGTGGCGGGCCGCGACGCTTGCCGGCCTGGCCGTGATCCTGCTGGGGGTGATGGACTTCCGCTGGGGCAGTCCCGACGCGGGCAGCGGCAGCTTCAGGCTGATGACCTGGAATGCCAAGGCCTTCAAGTACTCCACGGTCGCCGATCGCGATCAGCGCATCGCCATCGAACTGCTGGAGCACGACGCCGACGTGATCGTGCTGCAGGACGCCGACGACTATGCCCGCCCCGAGGCAACGCTGCCGGAACCAGTGGCCCTGGCGCTGCGCGGCCGCACGATCTATCGGCACGACGAGTACGTGGTGGCCAGCCGGCTGCCGCTCAGCGGCTGCCAGCCCCATCCCATGCCCGTGACCGACGACGTGCGCTACTTCGTGCATTGCACGTTGCGCGTCGGCGAGACGGAGATCGACCTCGTCACGGCCCATCTGCTGTCCCCTCGCGCGGGGTTGAACGCGGCACGCCGCGAGTGGTTCGACGGCGGCCTCTCGGAGTGGCGGCAGAACTACCAGGATCGGCTGAGCCAGGTGGACGCGTTGATGCGCCACCTCGCCGGGCGGCAACGGCCGCTCATCCTCGCCGGCGACCTCAATGCCGTGGAGGCATCGCCGGTGGTGCGTTCTCTCAAGGGTCTGGGGCTGCGCGATGCCTTCGCGAGCGCCGGCCGCGGCTTCGGCTTCACGCATGGACACTCGCTGAAGCCGCGCTTCAGCTTCCTGCGCATCGACCACGCCCTCGTCAGCCCCCAGATCGGCGTGGTGGCCAGCCGCGCAGGCGGCCGAGAGGCGTCGGAGCACCGACCCGTGATCGCCGACCTTCTCGCCCGGCGAGACTGAGGCCGGCTCAGCGCTCCGGCGCGATCTGCTCGGCCCAGTCGTACAGCGCGGCCAGGATCTCCTGGCCGCTTTCGTCGGCGGCCTCGTTGAGCGCGTCGATGCGCTCGAAGAAGGCTTCCACGGTCATCGCGCCACCCTCGCCTTCGTGCAGCCGTGCCACGCGGTGCTGCTCCCAGCGTGCGCGCTCGTCGGCGGCGAGCGTCTCGGGAAAGTTGCGCGCCCGGTAGCGGAAGACGATCTCCTCGAGCCGTGCGTCGTCGAAGCCGGTGCGCCTGGCCGCAAGCTGCTGCGGCGGCAGTTCGCGCAGGCGCTGCAGGCGGCCCCGGTCGGTGTGGCTCACGAAGCCCCCGTAGAGATCCTCGTCGACGTCGATCGCCTGCGTCGGCTTCGGCCGCTCGAAGACCTCTGCCCAGACTCCCGCGAGTTCCGCGCTGGCCTTCGCCGCCGCCTCGGCGCGACCCAGCGCCCGTGGCACGTCCAGGCCCCAGCGCTCGGCCATCGCCGGGCTCAGCGCCTTCAGGTTGCCCACCACCACCGGCGACTTGTTCAGGTGGATGGTCTTGATCGGCAGCCGCGCCACGCCCTCGGGCAGGTCTTCGCTGCGGGTGAACATGCGCTCGCGGATCGCGGCGGCGTCCAGCGCCAGCAGTTCGCCGGGATCGGCCGAAAGATCCCAGACGATCAGCTCGTTCTTGTTGGTCGGGTGCGGTGCCAGCGGCCACACCACCGCCAGGCAGCCGCGCTCGGGGGCGTACATGCCCGAGACGTGCAGGAAGGGCCGCTGCCCGCCGATCTCGGCGATCACCGCATCCTTGCGGCGCAGCTTCAGGCAGAAGTCCCACAGGCGCGGCTGGTGCTGCTTCACGAGACGCGCCACCGCGATGGTGGCGCGCACGTCGGACAGCGCGTCGTGCGCGGCGTCGTGCGCCAGGCCATTCGCAGCGCTCAGGTGCTCGAGCTTGAACGAGGCCTTGCCGTCCTCGTGGCTGGGCCACTCGATGCCGTCGGGGCGCAGGGCCCGCGTCGCGCGCACCACGTCGAGCAGGTCCCAGCGGCCGCAGCCGTTCTGCCACTCGCGCGCATAGGGGTCGATCAGGTTGCGCCAGAACAGGAAGCGCGTGACCTCGTCGTCGAAGCGGATCGAGTTGTAGCCCACCCCCACCGTGCCCGGCCGCGCCAGCTGGGCCTCGATGGCGGCGGCGAAGGCATGTTCGGCCACGCCATGCTCGGCGCAGCGCTGCGGCGTGATGCCGGTGAGCAGGCAGGCCTCGGGGTCGGGCAGCGCATCCAGCGGCGGCTGGCAGTACAGCATCACCGGGGCGTCGATCTCGTTCAGATCGGCGTCGGTGCGCACCCCGGCGAACTGGGCTGGCCGGTCGCGCCGCGGCACCCGGCCGAAGGTCTCGTAGTCGTGCCAGAAGAAGCTGAAATCGCCGCTCGAATCGCTCATCCCGGCACGATACCCGAGCGCAGCGCTACTTCTTCGCGGCCTTCGGCTTGGCGCTGCCGCCCTGCGTCAGTGCGTCCGACATGCCGATCAGCACGCCGCTGACCAGCGCCGCGTAGCTCTCGGCCAGCGTCTGCGCCGCCTTCAGCCCGGCGGCGCGGCTGTCGCGCATCGCGGTTTGCATCTGCTGCACGAACTGCTCGGCGGTGGTGGCCGCCTTGGCACCCGAGAGCGTGCCACCGGCCTGCATCTTCTCGAGCACCGGCGCCCACTGCGAGGCCACCTGCGTGCCGGCGGCGTCGGCCGCCTTCTTCAGCGCACCGATGAAGCTGTCTTCCATCGCCTCGAGGTCGGACAGCGCCTTCTTCAGGTGCTTCTCGCGCAGGTCGGCGCCCTGGTTGACGAGCTGCTGCAACGCCACGCGGTTGGCATCCACCGCCTTGAGCAGCGCCGCATCCATGCCGGCCACGGCCTGGTCGAGCAGCGCCTCCACGTCCACGCCGGGCAGCTTGTTCTGCGCCGCGCCGGCCGACGCCGCCTGGGCCACCGTCTTGAGCACCGAGCGGATGTTCTTCAGGCTCAGCTCGCGGCCCTGCAGCGCGGCCAGCGTGGCCTGCTGCACGCCCTTGCGGACCTGCTCGCTGCCGCCGGCGCTGGCCGTGGCGAACATCTCGATGATCTTGTCCTGGTCGATGCCGGACTTCAGCATGGCACGTCTCCTCAGCGTGGGTGGAAGGGGTGCGGCGATGCTGTCACCAAACGACGCGTCGCGCCAGGGGGCGCACTGGCGTTGTTGGGTATGCTCGGGGCCCCTTTTCACCCGCTGCCTCCGGAGACCCGTTCCATGACCCGCGTCTACAACTTCAGCGCCGGCCCCGCCGCCCTGCCGGAGCCGGTGCTGCGCCAGGCCTCCGAGGAGATGCTCGACTGGCAGGGCTCGGGCATGTCGGTGATGGAGATGAGCCACCGCGGCCGCGAGTTCATGAGCATCCATGCCGAAGCCATCCACCTGCTGCGCGAGCTGCTGGCGGTGCCGTCGGACTACAAGGTGCTGTTCATGCAGGGCGGTGCGATCGCCGAGAACGCCATCGTGCCGATGAACCTGCTGCGCGGCTTCACCGGCGCCGACTACATCGACACCGGCGAGTGGTCCAAGCGATCGATCGAGGAGGCCGGCAAGTACTGCACGGTCAACGTGGCCGCGAGCAGCCGCGACAGCGGCTACACCAGCATTCCGGCACGCGAGCGCTGGAAGCTCGACCCGAACGCCGCCTACGTGCACATCTGCGCCAACGAGACCATCGGCGGCGTGGAGTACCACTTCACGCCCGACGTCGGCGACGTGCCGCTGGTGGCCGACGTGTCCAGCAACATCCTCTCCCGCCCGCTGGACGTCTCGAAGTACGGCCTGATCTACGGCGGCGCGCAGAAGAACATCGGCCCCGCGGGTCTGACCATCGTCATCGTGCGCGAAGACCTGCTCGGCCGCTCGCTGCCGATCACGCCGTCGGCCTTCGACTACGGCCAACAGGCCGCGGCCGACTCGATGCTGAACACGCCGCCCACCTACGCGATCTACATCGCCGGGCTGGTGTTCAAGTGGATCCAGGCGCAGGGCGGGCTGGCGGCGATGGAAGCGCACAACCGCGCCAAGGCGGCGCTGCTGTACGACTACCTCGACAGCCAGGAGTTCTACAGCGCGCCGGTGGCGAAGGACTGCCGCTCGCTGATGAACGTGCCGTTCCGGCTGCGCGATGCCACGCTGGACGGCAAGTTCCTGGAGGGCGCGCAGGCGCGCGGGCTGGTGCAGCTCAAGGGCCACCGCGTGGTGGGCGGCATGCGCGCCTCGATCTACAACGCCATGCCGCTCGCAGGCGTGCAGGCGCTGGTGGCCTACCTGCGCGAGTTCGCCGCGAAGCACGGCTGATGACCGCGTGGGCTTGTCGCCCGCGGTAGCGGGGCGGCGCGATTGGCGCTAGCGTTGCAGGCTGTCGCCACTCGAACGCTGCGCACCATGTCCGCCCATCCCTTCGCCGCCACGCTCCAGACCTTCCGCACCGCCTCCGGCAAGGAAGGCCGGTACTTCTCGCTGCCCGCGCTGGCGAAGAAGCACCCGGCGATCCGCCGGTTGCCGGTCTCGATCCGCATCGTGCTGGAGTCGGTGCTGCGCAACTGCGACGGCCGCAAGGTCACCGCCGAGCACGTGGCGCAGCTGGCCAACTGGAAGCCGAAGGCCGAGCGCACCGACGAGATCCCCTTCGTCGTCGCCCGCGTGGTGCTGCAGGACTTCACCGGCGTGCCGCTGCTGGCCGACCTGGCGGCGATGCGCAACGTCGCCGCGACGATGGGCCGGAACCCGAAGACCATCGAGCCGCTGGTGCCGGTGGACCTCGTCGTCGACCACTCGGTGATGGTCGACCACTACGGCACCAAGGATTCGCTCGACCTGAACATGAAGCTCGAGTTCCAGCGCAACCGCGAGCGCTACGAGTTCATGAAGTGGGGCATGCAGGCCTTCGACACCTTCGGCGTGGTGCCGCCGGGCTTCGGCATCGTGCACCAGGTCAACCTCGAATACCTGGCGCGCGGCGTGCACCGCCGCGCCGACGGCGTGTGCTACCCCGACACCCTGGTCGGCACCGACAGCCACACGACGATGATCAACGGCATCGGCGTGGTCGGCTGGGGCGTGGGCGGCATCGAGGCCGAGGCCGGCATGCTCGGCCAGCCGGTGTATTTCCTGACGCCCGACGTGGTGGGCTTCGAGCTCACCGGCAAGCTGCGCGAGGGCGTGACCGCCACCGACCTGGTGCTCACCGTCACCGAGATCCTGCGCAAGCACAAGGTGGTGGGCAAGTTCGTCGAGTTCTTCGGCGAGGGCACGCGCACGCTGGCCCTGCCCGACCGCGCCACCATCGCCAACATGGCGCCCGAGTACGGCGCGACCATGGGCTTCTTCCCGGTGGACGAGCGCACCGTCGAGTACTTCCGCGGCACCGGGCGCAGGAAGAGCGAGATCGAGGCCTTCGAGGCCTATTTCCGGGCGCAGGGGCTGTTCGGCGTGCCAGGCTCCGGAGAGATCGACTACAGCGCGGTGGTCAAGCTCGACCTCGGCAGCGTGGCGCCGAGCCTGGCCGGCCCGAAGCGCCCGCAGGACCGCATCGAGATCGGCCAGGTGAAGGCGAAGTTCGGCGAGCTGTTCAGCGCACCGGCCTCCGCCAACGGCTTCAACCAGCCGGCCGACCGGCTCGACAAGCCCGTCACCACGGCCAGCGGCATCGAACTGCGCCACGGCGACGTGCTGATCGCCGCGATCACCTCGTGCACCAACACCAGCAATCCCGGCGTGCTGCTGGCCGCCGGGCTGCTGGCCAAGAAGGCGGTGAAGGCGGGGCTGACCGTCAAGCCGCACGTCAAGACCTCGCTGGCCCCGGGCTCGCGCATCGTCACCGAATACCTCGAGAAGGCCGGCCTGCTGAAGTACCTCGAGAAGCTGGGCTTCTACCTCGCCGGCTACGGCTGCACCACCTGCATCGGCAACGCCGGCGACCTGACGGCGGAGATCAACGAAGCCATCACGGCCAACGACCTCATCTGCGCCGCGGTGCTGTCCGGCAACCGCAACTTCGAGGCACGCATCCACCCGAACCTGAAGGCCAACTTCCTGGCCAGCCCGCCGCTGGTGGTGGCCTACGCGATCGCCGGCAACGTGATGCGCGACCTGATGACCGAGCCGGTGGGCACCGGCAAGAGCGGCCGCGCGGTCTACCTCGGCGACATCTGGCCGACGAGCGACGAAATCCACGCGCTGATGAAGCACGCGATGGACGGCAAGGCCTTCAAGGCCAACTACGAGAAGGTGCGCAGCAAGCCGGGCAAGCTGTGGAGCCGCATCGAGGGCACGACGGGCCAGGTGTACGACTGGCCGGCCTCGACCTACATCGCCAGGCCGCCCTTCTTCGACGGCTTCGCGCCGCAGCCGAAGGAAGCGGCCACGCGCATCGAAGGCGCACGCATCATGGCCCTGTTCGGCGACTCGATCACCACCGACCACATCTCGCCGGCCGGCTCGATCAAGGAGAGCTCGCCGGCCGGCCAGTGGCTCAAGGCCCACGGCGTGGCCAAGGCCGACTTCAACAGCTACGGCTCGCGCCGCGGCAACCACGAGGTGATGGTGCGCGGCACCTTCGCCAACGTGCGCATCAAGAACCTGATGATCCCGCCGGGGGCGGACGGCTCACGCGAGGAAGGCGGCGTGACGCTGCACCAGCCTTCCGGCGAGAAGCTGGCCATCTACGACGCCGCGATGAAGTACATGGCCGAGGGCACGCCGACGGTGGTCTTCGGCGGCGAGGAATACGGCACCGGCTCCAGCCGCGACTGGGCGGCCAAGGGCACGCAGCTGCTGGGCATCAAGGCGGTGGTGGCGAAGAGCTTCGAGCGCATCCACCGCAGCAACCTGGTCGGCATGGGCGTGCTGCCGCTGCAGTTCAAGCCGGGCGACTCCTGGGAGAAGCTCGGGCTGAAAGGCGACGAGCTGATCGACATCGACCTCGGCGGCACGATCAAGCCGCAGGCCGATGCTTCACTCGTGATCCGCCGTGCCGACGGCAGCACTAAACGCGTGACGCTCACGCTGCGCATCGACACGCCGATCGAGGTGGACTACTACCGGCACGGCGGCATCCTGCCCTACGTGCTGCGGCAGCTGATTTCCTGATCTACCAGCTCGCCTCACGCTCCGGCGTCGCCCCGATCCGGTGGATGGACAGATCGGCGCCCTCGTACTCCTCTTCCGGCGTGAGGCGCAGCGAGGTCACCGCGCGGATCGCGCCGTAGACCAGCAGGCCGCCGGCGAAGGCCCAGATCACGCCCAGCAGCGTGCCGACGAACTGCGACAGGAAGCCGACGCCGCCCAGCCCGCCGAGCGCCGTCTGGCCGAAGATGCCGCAGGCGATGCCGCCCCAGGCGCCGCACAGGCCGTGCAGCGGCCACACGCCGAGCACATCGTCGATCTTCCAGCGGTTCTGCGTCAGCGTGAACAGCAGGACGAAGATCGCCCCGGCCACGCCGCCGACCACCAGCGCGCCGGCCGGGTGCATCACGTCGGAGCCGGCGCACACCGCCACCAGCCCGGCCAGCGGGCCGTTGTAGGCGAAGCCGGGGTCGTTGCGGCCCATCAGCACCGCCACCAGCGTGCCGCCGACCATCGCCATCAGCGAGTTCACCGCGACGAGGCCGGAGATCTTGTCGATGGTCTGCGCGCTCATCACGTTGAAGCCGAACCAGCCCACCGCCAGCACCCACGCGCCGAGGGCAAGGAAGGGGATGCTCGACGGCGGGTGCGCGCTCATGCCTCCGTCCTTGCGGTAGCGGTTGGCGCGCGGCCCGAGCAGCAGCACCGCGGCCAGGCCGATCCAGCCGCCCACGGCGTGCACGACGACGCTGCCGGCGAAGTCGTGGAAGGCCACGCCGGTGGTCGATTCGACGAAGCCCTGCACGCCGAAGCGGCCGCCCCAGATCGCGCCTTCGAACAGCGGGTAGATCGCGCCGACGATCACGGCGGTGGCGAACAACTGCGGGCCGAAGCGCGCCCGCTCGGCGATGCCGCCGGAGACGATGGCGGGAATGGCCGCCGCGAAGGTCAGCAGGAAGAAGAACTTGACCAGCTCGTAGCCGTTCTTCACCGCCAGCGCTTCGGCGCCGGTGAAGAAACTCACGCCGTAGGCCACCGTGTAGCCGACGAAGAAGTAGGCGATGGTGGAGACGGCGAAGTCGACCAGGATCTTGACCAGCGCATTGACCTGGTTCTTCTTGCGCACCGTGCCGAGTTCGAGGAAGGCGAAGCCGGCGTGCATCGCCAGCACCATGATCGCGCCCAGCAGAATGAACAGGGCGTCGGTGCCCTGCTTGACCTGATCCATCGGAAGTCCCCTCGTGCGTTGTTGTCGTGCGCGGCGCACCAGGACAGCAAGTCGCGTGCCTTGTTTGGTGCGAGTCGCCTGCACTGGAACGGGGATTTCCAGACTTCATGTGCCGCAGCTTGGTGCGAACGCGCACGAATCGCGTGCGCCGCGGCCCGCCGCTATGCTGCGGCCCATGGCCGAGCCGTTCAAGAACCTGATCAACCGCGAGGGCGTGGCCGCGATGCGCCGGCACCTCATGCGCGCCTGGCCGGCCTTCGACGGCGCGCGCTTCGAGGCGCTGGCCGTCGACGGGCTGGAGGCGCTGGAGTTGAAGGCCCGGGCGCAGCACCTTTGCGCCGCGCTGGAAGCCACGCTGCCGTCCGATTTCGACAGCGCCGCGCGCGTGATGGAGGCCAGCCTGCTGCCGGTGCGCGGCGACGAGGAACTCCGCGAGATGCGCAGCGGCGACGCCGGCCTGGCCGGCTGGCCGCTGTGGCCGATGACCGAGTTCGTGGCGCGCCGCGGGCTCGGTTCACCCGAGCGCGCGCTGCGCTGCCTGCATGCGCTGACACAGCGCTTCACCGCCGAGTGGGCGGTGCGGTCCTTCATCGTGGCGCACCCGGAACTCGCCTTCCAGACGCTGGCGCGCTGGACGAAGGACCCGAGCCCGCACGTGCGCCGCCTGGCCAGCGA
>Ga0209172_10007858_pt1 | contig 10738 bp, 6 predicted proteins | sample LarsenN4metaG_FD_184113 | JGI IMG/M metagenome (GOLD analysis project Ga0209172, IMG submission 184113) | Hot spring sediment bacterial and archeal communities from British Columbia, Canada, to study Microbial Dark Matter (Phase II) - Larsen... ... | reverse complement strand
CGAGGCGTGTGATGCAACCAGCCGTGGCAAAGAACGAGTACGTGCTCGTCACCACTTCGTCGCCCGGACCGATTCCAAGCGCCATCATCGACGCCAGCAGCGCATCCGTGCCCGACGACACGGCGACGGCGTGACGCACGCCCACCGCGTCGGCCACCGCCCGCTCGAAGGCCGCTACGCTGGGCCCTTGCGTAATCCAATCGCCTTTCAGCACCGCCACGACGGCGTCGATGTCGTCCTGGTCGATCCATTGCCGCCCGTAGGGCAGAACGCCGGTGGCACCGGGCGCGCCGGTCTGCGCCTCGTCGGCCGGCGGCGGGGGGGATCGGTCTTGGGCCATGAGCCGTCTTTATACCTTGCGCGGCGCGGCGGGCGGTCGCGGGCGGGAGGTTGAATTCAGGGCGGTCGGCTGTATCACTAGGATGAGAGCCGCCGCGATTCAAGCGCCCTGGCGGCGCGCCTCGCGCGTTGACCCTTCGGCCAAAGCTGTCCACAGTGCGCCCATCGCTGTCCGTGTTGTGTCGTTTCCCCCACATCTGCCATGACCGCTGCACCGGATTGGTCCGAGGGCTACACCACTGACCTGGGCTATGTTGCGGGATACTACCGCGAGCTCAATCCGTCATTTCAGGCCTTCACCCTGGCCACGACCGGCCGCGAGGCCAACGATCTGTCGGCGCGTTTCGTCAAGATCGAACTGGGCTGCGGTTACGCCTTGTCGCTGCTGTGCGAAGCCGCGGTTTTTCCCCACGCCGAGTTCATCGGCGTCGATTTCAACCCCGTGCACGTCACGTGGGCGAAGCGCCTGGCGGCGGAAGCTCAGCTCGACAACGTCCGCTTTTACGAGGCGAGCTTCGCCGACCTTGACGCCCTCGGCCTGCCCGCCGCCGATTTCGTCGCCCTGCACGGCGTATGGTCGTGGGTCAGCCAGGCCAACCGCGACGTCATCACCCGGTTCCTGGCCGCGCGCCTCAACAGCGGCGGCGTGGCCTTGGTCAGCTACAACGTCCTGCCGGGCTGGTCGGCGAATCAGGCGCTGCGCGAAGTGATGATGCGCAAGTTCCGCTCGACCGCGGGTTCCACGGCCGAGCGCATCCGCCAGGCCATCGCCTTCGCCGGCGAGGTTCGGGCGGCGGGCGCGGCGATTTTCGTCAAGCATCCCGGGCTCTCGGCCCAGCTCGACGAACTGGCGAAAATGCCCGAGCGCTACCTCGCGCACGAGTATTTCAATCAGGACTGGCATCTGTTCCACCAGCACGAGGTGGCCGAGGCCCTGGCCGATGCGCGGCTGTCGTTCCTGTGCTCGTGCAAGCCGGCCGAAAATTACGACAAGCACAATTTCCTGCCGTCGCAGCTGCCGCTGTTCGAGGCCGTCGCCGCGCCCGAGCGCGAGACGCTGAAAGACATTCTGCTGAACCGCATGTTCCGCTACGACCTCTACGGACGCGGCATCGAGCAGGCCGGTCCGCTTGCGACGTTGCCGGCGCTGCTGCGTCTGCCGTTCGTGCTGTCGGAACAGGCGGCGAAGCTCGCTGACGGCAACCCGGTGCCGCCCGGCAGCAAGATCAAACTGGGCCGCGAGATTTACGAGCCGATCCTCGCCCGCCTGCGCAGCGGCCCCGCCACCGGCCAGGAGCTGATGTTGCAACCGGGGGCCCGCCCGCTGCCGCCGGCCGAACTGATCGAGGGGTTGGCGATCCTGACCGATCTTGGCGTCGTGCTGCCGGCCTTGCCGCCGTCCGGCCTAGCCGAGCGTCACGCCCGCGCCCGCCGCCTCAACGGTGCGATCCTGCACCGCGTGACGAAGGGCGAGGGGCTGTCGTATTTCGTCTCGCCGGTCTCGGGCTTTGCGCACAGTGTCGCCAACTATTTCCAGTTTTTTGTCGCCGCCGAAAGTCAGGGCGCAGAGGCCGTGCCCTTCGCCTGGAAGGTGCTGAAAAGCCTGGGCCGGCGCATGAACCGGAACGGCGTTCCGCTGGAGGACCCGGCCGAGAATCTGCGCGAGCTGGAGAAACGTTATGCCGAATACGTCCAGGCCCTGAAGCCGATCTGGCGGCCGCTGGCCCTTGTCGGCTGACCCGAGCCCGCGCGAAGCCCCCGCGCCCCGGATAACGCCTTTGTAAGACGCGCGCTTGGGGCGGCACGGTGGCAAATCCCGCCCGAGTGCTATAATTGAGGCGCTGTCATCGCCGTTTCATTGCCCATCGCCGGCCCGTTTTCAGTCATGCTGCGCTATCCCGTTGACGTCAAACAGGTTTCCTCCGAGCGCTTCCGCGCCGTCTGGGTCGATTTCCCCGATCTCAGCCGCGGCGAGGGCCTCAGCGCGCGGGCGGCGTTCGAGGCGCTGATCGACCGGTCCTACAGCGCCATCGCCGATCTGGTGGCCACCGGCCGCTATCCCCCGCCGTCGCCGGCCGAGGGCCGCCCGGTCGTCTCGTTCAGCCTGCCCGGGCAGATCCTGGCGCCGCATCTCGCCCGCGTTCTCGCCGTGACGCGCCGCGGCACGGAAATGGCCACGTATAGTTGGACCAATGACATCGCTTACGTCGAGTAGCGTTGACCGTCGCCGCGACGGCGCTCAGCCGCTGTCGCCGGCCGCCAGCGCGCCGGCGGGCGCCCGCTTGGGCGAGATGCTGCTTGCGCGCGGCGCCATTTCCGACGCCGATCTCGCCAAGGCGCTGGCTTTCCAGGAAAGCTATCGCAGCCGCCTCGGCGCCATTCTGGTGCGTCTCGGCGCGGTCTCGGAAGAGGTCGTGCTCGAAGCGTTGTCCGCGCAGCTCGGCATTCCGCTGATTTCCCAGGACAAGATGCCCCAGGCGCCCGAGGTCTACATCGAGGCCATCCGTGCCTCGGGCATAGACCCCGACTGGTGGTTCGACCAGGCGGCGTTGCCGTGGATCAACGATGCCGGCGCGGTGAACTGCATCAGCCGCGATCCGCTCGACCCCCTGCTGTTGGAGACCCTTGCGCAGGCCTTCGCCGGCCGTGAGACGGCGTGCTGGCTGATCCGCGCGCGCGACCTCGATTTCATGATCGATCTGGTGCGCCGCCAGCTGAACACCGACGACCGCGACATCGACGGCGACGTGGCGTTGCTGCGCGAGCTGGCCGAGGAGGCGCCGGTCGTCGAGCTGGTCTCGAACACCCTGGCGCAGGCCGTCGGCGAGGGCGCGTCCGACATTCACGTCGAGCCCAGCGAACACGACTTCGAGATCCGTTACCGCATCGATGGCGTGCTGCAGAGCCGCCTGACGCTGCCGCGCTCGCGCTTCGACGCGGTCGCCTCGCGCATCAAGCTGATCTCGGGCATGGACATCGCCGAGCGGCGTCTGCCGCAGGACGGGCGCATCGGCACGCGCATCAGCGGCAAGGACCTCGACATCCGCGTCTCGTGCCTGCCGGGCGTCTGGGGCGAGTCGATCGTCATGCGCCTGCTGATGAAGGAGCAGAAAGATTTTTCGCTCGAGCGTATCGGCATGGCCGCCGACCATTTCGCGCTGTTTTCGAAGCTGGCTAACGAGCCACACGGCATCATCCTCGTTACCGGTCCCACCGGCTCGGGCAAGTCGACGACGCTGAAGGCCACGCTCGACTTCATCAAGGACGGCAAGCGCAAGATCATCACCGTCGAGGACCCGGTCGAGTACAACATCGAGGGCGTCACCCAGGTCCAGACCAAGTCCGACATCGGCTACACCTTCGCCCGCGCCCTGCGCTCGATCCTGCGCCAGGACCCCGACGTCATCATGATCGGCGAAATCCGCGACCTCGAGACGGCGCAGATCGCGGTGCAGGCCTCGCTCACCGGCCACATGGTGTTCTCGACCCTGCACACCAACGACGCGCTGAGCTCGTTCACCCGCCTTACCGACATGGGCGTCGAGCCGTTCCTGGTGGCGTCCTCGGTGCGTTTGGTGATGGCCCAGCGCCTGGTGCGCAAGCTCTGTACGCAGTGCCGCGTGCCGGAGGAGCCGCCGGCGGCGGTCAAGCTGCGTTGCGAGCAGCTGCGGGCCGACTTTCCCGCCTTGCTGCCCGACACCCCCGCCTGGTTTGCCGCGCAGGGCTGCCGCTATTGCCAGGGCACGGGCTACCGCGGCCGGTTCGGAATCTACGAAATGGCGGCCATGACCGACGACATCGCCGAGCTGGTGATGCGCCAGCGCCCGGCGCCGGAGTTGCAGCAGGCGGCCCGCCGGCACGGATTCCGCGATCTGCTGGAAGACGGCCTGATCAAAGCCTATCGCGGCGAAACCAGCGTGGACGAGGTCATGCGCGTCGCCGGCCAAGCCGCGCTCGAACCCGAATAGCCTGCCGCCGATGGCCCACGCTGCCACCGTTCTCGGCCATTCACCCGAGCGTCCCGGCCGATGACCGCCCCCTCGCCGCCACAGCCGGTCGACGCGGTCCTCGCCCAGGCCATCCACGCCCATCAGTCGGGCGCGCGCGCCCGCGCCGAGCAGCTCTACCGCGAGGTCTTGCGCCGCGACCCGCGCCATGCCCAGGCCCTGTACCTGCTGGGCGCGGTCTGCTTCGAGCAGGGCGCGTCGGACCAGGCGCAGGCGCTGCTGGAGCAGGCCGCGGCCCAGCGCCCGCAGGACGGGGCGATCCGCTCGCTTCTGGGCGTGGTCTACGCCACCCGCGGCGAGAGCGCGCGGGCGCTGCCCCATCTGCGCGCCGCCGTCGCCGCTGCGCCCGGCGCGGCCGATGCGCATTACAACCTCGGCCGGGCGTTGCTCGACCTGGCGCGCTACGACGAGGCGGCGGCGGCCTATGAACAGGCGCTGAAGCTCCGTCCCGACTACCCGCAGGCTCTCAACGGCCTGGCCGCCTGCCGTAAGGGCCAGGGGCGGCTCGACGCGGCGATCGCGCTGCTGCGCGAGTGCGCCGCGCGCTTCCCGGGCTTCACCAACGCCCAGCTCGCGCTGGGCCGTACGTATCTCGAGGCCGGCGACGAAGCCGCCGCCGTCGCCGTCCTCGAGGCCTGCGCGCAGCGCCATCCCGGCGCGATCGACGCATTTGTGCTGCTGGGCAATCTGCGCTATCGCCAAGCGCGGTTCGACGAGGCCGAGGCGCTGCTGCGCCGCGCCGTCGCGCTCGACCCCGCCCATGTCGCGGCCAACAATCAGCTCGGCGCCGTGCTGCAGAATCTCGGCCGCCTGGCCGAAGCGGAAGAAAGGGTGCGCGTGGCCTATCGGTCCGCGCCGCACGACCCCGAAGTGCTCACCAACCTCGGCCTGGTGTTCCACAATAAGGGCAACGCGCGCGAGGCCGCCGACTGTCACCGCCGCGCGCTGGCGATCAACGACCGCCTGCCCGAGCCGTGGAACAACCTGGGCATCGCGTTGCAGAACATGGGCGACTGGGCCGAGGCGATCGCCTGCTACGACCGCGCCATCGCGCTCAAGCCCGAATTCCACGGCGCCCGCACCAACCGTGCGAACGCGCTCTTGACCTTGGGACGGCTCGGCGAAGGCTGGCTCGAATATCGCTTCCGCTTCGACCAGAAAATCATGGCGTCCAAGCGCCGGGAGTTTCCCTTCCCGGTCTGGCGCGGCGAGGCCGGCCCCGACGTGCGGCTGCTGGTGTGGACCGACCAGGGCCTCGGCGACGAAGTGCTCTATGCCTCGATGCTGCCCGATGCGCGCGCCCGCGTCGGCGACTGCGTCCTCGAATGCACGGCGCGCCTGGCGCCGCTGTTCGCGCGGTCTTTCCCCGGCGTTCGTGTCGTGGCCCGGCGCAAGCCCTATGATCCGGTGATCGACCGGCTTGCGCCGACCCACCAAATCTCGCTGAGCGAATTGGGCGAGTTCCTTCGCCCCAGCATCGCGTCGATCCCGCCCCATGCCGGCTATCTCAAGGCCGATGCCGACCTGCGCGACCGGCTGCGCCAACGTTACCGCGCCCTGGCGCAGGGGCGGCGCATCGTCGGGATCTCGTGGAAAAGCGCCAACCCGGCCAACGGCGCTTTCAAGACCCTGCCGCTGACGCGCTGGCTGCCGATCCTGCGCACGCCCGGCATCCTCTTTGTCTGCCTGCAGTACGGCGAGGTCGCCGCCGACGTGGCCGACGCGCGCGCGGCCGGCGGCATCGACATCCACGTCGATCCCGAGATCGATGCGGTGACCAGCCCGGATGCCGCCGCCGCGCAGACCGACGCCATGGACCTGGTCGTCACGACCAGCAACACCACGGCCCATTTCGCCGGCGCGCTGGGGCGGCCGACGTGGACGCTGATCCCGATGGGGCAGGGGGCGTTCTGGTATTGGTTTCTGGATCGTGAGGATAGTCCCTGGTATCCCGCCATGCGGCTGATCCGCCAGACGCAGCCGGGCGTGTGGGACGAGGTGGTGGCCGAGACGGCGCGGCGCCTGGCCGAGTGGAGATCGTCGTGGCCAACCTGAATCAGAAGAATGCTCCGACGGCCTTGGCCACCGAGGCGACCAAGCTGTTCATGGCGCGCCGCTTCGCCGAGGCCCGCGACACCGCCACCCGCGCCCTGGCCGTCAAGCCGGGCGATGCCGACGCGCTGAACATCCTCGGCCTGGCCTTGGCCAGCCTGGGACAGGTCCAGGCCGCGGTCAGCGCGTTGCAACGCGCCCGCGAGCTGCGGCCCGGCTCGCCCGACGCCCATTTCAATCTCGCGTGCGCGTTGCAACAGGCCGGCGACCTGGCGGGCGCCGAACAGGCCTATCTGCAGGCCATCCGGCTCAATCCCAAGAACCCGGCCTATTACAACAACATCGGCTCGCTCTATCAGGTCCGGCAGGAGATCGAACCGGCGCGCCGCTATTACGAGCTCGCTCACCGCACCGACCCCACGCACGAAAATTCGGCGATCAATCTCTACGGCGTCTACCGCACATTGGGCGCGATCCCCGAGCTCGAACGCCTGACCGCATGGGCGGTCAAGACATGGCCCCACAATCCGCTGCATTGGACCACACGCTCAGAGGCGTTGTTTCTGCTGGGTCGGCTGCGTGAAGGCTGGGAATGCTACGATTGGCGCTTCCGGGTCGCCGACACGCCGGCGATCCCGCGCACGCAGCCCGGCATTCCGGAATGGCGCGGGGAACCGCTTGGCGAGGGGCGGCTGCTGCTGTGGACCGAGCAGGGGCCGGGCGACGAGGTGATGTATGCCTCGATGCTGCCCGACATTCGGGCCCGCGTCAGCCGTCTGGCAGTGCTGTGCTCGAAGCGCATGCAGCCCTTGTTCCAGCGCTCGTTTCCCGACATCACCTTCTACGGCGACACGGTGCCCGAGGCCGACCGCGCCGGCTTCGCCTTTCAGGCCCCGCTGCTGACCTTCGCCAGGGATCTGCGGCCGGATCTTGCGGCTTTCGCCAAAGCGCCGCGCGCCTGGCTCACCCCCGATCCGTCGCGCGTCGCGGCGTTGCGGGCGAAGTACCGCGCGGGCAGCGATGACCTCTTGATCGGAATCGCCTGGCGCAGCGTGCGGGTGCAGTACGCCGAGGCCAAGACCGTCGGCCTGGGCGCCTGGGGCGCGCTGTTCGCGCTGCCCGGCGTGCGGTTCGTCAATCTCCAGTATGGCGATTGCCGCCGCGAGCTCGCGGCGGTGCAATCCGAGTACGGCGTCAGCGTGATCTCCGATGCCGACATCGATCCGCTCAAGGATCTCGACGGGCACGCGGCGCAGATCGCCGCCATGGACGTGGTCGTCAGCTCCAGCAATACGGCGGCCCATTTCGCGGGCGGATTGGGCGTGCCGACGTATTGCATGATCCCGGCGACGCCCGGGGCGGGCAAGCGCTGGTACTGGTTCGACGTGGACGGCCGCTGTGCCTGGTATCCCAGCGTCATGCTGCGTTACCAGTCGGATGCCAAGACATGGGTCGATGTCGTTCGCACGGTCACACTCGACATCGCCGCGCGGCTGGTGCAGCGCGGGCAGGGCCATCGGGTCGCGGCGTTCCTGCTGCGCCTGGCCGCCGGCTACAAAGAGGCGCGCCAGACCGACGAGGCCCGTGCGACCTTCCAGGCGCTGGCCCATATTCCCGGTCAGGAGGCCAGCGCCTACTTCGAGCTGGCGCGCCTGGAGAAAGAGCAGGGCCGGCTCGCCGAGGCCGAATCCCTCCTGAACCGGGCGCTGCACCACAAGCCCGACGCCTGGCAGATTCATAACATGATAGGCGTCGTGCTGGCGGCGCGCGACGCCTACGCCGCCGCCGAACCGCATTACCGGCGCGCCATCGCCCTGGCTCCGACGGCCCACGAGCCCTACAACAACCTCGGCACCGCCGTGCGGCGCCTGGGCCGCGGCGGCGAGGCGCATGAGCTTTATCTGCGGGCGCATCAGCTCCAGCCCGAGCATCTCGGCATTTTGCTGAACTTGGCTACAAACCTGAACGAGATCGGCCGGTCCGCCGAAGCGATCGGCTATTTCGACAAGCTTCTCGGATTGCAGCCCGATTATGCCGAAGCCCGCCACAGCCGGGCGTTCGCCTTGCTCTCGGCTGGCCGGTTGGCCGAGGGCTGGCCGGAATTGCGCTGGCGCCTGACGGTCAATCCAAACCCGGAGCGTCCCCCTGAGGCCGCCGTTCCGCGCTGGGAGGGCGGCCCCTTGCACGGGCGGCGGGTGTTGGTGTGGACCGAGCAGGGGCTGGGTGACGAGATCATGGCCGCCTCGATGATTCCCGATGTCGTCGCGGCGGGCGCCAAGGTGACGCTGGCCTGCTCGGCGCGGCTGATGCCCCTGTTCGGCCGCTCGTTCCCGGGCGTGGCCGTGATCGACCGGGCGCAGGTGGCGGCCGTGCCGGCGGGGGCGTTTGATCTGCAGATGTCGTTGTCCGAGCTGGGCGCGGCGTTTCGCTCGTCGATCGCGGCCTTTCCGGCCCGCGCCGGGTTTCTGGTCGCCGACCCCGAGCGGCGCGCGCGGCTGCGGCAGCGCCATTCCGCCGGCGGCCGCAAGCTCGTCGGTCTGTCATGGAGCAGTCTCAATCCTGACCTCGGCCGGCTGAAGGGTCTGGACCTGACCATGATCGTCCGGGCGCTGGCGGGCGCCACGCAGGGGCTCGACGTGGCCTTTGTCAGCCTGCAATACGGGGAGCAGTCTGAGGCGCTGGCCGCGGCCCGGGCGGCCACGGGGCGCGAGATCATCCGGGATCCGGCGATCGACCCCGTGCGCGACGTCGATGGCTTTGCCGCCCAGGTCGCGGGCCTGGACGCGGTCGTCAGCATCAGCAATACCACCGTCCATGTCGCCGGCGGGCTCGGTGTGCCGACGCTGATGCTGTTGCCCGCCAACCGGGGCCGACATTGGTACTGGCTGCGGGCCTATGCCCACTGCCCGTGGTATCCGAGCTTGAAATATCTGCTCCAAAATGGCGACGGAACTTGGCATAACGCGCTGGACGACGCCGGAACCGCGCTGCGGGCGATTCTGCGCGACGGCGCGCCCGTGTCCGGTGCCGCCGCGCCCGCCGCACCGTGATGATGACGCAAAGGATGTCCGCGATGATCCGAATCTTTATCGGCTACGATCCGCGTGAAGCGGTGGCCTACCACGTGCTGACCCACAGCATCATCAGCCGGTCGTCCGAGCCGGTCGATATTGCGCCCCTGGCGCTGGTCAACCTGAAAGGGATTTTCCGGCGCGAGCGTCATCCGCTGCAATCGACCGACTTCTCGTTCTCGCGCTTCCTGGTGCCCTACTTGAGCGGCTATGCGGGCTGGAGCCTGTTTTGCGATTGCGACATGCTCGTGATCGACGATATCGCCAAGCTGTGGGCGCTGCGCGACGACCGCTATGCTGTCCAGGTGGTCAAGCACAATCATCGGCCGAAAGAGGAGATCAAGTTCCTCGACGCGCCGCAGTCCAAGTACGAGAAAAAGAACTGGTCCAGCGTCATCCTGTTCAACAACGCCAAGTGCCGGGCGCTGACGCCGGAGTACGTCAACACGGCGACGGGCCTGGAGCTGCACCAATTCAAGTGGCTAGGCGACGATTCTCTGATCGGCGAGATTCCGCCGCGATGGAATCACCTCGTCGACTACGATCCCGCCTTGCCGCCCGACCAGCTGTCGCTTCTGCACTACACCGAGGGCGGCCCCTACTTCGAGAATTACCGGAACTGTGGCTACGCCGACCTGTGGTTCGCCGAGCGCGATCGTATGCTGCATGCGGGCTGACGCGCACCAGACCGCCCGCGGCGCCGGCGACCGCCGATGACACGTGCCGCTCGCAGCGCCGCCGAGCGCCGACTGGCGCTGAACGAGGCCATCCGTCGCCACCGTGCGGGCGAGTTGGCGACGGCGGAAGTGCTGTACCGCCAGGTGCTGGAGGACGATCCCGACAACTTCGAGGCACTGCACATGCTGGCGGTGATCGGCAATCAATCCGATCAGCTCGCTGGCAGCATCGAGCTGTTCGAGAAGGCGGCCAGGCTGCAGCCCGACAATCCGGCTCTCTTGGTCAACTACGGCGCCACGCTGCGCAAGGCCAAGCGCTTCGACGAGGCCCTGGCGGTCTACGATCGGGCGCTGGCGCTGCAGCCCGATCTGCAAGAGGCGCTCTACAACAAGGCGCAGTGCCTGATGCCTCTGGGACGCAGCGCAGAGGCGGCCGAGTACTATCGCCGCAGTCTCGCGCGCAAGCCCGACCACGTCGACAGCCGCGCCTCGCTGGGCAACGCGCTGCTGGCGATGGGGCGCTGGGACGAGGCGATCCAGAATTACGAGGCGGCGCTGGCGCTCAATCCCCATTTCATCCCGGCGCTGATCG
>Ga0209172_10007854_pt1 | contig 10743 bp, 10 predicted proteins | sample LarsenN4metaG_FD_184113 | JGI IMG/M metagenome (GOLD analysis project Ga0209172, IMG submission 184113) | Hot spring sediment bacterial and archeal communities from British Columbia, Canada, to study Microbial Dark Matter (Phase II) - Larsen... ... | reverse complement strand
AGTTCTTATCGAGTCTGCCTGACCCTCAACCTGCCATGGCCTCCAAGCGACAGCAAGAAGATTCCTTTAGGCGCGAATTCACCGTCCTCAGCCGCATTCCACCTTCTTAGTTCTGTCAGCCAACCAGGAGAAACTGTAAATGTATCGCCAATCACTATAAACCACATCTGCACTAGAAGATTTTAAGCACTCAACTTGACACTTAATCTTATCAGGCAAGATAACATCATCGGCATCTAGAAATTGAATGTAATCACCTTTAGCCAGAGAGAAGCCTTGATTTCGAGCATGGCATCCTCCACGATTGGGGCCTGTCTTCCAAATGACTTTATCGCCAAAGGATTTGATAATTTCTAATGAGTCATCTTTAGAACCGTCGTCAATAATAATAATTTCAATATTCCTATAACTTTGCTGAAAGCAGTGGTCAACCGTTTCTTTAAGCCACTTCTCAGCGTTAAAGCAAGGGATAATAATAGAAACCAAAGGATTAGAAGTCATACATGAATTTCCTGGTTTGGAATTGTAATGAGTTTAGCTGTCTACTTGTTAGTTTGATTATCCAGTTCATTTTCTAAATTAGGTTTAATAGTTTTTAGAAATAGTAACTCTAACTTTTGGTTCAGCTTATGAAGGTTGTACTCTGCCTCAACAACAGTTCGTCCGAGTTTTCCCATTTTTTGACGAGCTTCGAGTTGAGCAGTGAGAAGTTTTATATTTGTAGCCAATTGTTCCACATTTCTTTCCGGGGCGAGTAGCCCACAGTATCGATCTTTGACTAATTCTGGAATGCCACTATGGAAAGTGCTGACAACAGGAATCTCCATTGCCATAGCTTCCATCAGCACCATAGGAATTCCCTCTTCATCTCCTCTTTCACTGGTCACGCTAGGGGCGATGAAAACATCACAGCTTTGCAGAAATTCTAAAATCTCTGTTTCATTTTTCCACCCTAAAAGATGAATAGAAGTTTGGGCGGATAACTGATCAATTAATGCTGTTAATTTTTCCTTTTCTTCGCCATCTCCAATGATGTAATAGTGTATCTTTTGCTCCTTATCTAATAGGCTTGCAACAGCTCGAATTCCGTATTCAACTCCTTTTTTTGGTGTTAATCGACAGACCGAAAGGAGAGTAATTGAATCTTGTGCCCGATTCTCAGACGTTCGTTGAGGGCGAAACTTACTCAGGTCTATTCCCATTCGATGAGTGATGATTTTCTTTGCTGGGCAGCCTAATTCGATTAGCTTCTGCTTCCAGCGATCGCTAATTGGTAAGAACAAATCACCCTGTCTAAATAATTGGTCATAAATACCCTGCCCAAATAGTTTCAATTCCAAGCTGAGATCAATACCATGAAAAACAGTTACTAATTTACCTTGCAAGGCACCGACGCTCCGCAGGTGCATACCAAGCACGCCATTACCCCCGAAATGGCAAAACAAAATATCGTATGCTTGTTTTGCTCGTCCTGATTTGATTAAGGCTGCAATCACATAAAACACTCTTAGCGAAAATGCTTTTCTGCCAACTATAAAGGGATTGATTGATAGAAGTGTTAATAGTGGCATTTGAAAAAAAGCCATTAAAAAGGTAGGAATAAAGCCAAGTATCTTCGCTAATATTGTTTCAGGAAGATGCCAGTAAACTGTGCAATCTAAAAGTTGATATTTATGAATATCAGGCTGAGTTTTTGGTTGTTCTTTTGCCCGATTTGCATAAATATCAACCTCATGCCCTTGGTCAATTAGCCCTGTAATTTGACTCAAAACAAATGTTTGGGAAAGAGAAGGGAACTCATCAACAATTACAGCAATCTTCATGTTTCTAGCTACTTTTTGTTCAACTAAGATGTAAACGGCATCAACTTATTGAAGGTTTGCTTGCATTGCTTTCCGAGGCCAAAAACAGGCGAAGGTAAGTAGTGTTTCCAGAGAGGCTTCATATGAGCAGGTAAAAGAATATTGGCATGAGGACGTTGATATGTTCCCATTTCAACTTCTTGAAAAGCTTGCTCAAATACCTCAAGGTAGCGATCAACCATATCTCGAATGCGGTAGTGCCCTCGATCAACTGTTTGATAGGCTTGTTCAGAGAAACGCTCTCGTAGGCTTACATCTTTTTGCAAAGTTGCAAATCGCTGAGCAAAAGCATCGACATCTCCAACTTCAACCAAAAAGCCATTCACGCCATCTTTGACAAGTTCCGGAATTCCGCTCTTGATGTTTGTTGCAACTGGGATACAGCCTTGTCCCATCGCTTCAATCAAGGCATTCGGCATCCCTTCAAAGGCAGAAGTCATGATAAACACATCGTGTTGCTTCAGCAACTCAGGCATTTGAGCATGGGGCACAATCCCAATAAACTTAATCAGTTCTTGCTCAACAAGCGGCTGACAGGCATCCACCAAAGCTTGTTGGTCGGGGCCGCCACCCGCGATCGTTAAGTGAATTGGGACGTTCAACTCTAGACAACGCTGAACAATTTGCGGTAAATCGAGAATACGTTTTTGGGATTGGCGAAAAACGCCAGCATAGAGAACTTTCAGCGGCTCATTTGGCTCCCAGGTGCGTTGAGGCTCGATGTCGGGAATTGAGACCCCAATCGGAATCGTGGTGACGCGATCTCGCAGTTCTGGGTTACGCTCAACTGTACCGTCGGCAACCGTTTGACTGACACAAACAATCTTGTTCCAGTATTTTCCTAAACGGCCTACATGCTCATAATGCTGAGGGTCATCACTATGCACAACTCCCACCACTCCAACCCGCTTAGATAACTTGGGGCTAATACAAGAATGCTCAAAGTCGTAGTTGGGAATATAAATGCAGGGAGCGCGTTCTTCAAGATACTGAATCATCGCTTTCCATCGCACTCCAAACAGCTCATCTGGTCGTACAGGCAGGTGATGGATTGGAATATCCGTTGGCCGCTGCATCGGTTTGGAGTCAGGAATATGAGCCTGAGTCAGCAAAATATGGGCTGGAATTCCACGCTGGCAAAGCTCACGGACAAGATTGGCAGAGAAGATATTGACCCCGTTGAGACTCCAAACAGGTGAAGCAACAATCACGTTAAATTTCATTCCACTTGTTCCCATACGTCAACGGATCCTTTCAAAAGAACAAACCATCTCAAACCAAACTTGTGATGAAAAGTGTTGATTGATTGCACCTATTTCTTTCAAGCGCTTGGTTTACCCTCAATGTTCAATTTCTTGGTCTCCTGGCCTAAACTTTGAAGTTTTCGGAAAATAGAAGTTGCTGAATCTGAAGGAAAGCGTAGAAACCAAATCAACCAACCTTTAGGAACGTTAAGAGGACTCCATAGAAAGACATAGCGTGAGATTTGAATTTTTGACCAAATACTATGCCGACTTGTCAATGGCGACTGAAGCCATGCTAGAAATTGCTTGCCAATAGCCCGATTTATCTGAGCCTCTAAATCTACTCCAGAAGTAGAACTGTATTCGCGCACAAAGCTCTGTTTAATTTCGATTAATTGTTGGTGCAGCCATTCAGCCTGCGTTGCCTCAGGAAAACGACGGTAAGCATCGCCTGACACTATTTTCAAAGTGGCTTTCCAAAAACCCACTAATACTCTTATTTCTTCTGGCTTAAGTTTGGCGTGAGTCAGTTGCTCGATATTCTCTTGCACTAAGCTTGTCACATAAGCTTCCTGTTTTTTGGCCTTTTGAGCAGAAATACTTTGATTATGCTGACGATAGGTTAATAGAACTTCGGGTAAGATAACTAACTTTTTCTTTGATTTAGCAAATCGACACCATAGCTCATAATCTTCGCTGTAAAGCCACTGCTCTGAATATCCACCAAGAGCGATCGCATCATTTCGGCGATACATAACCTGGCTATGACCCGCCACATGGTTGTAAAAGAGTAAATACCAGTTCACCAGTTCAGGCGAGCAAGAGCGATGCATCACTTCGATCACTTTCTGATCACGCCCTTGAATCAACTGAATGTTGCAAGATACAAGCACACAGTCCGCCTGCTCGTCTAAGACCCTCACTTCCTTCTCAAATCGTTGCGGAAAGGAAATATCATCGGCATCTTGTCGGGCAATATACTGGCCTTGCGCTAACTTTAGACCTTTGTTCAAAGATTTCGTCAGTCCCAGGTTTTCGGAGTTTTTCACTAAAACAATGCGGGGATCTTTTTCTCTATACTGTGACAGGATCTGCCAAGTATTATCAGTTGAGCAATCATCAATAATGAGGAATTCAAAATCAGAGAAAGTTTGATTTAGAATACTATCGATTGATTCCTGTAAGTATTCTTCGCCATTGTAGACTGACATCAAGACACTGACTTTCAAGTTAACCCCCTCACCTATTTTTATTTTGAAGTAGAAGCCATCAAGGAAGAATGCAATTACAGGCTGTTTGGTTTTTCCAAAACGATACGATTCACCTTTTCATAAACTTGTTTTCCTAACTCAATTTGGGCTTCTGCTGCATCAATTAGTTGTGGTCTTAATTGGTCTGCTAAGTTCCAAGCTTGACGAATACTTTTGGTCAGTTTCTCTTGAAAATCTGGCTCAGTTAGTAAGATGATTTCACACCCAGTGTTGAACTGAGTTGCCAGACCGGCAAATTTATTGACGTAGTATTCAGATTTTGCCAAACCAATTACAGGAATTCCTTGAGATAGGGCAAAAACTCCTGCATGGTAACTTCCAGTAACAACGACACGACACCTCCTGACTTGCTCAATCACTTGGGTTGGTGAGGCTAAACGTCTACCACCGTCAGATTCATCATCATATCCCTGCAAAAGTTGGTGAATTGTATCGCTGTCAGGGCTACAGTAACTTTCAATAGCTGCCGTTTCAATCGGCACCGGAATAAGAGGAGCATTGAACTCTCTAGCAGTTTGATGCAGTGAAGCTCGAATAAGCTCCAGTAATGCAGAGTTAATTCCTGAGTAATTGGCAACTCTGAGATTTACACCAATACCAGTTCCAAGTGCAGGTTGACGAGCCAGATATGACAACTCGATCGCGTCATCGCCAGTCACAACAATACGATTTTCAGGTACGTTTAATTCCTTCAGAATTGAAGGACTAACACAGCTCTCTCTTAACGCTATCAAGTCAACTTTGGGTAAAACGTGTTTTGCCTTGGCAATTAATTCTGGATTATTCAAGGGACCTATCCCTTGACCTAATAAAACCGTTGGCTTGTTTAGGTGGGTGGCTAAGTCTAGCAAATTGAGCGCAGCGATCGCGTGTCTCTTAAAGGCATCCGTTAGATAACCGCCTCCTGTTGCAACAACCAAATCTGCTGCTTCGACATAGCTTAAAAATTGCTCCACAGAATTGACATCTTCAGATTTAATCGTCAATTTACTCCTTAGTAGAATCTTGAAAATTGGTGTTAGTTTATATCGAAGATGATGTTCTAGTGTTGACCAACCTTGCTCAGCCGTAAACAGCTTGCTCAAGCTTCCTACAAGGGGTGAAAACCAGAAATTTCTACCTTCTGGGGTGAGTGGTTGCACATTAGGAAATAAACTAACTAATTTATCAGGCTCAGTTGTTAAGACAGTAAATTCGACATTTGAGTCAAACTTTTTGAAACGATCTAATGCAACTTGTAACATGGCTAGATCACCTAGATTTTTAAGGTGATAACCGCTATTCTCTACTATGATTTTCACCTTCTACTCCTCTGATCTACTAAACCTTAAAGCCAGCGCTTAAAACCCTTTAAATTAGTATGGTGTCCATGCCTTTTCCCTAAATTTGCGCTCAGAAAAATACTTGCTAAACCAGGATTTCGATTTGCAAATAATAGCTGTTTGGTTTGCTTCTGACTTTGGAAAAATAGAGATAAATTAGTAAAAAACTTTGGAATTTTGCCAGCTGCAATTGTTATGTATTCAAAAATTTTTATTTTTGCTATTGAGTCGAATCGGATCTTGCTGTATTTAGGTGCATTGTAGACCACTCCAATAATGCTTATTTTTTTGGCTGTCATCAATACACTCTCCTGCCAAATTTCTATTCTTCGATACACATTCCATTTTTGAAAATCTGGCATAGCTAATATCTATCTGCAACCTTGTAAATAATTCCTGAAGTTGCTAAAAAAATTACTGAAGTTTTTGTGAAAAGCTACATTTTGTAAATTCCAATCCAATTTACAAAGCTTGCTCTACGAATCAGGAAAATCTTTAAGTAGAGGATTGATGCTTTACCGCTTCTTTACTCATCTGAAATACGTTCAGAGATAGTCGTCGAAGTTACGAGGTAAACCTGATCTCGAACATGACCAATAGGTCAGTTGCTCAATAAACTAACACCACGATCGCCCAGGTTGCTTTGGTCTGTGTCAGTTTTTTAAGCGATCGCCTCTAACAACGATAGTTCTGCCACATCGTTCCCATCATGCTTCATTAGTTGTAGATTAGCCCGTTAAATAACCAGGCAAAATTAAACAAGGATGGATTACCGCTACGATAACCCATCCTGCATGTGACGACGCTTGCCTGTTGCTCAGCTGGCTGGTTGCCACTTTTGTTTCAACTTAGAGCGCAGCTTTGCGATCAACTCCTTTTGATATCTCAAAAAATACTTAGAGCTAGGCAATCGAGTATAGAGCATGCCCTCAAGTCTGATTACTAGCTGCTGAATCAAGGGCAATTTCTTACGGTAGTCGGCGACAACTTTTTCTCGTCGCTGCTTGCCTTGACCACTTAGAGAATCAGTTAGGGTTTTCGATTCTTCATGGAGTTGAAAGTTACCCCAAGTTTCATTAAAGTAATGAACATGAGCTACTTGAACGGCTCTACAAATAAATTCCAAATCCATTGTGTAATGGTCATCTACATCATATAGGCCAATCATTTGATGTAATGAAGTGTGGTAAAAATAGGCAGAGGGATTAGCCGGATGAGGATTCACTTCGTATCCTAAAAGCAAATCATATAGCCTTAATTTCGATGGTTTGTTGAGTTTATAAATTCGCCCTTCCTGGTTCCACAAGTTGCAATTGCCAACTACGAAGCTTGGTTCTGGAAGGGCTTTAAAGATTTCTACAATACGGTTGAGTACACCTGGCTCATAGTAATCATCAACATTGAGAATGCTTAGTACTTCCCCTCTTGCTAGACCAATACCTTTGTTTAAAGCGTCGGATTGCCCCTGATCTGGTTCAGAAACCCAGCGAATATGGGAATGTTGTTTTGCGTAATGTTCAACTATTTCTACAGTTCTATCTTTTGAGCGACCATCTACAATGATATGTTCGATATCAAGACAGTTTTGCTGTATCACTGCTTTGATACACGCTTCAATAAATTTTTCGCCATTGTAAACGGGGGTGATAATGCTGATCATTTCAAAGATTATTAATATCTGGGTTTATCAGTTTCTACTCTTATTATTCTGTCTTAGTAGTAATTGACAGGATAATTCAGATGAAGCTATTGTCTTGAGATAGTTGATTTATATGAATTTTGGATAACTTCACACAGGGTAATTAGCCTCTGTAAATAAATTAGATTTGTGTTGAAGCTAAAGGATTTTACAAGGTATCGCTTCTTAATTTTGTACAGCTTGTAAGTAAAGCTCAATATAGCGTTTTGCTTGTAGATCGAGCGAGTACTCTTGGAGCGCGATCGCACGGCAGTTTTTTTTCATTTGGTTGCGTAAATCACACCCCTGAAACAATTCGGTGATTCCATGACTAAAATCATCGGGGTCTTCAGGAGTTGCCAGGTATCCAGTGATTTGAGGACGGACTAAGTCAGACACACCTCCAACTTTAAAGGAAACCATTGGAGTTCCACATGCCATACTCTCTTGCAGAACGAGTGGTAGGTTGTCAGCCCGGGTTGGAAAGATGAACAAATCGGCGGCAGAGTAAGCAATTACTTTCAGCCGATCATCGCTGACGTAGCCCAAGTTAAACGTCTCAATCCCAGTGCTTTCGGCGATCGCCTCACCTCCAGTGCCAATTGTCAGCAAAGTAGTTTCAGACCTCAGTTGATCTGGTAAACGCTTTAATGCTTCGAGTAATAAATCACCACCTTTGCGAGCGTCTAACAAACTCTCTGCTGCAAACATAAGAATATGCTTCTGTTGGGGAAGACCTAAGACATAACGACAATACTCAAAATTAAGGGGTTGATAAGTGTCAGTGTCAATTCCATAGGGAATATGATGAATAGGGTGACGATTGAGCATGCTTTTTTGTGCCTGCTCGTATAGCCATCTACTAGGAGTCACAATGGTCAGGTTAGAGCGGCTATAAACCCAGTTCTTAAGCTTCCACTCTAATTGGGTATTATCTACTTGAACTGCTGGGTAAGTGTCTAAGTGTGGGCAGTGACCGCAACCTATTTTCCACCGATCGCAGTCATAGCTGTAGGCACAGTGCCCAGTAAAACTCCACATGTCGTGCAGGGTAAACACAGCAGGTTTCTTCTGAGTGAGTTTTGCAATAGCGAGATAGTTAAAGTAACCATTGTGAAGATTATGGAAATTTAGAACATCTGCATTGCGAAACCATTCGTGGTTTACAAAGTCAAAGCTACTAACGTGATTAAGATACTTAAGTCCGAAGCGATTATTAATGCGACCTAGCATACGGTCTAAACGTGAGTTTGCTGCTACAGTCGCTACTCGCTCGCTGTTAGTTTTGGCTTTTCGAACTAAGAGACGAGAGTCAATGTTTTGAGCAAGCAAGCCTTGATGCAAGCGAAATCCAGCGATCGCCGCACCACCAGCAGTATCAGATTGGTTGAAGTGTAAAACCTTCATGGTAGAAGAACAAGAGGTTATAAAACATTTGTTAAACAGGTGCTTGAAAATAATTTAAAGGGAGAGTAAGAGTCTCTACAGTGAGGCTCACACGGGTAAGGTAAATTGGTGTTTAAAGGAAGACAAACGCTGACGAATTTTGACTAAGGGCTTGTCTTGCTCTCTTAGAGTTTTACCACCATAAATCTGGTCAAAGGAGTGGCGATCTGCTTCTCGGTGCCTAACCACAAAAGGAGGATGCTGAATTGCTTCAATCACTCCAAGCGACAGTTTAGATCTTGGATTGTCACCCTTAGTATGGGCAGCGTCTTCACGATTGAAACCAAGATTAGAAATTAAGTTTTCCTGTGGAGTAATCGCTAATCCACTTTGAGACCAGCAAGCATAAATCCATTGATAATCCCAAGTGTCGATTACTTGCGGGTCTTCGTACATCTGATCAAAGATTTTGACCCAATACTGCTGCTCATAAAAGTCTTCAAAAATTTGCTCAAGCAAGTCTGTTTGTTTAAATTCGAGCCATGTTTTCATCTGGTAGTCATAATGCTGCCAGGCTCTTCGCCAAGAAGCCCAGCCCCAACTATGAATGTATTTTGAGAAGTAGTAGCTATCTGAAGTTCTACCTTGATTTGCTGAGTTATCGCCGTTAATGTGCATAATTCGTGTGTCGTTGCGATAACGCTCTAGCATCGCTTCGCAGAAACTAAAGAATGTTGGAGCTGGGTAAGTATCGTCTTCTAAAAAAATTGCTTCTTCAACCTGGGAGAAAACCCAATCGAATCCTGTTGCCTCGCGTCTTCCACAGCCAAGGTTAACCTCTGAGAAGTCAGTTAGAACTTCACAATCCCAATCGACTTTCTGAATAATAGAGCGTGTTTGTTCGCACTTTTCCATTTCACCTGGCCGATCTGGGCGTGGGCCATCTGCGATTACAAAAAGTTGTTTCGGTTTAACTTGTGCGATCGCAGAAAAGACTTTTTCCGTGACATCGGGGCGATTGAAAATTAGAAAACCAACTGGGGTTGAGAGAGACATATCTGTAACTATCCTAAACTTTATGAACACATAAGTACTAAATAGGAATGCTGACCGATATGCTTTTAAGCTGAGATATTCCTAATTTGATTAGTATCTTTGATATAGCCTTAATAACCTTAAAGGACTGACTACAGATCAGGGCTTCTCTCACCTGAATCAATACGCCTTCAACATCATTCGCTTGTAACATCTGATTAGCAAGATTTAGCATAAAGAAGGCGGAAGTTTCCCTAGCTTTAAAGAAGGTGTGATTGGTTAATTTCACAGAACTATCTTTCTGTAATTCCGACTCAATAATTTTGTGGCCTTTACTAAGATCTCGTGAATATTCGCCAGATCGCACCTTTCTTTTGGTGAGAGACTCATTGCTCATAAGGCGATAGACTGCTAACGGTTCAATCTCATAACCAACAGGGTAATGAGTTGCTATACGTACCCACATCTCACGATCTTCAAAACAACAAGTAAATCGCTGATCAAAGCCTCCTAAGTTTTCATATACTTCGCGCTTCACCGTCATGGATACAGTCTGAATCGGGATGCCTGAAACAACTTTTTCAAGCCAATTTTCTAGAATTCCGCTTTCCTGCTGTTCTAGTGGAGACAAGCTTTTTTGAAGACCTTGTTCATCTACATAAACTTGACGGCAGAATGCAGCTCCTATTTCCTGATGCTGCTCAAATAGCTGTTGCATTCTTTCATAAAAACCGTGCTCAACCCAATCATCCCCATGAAGTAAATGTATAATTTGTCCACAGGAACGTTGCAAACAAGTTTCAAAATTTCTGATATAACTGAGATCTTGCACCAGTTTCAACAAGGGGTTGCCAAAGAAGGAAAAATCTGAAAGAAAGGGCGTAATCAAAATTTAACTGAACGGTTATGGAAACCATTGTTCAACACGCCCAAGGATTAGTGTAT
>Ga0209172_10007848_pt1 | contig 10751 bp, 10 predicted proteins | sample LarsenN4metaG_FD_184113 | JGI IMG/M metagenome (GOLD analysis project Ga0209172, IMG submission 184113) | Hot spring sediment bacterial and archeal communities from British Columbia, Canada, to study Microbial Dark Matter (Phase II) - Larsen... ... | reverse complement strand
GTTCGAGCAGGGCGGGGACGTGCACCTGATCGGCCTTGTAGTTACCCGTGAGCGCGTACATCACGATGTTGACGCCGGTGCGGAACGCGAGTTCGCGCTGCGGCTCGCCGCCCGGTACGACCGGAAAGACAGGGCGGTTCTGGTCATCGAGGGCCCAAGCCGAGGCGAAGTCGTTCGACGTCACGAGAACCGAGCTGACGCCGTCCGACTGACGCGCCTGACGATCCCGGCCGTCGGCATCCGACGCTTCGGCCTCGACCCAAAGCTGGCCACCGTCCCAGCGCCCCGGGAACGTTCGGATGAGGTAGAAGGCTTTGGTCATGACATGGCCGTCCGGCACCGGCTCGAGGCGGGGAATGTCGAGGCGGCCGAGCAGGCGCTGCAGCGGCGTCCCGTCACGACCGGCGAGCGGCAGGCCCGACGGCAGACCTTGGCCGAAATCGCGCGTGTCGAAGATGATCATGCCGCCTTGCTTCATGTAGGCGTCGATCTTGACGAGCGTCGCGTCGTCGAGCGGCCGGGCATTCGCGAGGACCGGCCAGTAGAGGATGGGGAAGAAGGCGATATCGTCGTTCTGGATATTGACCGGGAACGGATCACCCGGCTCGATGGCCGTGCGGGCCGTGAGCACCTTTCCGAGCCCGGTGAGGCCCATGCGGCTCGCACGATCGGCTTCCGCGTCGCCGGTCACGACGTAACCGAGGGTGACGACGCGCGTGGCTCGCAATGCGATGTCTTGCGCCGGCGAAAGCGGGCCACCCGGCTGGACCACGCGCGGGTTCTGTGCGGGGCTCTGTGCGTTCGGAGGAACGAGTGGAACGGTCTGCGCGGCGACCGGATGCGGTGCGCCGGCGACGAGCCCGCCGACGATCAGAAGCGCCGTTGCGGCCGAAGCCGTCCTGGCACGCCGACCGCCGAACAGGCGACCGCCCCATTGCAGCAGCAGGACGGCGATCATGTCGACCAGCAGCAGGGCGAGCGCGATGACGAAGAGTGTCGGCTTCAGCGGCGACGCGGTGGCGCTTTCGTAGGCGCGTCGCTCGGCAGCCGACGGCAACGGCGGCAGGGGGCGCAACTGCGAAGCGGGTGTCAGCACGTTGAGGGCGCTCGGGGCGTCCTGCGGGCCGTAGTAGCCGGGCGGATTGTCGGGTGACGGCTGCACGGTGGCGATATCCTTCGCAGCGATCGGCTGGGCCGTGGGCGGCGGCGGACGCAACAGGCCGAACCCGTCGAGAACCTGGAACGGGGCCAGGACCAGATCAGCACGCTGACCTTCCTGGGCGCCCGTCGCGTTGACATTCGCATCGCCGCCGCGCCGGCCGGCGAGCTTGCCGAGCGTGGTCACGCGGCGGAGCATTTCGACGAACAGTCCCGAAATCGGGAGGTTCGACCAGTCCGAGTTGGCCGTCACGTGGAAGAGGACGACGTAGCCATCGCCGCGACGCAGCGCGGTGACGAGCGGCGTGCCGTCGCGCAGACGCGCCCAGACCTGCGTGCCGCCATCGAGGCGGGCCGGGTCCGCGAGCACCTGCCGATTGACCGTGACATCCGTCGGGACGGCGAGCCCGGCGAAAAGGCTATCGTCCGTGAACGGTGCAAGCGGCTGCGGTGTCGACCAGGACAGGGCGCCGCCGAGCGTCCGGCCGCCGAGCCGCAGGGGCGCCGGCAGGAGATCATCGCCACCCTTTTCAAGGCGCGGGCCGGCAAAGCGGACGAGCACGCCGCCCTTGCCGATCCACTCGTCGAGCTTCGCCTTCGGTTCCGGCGGCAGCGTGCCGATGTCGGCCATCACAACGAGCGAGGCATTCTGTGCAAGGGCCTGCTCGACGCCTTCTGCGAGGTTGGCGTCGCGGGGATCAATCACTTCGGCGAAGGGCGAGAGGGCGCGCTCCACATAGTAGAGCGGCCCCAGCAGAGGCTGTGCCTGTTCGAGGCTGGCGCCCGACAGCATCGCGACGCGCTGCCACTGGGCGCGTGCGTCGAGAAGCTGGACGGCGCCGGCCGAGCGCTCGCCGGCGATTTCGAGGCGGGTGACCTGATTGCGCAGCTCGAGCGGCAATTCGAAGATCGCCGAGGTCCGGCTCTCGCCCGGCGCCAGACGGAAGCGCGCCTCGCCGAGCCGCTGGCTCTTGGCGGAATAGGCGTGGACGATGCCTTCGCGGCCGCCGCCGTCGCCGCGATGAACATGGGCTTCGAGCTTGCCATCGCGGGCCAGTCCGGCGGAGAGGCCGAGCGGCTCCTCGAGCGGCCCGGCGGTGACAACCCAGAAGCCGCCGCCCGCGCGTGCGGCCAAGCGATCGGCGAAGGCGCGGGTGGCCCCGTCGTGGTCGAGCCCGTCGGTCAGCCAGACGACGCTCGCGTCCCGCTGAGCGGCGAGAGCGGCTTCGAGGGCCGTGGCGGCCTCGGCGCGGCGCGGCGCATGGGGCTGCGGCTGGATCGCAGCGGCGGTCGATCGGGCCGCCGTCGGTGTTTCGATGCGCAGGACGGGCGTGCGGGCCGCCGTCGGGACCACGAGCACGGGACGATTGCGGCTCTCGGCTTCGGTGATGAGGCGATCGATCATGCGCGTCCGCTCGGGCCAGCGTGACGCCGAGCCCCAACCGTTGTCGACGACGAGCACGACGGGACCGGCCCCAGACAGCGCCGACTCGCGGTTCGGGTTCCAGACCGGATCGGCGAGCGCGAAGATGACGAGCGCGGCGGCCAGCATGCGGATGAGGGTGAGCCACCAGGGCGTCCGGGCCAGGGTGTTCTCGCGTTCTTCGAGGCCGACGAGGATGCGGGTCGCAGGGAAGGCGATCTGGCGCGGGCGCGGGGGCACCGTGCGCAGCAGCCAATAGATCACCGGCAGCGCCGCGAGACCGGCGAGCAGCCAGGGCGAGAGGAAACTCAGGGCTCCGATGGACATGGGTCAGCCTCCCCGTCCGTTGGGACCCATGCGCTGCACCAGTGCGAGCAAAGGCTCGGCGGCGCTGCGATCGGTGTGATGGACGAGGAACGACCAACCGAGGCTGCGCGCCGCGGATCGCACGGCTTCGCGCTGTGCGTGAAGACGGCGCTGGTAGGCTTCCCGCAAGCCTTCGGCGCGCTCGGCAAGCCAGCGATCGTCACCTTCGAGACCGAGGAATTCGGCGCGGCCTTCGTAGGGCAGCGTTTCCTCGGCGGGGTCGAGCACCTGGATCAAATGGCCGCCCACCTGATCGCCGGCGATCGCCTTGAAGCGCGAGACGAGATCGTCGACCGGATCAAGGAAATCGCTGATGAGGATCGCGCCCGAGAAGCGGCCAACGCGCTCCGGCGGCGGAAGACTGGAAGCGAGAATCTCCGAGCGCGCGTTCATGGCCAGCGCTTCGGCGAGGCGGGTCGAAGCGCGCCGGCTCGCCGTCGGTCGGGTGAGACCGAGCAGGCCCACACGTTCTCCGCCCCGCACGAGAAGTTCAGCCAACGCGAGTGTGAGAACGAGGGCGCGGTCGCGCTTGGTCGTCGACGAGAGATCGCTGCGAAAGGCCATCGACGGCGACAGATCGGGCCACAGCCAGATCGTATGCGCCGCTTCCCACTCGCGCTCGCGGACGTAAAGGTGGTCGGAACTCGCCGAACGGCGCCAGTCGATGAGCGTCGCACTGTCGTTCGACTGGAATTGCCGAAACTGCCAGAACGTCTCACCGGGGCCCGCACGACGGCGGCCGTGAATGCCATGCGCGACGGTGTTCGCGATCCGCAGAGCCTCGACCTGCAAGTCGGGGAGGCTATCGGCCAAGCCGTGCGCCTCGCCCTGGACTTCGAACGGACGCGGGTCAGCGTTGCGAGCGTCTGCCGTCCGTGCCGCCAATGCCCTACTCCAGCGCTCGCGTCAGGTTGGCGATCACGTCGCCGATGCGGCGGCCTTCGGTGCGTGCCTCGAAGGTGAGCGCCATGCGGTGCTTCAGGACGGGCTCGGCGAGGGCCACGACGTCGTCGATCGAGGGCGCGAGTCGGCCGCTGATGAGTGCGCGGGCACGGATCGCCAGCATGAGCGCCTGACTGGCGCGCGGGCCGGGACCCCAGGCGATATAACGATTGGTTTCGTCCGCGGCTTCGGCGCCGGGGCGGGCCGAGCGGACCAGCGTCAGGATCGCCTCGACGACTTTGTCCGGCACGGGGATCTGGCGAACGAGCCGCTGGATGGTCATCAGTTCGGAGCCCGACAGGATGCTGTCGAGGCGGCGCTCCTCCGTGCCCGTCGTTGCGAACAGCATGCGCCGCTCGGCGACGAGGTCGGGATAGCTGACGTCTATCTGCAGAAGGAAGCGGTCGAGCTGAGCTTCCGGCAACGGATAAGTGCCTTCCTGCTCGAGCGGGTTCTGCGTCGCGAGCACATGGAAGGGCGACGGCACGTCGTGGCGCTGGCCGGCCACCGTCACATGGTGTTCCTGCATCGCCTGCAGGAGCGCGGACTGCGTCTTCGGGCTGGCGCGGTTGATTTCGTCCGCCATCAGAAGCTGGGTGAAGACGGGACCCTTGATGAAGCGGAAGGCGCGCCGCTGGCCCGGCACTCCGCCCTCCTCCAGGACCTCGGCGCCGATGATGTCGGACGGCATGAGATCCGGCGTGAACTGAATGCGTTTGGCATCGAGACCGAGAACGCGGCCAAGCGTTTCGACGAGCAGCGTCTTGGCGAGACCGGGGACGCCGATCAGGAGAGCATGGCCGCCAGCGAGGATCGTGATGAGCGTCTGCTCGATCACCTTGTCCTGGCCGAAGATGACCGTGGCGGCGGCCTTGTGCACCCGCTGCACCCGCTCGGCTGCAGCTTCGATGCGCTCGACGATTTGGTCGTCGGTCTGAGTGACTGTTGTCATGTGTGGACTATACGGCGACCTTGGCGGTTTAGAACAGTGGTGCGTCGAAGTTGGTCAGAATATTGGCACCGGCGCCCGGCCCGGTCCGGCTGACCAGAAGGCAGGTGACATGAAGAAAGAAAGCACGGGAGCGCCGACTGCAGCCGGCGGCCTAACCGGGCTCGAGGCGCTGCTCAAAGCTCAGGCCGGCGAGACGATGCCGCCGGTCGAGCGCTGGAATCCGCCCTATTGCGGCGACATCGGTCTCGAAATCCGCGCCGACGGGACATGGTTTTACCAGGGTAGCCCGATCGGACGTAAGCCGCTCGTCAAGCTGTTCTCGAGCGTTTTGCGGCGTGATCCCGACGGCGGTCACTTTCTCGTGACCCCGGTGGAGAAGGTCGACGTGAAGGTCGCCGATGCACCGTTCCTCGCCGTCGAGATGGAAACCCAGGGAGAGGGGCCCAATCGGGTTCTGACGTTCCGCACCAATGTCGACGACGTGGTGCGCTGCGGCGCGGCGCATCCGCTCCGGTTCCTGGCCGAGCGGGTCAGCGGCGGGCTCAAGCCCTATCTGCTCGTTCGCGGGCGGCTCGAAGCCCTGGTCACGCGGGCACTCTATTACGACCTCGTCGAATTGGCCGATATTGGCCCCGACGGCTCGACGTTCGGGCTGTGGAGCGACGGCGCGTTCTTCCCGCTCGAGGCCGAGCGCGAAGCGCCGTTTGTCACGCCCTAAGCCAAGGCGGGGTCGGCTGATACCAGTCGGCGGCGAAATCGATGAAGGCGCGGACCCGCGCGGTCAGATGATGGCGGTGCGGGTAGACGAGATGGACGACGAGGCCCGGCAGGGCCGTCCAATCCTCGTGCAGGGAGACGAGCCGCTTCGCACGGATATCGCCGGCGACGGCGAACTCCGGACATAATGCAAGGCCCAGGCCGGCAAGCAGAGCCTGGCGGACGGCGATCGCGCTGTTGACGGTCAGCACGGGAACGCCGCGCGTGGAGGCGACCTCGCCCCCGCGCTCGAAACGCCAAAGCGCACCGTTGCGCATGTTGCTGTCGGCGATGACGGAATGGGTGGCGATGTCGGCGATCGCGACGGGGCGGCCGTTCTTCTCGAGGTACGACGGGGCTGCGCAGAGAAGGAGCCGCGTTTCGCAGAGGCGGCGGCTGATCAGCGAACTGTCCGGCATGGCCGAAATCCGGAGACCGATGTCGTAGCCTTCGCCGACGAGGTCGACGATGCGGTCGGCGAGCAGGACTTCGACGGCGACGCCCGGATAGCGGGTGCGGAAAGCGGCGACCATTTCGACGAGCGCCAATTCGCCGAGCGCCTGAGGCGCCGTCAGTCGAATGAGGCCGCGCGGCGTGGTGCTTTGGGCGACGACGGATTCTTCGAGCTGTTCGAGATCGGCAATCAGTGCGCGGGCGCGCTCGGCGTAAGCGCGGCCAATCTCCGTCACGCCGATCCTGCGGGTGGTGCGGTTGATCAGGCGTGCACCGAGGCGGGCTTCCAGCTCACTCAGGTGCTTGGAGATCAGCGCTTTCGACTTGCCGAGGCGACGTCCGGCAGCCGTGAACCCGCCGGCATCGACGACGGCAAGGAACGACCGCATCAGCTCGAGAGTATCCATTGTTCACTGGTTGAGTACAAAAAGTTCATCTCTGGTGAGATTGTTCATTTTTGGGCCGCATGTCAATTGGACGGCGTACCGGGACGTTCGATCCCGGCTCGCATTGGAGATCGATCATGAGCCCCCACCTCACTGCACCTTACGCGGCCCTCGTGCTGCGCCTGTCGCTCGGCGTGATGTACCTCGCCCACGGCCTGCTGAAGCTCGTCGTGTTCACCCCGGCCGGCACTGCCGGTTACTTCGGTTCGCTCGGACTCCCGCCCGTGTTGGCTTACGCCACGATCGGGGCGGAGATCGCCGGCGGCCTCCTGCTGATCGTCGGCCTCGGCACGCGCGTCGTCGCGTTCGGCCTCATTCCGCTGCTGGCGGGCGCTCTGGTGCTGGCCCACGCCGACAAGGGCTGGCTGTTCTCGGCGCCCGGTGGCGGCTGGGAGTATCCGGCGTTCTTGATCGCAACGTCGGTCGCCGCTGGCCTCCTGGGCGACGGCGCCTTCAGCCTCGCGGGGCGTCGCGAGACACCTGCCGCTCGGATCGCCGTTCCGGCGGGCGCTTGACATCGACGCAGCTGAATTTCTCCGACGGCCGGCTGGCGACGTCAGCCGGCCGTTCGCGTCAGTTCAGACAGAACTCGCTGTCACGCAACCGCAGTTCCGCGGGACTGACGAGCCCTTTGTGGGCGACGCGAACTTTGAAGAGTTTGCCGTCCAGATTGCGCGTCCAGAAATCGAGGAAGGTGCGCAGCTTCGGGAAGCGAGGGTGGATATCGTAATCCTGCCAGACGTACGTCTGAAGGAGAGACGGATGGTCTGGCATCCGGTAGAGAATCTCCGCCGTCGTCAGGCTGAAACCTTCGACCTGGCGGAGGAAGTCACGGTCCGGCATTCGCGATGGCTCCTGGTTTCACCCATTGACAGGGTAACGCAGAATCAGGACCTCGCAAGAATATTTCCTCGCAATAACAATATGTTAGCAGCCGATCGCCGAGGCTGCTGACAGGATCGGAACGCATGATGGAAATCGCGCTCAAAGCGTTCACGACCTTCTTCGCGACCATCGGTCCGATCGAGGCGGCCGCCGTTTTTGCCGGGCTGACCTCAGGCATGGAACGTGAGCGACGCCGCAGCATCGCGGTCAAGGCCACCGTCATCGCGACCGTTCTGCTGCTGTTTTTCACGCTGGCCGGACAACCGTTGCTTCGCCAGCTCGGCGTCTCCATTGCCGCGCTGCAGACGGCGGGCGGAATCATTCTTTTGCTGATTGCGCTCGACATGATCTTCGCTCGACCAGGCCAATCGAAACTCACGCCGCCGGAAGATGCCGAAGCTCACGTGAAGGACGATATCGCCGTCTTTCCGCTCGCGACCCCGCTTCTCGCTGGCCCCGGAACAATGAGCGCAGCCATGGTGATGGCCGCCAATGCCAACGGCCAACCGGCACAGATCGGCGTGGTCGTCGGCGCTCTGCTCGCCGTGATGCTGCTGACGCTGCTGCTCTTGATGGTGGCCAATACACTCGATCGCGTGATCGGCGTGACGGCGAGCCGCGCATTAATGCGGGTATTCGGCATTCTACTCGCGGCAATTGCGGTCCAATCGACCTTCAACGGCCTTCAGGCGAGCGGCCTTATCGCGGTTGCGCGCTGAGACTTTCTTCCGAGTTTAGAATAATCGAGACGGTGCGCGAACTTTGGCCGCAGCTCGTTCGTTGAATTAACCACACCTTATATTATTCGAAGCGTTATTCCCTTTTGCGCGGCATGGGGAACGGCTCTATGCGAAACAACGCCATAATTCGAATCAGGCCGGCGACGACGGCAAAGGAGAGGGCATAAGATGGCTACTATGAATGTCGATAAATTGTCTCTCAAGGAGCTTCTCGACCTCGAAGCCAAGGTCGAGAAAGCGCTGAGCACGGCCAAGGACCGCGAGCGCGCAGAACTCAAGCAGAAAATCGAAACTATGGCTGCCAATGCCGGCTTTTCCGTCGGCGAACTGTTCGGCGGTCGCGGTGGCGGTCGGGGCAAGTCGACCGCGGTGAAGTTCGTCAACCCGGAGAACCGGTCGGAGACCTGGACGGGCCGCGGACGCAAGCCGAACTGGCTCGTAGCCAAGCTCGCCAAGGGCGCCGCGCTGGAAGATTTCGCGGCCTGAGGATCCCTCGGCGTCATGACGGAAAAGGGCCGCCGGCCGATCGGCGGCCCTTCTCATTTTTGCATGCATCTCATTGCAAATATTGATCTAATCGGCTTCCTGGCACTCACCTCTTGACAGTGCCAAGCCGTCGAAACATATACGGGTCGCGGTGCGGCTGGCTTAGGCGGCCTACACCGCATCGGAGGTATTCGCGGCCGGCATCCGGTCGACAAGCGGACCGTCCGCGCGCCTCCTCGAACAACGACAATTCGAAACGACGAGGTTGAAGCCATGAAGTTTCGTCCTCTGCACGATCGCGTGCTCGTGCGCCGGGTCGATGAAGACACCAAAACGGCTGGCGGGATCATCATTCCCGACACCGCCAAGGAAAAGCCGATGCAGGGCGAAGTCGTCGCCGTCGGCCCCGGCGCTCGCGATGAGGCCGGCAAGATCCAGCCGCTCGAGGTGAAGCCCGGCGACCGCGTGCTGTTCGGCAAGTGGTCCGGCACCGAGGTCAAGATCGACGGGCAGGAGCTCGTGATCATGAAGGAGAGCGACATCCTCGGCATCATCGAGGGCCGCTCGTCCGTGAAGGCCGCCGCCTGAGCTTCCGCCAACTGACGCATTTGCAACGGAGTAAGAGACATGGCCGCAAAGGACGTTCGTTTTTCCCAGGACGCCCGTGAGCGCATGCTGCGTGGCGTCGACATCCTCGCCAATGCCGTGAAGGTCACGCTCGGTCCGAAGGGCCGTAACGTCGTCATCGAGAAGTCGTTCGGCGCGCCGCGCGTCACCAAGGACGGCGTGACGGTCGCCAAGGAGATCGAACTCGAAGACAAGTTCGAGAACATGGGCGCGCAGATGCTGCGCGAGGTGGCTTCGAAGACCGCCGACCTCGCCGGCGACGGCACCACCACCGCGACGGTTCTCGCTCAGGCGATCGTGCGCGAAGGCGCTAAGTCGGTCGCGGCCGGCGCCAACCCGATGGACCTGAAGCGCGGCATCGAACTCGCCGTGTCGAAGGTCGTCGACCAGCTGAAGGCGCAGTCGAAGAAGGTCACCTCCAACGACGAGATCGCGCAGGTCGGCACCATCTCGGCCAACGGTGACGAGGAAGTCGGCAAAATCATCGCCGAGGCGATGAAGCGCGTCGGCAACGAGGGCGTCATCACCGTCGAGGAGGCGAAGAGCCTCGAGACGGAGCTCGACGTCGTCGAAGGCATGCAGTTCGACCGCGGCTACATCTCGCCGTACTTCATCACCAACGCCGACAAGATGCTCGTCGAGTTGGAGAACCCCTACATCCTCATCCACGAGAAGAAGCTGTCGTCGCTGCAGCCGATGCTTCCCGTGCTCGAGGCGGTCGTGCAGGCGGGCAAGCCGCTCGTCATCATCGCCGAGGACGTCGAGGGCGAAGCGCTCGCCACGCTGGTCGTCAACAAGCTGCGCGGCGGCCTGAAAGTCGCTGCCGTCAAGGCGCCGGGCTTCGGTGATCGCCGCAAGGCGATGCTCGAGGACATCGCGATCCTGACGGGCGGCACGGTCATCAGCGAAGACATCGGCATCAAGCTCGAGAACGTCACGCTGGCGATGCTCGGCCGCTCGAAGAAGATCACGATCGAGAAGGAGAACACCACGGTCGTTGACGGCGCGGGCAAGAAGCCGGACATCGAAGCGCGTATCAAGCAGATCAAGGCGCAGATCGAGGAGACCACCTCGGACTACGACCGCGAGAAGCTGCAGGAGCGGCTCGCGAAGCTCGCCGGTGGCGTGGCCGTGATCAAGGTCGGCGGCGCGACCGAGGTCGAGGTTAAGGAGCGCAAGGATCGCGTCGACGACGCGCTCCATGCCACCCGCGCCGCGGTCGAGGAAGGCATCGTGCCGGGCGGCGGCGTCGCGCTGCTGCGCTCGATCAAGGCGCTCGACGGGCTCGAAGGGGCCAACGAGGACCAGAAGGTCGGCGTCCAGATCGTCCGCAAGGCCCTCCAGGCGCCAGCGCGCCAGATCTTCACCAACGCGGGTGAGGACGGCTCGGTGATCGTCGGCAAGATCCTCGAGAACGCCAAGTACACCTACGGCTACAACGCGCAGACGCACACCTACGGCGATCTCGTCACCGAAGGCGTGATCGACCCGACCAAGGTGGTGCGGACCGCGCTGCA
>Ga0209172_10007846_pt1 | contig 10752 bp, 7 predicted proteins | sample LarsenN4metaG_FD_184113 | JGI IMG/M metagenome (GOLD analysis project Ga0209172, IMG submission 184113) | Hot spring sediment bacterial and archeal communities from British Columbia, Canada, to study Microbial Dark Matter (Phase II) - Larsen... ... | reverse complement strand
AGACGCCGTACAGCGCGTAGTAATCGCGCGTCGGAATCGGATCGTATTTGTGATCGTGACAACGGGCGCACGTCACCGTCAGCCCCAGGAGGCCCCGCGTGACCACGTCGATCCGGTCGTCAATGATGTCGTGCGTGACCCCCAGGAACCGTCGCCCCAGCGTGAGATAGCCCATCGCCGCCAGATCGGGAGAATCCGGGCCGACCAGCGTATCGGCGGCCAGTTGCAGCCGGACGAATTCGTCGTACGGCCGGTCGGCGTTCAGCGACCGCGTGACCCAGTCCCGATACGACCAGGCCTGCACCCAGAACCGCTCCTCCCGCGCGTAAACGTACCCCTTCGTGTCGGCATAGCGGGCGACATCCAGCCAGTGCCGGGCCTGCTGCTCGCCGAAATGCGGGGAGGCAAGCAGGCGGTCGACGAGTTGTTCGTAGGCCTCCGGCCGGTCGTCGTGCAGAAACGTCTCCACTTCGGCAGGCGCCGGCGGGAGACCCGTGAGATCCACCGTCACGCGGCGGATCAGTGTGCGACGGTCGGCCGGCGGCGACGGGGTGAGCCCTTCGGCTGTCAGTCGCGACAGGACAAAGGAATCCACCGGCGTCCGCGGCCAGTCGCCATCCGCAATCGTTGGCGGCGGCGGCGAACCGAGCGGTTGAAACGCCCAGTGCGTTGCCGCCAGGCTTTTATCCCCCTGCGTTGCCGATGCGGGCCAGGGAGCGCCGAGTTCCAGCCATTTCGCGAGCACGGCGACTTGCCGCTCGGTGAGCCTGTCATCGGGGGGCATCTGCAGATCCCCCTCATGACGAACGGCCGCGAGCAACCGGCTACGGGCCGGCTGTTGCGGGTCAAAGACCGCGCCCCCTTCGCCGCCGCGGAGCAGGGCGTCGCGCGAATCGAGCCGCAGCGCGCCATTGGCCTTTTCCGAACCGTGACATTTGAGGCAGCGGTCGATGAGCAGCGGACGGACTTCGCGCTCGAAGAATTCGTCGGCAGCGCGATGCGAGTCGGCCGCGCGGAGACCGGAGGTCGCGGCGGCGAGGAGGACAACAGCAATCCAGCCAGGGGAGCGCGTCATGCATCAATTGTGGTAAATGCGGCGTCGGGAATGCAATCGCGCAAAAAAGAAGCCCCCGGGTCGCGACCCGGGGGCTTCGATGTATCAACAGGTTGGTGGAGCGAGATTCAGATTGCGAGGGTATTGGACGGATTTGAAACATGAGACGGGTCGTGAGACCCGTCTGGCTGAAATCCTTTAGAAAGGAGGTGATCCAGCCGCAGGTTCCCCTACGGCTACCTTGTTACGACTTAGTCCCAATCACCGGTTTCACCCTAGGCGCCTGTCTCCCGTATTCTTGCGAACGGCGGGTTGACGCAGCGACGTTAGGTGCCCCCAGCTTTCGTGGCTTGACGGGCGGTGTGTACAAGGCTCAGGAACACATTCACCGCCGTATTGCTGACCGGCGATTACTAGCGATTCCGGCTTCATGCAGGCGAGTTGCAGCCTGCAATCCGAACTGGGGCGCGCTTTGTGGGATTTGCTCCGCTTTGCAGCTTGGCGTCCCTCTGTACGCGCCATTGTAGCACGTGTGCAGCCCTGGACATAAAGGCCATGAGGACTTGACGTCATCCCCGCCTTCCTCCGGCTTGACGCCGGCGGTCTCCCTAGAGTCCCCGCCATGACGCGCTGGCAACTAGGGACAGGGGTTTCGCTCGTTTAGCGACTTAACGCGACATCTCACGACACGAGCTGACGACAGCCATGCAGCACCTGTGATCGTTCCACCCGAAGGCGTCACGGACGTTTCCGCCCGCTAATCCGACCATGTCAAATCCAGGATAAGGTTCTTCGCGTTGCCTCGAATTAAGCCACATGCTCCACCGCTTGTGTGAGCCCCCGTCAATTCCTTTGAGTTTCAGCCTTGCGACCATACTCCCCAGGCGGAGCACTTAACGCTTTCGCTACGAGGGGGAAGGCCGAAGCCGCCCCCCTCCAGTGCTCAGTGTTTACGGCCAGGATTACCGGGGTATCTAATCCCGTTCACTCCCCTGGCTTTCGTGCCTCAGCGTCAGACAAGGCCCAGTGTGCCGCTTTCGCCGCCGGCGTTCCTTCCAATATCTACACATTTCACCGCTCCACTGGAAGTTCCGCACACCCCTGCCTCACTCCAGCCTGCTAGTTTCAAGCGCTGTTCCCCGGTTGAGCCGGGGGATTTCACACCTGACTTAACAAGCCGCCTACGCACCCTTTAAGCCCAGTGATTCCGAATAACGTTCGCACAGTTCGTATTACCGCGGCTGCTGGCACGAACTTAGCCCGTGCTTCCTCTGGAGCTCTGTCAAACACGGGGGAGAACCCCCGCGCACTTCATCCCTCCCGACAGCGGTTTACAATCCGAAGACCTTCATCCCGCACGCGGCGTCGCTCGGTCAGGCTTGCGCCCATTGCCGAAGATTCTCGACTGCAGCCACCCGTAGGTGTCTGGCCAGTGTCTCAGTGCCAGTGGTGGGGGCCATGCTCTCACACCCCCTAGCCATCGTCGCCTTGGTGAGCCGTGACCTCACCAACTAGCTAATAGCGCCTCAGCCGGTCCTCAGGCGGAATCTCACCTTTGCTGACAGGCCTTGAAGTCCTGTCAGATCATCGGGTATTACCGGCAGTTTCCCGCCGCTATCCCCGTCCTGAGGGTACGTCACCGAGGTGATCCTACCCCGTTCGCCGGTGTCCCCCTTGCGGGTTCTCCCTCGACTTGCATGCCTAATCCACGCCGCCAACGTTCATTCTGAGCCAGGATCAAACCCTTTGAGTAGTGTTTCCGGAGGGCGGAGCGAAGCCCAGGGATTGCAATCCCGGGGCGTCTGACTCGCACCCACAACGAACCAGCCCTGGCGGACCGGCTCGCACAAGTCACACTGGGTTTGTGCCGGCGTACGTTGGAACGAAACAAGAACCGACTCCGGTCGCTTACGCTCCCGGCTCGCCTTGCCTCGCCATTGTCAAAGACAAGAACCACGTACGTCCAGCAACCGCACAATACCGTGCAAAGCTGAATCTCTACTTCCACCAACCATGTTGTCAAAGAACGATAGTCGCCTGAACCCGCTGCATTGCAATGACTTGCGTACAGCTTTCTGTCCGCGGCGACCAGCCCTGTCTGGGCAGAGGCTAAGAATAACAACCCCGCCCGGAGAATCAAGCGACCGCGGTCAGAATTCCCGACTCCCGTCCCGACAGCCGCCGCACATGGCCTGGCAATCCCTGGATAACTCTTTTGCTGAAGACCACTTGAAAAGAGAACTGCAGCCCCAGGTCCGCACCGGCGGATGGCACGATCCTGACCTCAAATGCAGTTTGCAGGACACTTGGTTTTCGAGAAAATCTAGCCGTGCCGGGGCTCGATTCACGGGCCGCCCAGACGCCCAGCAGGCACCGCAACATGTTGTCAACACGTTTGTTACGAACCAGAAACCCAGCCATCGAACGGACGAAGCCCAGGGGATTGCAATCCCTGGGCTTCGTGAAGGGGCGACGCTGCGGGCACGGCCAGCGATCAGAATTCCTTGGCGTTGATCCACTTCATCATCCGCCGCAGCCGCTTGCCGGTCTCTTCGATCGGGTGGTTCCGCTCGCGGCGCTTGATGGCCTGGAACGTCGGCTGGTTGGCCTTGTTCTCCAGGATCCATTCCTTGGCGAACTGGCCGGTCTGGATCTCGTGCAGGATCTTCTTCATCTGGGCCTTGGTCTCGGCGGTGACGATCCGCGGGCCGCGGGTGTAATCGCCGAACTCGGCCGTGTTGGAGACGCTGTACCGCATGTAGTTGAGGCCGCCCTGGTAGAACAGGTCGACGATCAGCTTCATTTCGTGCATGCACTCGAAGTAGGCCATTTCGGGCTGATAGCCGGCCTCGACGAGGGTCTCGAACGCCGCCTTGATGAGGGCCGAGACGCCGCCGCAGAGGACCACCTGCTCGCCGAACAGGTCGGTCTCGGTTTCTTCGGCGATGGTGGTTTCAATCACGCCGCCGCGGGTGCCGCCGATCCCCTTCGCATACGCGAGGGCCAGCTTGCGGGAGGTTTCGGAGGCGCCGGGGGTGAGGGCGATGAGGCTCGGGACCCCGCCCCCCTTTTCATATTCGCTGCGAACGAGATGGCCGGGTCCCTTCGGCGCCACGAGTGCGGCATCGACCCCTTCCGGGGGGACGACCTGACCGAAGTGCAGGTTGAAGCCGTGCGAGGCCATCAGCAGCGCGGTCTTCTTGAGATTCGGCTTGATCTCGGTGCGGTAGAGATCTCCCTGAACTTCATCCGGCAGCAGGATGTTGACGAGGTCCCCCTGCCTGGTGGCCTCGGCCAGGGACAGCGGCTTGAAGCCGTGGCTGACGGCCAGATCGTAGTTCTTGCTGCCGGGCCGCTGACCGATGACGACGTTGCAGCCGCTGTCGCGCAGATTCTGGGCCTGGGCGTGTCCCTGGCTGCCGTAGCCCAGGATGGCAATGGTCTTGTCCTTCAGGAGGGACAAGTCGGCGTCGTCATCGTAATAGATCTTCGCAGCCATGATGCCTGTTTCGGAGTCGGAGTGAAAGAAACCCGGCGGCCCCCGCGAAGCCATTCCGCGGGTGCGAATCGCCGGCGGAGGGTTTACGTGTTGAGTTCCACCGCCTCGTAGGGTTGCGGCGGTTGCAGGGCCTGATCGACGGACAGCGACGTGGACCGCGACAGCGCGATCCGCCCGGTGCGGACCAGTTCCAGAATGCCGAACGGCCGCATCATGTCGACGAACGCCGACAATTTGCTTTCCTGGCCGCTCAGTTCCACCATCACGTGCTCGTGGCCCACGTCGACGATTTTGCCGCGGAAGATTTCCACGAGCTCGCGGATTTCCGATCGGCCGGACTTGGTGGTGCTGACCTTCAGCAGCATCAGGTCCCGTTCGACGATGTCCTGGTTCTGGTAGTCCACCACCTTGACGACGGTGACGATCTTTTCGAGCTGCTTGCGGACCTGGTCCAGCACCTTGTTGTCGCCGGAGACGACGAACGTCATCCGGGAGAAGTGGGGGTCTTCGGTCTCGCCGACGGCGAGGCTTTCGATGTTGAAGGCGCGGGAGGCGAGCATGCCCGAAATCTGGGCCAGCACCCCGGGCTGATTCATGACCATTGCGGACAGAACGTGTTTCATCATCCTCGCCTCGGGCAGGCGGCCGGACGGCGCACCTGGCCCGTATTCACTGGGCAACCATCAGAACCGGTCATGCTAGTGACGGTTGGAGCGCGACACAAGGTCCGCACCGCGATTCGGGGGCGGCCGATCCGGAATCCCCCCCACGAGCCCGCATGATGCACCGGGGCCTCCGTTGCGGGCGACTACACCCGGGGCTTCTCCAAGACGCGTCCCTCGGCCCGAAGTTCGCTGAGAAGCTGGAGGCTCGGGAAGCGGTCGCCCAGCAGCCAACGCTCCCACCAGCGCGCGGGACGAAGGCGGGGATCGTCGGGGGCGATGATGTGCTGCTTCCCGCGGCGGGTCGCCAGCAGGAGCGTGCCGTCGCTGCGGATCTCCAACACCCGCCAGTATTTATCGACCTGATAGCTGTACGTCTCGCCGGCCGGAGCTGGGTGGACATCGCGCGCACGGGGACCCGGCTCGGTGCTGAATTTGCTCAGGCAGACCACCACAGGGTCGCCTTGCTGGAATTTTGGTCGCATGTCCCTTGCCTCCGGCAGGCGAAGCTGGCCGACAACGACGGCAGCAAATCCTTTGCTTACCACAGGATATGTTCTGGTTTCGGACCAGGCAAGAGAAGAATGGCGAGGCGGACTGGAGTTTTTGGTTATCGCATCGTGAGATGACCGCCATCAGAGGCGGTGGGGGGCATTCGCGGGAGCCGGACATGCGCCGACCTGTCCTTCCGCGGGAAGCGGCCAATGGACCGTCACGGTTGTCGGTCCACCCGGGGAAGAGTCGATCACCAGCTCGCCGTCGTGGTTGCGAACCACCTGCCAGACTTTGCACAGACCGAAGCCCAATCCCCGCCCCGCCTGTCGGCCCGAGAAAAACGGGTCGAACGCATGGGCGCGTTGCTGCTCAGAAAAGCCGCAACCCGCGTCGGCCACCTGCAGCAGGGCTGACGCCTTTCCTGCGGACACCGTGACGCTGATCGGGCCTCCCTGCGGCTGCAACGCGGTCGCCGCATTACGGATCAGCTCCGCCGTCACCATCGCGATCTGCGCAGCATCGCCGACGATCGGGAGGGACGCCGGGGTTTCGACGAGGATCCGGCAGCGCAGGTTGTGCAGGTCCGTTTCGAGCCCGGCGACCGCGTCCCGCACGAGGTGCGCGAGATCGACGACGGACCGGTGCGGCGCCGGCGGGCGGGCAAACGCCATGACATCGCCGATCATATCGCGGATGCGATAGGCCTGGGACACGATGGCCGCCAGGGACTGTCGGCGCGTCGGATCGACCTCCTCGCGCAGCAACTGCTGCGCCCGGCCGATGATGGTGGCCAGCGGGTTGTTGATCTCGTGGCCGGCGCCGGCGGCGAATTCCGCCAGCGCCGCGAGGCGATCAGCGTCGGGCCGGAATTCGTCGGTCACGGATTCGACCTGCCCGCTCAGGCTTCAACCGGCTCGACGTCGAGCAGCCGGCACATCCGCTCGACGAGGGTTTCCACCTCGAACGGCTTCTGCAGGAAGTCGTTCGCGCCGGAGTCCTTCAGTTCCTGGATCTTGTCCTGCTCGACCATGCCGCTGATGCAGATGATCTTGGTGTCATCGAGGGTGGAATCGGCGCGGACGAGGTTGCAGACGTCCTTGCCGTTGATGTCCGGGAGCATGATGTCGAGGACGATGATGTCGGGGCGGTATTCCTTGACCATCATGCCGGCGCTGAAGCCGTTGTTGGCGATGCGGACCTCGAAGCGGCCGTCCTGTTCGAGGGCATCCTTGATGAGTTCGACGAGCTCCTCGTCATCATCGACGACGAGGGCCTTGCGGCGGCCGCTCTCGAGGGCGTCCGTGGGGATGCCGTTCTCTTTCATGAACCGGTACAGCACGTCGCGGGGGATGCGGCGGAAGCGCGAACCGGGGACGCGAAATCCCTTGAGCTGTCCGGAATCAAAGCAGCGAATGATCGTCTGCTGGCTGACCTTGCAGATTTTGGCCGCTTCGCCGGTGGTGAACACGGTCTTCATGGCGATTTCCCATCCCTTGCCGGGGCTTGCCGCGGGAGACAAGCCAACTCCGTTTGCCTTCCCCAGCGTCCAGTGCAGGGAAGGCCGCCCCCGCATTCGCAGTCAACAGGCCGCATGCATTTCGGACAATTGGTATGCCCGCAGGCAGGATGGGACTCCCAGAACGAGCATCGGTGACCACCCGCCATCCTTATCCGGGCTGCCACCGAAGATGTGCAAAGGGTTCAGTCGGCAAACTATGCGGAGATTGCCGATATTCCCGTGGATTCCGATTGTAACCATTCTTACAGATCGGTCAACATTGTTTCCCTTGAGTAAAACACCCGATGAACGCGGTCTCGCCGAACCAACTAACCAAGTCGCAATCCCCCATTTCACCATCACTTAGACCAATTCACCCCCCCAGAAACCGACAGCTTGGGAGTTCCGCGGCTCTTGAAGAATTTGGGTGGGACGCCTGACGGCAACTCACTCAACCGGAACACAAGTCATTTGGGGCAAGTACGCAAGAAAGCCGCGGGCGTGGAATCCCGCGGCTTCCGACAGGGATCGATCTTCTCCGACCTGACACCCGATCGCTCACTTCACGACGATCCAGATGTTCCGAAACCGCACGGGATCGCCGTGGTCCTGAAGGTACAGCGCCCCGGGCTTCTGATCCTGCTGCCCGCCACCGGGTGTGGTGGCCAGTTCGAGATGGTCGTGGATCACCACGCCGTTGTGCCTGATCGTGCACCTGGCCGGCGCGGTGACCTTCCCGTCGGCATCGAACTTCGCGCCGGTGAAGTCCACGTCGTACGTCTGCCAACTGAGCGGCGGCAGACACATGTTGACCAGCGGCCGCGCGTTCTGATAGATGCCGCCGCATTCGTTGTCGAGCCCCTCCAGACCGAATGAGTCGAGGATCTGGCATTCGTACTGGTCCTGCAGATACATGCCGCTGTTTCCGCGCGCCTGACCGCCGGCATAGGGCATGAACGGCGTGCGGAATTCGAGATGCAGCGTGAAGCTGTCAAACTTGTCTTTGGTCCGCGTGCCGACCCCCATCAAACCGTCCTCCATCAACCGGCCCGGCTCCCAGGCCGCGACGTTCGTGCCATCGAAGAGCACCTTCGCGCCGGCCGGGGGCTTCATTCCCAGCGTGGGCGATTTGCGTTCGACTTTTTTCAGGTCGGCCTTCAGGTCCTTCCCATTGAATGACAGCCGGCCCTGGACGATGGCGGCTTCGGCCTCTTCCCCCGCCAGCCGCGTAAGGCCGTCCTCGGTCCGGCCCGACAGCTTGATGCGGGTCTTGCCGTCCCAGCCGTCACCCGGCAGGCCTCCGGGCAACAGCACGGCCTCGAACTGGCCGTCCCCCCTGGCAATCACCTGCGCGCCGAACTTGCGGTCGCCCGCGGCCCCCGTGTACTCCCCCTGGAGCGCGAAGTCCGGTCCCGCAGAGGCGGCATCGAGGAACGCCGTCTTCCGCTCCTGAGCCGCTGCGAACGACACCGCCACAAGACACAACACGACGCACATTCCGGCGAAAGGGGGACGACGCATGAAGCCAGCTCCGGGTCGGGTGGGATGAGTCAGCGTGCTTACGGTAGCACCGCGGCAGCCGGACAATCAACCGAGCGTGTGCCGAAGCCGGAAACGTGTCGGCGCTGATGAGCGACGGAGATACAATGGGCAGGCCACGTCACCATCGCTGCGAAGGACCTCTGCCGATGACGCTGCGTCTGCCACTGCCCATCATAACCGTACTGGCGTGTGCGACCATTGCAGCCACCGCCAGCGCCCAATCGCGCGACCCCTATCGCGAGGCCCGCGAGCGGATGGTCTCGGAGTACATCGAGCGGGAGGGCATCCGCAATCCGCGGGTGCTGGCCGCCATGCGGGAGGCCCCGCGGCACGAGTTCGTTCCGCTGGGAATGCGGTCGCTGGCCTATTTCGACAGTGCGCTGGCGATCGGCCAGCAGCAGACGATCTCGCCCCCGTTCATTGTGGCGTACATGACCGAAGCGCTCGATCCGCAGCCGAGCGACGTGGTGCTGGAAATCGGCACGGGGAGCGGTTACCAGGCGGCCGTGCTGTCGCCCCTCGTCAAGCACGTCTATACGATCGAGATCGTCGAATCGCTGGGGAAGACGGCGACCGATCGGCTGAAGCGGCTGGGATACGAGAACGTGCACGTCAAGATCGGCGACGGCTACCAGGGCTGGCCGGAGCACGCGCCGTTCGACAAGATCATCGTCACCTGCTCGCCGGAGAACGTGCCCCAGCCGCTCGTGGACCAGCTTCGCGAAGGAGGCCGGATGGTGGTGCCGCTCGGGCAGCGCTACGACCAGGTCATCCATCTGTTCGAGAAGCGCGAGGGGCGGCTGCACGCGACGAAGCTGATCAACACGCTGTTCGTCCCCATGACCGGCGCGTCGGAAGCGCAGCGACAAGTGCAGCCCGACCCGCTCAAGCCGCACATCAAGAACGGCGGGTTCGAGATCGACGACAACGCCGACGGCTATCCCGACCACTGGCATTACCAGCGGCTGATCACCGTCGTTCCCGATGCCGGCCCAAACGCGTCGCCGTGTGCGCTGTACGAGAACGATCAGCCGGGGCGGCCGGCGCAGTCGCTGCAGGGGATGGCCATCGACGGCCGCAAGCTGGGCAGCGTGCGCATCGAGTTGGATTACAAGCTGGAGGACAGCCGCGACGGCTTGGAGCCGTGGCAGAAGCCCGCCGCCCTGCTGCACTTCTACGACGACCAGCGGCGCGTGATCGCCGAGCCGGTGATCGGTCCGTGGCTGGACACCGACGGCCGCTGGTCACATCTCGCGAAGGTGGTGCCGGTCCCCCCCAAAGCCCGCGAAGTCATCTTCCGCGTGGGGCTCAACGGCGCGACCGGGAAGCTGTGGGTGGACAACGTGTCGCTCACCGCGCTGCCGCGGTGAAAGCAAGCCGGGGAGCAAGGGAGCCGGGGAGAACGATGCGCCACAGGCATCGTCCCTTTCTCCCCGGCTCCCCGGCTGAAATCATCACGGCGGGTCACCCGATTCGACCGGGGTCACCGCTTCCGGCGTCGACGTCACCAGCACGCGGTCGATCCGCGGGCCGTCCATATCGACCACCTCCAGCGTCAGATTGGCCCAGTGGAGTTTGTCGCCGATCTGCGGCGGCCGTTTGAGCAGCCCCAGCACCAGCCCGGCGACCGTCCCCACGCCGCGCGGGGGGGGCTCGGACCAGCGCGTGAGCTCCAGGGTCTCCTGCAACTCGTGCAGGTTCGCCGTGCCGTCCACCAGCCAGCTTCCGTCATCGCGGCGGACGAGCAGTTGGGCGTGGTCCTGGCGGTGCTCGTCGTGAATGTCGCCGACGAGCATCTCGAACACGTCTTCCAATGTGACCATCCCCTGCGTGCCGCCGTATTCGTCCAGCACAATGGCAAGCTGCGTGCGGTGGGTCTGAAACTGTTCCAGCAGACGGGTGATCGTCAGCGTTTTCGGAACGAACAGCGGCGGACGGACGAGTCGGCGGAGGTCGATCGGCCGCCCGAGATACTGCTGCAGAAAGACATCCTTGATGTACA
>Ga0209172_10007845_pt1 | contig 10754 bp, 9 predicted proteins | sample LarsenN4metaG_FD_184113 | JGI IMG/M metagenome (GOLD analysis project Ga0209172, IMG submission 184113) | Hot spring sediment bacterial and archeal communities from British Columbia, Canada, to study Microbial Dark Matter (Phase II) - Larsen... ... | reverse complement strand
ATCCGAAGCCGGTCGTCGCCGATCGCGGGTTCGCCGAGCCATGCCGCCCAGGAATCCACGAACGGGCCGAGCGGCGCCTTGCCGGCCGCCAGCCAATCCGGACTGAAGGCCAGCGTGGTGCGCATGCTGAGCGCTCCGTTCTGGTGCGTGCGCTTGTACACCCGGATCAGTTCGGCCGCCGCCCCGTGGCCTTCGAAGACGCTGGTCGTCCCCACCGCGTGATAGAGCCGCTGCGATTCCTGCAGCGCCGTCATGCGGTCGGCATGGGAAAAGCGTGTCGCCTCGCGGAACCAGAGCAGTTCGGCGATCGGCTGCATCTCCTGCTCGACAAAGACGCCGGTGGGGTCTCCGGCTGCATCCTTGACGATGGTCAAGGTCTTGACCGGAGAACTCGTGTCACGCGTGATGCCGGCGCGCTTGAGCGCCTCGGTATTCGCGCATGACACGATCGGCAGCGTGCCGCGCCAGAAGCCCCAGATCGAGCGGATGTAGACCGGGTTGTTCGGCGCCGCCCGGTCGAGCTCCTGCCGGGTCGGCCAGCGCTTTTCGGCAAGGATGTCCGGCACGTCGAAATAGTACGGCGGATCGCCGATCGGCATGGTCACGATCCACTCGCCGGGCTTCCTGCCGCGCGCCAGGTCGGCGATCCGCTCCTGGATGTCGCCGATCGAGCGCACGCGCCCGAGCGAAGGAAAGACGTTGCGTAACCCCTCCCGGTCCATGTGGGCGTGACCGTCGGTGATGCCGGGGATGACCGACTTGCCCCTGAGATCGACGACGCGCGTCATCGGTCCGATATGAGGCGCCATCGCCGCATCCGGACCCACCGCGGCAATCCGTTCGCCGGCGATGGCGATCGCCTGGACGACCGGCGCGGCGGTATCCATGGTGATGACGTTGCCGTTGCGCAGCACAAGGTCGGCCGCGGCGGTCGCAGGAGCAGCCGGCACGGACTCGCCGTGGGTCGGCGTTACGGCTGCAATCGCTCCTGCCGCCATGGTGGCCCCTCCTGCGGTCAGAAAATTCCGGCGCCTGATCGTCTGCTTGGACACCGGGGAGTCCCCGTCTTGTGGCCGTTCACGGTCTCAGCGGTACGCCTGCGCGATCCCGAGGAAATCCTCGGCCTTGAGACTCGCGCCGCCGACCAGCGCGCCATTGACGTTCGCGACATGCAGCAGGTCCGCCGCGTTGGACGGCTTGACCGATCCGCCATAGAGAATGCGGACTTGGCGTCCGCCGGCGCCGTACCGCCTCTCCAGGCGCTCCCGGATGAAGCCATGCACCTCGGCCACGTCGGCCGGCGTCGGCGTCAGACCGCTGCCGATGGCCCACACCGGCTCGTAGGCCACGACGAGATTGCCGGCGGTGGCGCCGTCGGGCAGCGAACCCATGGCTTGCGTGCCGACCACGTCGAGAGTCCTGCCGCCGACGCGTTCGTCCCGGGTTTCCCCGATGCACACGATGGCCGTGAGGCCGGCGCGCCAGGCGGCCCGTGCCTTGCCATTCACATCGGCGTCGGTTTCGCGATGATAGGTCCGCCGTTCCGAGTGGCCGACAATGACCGCCACCGCGCCGGCATCCCGCAGCATTTCCGCCGACAGGTCGCCGGTGAAGGCGCCGGACGGCTCGGTGCTGCAATCCTGGGCCCCAATGGTCACGGCGGAGCCGTCGGCGAGCCTGGCGAATTCCGCCAGCAGCGTGGCGGGCGGACAGACCATCAGATCGACGGCGACCGCGGCCGCGCCCTGCATGATCTTCGTCAGTTCGGCCGACGCGCTGCGCAGGCCATTCATCTTCCAGTTGCCGGCCACCAGCGGGCGCGGAGTGTCCGCCATGCTTGCCCCCGTTACAGTGCGCCGGCCGGTTGCGTCTGCGGCCGGGGTCGCCGCCGCCGGCCGGCAGGCCAGACCTTACGCCGCATCCGCACCATTGACCCGATCCCGCGAAACACCTAAATCCATCGTGGATTCCGTTGGTTAGATCAATCCGACCGGTCGCAGCGAAGCCTCGAAACCGATTGTCCGGACGGCGAGGACCGTCTATTGCGGCGCAGACAAAATCTAACCTAGGATAACTGTAATGCCTCGCCGGCACAGGCGCAAAATGCCCGCATCGCCGGCGCTCTCAATCACCCGGAACCGCTAGATGCTTCGAGGTATCCGTACCGCCTCCGCCAATTGGCTCGGCAGAATCGTGATGGGCGTCGTGCTCGGCCTGATCGCGATCAGCTTCGCGATCTGGGGGATTGGCGACATCTTCCGCGGATTCGGCCGGTCGAGCCTGGCGCGGGTGGGCGGCACCGAAATCACGATCGAGCAGTTTCGCCAGCTGTACACCGAACGATTGCAGGAGCTCGGACGCCAGCTCGGCCGGCCGCTCAGTCTCGACCAGGCCCGGGCGCTGGGCGTAGACCGGCAGCTCGTGGGCCAGTTGATCGGCGAAGCCACCATCGATGAACGCGTGAAGGCGCTGCGGCTCGGCATCTCCGACGCCGAAATCGCGCGCCGCATCACCCAGGCTCCCGAGTTCCAGGGACCGACCGGTCAATTCGAACGCCCGCGCTTCGATCTGATCTTGCGGAACAAGGGCACGACCGAGCGGCGCTACATTGCCGATCTGCGCCGCCAGTTGCTGCGCCGGCAGCTGGCGGGGACAGTGCTGGCCGGAACGCAGCTGCCGAAGGCTGCGATCGACGCGGCCGAACGCTTCCGCAACGAGCAGCGCGCGGTCGAATACGTGCTGTTCGATCGATCCCAGGCCGGCGATATTCCGGCGCCGACCCCCGAGCAGCTCGCGAAGTATTTCGAGGAGCGCAAGATGCTGTTTCGCGCGCCCGAATACCGCAAGATCGTCATCCTGCCCCTGCTGCCGGGCGAACAGGCGGTGTGGCTTGAGATTCCCGATGCGGAGATCAAGCGCGCCTACGAGGACCGCCGCGCACGCTTCGTGACGCCCGAGCGGCGGACCATTCAGCGCATCGCCTTCAAGAGCCCGGAGGACGCGCAGGCGGCCGCCGAACGGCTCGCCAAGGGAGCCTCGTTCGACGAGATCGCGAAGGAGTTGAAGCTCACCGAAAAGGACCTCGACCTTGGCACGCTGGCGCGCGCGGCCATCATCGATCCCGCGATTGCCGACGCCGCCTTCTCGTTGAAGGAAAATGGCGTGAGCGGCCCTGTCAAAGGGCGGTTCGGCACCGTGATCGTGCGCGTTCTCAAGATCGAGCCGGAACAGGTCAAGCCGTTCGACGAGGTGCGCGACGAATTGCGGCGCGATCTCGCAAGCGAGCGCGCCCGTTCGCAGATCCTGTCGATCTACGACAAGATCGAGGATGAGCGCTCGATCGGGCGGACGCTGGCCGAAGCCGCCGCCAATCTGAAGCTTGCGGTGCGCACCATCGAGGTCACACGCGAAGGCCGCGACCGGTCCGGAGCGCCGGTGGCGAAGATTCCGGAGGCGCAGCGCCTGCTGACGGCCGCCTTTGCGTCCGAGGTCGGCGTGGAAAACGATCCGATCCAGTCCGCGGGTGGCTATATCTGGTACGAGGTCTCGGAGATCACGCCGGCGCGGGACCAGAAGCTCGATGAGATCAAGGATACGGTCGAGGCGCGCTGGCGCGACGATCAGGTCGCCAACCGGCTGCGCGCCAAGGCCGCCGAGATGCTCGACAAGCTGAAGGCCGGCGGGTCGTTGGCGGAGATCGCCGCTGCTGCGGGGCTGAAGGTCGAGAAGAAGGCGGAGATCAAGCGCGGCAACCCGCAGCCTCCGCTGTCGGCGCGGGCAGTCGATGCCATCTTCAGGACCGCCAAGGACGGCTACGGCACCGCCGATGCAGAGGCGGCGGCCGAGCAGGTCGTGTTCCGCGTGACCGACATCGCCATGCCGAAGACCGACGATCAGTCCGAAGAGGCAAGAAACGTCCGCGAGACGCTGGTCCGCAGCTTCAACGAAGATGTGTTCGGCGAGTACCTTGCCTATCTCCAGCGCCAGGTGGGCGTGACGATCAATGAAAATGCGCTCAAGCAGGTCGTCACGGGACAGAGCAGCACCAGCAACTGAATTCGTTCATGCAGATCGAGCCGCAGGCACCGGCCTTCGCAAAGCGTTATGCGCGCGGCGAGGCGCAGGTGGTGTGGACCACGCTGGTCGCCGACCTGGAGACGCCGGTTTCCGCCTTCCTCAAGGTCGCCGGCGGGCGGCCGATGAGCTTCCTGCTGGAGTCGGTCGAAGGCGGCGCGGTGCGTGGCCGCTACTCGATCATCGGCCTCGATCCGGATGTGGTATGGCGAACGGTCGGCGGACGCGCGGAGATCGAGCGAGTCAGCCGCGGCGGACGGGGCGCCTTCGCGCCCTGCCGGCAACCGCCGCTGGCGGCGCTGCGCGCGCTCGTCCAGGAAAGCCGGATCGCGCTGCCGGACGTCCTGCCGCCGATGGCGGCCGGCATCTTCGGCTATCTCGGCTACGACATGGTGCGGCTGATGGAGGAATTGCCGGCGCCCAATCCGGACCCGATCGGCCTGCCGGATGCGGTGCTGGTCCGCCCCACGATTGTGGTCGTGTTCGACGCGGTCAAGGACAGCATCACGGTGGTCACCCCGGTGCGGCCGGAAAAGGGCGTGTCCGCCAGGGCCGCGCTGGCGAAGGCCAGCGAACGGCTGTCCCGCATCGTCGACGCGCTCGACCAGCCGCTCGACCATTCCGCACCCAACCGCCAGTCGGGGTCGCTGACAGTGCTGCCGGTTTCGAACACGACGGCGGGCGAATACGAACGCATGGTGCGCGCCGCCAAGGAATACATTGCTGCGGGCGACATCTTCCAGGTGGTGCTGTCGCAGCGCTTCCAGGCGCCGTTCGAACTGCCCCCGTTTTCGCTCTATCGCGCGCTGCGCCGGGTCAATCCGTCACCGTATCTCTATTTCCTCGATTTCGGAGCGTTCGCGATCGCCGGATCGAGCCCGGAAATCCTGGTGAAGGTGAGCGGCGGCACCGTGACCGTGCGCCCGATCGCGGGGACGCGCCCGCGCGGCGCCACGCCGCACGAGGACAAGGCGCTGGAAGCCGAACTGCTGGCCGATCCGAAGGAGCGCGCCGAGCACCTGATGCTGCTCGATCTCGGCCGCAACGACGCCGGCCGCGTTTCCGAGATCGGCACCGTCAAGGTCACCGACCAGTTCTTCGTCGAGCGCTACAGCCAGGTGATGCACATCGTTTCCAACGTCGAGGGAACTCTCTCCGGCAAGCACGACGCCATCGATGCGCTCGCCGCCGGCTTTCCGGCCGGGACGGTGTCCGGCGCGCCGAAGGTGCGCGCGATGCAGATCATCGACGAGCTGGAGAAGGAGAAGCGCGGCCTCTACGCGGGCGCGGTCGGCTATTTCTCCGCCGCCGGCGAAATGGACACCGCGATCGTGCTGCGCACCGCGCTGATCAAGGACGGCACGATGTACGTGCAGGCCGGCGCCGGCATTGTCGCCGACTCCAACCCGAAATCCGAGCAGCAGGAATGCGTCAACAAGGCCAAGGCGCTGTTCCGCGCCGCCGAGGAAGCCAAGCGCTTCGCAAGCGCCGCCCGGCGCAGGCAATGACGGGGGACATCTGCGCATGCTGGCAACGCCGGGCTTTCATCACCTGCACCTCAATTCGGTCGATCCCGACGCGGCGATCGATTTCTATGTGCGGCAGTTTCCGAGCACGTCGCGGACCGAATGGGGCGGCTTTCCGGCGCTGAAATCTCCCACCAACGTGCTGATCCTGTTCAGCAAGGTCGACACCCCGCCGCCGACGTCCCCGCAGACCGCGATCTGGCACTTCGGCTGGCATGTGGTGGATTCGCGCAAGAGCCTCGAACGCTACAAGGCGCGGCCGGACGTGAAGCATTTTCCGCTCTACACCTCCGACGACGGCGGCACGGTGCTGATCTCCAGCGACACCTGGCCGGCGGGCGCGGCGCTCGGGCTGACGCGCGCCGAGATCGCCGACGCCAAGGCGAAGGGCGTGCAGCCGCTGCGCGAGCGCGGCTTCGCCTATTTGCAGGGGCCGGACGGCGCCATCGTGGAGTACCTCGGCAACTTCCCGACCGAGCGCATGAACCACGTGCATATGTTCCAGGACCATCCGTACTGCGCGCAGCTCTGGTACCGGAAGCATCTCGATGCCGCGCCGGTGGCGGGCCGCGAGGCTCCGCGCCCGATGACCGAAGCCGACTGCCAGGTGCCGCGCGGCTCCGAGCCCTCGTGGCCGGCCATGGAACGCCACGGCCTCTACCGCACCCCGCGCGCTGCCGTCGCATTCGACGACGTGATGCTGACCTGGTATGCGCGGCAGGACGACAAGCCCCTCGTTCCGACCCGCGGTCATCTCTACGACCACGTCGGGCTCTGCGTCCGCGACCTCGACGCCTGGATCGCCAAGCTCCGCGGCGAAGGCGTCACGATCCTGCAAGAGCCCTACCCGCTCGGCGACACCCGCGCCGCCATGATCGAAGGCCCGAGCCGCGAAGCGATCGAGCTGGTGGAGAGCTGACGGCCCGCATTGCGCCCACAGGCCGGACATAGGTTGCATGTAACCCGAGAACCCTCGCGATGGCGGAACGAGCACCCGCGAAGTCGTCGCGTGACAAGGTACGTGCCACCGCGCACGCCTGCGCCGTCAGGGTCTGCGGCCCGTTCAATTCTGGCTGCCGGCACGGTCGCGATCGATCCCAACGCGAAGACCGGCGCCCATCATCACGGCGAGCTCGAAAGCGTGATCTACGTCGTGCGCGGGCGCGCATGCGCTGGGGCGAACGGCTGGAATTCACCGCCGAAGCCGGGCCCGGCGATTTCATCTTCGTGCCGCCCTGCGTGCCCCATCAGGAAATCAACGCCAGCGCCGACGGGACGCTCGAATGTGTGGTGGTGCGCAGCGACAACGAGGCGGTCGTGGTCAACCTCGACATCGAAGGGATCGAGAAGCCCGAGACGGTGGCCTGGATCGATCCGATCCATAAGGGGTGACCGTCCGCAACCGTTGCCGCACCCGCGCCGCCTTGACCCCCCTCTAGTCTCGGTTCTGGGCTATCACCTGTGTCATGACTTCGAGCGCCATCTGCCTGTCGGCCGCGACCATGCCCTGCATCAGCGCGTGGAAGTCCTTAGGTCCGAAACGCCCTGAGACGTGGGTTTCGCCACCGCCCTTCGAAGGCATCTTGAATTCGACCTGCAGCGCGCGGTTCGGGCCACCTCGGTCGAACGCACTGATGAACACATCCCCTATTCGGCCGGTCCAGCGTTGCTCCCCACCTCTCATTACTACGGTGTCGCGGGTGTAGACGTACCTGCCTCGGCCCAACCGGGAGCGCTCCGTCCGGCGATGCAAACGCTCGCGCTCGGCTGGAGTCTCCTTGGGCATCAGTGGCTCCTCGATGATGGTCGCAGGAGGTGGCTCTGGAGTGACGTAACTCACGGCGTACGCCGCGCGACCAGCGGACTTGGCCTCGTCGCGACGTTCCTGAATATCTTCAAGCATCGACACGCATCCCATGGTGACCCTCCGGTCTTTGTGGATGAGCGGAACCGGCCCGGCTACGGGCGGATGATGTCGAACAAAAGGCCGGCGCTGCGCCGGGCCGAGTATTCCACTGTTCTCTGCAACTTACTGCGCGCGGTACACGTTCCCCCGCTTCGGATCGCGCATGAGCGTCACCTCGACGCCCGCGACGCTGCGGAGCCTGCTGAAGATTGCTCGGATGGTGTGCGGCTCGCGGCCGTCCGCGAGTTCGTCGATGGTCGCGCCGCGCTTCGAGCAAAGGGCGGCGAGTATCTTGGCCACTGGGGCTGCTTCGCGAACCCCGCGTCGGCCTTGCGCTTCTTGGCCATGTGCCTAGGTCCCAGGTTGCCGGCCGCCCCCACGGCGGCCGAGAGACCTCGCATCTCGCTCATGATGCGTGCGGCATCGAGCGGTCAATTATGTTGGAGAGATTGTCGGTTAATGCGCGGCAGCAGGGCATTAACCCTGTGGATAACGGGGATAGCCAACAAGCGATGTTTCACATGAAACGGACTAGCCCGCTAGGACAGAACGTCATAGCGCCATCTAAGCCATTCAACTTATTTAGTTTTTTATGTGTTGTCCGCGCTCGATATGCGGAGCGGTTGATAAACTTGCAGGACACAGAACGGACAGATGCGGCCGACCTTGTCCGGCCAGGGCCGGCGTGATAAATGACTCGCACTCGAAGATGCGCTCGACTACCCGAAGGAGGTTGCTCATGCGCGAAGAGTTTCGGCCCGCCATCCAGGCCCTACAGCAAGACTTGGCTGAACTGGAACGCAAGGCCACGGAGACCAAGACGACAATCAATCGGCTGTGCGAACTAGCGGGTGCTCCGCCGATGTATGCCGATGTAGGCAGCCCCGGCCAGACCGCAAGCCTCGCCGCCATCCGGGCCGACACCTTCTACGGCAAGGTCCTCACAACCGCCGCGCGGGAGTACCTGGAGATGCGCAAATCCGGGGGCCTCGGCCCATGCTCGCCTCGCGAAATCTTCGAGGCGCTGCGGAAGGGCGGCTTCGCCTTCGACACCAAGAACGAGAACAACGCCATCACCGGCGTGCGCAACACCATGCGCAAGAACTCCTCCATCTTCCATCGACTTCCGAACGGCGAATACGGGCTGCTCGCTTGGTATCCCCGCGCCAAGGCACCTCGGGCGCAGGCCGACGCGGACGAGCCCGAGGACACCCAGGAATCAGAAGCGGCCACTTCCGGGGAGGAAGCAGCCGCTGCCTGAACCAGTTCGTCGGCGGGGCGACCTTCACCGGGGAGCCTGCGCGACGGAGGACCGGAGCCCCTTCCATAAGGGCCGGAAGCATGGGCGCGCTCTCGGGGTCCAATCCGGGGGCGCGCCTTCCATTTAAGGGAGTCCCGAAGGCGACGCAATGTGAGCCACCGCTTGTGGACGCGCTCGCCCGCCCGGTGCTACTTAGGCCCTGTTCTCGCGCTTACGCCGCGCCCAGTGCCACGCTCGGCGCACGCTCGGCCCGAGGCGACGCTAGAAACGCCCACGGAATGCCCGTTACCGCGATGATAGTGCTCATCGACAATTATGACAGCTTCACCTTCAACCTGGTCCACTATCTCGGCGGGCTGGGGGCGGATGTGGCCGTGCATCGCAACGACAAGATTGCCGTCGATGACGTGATCGCGGCGGCGCCGCAGGCGATCGTGCTGTCGCCCGGACCGTGCACGCCCAACGAGGCGGGGATCTGCCTCGATCTGATCGCCAGGGCGGCGCCGACCATTCCCATCCTGGGCGTCTGCCTCGGCCACCAGGCGATCGGCCAGAGCTTCGGCGGCAAGGTCGTGCGCGCGCCGGTGCAGGTGCACGGCAAGCTGTCCGCGATCCGGCACAGCGGCGGCGGCGTCTTCCGCGGCATCAACGGGCCGTTTCAGGCGACGCGCTACCATTCCTTGATCGTCGACCGGCCGTCCGTGCCGCCGCAGCTCACGGTCGTTGCCGAGACCGACGATCGGCTGGTGATGGGCCTTGCGCACGCGACCCTGCCGGTCCACGGCGTGCAATTCCATCCCGAAAGCATCGCCTCCGAGCACGGGCATCTCATTCTGAAGAATTTCCTCGACATCGCGGCGGCCTGGAACGCTGCCACCGGCCGCACCGTCGCGCGCAAGCCGCCGGGGCATCGCCGCGCCACGCATTAGCGCAGGGGGGCCAATGCTCACCGACGATTTCAAGGCGCTCCTCGCCAAAGCGGCGTCCGGCGCATCGTTGACACGGGAGGAAGCCGCCCGCGGCTTCGAGCGCATGATGGCGGGCGAGGCGACGCCCTCGCAGATGGGCGGCCTCCTGATGGCATTGCGCGTGCGCGGCGAGACCGTCGACGAGATCACCGGCGCGGTGTTTGCGATGCGCGAGAAGATGCTGCGCGTGTCGGCGCCGCCCGAGGCCATCGATATCGTGGGGACCGGCGGCGACGCGTCGGGCTCCTTCAACATCTCGACCTGCGCCGCCTTCGTCGTGGCCGGTGCCGGCGTCCCGGTGGCCAAGCACGGCAACCGCGCCCTCTCCTCCCGCTCCGGCGCCGCCGATGTGCTGTCGGCGCTGGGTGTGAAGATCGAGTTGACGCCCGAAGGCGTCGGGCGCTGCATTCACGAGGCCGGCATCGGCTTCATGTTCGCGCCCGCGCACCACCCCGCCATGAAGAATGTCGGCCCGACCCGCGTCGAGCTCGGCACCCGTACCATCTTCAACCTGCTCGGGCCGCTCTCCAACCCGGCCGGCGTGCGCCGGCAGATGGTCGGGGTGTTCTCCCGCCAGTGGGTGGAGCCGCTCGCGCAGGTGCTGAAGAACCTGGGCTCCGACAGCGTGTGGGTGGTGCATGGTTCCGACGGCCTCGACGAGATCACGACGTCCGGCCCCACCTTCGTCGCTGCGATCGAGAAGGGCGGGCTGCGCTCGTTCCAGGTCGCACCCGAGGATGCGGGTCTGCCGCGCCTCAAGCCGGAGGCTCTGCGCGGCGGCGACGCCGCGCAGAATGCGAAGGCGCTGCTCGATGTGCTCGCGGGCGCGCGCGGCGCGTTTCGCGATGTGGCGATCCTGAACGCCGCGGCGGGACTCGTGGTCGCGGGCCGCGCCCGGGACCTGAAGCAGGGCGCGGAACAGGCCGCGCAGTCGATCGATTCCGGCGCCGCCAAGGACCGGCTCGACCGTCTGGTGCAAGTGTCCAACGCCTGAGGCGATCATGGCCGACATCCTTGCC
>Ga0209172_10007839_pt1 | contig 10762 bp, 14 predicted proteins | sample LarsenN4metaG_FD_184113 | JGI IMG/M metagenome (GOLD analysis project Ga0209172, IMG submission 184113) | Hot spring sediment bacterial and archeal communities from British Columbia, Canada, to study Microbial Dark Matter (Phase II) - Larsen... ... | reverse complement strand
AACAAACCAAAGGCGTTTGCTTCAGCAATTAATGAATACCATAGACCATCTCTTAAATGCACTCTAGGTACTGTTGTACCCTTTACCTGAAGACCTACAGTTGAATCATCGCTATCTGTTGCTCCCGGATCGTCAATTACTATCTGAACAGTCTGGGAACCAAAGAATGTGTTTTCAAACTCTGGTCTTTCAGCTGCAGAGACTCTTAGTTGCAATCCTTGAGCTTCTGCTTTTACTTGTGAGAAGTGACCCGTATTGATAAGCAAATTGCCGGATACTATGGTAACCAAAACAAAGGCTGAAACCACATAACGATAAGTTATATCGCGATTCTCCAACATATATCAGGACACACAAAATGTCTTGAATAGGGGTATATAACCAATATTCCTCAGGATGTAATTCTAGCTTTAACAGAAGTTTCACTATTAACTTACCAAAAATCCTAGTCCTAATGCTGCAACAAAGCTTGCTAAAGTAACACCAACCCATGATCCAATTAATTTAAGCAATGCACTTCTATTGTAAGTTCTGGGCTTTCTGTAAAGGTTCACTCCTATCAACCCTCCTATCAATACCTGCGCCAAGGAGACCGGTATCGCTGCCTGTGTAAATATCCATATAAGAATTGCCCCAACAAGCAAACTGCTGAATATCGTAAGTGGGCTGTGGCCGACCACGCCCTCGCTTACAAAGATGCTGGTCTTCCCACTCTTCATAACTCCAAAAAATGATGCTATAGGCAAAAGTGTAAGAATCAAGAGGTGTATTGATTGCTCTTCCCATAGTGATATATGATAAAGCAAGCCTATGTTATTAGCTCCCAACGAATATGCTGTGTAGAACACAATTATGGGTATAGTTACCAAATGGAACATTCCAATCCCTACGGGACTAACATTGCTTAATAGTCGAACAGTTAGTTTGTACGTACCAATTGTAGCAATAGCCGCAATGAAGGGCAGAGCGATCCAGCTCAGCGCAAGTAAATTCATGTATGTGAAATTAATAATCAGTCCATTTGCAAGACTTGCTCCAACATAGCTCCCTATCAAAACATTAACAAGACTGATGGGAAGACCTAGAAAAGAGAAAATTGAGAATGTTATAGCGGTAATTATAAGCGTCACAACTAGTACCGACATTGTGCTTGAACTTGTCAGACTGTGAAAAGTGCCGCCCATCTTCCAACCTTCCAGCAATGCACCTGCAACAAATCCGACACCAGTTAAGGCTATGCCTTTCTTGTATGAAAATCCTGATGCCAGTAAACTTCCCGTGGAAAGACCGGAGTTGTTAATTCCGAATACAAACGAGGTGTACAATGCAATTGGAATTAATAATATGGAGCTCAAGAGTATCCCTTTGCCAGCATTATCAAAATTATATCGCTGGCATCCTCTGCCTTGTCTGCAATATTATCCGTTAGATCTATGAACTCCTTCAACTGTAAGACTGTTAAAGTGTCGTATTCATCTGCCTTGCTGTAAAGTTCTTGGAATAATTTATTCTTGAGAACATCTGCACTCTCTTCCAGATGTTCCACAACCCTAACCTTCTCTATCACAATATCTCTCTTCATGCTCAAACTCTCCAGCACAGGAAGCAAGGCTCTTGCTGTACGTGCACTCTCCTTCACGTAATTCATTGCTGTATCATTAAGAAACTTTGTCAGTATCTGTTCAGGAACTTTCCTCCACATCAATGACCTTGCAGCCTCCTTTGCACTGTCTGCTACACTGTCAACCATCTCCATCATCTGCAGTAAATCTTCACGCATGTAGCCAAAGAACGAACCTTTGCATATCTGCGTTACAGCATCCTTATGCACGTTATCTGCTTCAGTTTCATATCTGTCTACAGCATCCTCAAACTTTCTAGCCCTCTCAAAATCAAGCATGCACAATGCATCTATCATACCATTAAAACTGTCGACACATTGTATTACTAGTCTGGCATGGGCAAGCAAAAGTTCCTGCATGTTACTTCCTTTGCCTTTGGCGAATAACATGATGGGGCTATGATCTATGTGATAAATCAATCTTTGGTCACAAGGTTTAATACATATTTGTGAAAAGTCATGATATGCTTCCAGATCGTTGCTCCATCAAGAATAAAAATGATGACTGTCCAAATCCGCCATCTTATGTAGTCTCGATAACACATGATTCTGGTGAATATATGATAGGTGTTGTATGCGAGGAGCATAGAGAGTATATGGAAAAACATGTCAACAAAATGCAGGATGGTAATGAATTGATGAAGGGCAGGATCAACTTTGTCCCCCTGAAACCAGTTGGGACGGATTGTGTGATTAACTACCCTGAAAAATGGGAATAAAAATGAAACTAGAAGATCTATTGAAAGATATTCTAAAGGAAAAAGATGTGCTAATGTCTGTAAATACTGGAGGGGCGGTGATTGAAATGCGCGTCAATAGTGATCTTCCATTCAAGGCAAATGAGAACTGGATAACTATTGGAGAGAATGATGGCCCATGTCATATGCACATAAACAAGAATGAGGTGAAGGAGGTAAGGTTTGTGAAGGAAGAGCAGGAGAATAGAACGAGTTACAGTATAAGGTTGATTAATGTTAAGGGTGAAAGGCTCATTGCTGCATTCTTCACCAAGATGCAGGATGAAAATGGAAGGCCTGTGAAAGAAAAGGTAGAACGATATGAAAATATATTCAGAAAGTATGGCTCAAAGGAAATAATAGCATTAATGTGAAAGAGTTTCGGGATTAACTATGTAAATTGGCCTCTTCCCATTTAACACGTTAAGTAAATTAATTGCTGCAACCTCTGCCATCTTCTCCCGTGTTTCTTTACTCGCGCTGCCTATATGGGGAGCAAGGACAACATTCTTCATCTTCAACAATTGATTGCTTCGTGAAACAGGCTCCTTCTCAAAAACATCCAACGCTGCTCCTGCTATCCATTTTTCCCTCAATGCTCGCATCAGTGCTTTCTCATCTACTATAGAGCCCCTTGCAGTGTTTATCAGATAGGAAGTGGATTTCATAAGTCCAAGTTTCTGCTCGTTAATTAAATGAAATGTATCATTGCCTAAAGGTAGGTGTATGCTAACAAAATCACTCTCCTTCAAAAGATCATCAAAGGATCTATATTCAACTCTGAGTTGATCCTCCTTTTCAATGGGCAATCTGTTCCTGTTGTAATAGAGTACTTTCATGTTAAAACCTCTTGCACGTTTGGCAACTGCCGAACCTATCCTCCCTAGACCAATTATGCCCAACACTTTTCCGTTAACATCGCTTCCCAACATAAAATCATACTTCCAGCCAGTTTGCCATTTCCCTCTTCTTACCAAGGCATCAGCCTCAGCAATACGTCTTGCGACTGCAAGTATTAGGGCAAATGCAAGATCGGCAGTTGTTTCTGTCAAGACCTCTGGAGTGTATGTAACACTGATTCCGCGTCCAGTTGCAGCTGCTATATCTATATGATCATAACCTACGCTGTAGGAACTTATTACCTTAAGCTTCTTTGCAGCATCAATCACTTCGCTATCTATCGCATCAGATAAAACGCAGAGCAAGCCATCCTTGTCTCTTATATTCTTAATTACCTCTTTTTTACTGGGAATTGCCTTTCCCTTGTGCATAGTAACATTACAGGACCCAGAAAGGATCTCTATGGCCTTGGGTATGTTTCTTGTTATGTATACATGTGGTTTTTCCATAAGCGTAATGGATGAAGGTGCTACTATCCTTTTTAGCTTTTTGCATTCAATAATTCGCTAAAAATTGAGAATATTGGCAATAGTGGGTGTTGGAGCTGATTGGATATGAAAGAAACAGAGATCAGTATTTTAGATAAATGGATGTCTGAAACGCTCGTTTCGCAGTAGTTCTAAAATAATATATCATATATAATAGAGAACGAGATGGAGTTAAGAGGAATGGACACAAAGAAACTGTTGGCAACAGCAATTATGGCCGTGCTTGCATTGAGCATACTTTCTCTATCTGTACCAGCATTATCAGAAGATGAAGAAAATGAGGAAGAAGAGCAGGAGGACGAAAGTGAAGAGCAGGAGGACGAAAGTGAAGAGCAGGAGGACGAAAGTGAAGAGCAGGAGGACGAAAGTGAAGAGCAGGAGGACGAAAGTGAAGTTGATGAAGAGGAATATGAAGAGGTGGCTACAGAAGTAAGTGTCAAGGTAGAGGGCAAGGAACTTGAAGTTGAGGTCGAAGTTGAAGGTGGCGTAGATGGACAATATGATCTAATGTTAGACTGTGAGACAAAGCCAGAGGCTATTGAAGGAGCAGTAGTGTCTGGCACATTGATCGTTAAAGATGGAAAGGGCGAGATAGAACTTAAGACTGAATTGGCTGCTGGCGAATATGCTAACTGCACCCTAACATTTGGGGAGTTTAGCCAAGTAGTTGCAGGATTCACTGTAACGGCTGAGGTTGAAGTTGAAGAGGAGGAAGAGGAAACAAAAGAGACTGCAGAGAAAGTAAAGAAAGAAGTGAAAGAGATAGCTAAAGAGGCGAAAGAGGCAGCCAAGAAAGCTAGAGAGTCTGCAAAGGACAAACCTGAGTTTGTGGAGAATATCGATAGAGCTGAAAAGTTCTTTGGAAAATCAGACAAGGCCGTTGTAGCATTGAAGATAGGCTTGGAATCTGATAGTATAGAATCTATGAGTTTCGGTTCTGCCCAGCTACTTTTCATAAAGATAGGCGACAAGGAACCTATGTTCAGAGCTACTATCAACATACTTACCGACCAACCAGTGGAAAACTTGACTGCCTGTATGGACGGAACTATGATAGGACAGCTTGAGGTCATACATGCATCGGAAGAACTGGGATTGACCATTGGTCATATGAGGGAGTCGTTGACTGGCAGGAGCATAACAATTCCTGGAGTTACCGTTGAAATAGTTGAAGGCGTAGATTGCACTGGCACACCAGTACTTTCAGGAGGCGTTTAGACGCCCTCTTTTCTTTTTTATTTCTAATAAAGAATCCTAGCAAAGTTTAAAACATGTTCAATTTGCTGTTTGTTTGTGTCTGGCAATATACTTGATGAACCTCTCCACAAATTTATTCATAAGAATGTTGTCATGTTAGATGGTAACGAAACTATTGAAAAAGCTGCTAGAACTATGCGTGATGAGCAGATAGGCAGCATACTCGTTTCTGAGAAGGGTGAGGCTGTAGGGATAGTGACAGAGAGGGACATACTTTACAAGGTTGTTGCTGGAGGTAAGGACTCCAGTAAGTTAAAGCTAAAGGATATTATGAGCAAACCTTTGATCTCCATAGATAGCAATGCGAAGGTGAAAGAGGCCATCGCGTTGATGGCTAAAGAAGGGATAAGAAGATTGGTTGTAAAGGAAGGGAAGAAAGTTGTTGGTGTTATTTCGCAGAGAGCAGTTGTTGGTGATCTACACAAGGCAGATGTATCAATTGCAGAAATTGATATGCCAAAAGGTGTGTCATGCCCCTACTGTGGTTCCAATTTTGATAACAAGAATGATCTTTCCAAACATATCGATAGGATGCATATTGGAGCTGGATTACTTGAAGGGGATGTAAGACAGTTTTAGATGCCTTTCGTTGAATGCGAACTGAATTTAATACTGAAAATGCGGGGGTGGGATTTACGCTCGTTTTTGCTAGTAAATCAAGAGTAAGTTTTGTCTAACTTAGTCTTGATGGTTTTCTTCTTTAATTTATCATGATTCTTTTCATCATACTTTGCCAATAACTCATATAACTTTGCGTTATCTTTCAGAGTGCCTTCTGGCTTTTTTAACTTGAGTTTTGGTAGGTTTTGCTGATATGTAAGTCATTGCCTGTGTACGTTATTCCTAGTAACCGAAAGAATACACTTCAACTTCCTTTTTGCTTGCGGGTCTGACCAATCCTTTTTTTACTTTCTGTATAAACATATCAATTTTTTTCATTTCATCTTCTGAGTACAAACGCTCTCCACACCGAGAACACACTTCGGCTTTGACCTTTTTTATAATTACAATCTTACCTTTTATGGATTCTGTTAACTCAACATTCTTACTCACAGTCTTTCCTCCACAGATCGGACATACTCCTAGCTTCATATCTTTCGCCTTCTGTAATTCAGCCATTCCTCCTTCGATGGTATATAGACGGTCACGATTATTAACATATCTACATGTTCTGGCAATGCACAAACAACATGCAAGGGTTTCCTATCTTTTAACCAACATAAGAGTAAGCACGAAGAGAACGGTTTAGCATCAGGATATCCTTCTATTATTTCAAAATCTTTTAACGATTCAACGACATTAAATGTGGTTAAATTATCATCTCTCATTGCAAGTCTAGCATGTTCTGTAAACTTTATGTGAATTCTGGTTCGTCTCCGTATTCCTGCTTCATCTATCTTCAATCAGTAGGTATTTCTTCAATTTGTATAAAATCAGATCGCTTCTATGGGTTACTAGTAATAACGAGCGGGTGTGTAATTTTGATAATTGCTGCATGAGATAATACTGAAAATGCGGGGGGTGGGAGTTGAACCCACGAACTCCTAAGAGACGGGATCACCCATCCCAAGATCTTAAGTCCCGCGCTTCCAATTTTCTAGCCCCTTTGGCCAGGCTCGGCAACCCCCGCAACACTAGACTAACTTGCAAGTCATAACTTAAACCTTTTAACAAAATATGAAAAGCTTAATGGTGCTTGCTAATCATACCTTGGCGATGAGTGAAGAAAAGGGCGCATCCATACTGCAAACATGATACTCATAAGGGATATGTGACAAAATTTGCAAATGGAGAACTTTAGTCAGTGCGATTGCGGGTGCAAGATCATAGTGTCAATATGCATCAGAGCAGGTATGCAATAAAGAAACTCCAAACAGCGGAAGAAGCAGTTGCATAAAACATGATCCTAGCAAGGTTAATAAGTTATGCAGCTAAGCGAGTTCATCATGCCTCGGTAGCTCAGCCTGGCCAGAGTATAGCGGCCAAAGCGCTTCCTTGGTAAGGAAGAGGTCGCGGGTCCAAATCCCGCCCGAGGCTTATACATTATGTCATATGATACATTTGACGGTGTAGGTTGCTGTATACTATTACAATGGTAATAGCCCTGCGAACATATACGATGCCTTCGGAATGACCATTATAGTTATATTCCACCTCCTTCGATACCTATACGGTGAAGGGCTTGCAGAAAAGTCTACTGTTTGGTTTAATGCTCGGGCTGGTCTTTGCTGCATTCATACTCCCTAGCGCTTTTGCTGAAGAACTAAAAGGAGAAGATGTCTTTGTGCGAGAATCATTGAAAGGATTTACACCACTCATTGTTGGGCTTGGTGTTGGCCTAGCTGTCTTTATCGCAGTTTCGGCCAGAAGAGCTCGCTAAAAGCCTATAATTTTTTCTTTAATTTCATATTGGTAGCATATGCTCTAGTAGGAAGACCAGACCTTCTCCCATTTGTCAGGGTGTCTTAGAACCCATCGCATACCACAGCTAGGACATTCATATTTGGTTAGAACAGGAGAATAACCCACGACCTTACCATTCTCTTCCACGGGTATGGAGAAATTCTCTGACTCCATCTCAATTAAACTGGAGTTGCATATGTCACACTTCTGTGGTTTTGGATAGAACTTCTTCATCGTCAGAAGAGAATGCATTTAATTATTTTAACGTTGAACATACCTAACGGTAAACCTAGTTGCAGAAAAAGTAAAAGAGATGGGGATCTAGTCCCACTTGCTCCAAGCAGCTGCCCATCTGTACGTCCATGTAGTCAGCTTCGCACCCAGTGCAGACATAGGCACGCACATGACAGCTCCAATACCCGCTCCTAGAGCCACGGGGCTGTTATAGAACTTGCCCACTTGTGGTTCAATGGGTGTCATATACGGAGGCAGTGTAGGTCTCGGGTACTTGAACGCCATTTCCAGTGGATCAGCTACCAGCATTAGATTTACCATGTTGAACAGTGGCATTGTCAGTCCTACAAGCACACCGCCGATCAGTATTGTAGCGTGTTTGTTCTTCCTAGTTGCCCAGTACACAAGGTCCATCAGCATCGCACTAGGTATCCATACAGGAGTAACTATGAAGTCATATGGATAGCCTAAAGCGAACCATGCAGCCTTTGCAACCCATGTATAGATTGTCATGATGGTCGCGTAATACGTCGCAGTACCTGGAACGCCTGTGAATGTCAGGTAGTATATTGCACCGACAGCCGTCATGGTTGATTGTCCGAGGTTGAATAGGACGAACGATGTCCAAGCCCAGTCTGTGTAGAATATGTAATCACCAGTATTGATGGTCAGCAATGTCGAGTTGACCGCAACCACTACTATGAACAGGTAGTGTATACAGCGTCGAATCCAGACCATATTGGGTATAATGACAGGTGACCATTATATAAGATTTTAGTCTCTCATTGTAATTTATTAATAAAATGAGAGAACAAAATAAGGAGTGGTTATTTTACGGATTTACTGGTTTTTCCATCGCAGTCTTCCAAATGAAGAAGAATCCTAGTGCCTCTATGATTGTCAGCACTGTAAGTGCATACAATCCGCTATGCAGTGCGTAAGCCCATGGATAGTATGTAACACCTACCCAAACACCAAATGCCAATGCAGCCCAAGCCAGCGCGAATCCAATTATGTAAAGCCCCTTCATGTTTTCTACTCTTCTACCAATCATCCTTTCGACTTCGTCCCTAGGAGTATCCTTGGACATATGGGTAATACAAGCTAAGTTGGCTTTTTAAATTTTGCTATCGTATTCGCAAGTACAGGCATAAAATACGTTATAAATTACAGTATTCTGTGCAAAGTTAACAAAACAAAGGAGAACCCCCATACGGGGGCGGGTTTATCGAGCGTCGTTTATGGAATGCTTCTGCTGTACAGTTTGCCTTCTAGAGCTAGTTTGTACATCTCTGCTACGTATGGGTTCCTAGGTGGTGTTTCCACACCAAGCTCAATCATACGAGCATAGAGCCTCACCACATAGCCTAATGCACCCATGAATGCCACAACGACACCCATGTTGAATGACCAGTGGTTGGGCACAGCGAAGATTTCCTCTACAAACCAGAAGTGCCACATTTCGTTGATACCAATTGTGAACATTGTTCCGAGATAACCGATGATAGTTATCTTTAGACCAGTGTTCACTGTGTTCTTGGGACCACGCATTGATGGAACTCTTCGGTCATAGATCATGACAGCACCCCAACCCAATGGTAGAGCCACGAAGTGGCTGTATAGCCACCAGTGAGCTGGTGTGAATGCAGAGTCTCTGATCGAAGTCTGGTGTAGAGAACCGTCGACAAAGTTGTCCACTTCGACTGAAGCAGCTATTGATCCGAGCACGATGACCATGATCAATATTTTCTTCAATCTCTGTATCTCCACTTCTTTTGGAATTAGTGCTGGCATCTGTGCCATAGTCGCTCAAGTATTAAGACGTGAGTTTAGTATATTAGCATTACAGTATGAATAATGTAATATTAATGGTATATATTTATATAAAATATCATCGAAAGATGTAAGAAAAGTATGATATTGATAAGTATTGATAGTATTTTCTATTATCGAAACGCTCAACAGTGATGATTAACAATAACGTTATGCATATTAAAGATCTGTTCTCTTGCTTAACAATTATAATTTTGAAAGATAAAATATATATCTTTGTAGTTCGTCGTTAAGGAACAATGAAGACAAGCAAGGCAGTATTAATGGCGAGTCTTGCTGCAATAATAGTATTAAGCACTAGCACAGTAGTTCTACAAAATGCATGGGGCCATGGTGTTCAGGCACAGTTGCAGAGCAGGTTCATCAGAATTCAGGACGAAACCTTCTCTGCGCAGACAGTTATGACGGGTGAGGAGATCGAGGTTAGAGGCAAACTGGTAAGTCTGGTCAACAGGGACACAAGGGCTTGGATCTCTGTATTCAGTGATTCCACCAATGCTGGCAACAGATGGGAGTTCTTAGCACGAGACCCACCTGGTAACGTTTTCGATATTCCTGCAAATGGGGAGGTCAACTACTCCTTGAGAGTCAAGGCGCTTGAGGCAGGTGTATATCACCTACACACACAACTTAATGTTGCAACTATCGGTCCCGGTCTAGGTCCGGGTCAGACTGTGGTCGTTGAGGGCGAACCAATCGTAAAACCTGTGTCTACTGCTAACGTCATATACCAATCTATACTGATTGCAGTTGGACTAGGTGTAACATTAGCTACAAGACCGTGGCAGGTTATCTAAGCCACACACCCTTTTTCATTTTATTATATGCAAGTTAATGTTAATTAAATTCGTAAGTTAAATGAGACATTAGCATAGTTGTATATCAAAGAACATCATTTTTTCATGCGTCTAATTCTTGTATATGAACAATGATGATAATCCAGTATGTGTTTGATGTTTATCGTATCATTGCATTTCATATGATGAATATTGATTAAGCTTGCAGTTACTAGAATAATTTCTTTACACGGACTTACACTCTTCCGCAGGCAGGAAGGAAATATACATCTTGTCTATCTCCTTTACATCATGAACTTTTGTATAATCAATTCTAATTATGCCCACCGTTAGCAAATATTAATTTGGTAAATACTAAGGATGATAAAAATAAAGAGAAAAGGAGAGAATTTTTACTTCCTTGACTCTTCTGGTAGGAGGCCAACGCCTTCCCTTTCGTAGTATTTCTCTAGTTCCTCGACCCACTTCTCCCTTGCAGTGCCACCAAGCCCC
>Ga0209172_10007835_pt1 | contig 10766 bp, 11 predicted proteins | sample LarsenN4metaG_FD_184113 | JGI IMG/M metagenome (GOLD analysis project Ga0209172, IMG submission 184113) | Hot spring sediment bacterial and archeal communities from British Columbia, Canada, to study Microbial Dark Matter (Phase II) - Larsen... ... | reverse complement strand
GGCCTGCGGCAGACGCTGAGCGAACAATTGGGCATTCTGCTGCCAACGGTGAACGTGCGCGATGACCTGGGACTCAAGCCGTCGCACTACAACGTGCTGCTGCACGGTGCCGTGGTGGCGCAGGCAGAGGTGCACGCCGACCGCCTGATGGCCATTCCCTCACCGCAGGTGTACGGGGAGCTGGATGGCATTCCGGGCACCGACCCGTCGTTTGGCATGCCGGTGGTGTGGATCGACCCGCAGCACAAGGCGCATGCACTGGGCCTGGGCTTCCAGGTGGTGGACTTGCCGAGCGTGTTGGCCACGCACCTGACCAAGGTGGTGCGCGACAACCTGCCCGACCTGTTCCAGCACGAGGACGTGCCCGCGCTGCTGGAGCGGCTGTCGGCGCTGGCGCCCAAGCTGTCGGGTGCGCTGGAAAAGGCCTACACGCACAGTGCGCTGCTCAAGGTGCTGCGCACCGTTCTGGCAGAAAACGTGTCGCTCAAGGACATCGTCCCGATTGCCACCACGCTGCTGGAGAACGCCGAGAAGACCAAGGATCCAGTGCTGCTGGCGGCAGAAGTGCGCTGCACGCTGCGGCGCCAGATCGTCAACCAGTTGTGCGGACCCACCGGCCAGATACGCGCCTTCAACCTGGGCAACGAACTGGAGAACCTGCTGCTGAATGCACTGAACCAGGCCCGCCAGAGCGGCAAGGTGACGTTGGACAACTTCCCGGTGGACCCGCACCTGCTGGCACAGCTGCAAGGCCATATGCCGATAGCACGTGAACAGATGAAGCAACTGGGCGCGCCGCCCGTGCTGCTGGTGATGCCGCAGATACGCCCGCTGCTGGCCCGCTACGCGCGGCTGTTCGCGCCCGGGCTGCACGTGCTGTCGTACAACGAGGTGCCCGAGCAACGCGAGGTCAGCATTGTGGGGGCGCTGGGCTGACGGGTTCGAGCCGGGCGGCGAAGGCCAGCAGCCCGGCCCCGGCGTGGAACACCGCAGGCGAAGGCAAACGGAGCGGACGAATGGTGCGGCGTTCTAGCGCCGATGGGGCCAAGGTGGTTACCGTCCACCCTGCCAGCGGCAGGCCAAGCGCCTCCAGCAACGCGGCCACCTCCGCCTGCCGCTGGTTCAGTTGCTCTGCCAGGGCGGGCTGCGCGGCCTCGAAACGCACATCGATGCCGGTGTGACCGGATGCGATGCGCAAGCACAACGTCCCCAGCGTCGGCAATTCCAGCGTCAGGCACAACTCCCCTTCAGACACGGCCATGGCACTGCGCCGCCGGGCATGGCGCCTGCGCAAACTCAGGCGCAAGGACCAGCCCCCGGGCAGGTAGCAGGTGAGCGGCCAAGGCCCGGACAGGGGAACCCGCTCCAGCAACGGCATGTCTGCGCCCGCTTGGGCGGCACCGTTTTTCGTCCACTGGCGCAGCTGCCACGGCAGGGGGCCTGGCGGCTGCCAGCGGTCCAGCAGCAGTTGCATGCGTGCACGCCAGTCCGCCGCCAGTGCAGATGGGTCCCAGATCGAGCGAAAGTGCTGCGTCGGGCGCGGCCCGTCGCGCATGGCCGCCAGTTCCTCATCGCCCCCTTGCTCGACACCTGGCGGGCGCGTTGAAGGTTCATCCCAAGGAAGGCGCTGCAACTGCAAGCTTGGCGTGGTGGCGAGAACCCGCATGAGCAGCAAGGCGCCGGGGTTCAGATCGGCGAGTGCCCCGGCCCCCGGCACACGGACGGCGATGCCCTGAGGCGAGAACAACAACAGTTCCGCGCCGTTGCGCGGCCCCACTTCCAGCACCACCGTGTCGCCAAGGGACCAAGGCAATGGCGTGCGTGAGCCGTCCCCGAGGCGAGGCGGGCTGGGCACGGCCACCGCGGCCGTGACGGGAGGGTTCACCACCATGCCCTAAGCTCCTGCGGGCCGGTACCGCGCCCTGGTAGCGTGGTACGTCACATAAAAAAGCCAGGCAAAGCCTGGCATGAAAAAGACGTTGCGGCGGGGGAGTCGCAACGCCCGAATGGCATTCAAGAAACCGATTACTGCATCAGAGACAGCACCAGCTGGCTCATGCTGCTGCTCTGCTTGAGCATCGAAGTACCGGCCTGCAGCAGCAGCTGCTGCTTGGTCATGGAGGCGGTCTCGCTGGCGTAGTCCACATCCATGATGCGGCCCTTGGCAGCTTCGGTGTTGGTGCGCATGTTGCTCAAGTTGTTGAAAACGTGGTCCAGGCGGTTGGCACCGGAACCCAGCTTGGCGCGCAGATCGCCCACCTTGTCGAGCGTGGTGTTGGCCAGCGTGATGGCGGCGTTGGCAGCCGTTGTCAGGTCACCTGCCTTCAGTGCGGTCACGGCCGTATCAACGGCGGTGTTGGCGGCCGAAGCGTTGAATGCAAAGGTTTCTGCGGCGTCGGAACCGATCTGGAAGGTCACCGCAGCAGTCAGCGTGCCGCCCGCAGCGAACACGGCCTGGCCACCGAACTTGGTGTTGGTCAGGATGTTGGTCAGTTCGTTACCCAGTTCGGTGAACTCGGTATTCATCGCGGTCTTGTCAGCCGCAGTGGAGGAGCCGTTGGCTGCCTCGGTGGCCAAGTCCTTCATCCGCAGGACAATGTTGGTGACCTCGTTCATGGCGCCTTCTGCCACTTGCAGCATGGAGGTGCCGTTCTGGGTGTTGCGCATGGCCACTGCCATGCCGCGGCTCTGTGCATTCAGGCGGGTTGCGATCTGCAGGCCAGCAGCATCGTCCATCGCGGAGTTGACCCGAAAGCCCGTGCCCAGGCGGGTCATGGATGTGGTCAGCGTCTTGTTGGTCGTGGCCGTGGAATTTTGGGCAGACAGTGCAGCGAAGTTGGTGTGCAGGCTGAGCATGTGATTTCTCCTGAGGTTCGGGGCCGTCGGATATCGATGCCCTCTGCAACACTAGGCGACCGCCTGCACCTGGACTTAAGTGCAGACGCAATTTTTTTTACAACCCGGCTGCCGTACCTGCAGACCAGGACAGCAACGCGACGACGCGCTCGCGGCTGATGCCATTGAGCGCGGGCGCGACCTGTTCATAGACACTGTAATCCGGCGCCTGCGCCATGTCTTCGAACGCGTCAACGAACACGGCCTGGGCAGGATCCTCCGCACGCGCCATCTCAGCGGTGGCTTCCGCCAGGGCGCGGCTGACTTCGCGTTGCGCCTCCTTGACCCGGTCCAGTGCCCGCGTGACCGCGTGCAGAACCTGCCGCAGCCCAGCGCCATCCCTCGCGAGCGTCTTCCATGCATGGGGCTGGACTGCGCCTGCCTCAACCTCTGCACGGACCTTGTTATGCTGACCTGCAGCGAACCGACGGCCTTCACCACGCACGGTCAAACCGTCTTGAATCTTCGGCCACGCGACCTCGTCCGCGCTGAATATCGGCTGCCCCTGCTCGTCTAGGCCAACGCGCACACCCAGCGGACTGAGGGCCTGATCTAGCCTGGCCACGTTGAGTTCGGTGCCGTCGCGTGGGTCCACGGTGGCCGACGTGGTAACACCCGCGCGCCCAGCCAGGGAGAATGCGAGGACTTCGCGCGCGCCCGAACGCAGAGACTGGGCATCCATGCCCCGGAGGCGGAAGCGTTGCTGCGCCGCACCACTCGCTTGGTAACGGAGTTGGCCATCAAGCAGGCTGACGCCTCGCTGCTGGCGCTCGCTCCAAAGTTGGTCAAGTTCCTGAAAGGTCTGCTCCCAAGACACATTGTCCTGGGGTTGAGGGCTATCCGCCACACGATCCTGCGATGCACCTTCCACCTGACGCCGGGCCGCGTTCAACTGTACGGAAATCTGATCCTTGAGGCGCTGCAATTGGCTGGCAAGCTGGCGGAGATAGTCACGCGCCTGTCGAGCACTGTCGATACGTTGCTGACGCCCTGGACTCCACGACCGCAAGACACGCCTGGGCACACCCGCACCCTCGGCTGAACGCAAGCCGTTCTCCGCCTCCTGTACGGCTGGTTCGGCCGCTGTCTCCTGTGCTCGGGCAAGCTCCGAAGCACCGGACGGGAGCTGCTCCTTGGGGCTGGTACCCCGCACCGGTAGGTAGGGCGTTACTTGCATCGCGTTTCTCCTGTCTCTGCTCGCGCTTGCCTCAGATCACATCGAATAGGGACAGCGCACTGACTTTGGCATACGCCTTCTGTGTGGCCTGCAGTGCCGAGGTATAGCCATTGAACCTGACGGCCGCGTCGCTGTAGTCGAGTTGGCCGAGGGTCAGGGATGCCTGCTGGTTCGACAGACTGACATTCGCATGCGTTGTGTCGAGGGTGGCCAAGGTGGTCATCGCTCCGCCAATACGCGCGATGCGGGTATTGACGCTGGCCAGGAAGGCATCGGTCTGGTTGAGGGTCGCGGCCAGTTCGGCATGCACAGCAGGGTCGTTCACACTGACACCGCTGGCACCCAACGTTTCGATGCTTTGGTCGATCTGGTTGAGAAAGCTGGCAACGTCGTCTAGCGTGGTGTTGGCAACTTGGGTAACGCCATGGCCCACGACCACCCGCTGTTCACTGGTGTTGCCCGTGAAGGTGTAGCGCGCCCCCACGGGGGCGACGCTGTCAAAGGTGACCGTGGCGGTGTTGACTGCCGTCCCGGAGAACACGTAACGGCCCTCGCTGTCACGGCTGTTGGCCGTTGCCAGCACGCTGTCGCGCAGTGTCTGCAGTTGCGTGACCATGGCGTTGACGTCTTTGGACGTGTTGCTGCCATCAGCGGCCCAGACCAACAGATCGCGAGCGGCCATGAGGTCGCTGTTCATGCTGTCGAGCCGGGCCTCGCCCTGGCTCAACCGCTCGTTGAGCGAGGCGATGTTGTCGCGATATTGCTTGAGGGCGGCGTCCTCGCGCGCAAGCCTGCCCAGGCGTACGGTGGCAATGGGGTCGTCGGATGGCATCTGAACGCGCTGAGCGCTGGCCATTTGCTGCATGACCTTCTCCAGCCGCACCTGCGCGTTCTGCAGGGCGGTGTTCATGGTCGCGTGGTACTGGGTGCTGGCTACGCGCATGTCGGGCTCCTCAGAAAGCGGCCAGGGTGGCGTCGAACAATTCACCCGCCACGGCGATGACCTTCATGTTGGCCTGGTACATCTGCTGGTACTGCACAAGGTTCATGGCTTCCTCGTCCTGGTTGACGCCGCTGGTGGTCTTCCAGCTTTCCTCGGCATGATCGCGCACGGTCTGCGCCGTGCCCAACGCGGCGGTGTTCTGCTGGCTCTGCATGGACAGGCGCCCCAGCATTTGCACGTGCACATCGCCCAGGCGAACGCTGCCCAAGGTTCCCACCGTCACTGGCTGGTCGATCAGTCCGACCAGGGTGAGCAGGTTGTCGCTGTTGCCTGGGTTGGCGGCGTCGCTCGAGAACGCCAGGTCCGCCCCCGTGACACCTCCCACTACACGCAGCAAGCCACCCGATGTCGCGTCCACCTGGAAAAGCGCCGTGCCACCGGAACCGTCAGGCTTGTAACCCAGCGTCAGCTGGTTGTTGACGGCATCTGCCACCCCCTTGGCGAGATCAGCGAGCTCCACGCGCAGGGGCGACAGCACGGTGGATTCGTACTCTTCCATGCCACCGAGCTGACCGCCGAGCGATGTACCCGGGAAATTGAACGTCTCCTTGGCGAAGACCACCTTGAGAGTATGAGAGCCATCTGCGGCACTTTGGGAAGTCACCGTTGCAGCCAGCGAACCGGCCACCAACGGAACTCCATTTTTGAGCGACACGCTGGCCGTACCGTCCGGTTGCTCAACCACCTGCACGCCCACCAAGTTGGCCAGCGCGTCGATCTTGTTGTCGCGCGCGTCGGTCAGGCTGGAGGTGTTGGCGCCGAGCGCTGCGGCTGAGGCAATCTGCCGATTGAGTTCAGCAATGTCGCGGCCCAGGCCGTTGATCTGTGTCAGGGTGGCGTCGCGCTGCACCGCCAGTGACTGGCGTTGGTTGACCAGCACCTGGTTGACACTGTTGAAACGCTGCGCCAGAGCGTCTGCCGCCGTGATCACCTGCTGACGCAAGGGGCTGGAGCTGGGGTCTGTACTCGCGGCATTGAGTGCCGCAAAGAAGTTGTCTAGCCCTGCATCCACGTTGGCGTTCGCATCTCCGAACACTTGCTCGAGTTGCGGGTAGTAAGTCGTGGCAGCGCTGCGGCTGCCCAACTCCGACGCCGCCTGCCACATCTGCTGGCTCTTGTAACTGTCGCTGAAGCGCAGCAGGGTCGGGACTGCCACGCCCCCTCCGGTGGCGGTTCTGCCCGCCCCCAAAGGCCCCACCGTTGCCAACAATGCACCCTGCCGGGTGTACCCCGGCGTCATGACGTTGGCAATGTTCTGGCTCGCCGTGTTGAGGGCAACCTGGGCTGCCTGAGCGCCACTGAGCGCGTTGTTGATCAGGGTCATGATGTGACGAATGGTTACGGGATCTGGCCCGTGCCATCCCCTTGAGCCTGTCTGGCGACCGGAACGCCAGAAAACTTAAGCCCGCTCTCTGGCACCGTCCGCTCGGGCAGCAACTGGCGCAGGATCACGTCGGCAATGCCGAAGGCGCGCTGTCCGGCCAGGCTGTCAGCCACCAGCGTGTCGGTCATGTCCAGCATGTCGCGGTTGACCGGGTTCTTGAATACGCTGTCCTCTGCCGCCAAGACGCTGGCGGAACGGCGCATCTGCTTGAGCATCTCGGCAACGAAGAAAGCCTCGAACTTCTCGGCGGCGGCTTCGGCACGGGCACGGTAGGCGGAATCGGTAGGCGCGCCGACGCTGGACGCGGCCGGCGTGATGGCTGGTTCGGGCTGCGTGCCCGCTGTCAACAATGCGGACGCTGCGGAAGCAGGAAAAAAGGGTTGGCTCATGTACGCACTCCCTCAAATGACGATGAGTTCGCCGTCGATGGCACCGGCCTGGTCGAGCGCCTGCAGGATGGCCATGATGTCGTCGGGCGAGGCACCGGTGCTGTTGATGGTGTCGATGATGTCCTGCAGCTTTGCCCCCTTGGCCCAGTGGAACATGTGCCCGTTGCCTTCTTGCACGGCAACGTTGGAGTTCTGCACCACGGTGGTCTGCCCTTGTGACAGGGGCGCGGGCTGGCTCACGCCCTGCTGTTCCGAGATGACGACCTTGAGCGAACCGTGCGACACGGCGGCAGGGCGCACGCGCACGCCATCGGCGATGACGACTGTGCCGGTGCGCGAGTTGAAGATCACCTTGGGCACTTCCACGCCCACGTCGATGGACAGGGCCTGCAACTGCGCGACGAAGGCGACGCGCTGGGTCGGGTCGGCCGGGGCGCGAACTTCGACGCTTGTGGCGTCCTGCGTGCTGGCGATGCCGCCGAAACGGCGGTTGATGGTTTCGACAATGTTGGTGGCGGTCTGGAAGTGCGGGCGGCGCAGGCTGAGCCGCACGGTGGGACGGATGGCGAAATCGGTCTCGATCTCGCGCTCGACCGTGGCGCCGTTGGGCACACGCCCGGCCGTGGGCGAGTTGACCGTGACGCTGGAGCCACTGCTGCCCTGGGCGGTCAAGCCGCCGACCACCAGGTTGCCCTGCGCCAGGGCGTAGATCTCACCGTCTGCGGCGCGCAGCGGGGTGAGCAGCAGCATGCCGCCGCGCAGGCTCTTGGCGTCGCCCAGGGATGAGACGGTGACGTCCAGCGTCTGGCCCTTGCGGTAGCCGGAGGGGAAGACGGCGCTGACCATGACCGTGGCCACGTTCTTGAGCTTGGTGCTGGTGCCTTCGGGCAGCTTCACGCCGAACTGCTTGAGCATGTTGGCCACCGACTGCCCCGAGAACTTGACCTGGGTGCTGTCGCCCGAACCGTTCAAGCCCACGACCAGGCCGTAGCCGATGAGCTGGTTGTCGCGCACCCCCTCGATCTGCACCAGGTTGCGCAGCGGCTGCGCGGCCTGCACGCCGGCACAGGCCAGCATCAGCAGGCAGAACAGGCCAGCCAGCCAGCGGTTCGGAAAACGGGAGGTCGCGTGCATCGTGCAGTTTCCTTCGGGGTGTTCAGAAAGGCATCCAGGGGCTGTTGAAGAAGCGCGTCAGCCAGCCCGCGCTGTTCGAGTCGGCCAGCGTTCCCTTGCCCGAATAGGCGATGTTGGCGTTGGCGATGCGCTGCGACGACAAGCGGTTTTCGGCGTCGATGTCGGCCGCGCGGGCGTAACCGCTGACGCGGACGAACTCCTCACCCTGGTTGAGGTAGAGCTTTTTTTCACCCGAGATGCGCAACAGGCCGTTGGGCAGCACTTCGTGCACCACCACGGTGATGGCGCCCTGCAAGGCGTTTTGCTGGGTGCTGCTGGCACTGCCTGAAAAGTCGCGCTCGGCGCCCGCGCCAATGTTGGTCAGGTTCACGGTCTTGCCGCCCAGGGTCAGCGGGCTGATGGACACGTCGCTGCTCTTGGCGATGTCGGTACCCGAGCTCTTGCTGGCCTGCGTCGTCTCCTGCAGCACGACGGTGAGCACGTCGCCCGGCCGGAAGGCCCGGCTGTCGGAGGTGAGCAGCCAGGGCGCGTCCGGCTGGAACACGCCGCCGGACTGGCCCTTGCGCGCCTGCGGCTGCATGGGGGGCAGGGGGCTGTCGGTCAACGGCGGCACCTGCGGCGGCTCGATGACCGCGCAGGCAGACAGCAGCGCCACCAGACCCAGAAGCGGCAGGCGGTTCATCAGCGCACCGCCTGGGCCAGGTACTGCATCATGTTGTCGGCAGCGGACAGCACCTTGGTGTTCATCTCGTAGGTGCGCTGCGCGGTGATCATCTCGACCATCTCCTCCACCACCTGAACGTTGGAGCCTTCGAGAGCGCCCTGCTTGAGCTTGCCCAGGGCATCTTCGCCCGGCACGCCTTCGGCGGGCGCACCGCTGGCGGCCGTCTCCTGGTACAGGTTGTCGCCCAGCGCCAGCAGACCTGCGGGGTTGACGAAGCCCGCCAGCGTGATCTGGCCGAGCTGGGTGGGCTTGGTGGAGCCCGAAATGGTCGCGGTGACGGTGCCGTCCTCGCCGATGGTGACGGCCGTGGCATTGGCGGGAACGGTGATCTCGGGCAGCAGGGGCAGGCCTTTGGCGGTGACGAGGCGGCCTTCGGCGTTGACCTGCAGTTGCCCGGCCCGGGTGTAGGCCGTGTCGCCGCTGGGCATTTCCACCTGCAGGAAGCCGTTGCCGACGATGGCCACGTCCAGCGCCTGGCCGGTGGTCTGCAGGCTGCCCGTTGTGAACACCTTCTGCGTGCCCACCAGCCGGGTACCGTTGCCCAGCTGTACACCGGAAGGTGACCTGTTGTTCTCGTCGATGGCGGCGCCGGGCGGCGTTTCGACCTGGTAGAACAGGTCTTCAAACACCACGCGGTCGCGCTTGAAACCGGTGGTGTTGACGTTGGCGAGGTTGTTGGCAATGGCCTGCAGCTTGGCGTCCTGCGCCTGCACGCCGGTCTTGCTGATCCACATGGCTGGGTTCATGGTGACTCCTGTTGATTCGTCAATGGGTGGGGGCTGTCTGCGTCAACCGCGCATCAGCCGGTTGCCCGCTTCGGCCATGCCGTCGGCGGCGCCGAGCAGCTTCATCTGGACCTCGAAGTCGCGCGTCACGGCCAGCGTGGCGACCATCTCTTCCACGGCGGAAACGTTGCTGCCTTCCAGGTGACCGGCGCTGACACGCACGGTCTCGTCGGCGGCCAGTTCCTCGCCAGAGCGCGACACGAGCAACCCCGAGGTGTTCTTGGTCATCTCGGCGGCCTGCGGGCGCACGAGCTTGAGGCGGTCCACCGCCTGCAGCTCCGTCTGCCCCGGCGGCTGGATGGACACGGTGCCGTCCTGCACGATGGCCACGCGCGTGTGCGGGGGCAGCACGATCTCGCCGCCGTCGCCCAGCACCTGGCGACCGTTGAGCAGCAGGCCGCCTTCGGCGTCCAGGGTGAAGTTGCCCGCACGGGTGTAGGCTTCGCCGTTGCCGGAGCGCACGGTGAAGTAGCCTTCGCCAACCACCGCCACGTCCAGCTCGCGGCCGGTCTGGCGCAAAGCGCCCTGGCGCGCGGACACCGTACTGGCATGCAGTTCGCTGAGATGCCTGGCGTCGTAGCCATAACCTTCCACGGTACGTGCCGTGGCCAACTCCATGTCGGCGCGGAAGCCCGGCGTCTCCAGATTGGCCAGGTTGTTGGCGTGCACCTGCTGGGCCTTCATGGCCCGCTCCGCGCCGCTCATGGCGGTATAGATCAAGGCATCCATGGCACGCGCCTCACATCGACTGCATCAGCGACTGCATCATCGCGTTCTGCGTGGAGAACACCTTGGTGTTGGCCTGGTAGTTGCGCTGCGCGGTCATGAGGCTGACGAGCTGGGAGGTCAGATCGACGTTGGACTGTTCCAGCGCGCCACCGGTGAGCGTGCCCGCCACGCCCGTGCCGGGCACGTTGTAGAGCGGCTCGCCCGAGTCGTTCGACACAGTCCAGCTGGTGTCGCTGACGGCCACCAGTTTGTCCTCGTTCGGGAAGGTGGCCAATGCCACCGTACCCACCTTCTTCTTCTCACCGTTGCTGTATTGCGCCATCACGGAGCCGTCTTCCTCGATGCTTACCCCCGTATAGACGCCCGAGGCGTAACCATCGGTGCCGTTGACGGTGATGGTGGTGCTGCCCGCGTATTGCGTGGTGCCGGTGTAGTCCACGTCCAGCGTCATGGCGTCGGCTCCGGCGGGCGTGCCCAGCGCCACCGGCACGGCTGCGGCAGGTGCCACCAGGGCGCCGTCTGTGCCGAACTGCAGCGTTGCCGGCG
>Ga0209172_10007829_pt1 | contig 10777 bp, 11 predicted proteins | sample LarsenN4metaG_FD_184113 | JGI IMG/M metagenome (GOLD analysis project Ga0209172, IMG submission 184113) | Hot spring sediment bacterial and archeal communities from British Columbia, Canada, to study Microbial Dark Matter (Phase II) - Larsen... ... | reverse complement strand
CACCGCCAAGAGGAGACCGTACGTGGCGAGCAGAGACATCGCACGAACCTCCAAAGATTTCGCCCAAGCTTCTCGGCCCAGGATTGTAGCCTCGCGGGCGCGCCGCGCACCGCCTTCCCAGGCCGGGACATCCGACCGTCAGCCTACGGGTCGATCGGCTCCGGCGGGATGCTCGGGAACTCTGCCGCGCAGTAACCTATGCATAGATCGCGGTTGCGACCGGGCGGCCACGCGTTGCAGCAGCCAATGCACGTCGTCGCGGTGCAACAGCAACTGCACTGCTTCGGGTCGTTCCAGGTCGGGGTGGTGCAACTGCTGTTGCAGCACGGGGCCGTGGCGTACGCCGCGACCCCCAACGCGACTACGACAACCGCGGCCGCGAGAAGCGTGAAGTACTTCGCCATGCATGGTCCTCCTCGGATTGGCTCACCGCAAGGACCCTACCACACTCGTTTTTTTTTCAAGTGCCTGATTCGGCCATCCCGAGGGAGTCCATAGCCGAAACGCCGCTATCGGCGGGCGCTGGCCGGCTGGGCTCGGCGTTGACGAGCGGTCGGCTCGTGCGCACCGGGGGTTTGTCGCGCGAGCGACTCGATGCCGCGCGGGCCGTAATTCAGCACCAGCTCGAACAGCTTGCCCATGCTGGCGAGGAAATGGCGCAGCGATTCGACGCGGCGGCGGAACTCGCGGATGTCCTCGGCCGCCGACCCGTCGCCGCTCGCTTCCGGCGATCCGACCATCTCGCAGCAGCGGTCGAGGGTGGCGATGATGGGTTCGACCTCGCGGCGGCGGCGTTCGCGCATGATGGTCTCGAACATGCGCCAGACGTCGGCGTCGGCCTGGAAGTACTCCTTGCGGTCGCCGAGCTGGTGCACGCGCTGCACCAGGCCCCAATCGACCAGGGCGCGCAGGTTCATGCTGGCGTTGCCGCGCGAGATTTTGAGCTGGTCCATGAGGTCGTCGGTGCACAGCGGCCGGCGGGTGGCGAACAGCAGGGCGTGGATTTCGGCCATGGTGCGGTTGATGCCCCAATAGCCGGCCATCTCGCCCCAGCGGCGGACGAGCAGGTTCTGGGCTTCCTGGACGGTGGTCATGCCAACTCCTCAGCCAGAGGTCGCCGTATTGAGAGGCTTTCAGAAGAAACTGAAATTATGGTACCGGGATGAAAGCGGACTCGCAAGCGGCGGCTTGATTTTGGCGCTCGGCCTCGCATACTGGCCCGCCAGCCGGAGATTGGCCGCCGGCCGACGCGCCGCTCGGGCGACGGAGGCTTGCGGTTTGAGCGGGTCGTCCGCGGGCGCGGGCTGCATGTCTGCATTCCGGTCGGGTCGCAGTCGGGTCCTGTAACAAGGGAGTACACGCGTGATTCAGAGGCGAGGGCATCGAGCGGCGGGTCTGGGTTCGCTGGGGCTTTTGACCGTCCTGACGGGCTGCGGCTACTACACCATCACGTTCAAGCTGGAGAACGTGATCAACGCACCGACGGGGGCCGACCTCCCGCGCGAGCCGCTGGCGGTCGACGTGGTGGTCCTCACGGCCGAGGAGGCCGAAAAGTACCCCGAGATCGTCGACAAGCGCAAAGGCGCCGACCAGTGGTTCAAGGACCGCGAGAGCGGCACGCCGCTGGGCGGCATCGATCCATCCCACATCTACGCCTGCCGCAGCGGCGATCCGAACAAGCAGCGCGACAACCTGCAGCGGACCACGTTGCTCTCGCCGGTGGACGGCGGCCAGAGCACCGTCCCGGTCCGCATTCACCACCCGAATTTCCTGAGCGATGGGTCGGCGATCGTCGTTTACGCCGCCTTCAAGGACCCCAAGGGCGGCATCGCCAACAAGCCGCCGATCGTCCTGCACCCGCCGCCACGCTGGAAGACCAACATCGAGATCGGGGTGGGCAAGAAGGACATCGTGCTGAACCAAATCCGCTGACGGGCGGAGTTGGGTACGCGACTGGGAGGGCTCTGCGGCCGGCACTCGGAGCGGCACGGTGGTGCGGCTGCCGGCCGCAGGACGCGCAAGCGGAAGCCCGGCCAGAGCGCGGCGCGGGGAACCGGCGCTCGACCCTACGCGCACGGCCTGCCGTAGTTGGCCAGCATGACAGTCAGGTCTTTCAGGTCGACGTCGCCGTCGAAGTCGAAGTCGCCGGGGATGTTCGGTCCGCTCTCGCCGTAGTGCGCGAGGAGCTGGGTCAGGTCCGCGAGGTCCACGTCGCCGTCCTGGTCGACGTCGCCGGGGCACTCGCACTCGTCCGGAATGCCGTTGCCGTTGTTGTCGTCACTGGTGCCGGCGGCGATGTCGCAGGAATCGGGCTTGCCGTTGCGGTTGCAGTCCTGGGCGGTGCCTTCGGCGATGTCGCAGGTGTCGTCGATCAGATTGCCGTTGCAGTCCTGCGTGACGGCCGGAACGATCTTGAAGACCTCGCCGCCCCGGTCGCAGATGTAGAGCTCGCCGCGGTTGTCCTCGCCGAACGAGGTGATGGCGTCGATCGTCTGGGCGCCGGCCGGATCGAGCTCGGTCGTGCGGTCGGTGAACTCCGTGATGGATACGCCGTCGTAGCGAAAGGACTTGATGCGGTTGCTGCAAAAGTCGGCGAAGAAGTAGATGCCGTGCATGTCGGGCATGGCGCAGCCGCGGTACACGTAGCCGCCGGTGATGGAGCAACTGAAGCCGTCCGTGGCGTGGTTGTACTGGTGGATGGGGCAGGTGAGCGGGCCGCCGGCGCAGCCGATCTCGCAGGTGCAGCCGGTCAGGCCGGTGCAGTTGTTGCCCTCCATGCAACGCCAGCCGTAGTTCTCGCCGCCGCTGCTGGAGGCGGGCTGGAAGTCGATCTCCTCCCAGTTGCCCTGGCCGACGTCGGCGATGTAGAGGTCGCCGGTCAGACGGTCGAAGGCGTTCCGCCACGGATTGCGCAGGCCGTAGGCCCAGATGCGATCATCGCCGGCGACGCCGACGAACGGGTTGTCCGGCGGGCTGGTATAGGGCGGCAGGGTCATGCCGATCACGCCGTCGTCGTCGTCGTTGCCGGGAATGTCGTCGGCGCCGTCGACGTCGATGCGCAGCATCTTGCCCAGGAGCACGTTGATGTTCTGGGCGTTGTTGGACGGGTCGTTAGCACTTCCGCCGTCGCCCGTGGCGACGTACAGGTGACCGTCCGGCCCGAAGGCGATCCAGCCGCCGTTGTGATTGTCGAAGGTCGGATGCGAGATGGTCAGGAGCGTGGTGGCGGTGGCGGCGTTGGCCGTGGTCGAGGTCGCATAAGGAGCATTGGCCTGGTAGCGGGCGATGACGTTGTTGCCTGCGCTGTTGGTGTAGTAGACCCAGAAGTAGCCGTTGTTGAGGAAGTCCGGGTGGAAGGCCAGGCCGAGCAGGCCCTCCTCGTTGCCGGTCGCGACGGGGCTGATGGACAGGTAGGCCGTCGCATTCAGCGTGTGGGCGGGGATGTTCAGGATGCGGATTCGCCCGGTGGTGCCGCTGCGCTGCTCGAGGATGAAGACGCGCGCGTTATCGCCCGGCGGGGCGGTGACGTACAAGGGCAGCGCCAGGCCGCTGGCCACGCGGACGGTGGTGAGCGGGGTGCTGCCGGCCTGAGCCACCCAGAGCGGCAGCAGGCTGGCGGCCGCGGCGGAAACCAGGGGCCGATTGAGCGACGGCCGATGCATTTCACCCTCCTTTTTGGCGGGACTCTACCCGCAAAGAACATAGCGGAAACCGAGGCGGTTTCCAAGCCCAACGCGCGGCCACCGGATCAAGGAGCGTGGTCCTCGGGGATGAGGTACGCGCACTGTGGACGCTCGTCATGACGCGCCGGGGAGCTGGTCGGCCTTGGCGGCCAGGATGAAGTCGCTCTCGGTCAGGCCGTCGATCTTGTGCGTCCAGATCGTGAGGCCGACCCGGCCCCAGGCCAGGAAGATGTCCGGGTGGTGGCCCTGCTGCTCGGCCAGCCCGCCCACGCGGTTGACGAACGCCAGCGCAGACTTGAAATCCGGGAACTTGTACGTCTTGCTCAAGTGATGCTCGTTGACCACTTCCCAGCCGCGGAGCTGCTTGAGCAGCGGCTTGAGCGCCTCACCCTTCAGGGGCGGCACGCCGCCCTTGCACGGCACACATTCCCTGGCAGCCAGTTCGGACATGGGCAATCTCCTCGGATGGCGGGCATTGTACCGCCGCCCGCCGCCTTTGGCCGGAGCATTGGCGCGTGCGGCCCGGTTCTGGCGGCGCTCACAGGCAAAGCTCGGGCGGGGCGCCTGCGTTGATTCGCTACGGACGTTCGCTCTCTGTTTTGCCGCGCGGCGCTCTCTGGGGGCGCGGTTCGTTGGCTTCCTCGTCCTGCGGACTCTTCTGGGCGTCCGGCAGGTCGATGTACCCGAGCTTGGCCAGCTCGCGCAGCGTCTGCGGGTCGAGCGACTTGAGGCCGCCGCCAAGCGTCTCCTTGCGCGACGCGGCGCACTGCTGGTACCACTCGGCCGCGTAGTCGTGCATACGCCTGGCCGTTTCGGCGTGCTCGGGCGCGGCGGCCAGGTCGTGGGTCTCGCCGGGGTCGCTCGCCAGGTCGTACAGCTCCAGGCGGTCGAGGTCGACGTTGTAGACGCCCTTGAAGTCGCCCATGCGCAGGGCCACGTTGATGTTGCCGCGCGTCTCGGCCCAGGGCTTGTAGTAGCGCTTGGTGTTGATCCGCACGGTCGTCACGCGCAGCTCCTGCGGATCGTACGGCTGCTCGCCGCGGACGATCGGCATCAGGCTCCGGCCGCGGGCCTCGAAGGCCAAATCCGGCCGGCCCAGGTAATCGAAGATCGTCGGCAGCACGTCGATCAGCGAGACGTTGTGCCGCACGCGCTGCCCGCCGAATTCGCCGCGCGGGAAGCGGATCAGCAACGGCACGCGGGTCAGCTCCTGGTAGACGGACTGTGAATGCAAGTAGGCGCCGTGGTCGTTGAACTCCTCGCCGTGATCGGCCAGCAGGAGGAACAGCGCGTCCTCCCACACGCCCTGCCGCTTGAGCTCCTCGACCACGCTGCCCGCCTGCTCGTCCGCCCAGCGCACCGCCGCGTCGTAGAGCAGCACGTGCCGCTCCAGGTATCCGCGCAGCCGGGTGAGCACGCCGTCCTGCAGCGGGCTGTTGTCGGTCGCGCCCGGCGCGCGGCCGGCGCTCCAGTCGGCCCGCACCAGCGCGCGGTACTCGGCGCAGAGCTGAGCGATCCGTCGGCGGGCGGTCCGCTCCACGTCGCCGAAGAGCGTCACGATCCGCCGCGGGGTGCGCGTCGGGCGGTGCGGCTCCATGTTGTGAACGTAGAGGAAGAACGGCCTGTCGGACCGCTGCCCGAACCAGGGCGTCAGGTCCGACCCCGCAAAGCCGTTGCCACGCTCCGAAACCTCAAAGCCGCGGTCGACGCCGGTCGTCGCGCCGGCGTAGCCGTTGCCGATGAACTGTGCGGTCTGGTAGCCGACGCGCTGCAGCCGTTCCGCCAGCGTGATCAGCCCGGGCCCGAGCCGCTGCCCGTCCTCGATCACGCCGTGCTCGCACGGAAACGTGGACGTGAACAGCGAGGGCACCGACGGCAGCGTCCACGGGGCTGGCGCGTGGGCCTGATCGAAGACCACGGCCTCTTTCGCGACCGCAGCGAGGTTCGGCGTAGTCGGACGATCGTTGCCGTAGAGGCTCATGCGGTCGGCCCGCAGCGCGTCGACCAGGACCATGACCACGTTGATCTGCGGCGCGGGGAGATCGTCGCGCAGCTTGGGGAAGACCGGCCGTACGACCGGTTGGTTCGAGGCGCTCGACTTGGCGCTGGACGGGGGCGCGTCGCCGCGCGAGCAGCCGGACAGCACGCCGCCAAGTACGGCCGCCGCCGCCACGCACGCAGGCCGGAAGCTCGACCGGCTCAAGGCTCTTCGTCCTCGTCGCCGGCCGGCTGGCTGCCGATGTACCCCAGCTTCTGCAGGCCGCGCACGTCCTCCTCGGGCAGGTCCCGCACGTCGCCGCGACCGGCGTCGCGCTTGGTGCTCAGGCAGGCCGCGAACCACGGCTCCAGCGTCTGCCGCACGGCCTGGGCCAGGTCCGGCCGGGCGGCGGCGAGATTGCTCTTCTCGCCGGGGTCGGCGGACAGGTCGTACAGCTCAACGGACTTCAGCTCGTCGTTCCAGATGCCCTTCCAGTTCCCGCGGCGGGCGGCGACGTTCATCTGTCCGCGCGTCCGCGCCCAGGGCCTGTAGTACTTCTTGTAGTTCATGCGCACGGTGGTGACGACCCATTCGTCCGCGGGCCGATGCTGGCCGCGGACCAGCGGCAGCAACGTCTGCCCGCGGGCCGGGCCGATCAGGTCCGGCCGCCCGAGATAGTCGAAGATGGTCGGCAGCACGTCGATCAGCGAGATCACGTCGGGTATGCGGCGGCCGGCGAACTCGTTGCGCGGGAAGCGGAGCACCAGCGGCACGTGCGCCAGCTCCTGGTAGACCGACTGTGAATGCAAGTAGGCGCCGTGGTCGTTGAACTCCTCGCCGTGGTCGCTCAGCACGATGAACAGCGTCTCGTCCCACACGCCCAGCTCGCGCAGCGCCGCGACCACGCTGCCGACGCGCTTGTCGGCCTCGCGCACGACGGCGTCGTAGAGGATCAGGTGCTCGCCCAGCAGGCTGTGCACTTCGGCCAGCAGCGCGTCCTGCTCGGTCGTGTTGTCGGTCGTGCCCAGCGGCTGCTTGCGATCGAAGTCCGCCCGCAGCAGCTCGTTGTATCGCCCGCGCAGCAGCGCGCCCAGGCGGCGGCGCGTCTCGCTGGCGACGTTGCCGAACAGGCGGATGTATTCCGGGCGCGCCCGGTGCGGGTTGTGCGGCTCGAGGTTGTGCACGGAGAGGAAGAACGGCGTGCCCGGCCGCTTCTGCAAGGCCTGCACCACCTGTCGCCCGTCCACGAACCCGCCGCGCGGGTTGGGGTTCTCACACACGTCGAAGCCGCGGTGCATGTTCGTGGCCGGCCCGGCCCAGTTGTTCACCCACAGCGACACGGTGTAGTAGCCCAGCCGCTGGAAGCGCTCCGCCAGCGTGGGCAGGTCCGGGCTGATCTTGTGGCCGTCCGAGACGACGCCGTGCTCGCACGGGAACGTCGAGGTGTGGATCGACGGCAGCGAGGGCAGCGTCCACGGCGCGGGCGCATGCGCGTTCTCGAACACGACCCCCTGGCGGGCCAACGCGTCGATGTTGGGCGTGGTGGGCTGCGGGTAGCCGTAGGCGCCGACGTGATCGGCCCGCAACGTGTCGATCAGGAACAGGACGACGTTGACCTTCGGCCGCCCGTCCGACTGCGCCGCACCTGCGCCCTGGGCGGCGGGGCGATCGCAGCCGGGGGCGCACAGCACGGCCGCGGCAGCCGCGAGCAGCGTCGGAATGAGCCGGCCTGTGGTGTGCATCCACGCTCAGGTGCGAGCTTTCGCCCGATAAGGGGCCGGGCGGCGCACCGCGCTCAGCGCTATACGGGCGAACCAGACGGCACGTTCGCTACAGAATCCAACGGATCATACGTTCCGGTCAGCCACGTGGAAACCGGGGGGTGGATGCGCTCGGCCGCGCGGCCCGTGGGAGGGGGCTGAACGCGTTTTCCCGCCACGGGCCGACAAAGACACGCGCAGGCCGACAACCGGGCGACGGCGCGCTCTGCGGCTGCTAGGAATCCAGTGGCGCGAGTTGTGCACGTGTTGGCGGCCGGCGCGTGGCGCCGGCCCGGTGCTGCAGGCGCGCGCAGGAGTCCTGGCATGCCCAGCGAACGTCGTCACGTGGAGTTCTTCGGGCCGGACCTGGCCCGCGGGCCGGTGCTGAGCGGGCTGCCGGCGGTGGCGGCGGTGCAGATCGCGACCGCGCTGGCGCAGCTCCGCGCGCCGCTGCTGCGCTCCGACACGGACCTGGAGTCGCACGCGCTGTTCATCCGCTCGCTGGCGGACAAGCTCTTTCCGGAGTTCGCCTCGGACGTGGCGCTGGAGGTCGGGCCGGAGGTCGCCGACAAGATCAACACGCAGATCGTGGACAACTCCGGCACGTACTCGCTGCTGCATTGCTGGCTGGCGGACAGCAAGGGCGGCGGCGAGACAGCGCTCGCTCCGGACGCGGTCACGTGGGGCGTGGGGACCGTGATCCTTCAGACGGTCACGGCCAACAAGCGCTACCTGGTGGTCACGCCCACGACCGGCGTGCTGAACGTGGAGGTGAGCTACACGGGCGACCGGACGTGGTACTGGGCGGTGGAGCGAAACGGACGGGTGGTGCACTCCGATGCGTTGAACTTCAATCCGTAGCCGTGAGCCACTGGCTGGATGCGCAAGGCAACGCCCCGGTCGGTTGCGGCCGACCGGGGGCGTCCTTTGTGTCAACGCAAAGCGCTGCGGTTCGCTCGCCTAGCGGCGGCGGATCGCGAACAGCCCGCCCAGCGCCAGCAGGGCCAGCGAGGCCGGCTCCGGAATCAGTCCTTCTTCAAGCATGAAGTCGGCGTAGGGGACCCCACCGAAGAAGTACAAGCCCGGCGGGGGGCCATCCCACCCGAACAGGTCGTCGCTGAAGCCCACCGGCCCAGCGGGGTCCCCGGTAATGACGGAACCGGCGCCGGGTGCAGACGTGTAGTCAACCTCCATCCAGTTGTCCGGCGTGAGCGGGATCGGCACACCCAGGTCGATGTGCGCGACAATGAATCCGGGTGGAAGGCCCGGGAGAACCACGCTCCCGAGCAGCGGCGCAGCGCCACCGGTCGACGGCGGAGAGATGCTGTCGGCCGGGTCATCGGCGTACCACGACACCACCGCGGTCCAAGGAGCCGGGGCCGGGTTGAAGTAGCCGAACGAGAAGTCACCCAGCAGAAAAGGCCCACCGGCCGTCGTATGCAGATCGTCCGAGAGGATGTGCACGGGCCCGGTGCCCGCCGGCGCAGGGAAGAAGAACCCCGAAGACGCCAAGTCGGAGTAGACGAGCGGCAGATGCCTGGACTGCTCCGGAGTCGTGGATTCCAGTGTGCCGTCCGAGTTCAGCCGAAAGTACACGTCTTGGCGTTGTGTGCCCTCCGGCAGCGGCTCGAATCCCGCGATGTCCGCCGAGGCCGGCCCAACGAGAAGCGCGGCCGCCAGCAGTGCGACGAAACGTTTCATGGATTCCTCCTCCTGACAATCAGGTTTGCAGCTTCAGTCAGTCTCTTTCCTGTCCACCAAGCACGCAGTTCGTGTGCAAGAACCCTGCCTGTCGATCTTCGAGGGGATTCGTGAGACGTGAGTCTGCGAATTCCCTCCGCCTCCTGCTACTTATCCTCCGCGCTGCATGATACTTCGCCGCAGGGCAAGAGGTCAATACATTTCAGCATGGCATTCTGCACGGAGGCAGTTTCCGATAACCCATTTTGCCACAACGACTTATGGAAACTGGACGGTGCGCCTCCAGCCGCCGCTCGATGCGAAGTCGTTTTCGCAAAGGGCGCCACCGCCAGCTTGCTCCCTGTGCCTGCCGGCACGACAGCACGTTGGGCACACACTGGCGGACAACCTGACAGTCGCACTCGAGCTCCGACCGACGTGCGGCCACCGTTGACCTGCGCCGACGGCGGTCGTACGGTACGCGGCCGGGAGGACAGCCACATCCCGCAGAGCCGTTCGATGCGAAAACGTCGGCTGCGCGCGCTCGGGCCGGGAGGAGCAACCGATGAACCGACGCAAGTTTCTGGCGGGCGGCCTGGCCGCCGCCACAACCGTCATCGAGGCGCGCGAAATGGCCCGGGCACAATCGCGATCCGCGCGGTCCGCCGCCGCGGCAGGCGCGGCGCAGGCCGGATCGTCGGTGCAGGGCGGCGCGGCGGGGCAGAAGGCTGCGGGATCGGGCGGCGGCGGCAAGTTCAAGCTCAACTACGCGCCGCACTTCGGCATGTTCAAGCAGCACGCCGGCGACGACCTGCTTGCGCAGCTCAAGTTCATGGCCGACCAGGGTTTCACGGCGCTGGAAGACAACGGGATGGGCGGCCGGCCGGTGGAGGAGCAGGAGCGGATCGCGGGCCAGATGCAGCGCCTGGGGCTGACGATGGGCGTGTTCGTGGTGAACATGGGCACGGCCTGGGGCCCGACGCTCGCGACGGGCAAGAAGCAGGAGCGCGACAGGTTTCTCGACGAATGTCGCAAGGCAGTCGAGGTGGCCAAGCGCGTGAACGCGCGCTGGATGACGGTGGTGCCCGGCACGCTCGACGGCCGGCTCGATCTGGAATACCAGACGGCCAACGTGATCGATGCACTACGGCGGGGGGCGGAAATCTTCGAGCCGCACGGGCTGGTGATGGTGCTGGAGGCGCTCAACCACCGCCGCGACCATCCCGGACTGTTCCTGACGAAGATTTCGCAGGGGTACCTGATCTGCAAGGCAGTCGCCAGTCCGGCCTGCAAGATTCTGTTCGACCTGTACCACCAGCAGATCACGGAGGGGAACCTGATCCCGAACATCGAGCTGGCGTGGGAGGAGATCGGGTACTTCCAGTTGGGCGACAACCCCGGCCGCAACGAGCCGGGCACGGGCGAGATCAACTACCGCAACATCTTCCGCCACCTGCACAGCCGGGGCTTTGCGGGGGTGATCGGCATGGAGCACGGCAACTCCAGGCCGGGCAAGGAGGGTGAGCGGGCGGTGATCGAGGCCTACCGGGCGGCGGACGACTTCTGAGCGATCCGAACCCCGAACGCAAGTGAAGGCCGCGCGATCCGAACCCCGAAGCGACTGAGGGGCCGCATCCGAACCCCGAATGGCAGCGAGGGGCCCTGGCGCGGCGGCG
>Ga0209172_10007823_pt1 | contig 10783 bp, 14 predicted proteins | sample LarsenN4metaG_FD_184113 | JGI IMG/M metagenome (GOLD analysis project Ga0209172, IMG submission 184113) | Hot spring sediment bacterial and archeal communities from British Columbia, Canada, to study Microbial Dark Matter (Phase II) - Larsen... ... | reverse complement strand
CAGCTCCATGACGTGGATAGACCTGTCACGGCTTGTCTCACCCCTCTCCCCGATGCGATGCTCGTGCTCGACCTTCCAGAGCAGCCGCGAGAACGCCGGCGACAGGTGCGCCTCGTCGTGGACGATAAGCGCGTCCTGCCCGATCAGCCCCGCGTGATGAGCCCGGCCGTAGCGCCGGTCGCCATAGCCCGAAAAGAGCAGCTTGCTGCCGATCATGTCGACCGTGCCGATGATGATCGCCGGCCGTGCGGGGTTGACCTTCCACTCGGCGTTGTCGGCCAGCTCGCCGCGGAGCGCACTCACCGCCAGCGGCGCCGCGGTGTCGTCGCCACTGAGGACGGCCAGAGCCTCGCGGAGTGTGGCGACGGTGGGTGCGTGCTCGTCCGGAAGCGGCGGCTCATCTTTCAGCCCGAAAGCGGCGATCGCTTCGTCCGTCGCCCAGGGCAGGCCGTCGCGTTGACCGGACCTGTAGATGCGCCCCAGCAGCCGCTTCGCGTCGTCCGTCGCCTGGTCCACGACCGTCCGGCGGTTGACGATGTACACCAGCCGGCGCGGCAATCGCGGCCGGCCGTTGTTCGCCCGCGCCGACTGCGCCAGCGCGATGAGCCAAATGGGGATGATGGAGGTCTTGCCGAGCCCGGTCGGAAGCGAGCACGAGGGCGGGACATGGCCCTGAGCCAGCCGATCGAACAGCCTGCACTGCCATCGGAACGGCGCATGACCGGTACAGAGAGCTTGGAACGCGGCGTTGAACGAAGCGGTGGCATCCGACATGCGCGTCAGATTACCACTATGCCGCCCTCCTGTTCAAGGGCGTTCGCCCCGAGAAACGTCGACGCCTGGCGTGCCGAATCCTCATTGCCGCCAAGATCGACGATCAGCACCTGGTCCACCTTGAGGTTGACCACGTCGCGCAGGTCGTTTTCAAGGCGTACGCGGTCGATGGGCTTGAGCGTGCAGTAAAACACCGAGTACTGCCACGCTTCGCCGTAGGCCTTCATGAGCTTGTGCGTCCGCCGCAGGCGCTTGGGCTCGCGGATGTCGTAGCAAACCAAGTAGCAGCGGCGCATTGGGCGACTCCGATTCTCCGCGACACGCCTGCACGACGCACGGGCGGCGGGACGTCCGCTTCACCCGTCAGCGGGTGGTGAGAAACGCCAGCGTCGGCACCTCGCCGAGAAGCCATGCGGCGATCAATCGCGCGTGCAGCATCAGCATCCGCCGGTAGCCGAGTCGGTACTCGAAGACCGGATGTGCGACTTCCGTGTCCATGCGCCGGCCATACACTGAGAAGAAGGCCTTGCGCCCCGCGTCGGTCAGGGCACAGCCCGAGGCGGTACTCAGGAAGTGGCCCTCGGCCAGTTCGCCGCGGTTGAATGCCGAGACGGCCACGGAGTCGGCGATCAGCGGGCGGAACGGCTCGACCAGGTCGAGCGCCATCGCCGGGCGACCGGGACGCGTGGCGTGGAGCGCCCCCAGCGTGGGTTCGAGGCTGGCCAGTCGGCACGCCGCCGTGCACTCGTTCGTGAGCATGGAGTACCCGAATGACAGCACAGCGTTGATCGGGTCCGGCGGCGGGCGGCGCTGGCGGCCGTTGGCGTCGAACCGGGCCGCGATCTCCTTCACGCCTTCCTTGAACATGCCGGCGAAGTGGGCGAAGTAGATCGCCGCCGCGTTGCCCTCATGCCCACGTAGCTCGTCTATGGATGGGACACGCTCGGCGGCGTTAACGCACTCCTGTAGATCGGCGGCGATCCGGGCCGGCAGGCCAGCGTGGTTGCGCATGAGTAGCGTGCGCTGGTTGGCGATCTTCGCGACCGTGACGGCGCGGGCGAGTTCGAGGGCCTTCTCGGGTCGATCCAAGACACGGACCTGGGCGGCGCGGACCGCGGCGCTTGTCGGGCCGAGCGGGTCCATCATGGCCACTAGCCGTCCCGCGGCTGAAAGAAACGCCACGGGTACCTCCTGGTCCGCAAAGACCGACAGCGCCTGCGTGGACACCTGCACGCCGCCGAGCACGGCGAGCGACTCCACATTCGCGAGCGGCATGTCGCGGACCAGCTTGCCGTCCTTATCGGTAATCCGCACGGTTTGCCCGCGGACGCCGACGCGGACGCCCTCGCGATGAAGCACGACGTGGATGCCATCGTCCCGCGGCGGCCAGAGCTTTCGCGGAGTCAGCCGCTCATCGACGGGTTGCCCGTCCACCGTCAAAGCGGTGAGGCGCTGCTGGTTGATCTCGTCGGGCAGGCAGATTGGCTGGAGCGAACAGCGCGGACAACGTGGGTCATTCACAAGCGGTGCGGGACGCGGACCAGCAGCCGTCTTCTTCGTTGCTTCAAGCTCGGCCAGGGCGATCCGCCGTAGCTCGTCATCGACCGGCACTCGGAGCCGTTGCCGTTCGGCAGCATAGTAGATGAAGGCCTCGGGAACTGTGTAGCCCGCCTCTTCCAGCAGCAGCACCTGCAATCCGACCTGCACTCGATCCGTCGGCCAGGGTTCGGGCGCGGGCAGCAGCCGCGGCTCTTCCATCATGTCGTCCGTCGCCTCGACGGCCTGCCCCGAGCGATTGGGCCGTCCCTTTCGGTACTCGACCGGAACGGCCCTTGTGCCGTCGATCTCCGCCAAGTCAAGTGTGACCGTCAGCCCGAGGCGCTCGCTCGTAAGCGCGAGGCTCCGCACCGCGCGAGGGCGATTGGGGTCGGACTCAGATTCTTCGAGCTTCTCGGTGGGTTTTCGACCCGCACGTTGATTCGTCGCGGATGATTCGGGAACGGCAGCGCTGGGACGATCCACACGCCGGTGGACACCCGCCCCCTGTTCCGTATCTGCGCTCGGCGCAAAGACGCCTTCAACGGCCATGTAATAGAACAGCCGGGGGCAGTAGGCGTGCTCGGCGACGCCGCGAACTGGCCAGAGTTCGTTTTCCACCCCTATCTCATCGGTCGGCACCCGCAGGGCCGATAAGGCGAGCGGCAGCCACCCCAGGCAGGTCGGGACGAAGCGTGTTTGGCACTCCTTCGAATCCGGCAGTACCAGCGCGCAACCGCGCCGAGGATTCGGGAATGAACCCGCACGGAAACGCCAATGAGAACGGGAGGCGCGGGTTACACCCGGAGTCCGCCCCGTGATCCGCACGCGAGGGCGCGGTAGCGGCACCTCAGGTAAGCTCAGGTCCCCGGAGGGGCGTCGGCCCATCGGCCCGGCGGAAACTCACCACGCGTCGACTACCGCACGCGGCCTGCTGTTGCCGGTCGGGCGTGGCGGCCGGGCGGAACTCGCGGGTAACAGGTGAGCGATCGTGACAATAGGCGTAGCAGCGCACGCTCACGCCGCGTCTTCCACGCCCCTGGGCCCCCAGCGGAACGTGAAAACGAGTCCGCAGGGTCCGGGCGTAGCGCCGGCGGCGGCCGGTGCCCATGGCACGTCCGCGGGCGTTGCGGGCCGCCTCGTTGTGGCCGCCGGGGTCGGCGTCACGGCGGCGCGGGCGTTGCCGCTTACGTCGCGTCGCAAACGGCGTACGGCCGGCTGTCGCACGTTTGCCGCGGCGTCCAGGCGAACTTCACGCCTATCAGACGAGTGAACGTAGGCGAGACGTCGTACACGAACAAGGCCGACACGTACGGCCTGATCCTCACCATCGACCGGCGGGACGTCATCAACGACGACCTCGGCGCGATCACCACGGTCCCCCGCAAGCTGGGGCGTGGTAGCGGCCTGAAGATCAACGACATCTTCTGGTCGGTCTTCATGAACAACGCCGCGTTCTTCACCGCGGGCAACAACAACTACCTGGTCGGCGCTGATACGGCGCTGGGCATCGACGGTCTGACGAAGGCCGAGGTCGCGTTCCTGAACCAGGTCGACCCCGACGGCAAGCCGATCGGCATCATGCCGCAGGTCATCCTCGTGCCGACCGCGCTGAGCGCCATGGGCACGGTGCTGTTCAAGTCGCTGGAGATCCGCGACACGACGCCCAACGCCAAGCAGCCGATCGCCAACCCGCACGCGGGCAAATTCCGGGTCGAGGTCAGCCGGTACCTCTCGAACAACCAGTACACCGGCTTCTCCGACAGGGCCTGGTACCTGCTGGCCGATCCGACCGACCTGCCGGTGATCGAGGTCGCGTTCCTGAACGGCCAGGAGTCGCCCACGATCGAGACGGCCGAGGCGGACTTCAACGTGCTGGGCATCCAGATGCGCGGCTACCACGACTTCGGAGTGGCTTTGCAGGAGCCCCGTGGCGGCGTGAAGAGCAAGGGCGAGGTGTGATGAGATCGGTCTGAGGCAAGGAGGACAACGACAATGCCACAAGCAACATTCGTGCATGAAGGACGGTCGATCGACTACACGCCAGCGGCGGATGTGGCCGCGGGTGCCGTCGTCGTGCTGGGCGGGCTGGTCGGTATCGCGAAGACGGCGATCCCGGCCAACGCGCTCGGCTCGCTGGCGGTCGAGGGCGTGTTCAACGTCGTCAAGACGCAGGAGAGCTTCGCGGTCGGCGACAAGGTCTACTGGAACCCGACCGGCGACCCGTACGGCGGCCAAGCCGGATCGGGCGCGGCCACGAAGTCGCCCAACAACAACGCGCTGCTGGGGCGCGCGATCAGGGCCGCCGCCGCCACAGACGCGACGCTCACGGTGCTGGTGACCAGGGACGCGGCGTTCGCCGAGCCGGTCGCGCTGATCGTGGTCGAGGACCTGGCGGCCGGCGCGGACATCGCGAACCGGCCCGTGTTCGTCCATCCCAGCGGCGCCGAGCTGGTCTCGGCCGGCATCCTCACGCAGGGCGCCCCGGCCGGCATCGACGACGCGAACACCTGCGTGATCACCGTCGCCGACGACGCAGCCAACGTAATCGTCACCAAGACGTACAACACGGCCAACCAGCCGCCGTCGAGCGACTTCGCGGACCTCGGCGCCCTGAGCGCGACGCACAAGCTGCTGGCGGCCGGCGAGCACGTGCTGCTGAGCGTCACGCAGGGCACGACGGCCAACATGCCCGCGTTCGTGGTGGTGCTCGTGTACCGCCTGACCAAGGCGTAAAGGGCACAGCGATGACTGACCGGCTCGAACAGGGTTCGGCGTGGCTGGAGGACCAGCGTCACCAGCACATGACGCGGATGGTCACGTACCAGCGCGGCAGCGACTCGGTCCAGATCGCCGCCACGGTCGGGAAAACCGAGTTCGAGCAGGCCGACGAGTTCGGCATCGTGCACAAGCTGGAATCGCGGGACTACCTGGTCCGCACGAGCGACCTCGTGCTGGCCGGCGCGCCAACACTGCCGAAGGCGGGCGACGGCGTCCGCGAGACAGTCGGCGCGCAGACGTTCGTGTACGAGGTCATGGCGCCGGGGAGCGAGCCGCCGTGGCGCTACAGCGATCCCTATCGCAAGGCGCTGCGGATTCACACGAAGCACGTAGCCACGGAGTAGACCCATGAAGGTCGATGCACCACCGATCAATGGCACCGCCCGCCAGAAGCTGGCCTGGCTCGCCGGCGTCGTGCTGACACTGCTGACGATCCTGATGCTGGCCGGCGGCTCGCGGCTGCTGCGGCACGACTCGCAGATCGCGGTGCACGACACGCGGATCGAGACGCTGGAACGCACGCTGGGACGGATCGAGGCCAAGCTGGACCGGCTGCTGGAGCGGCACCCGTGAGCACAGTCATCGACATCGCTGACGCGGTCGTCGCGCGGCTGAACGCCGGCTCGTTCAGCCAGCAGTTCACGGCCGAGCGGAAGTACCAGCCGGTCTTCGGGCTGCCGGACCTGGGCACGCTGCGCGTCAGCGTCGTGCCGCGGTCCGTCTCGATCGAAGGCGGCACGCGGACGGCGAGCTTCTTCGACTGTGCCATCGACGTCGGCGTGCAGAAGAAGGTCAACCCGGACCAGCCGGCCGAGGTCGACGGCCTCATGGACCTGGTCGAGGAGATCGCCGACCACCTGCGGATGCAGCGCTTGGCCGAAGCCCCCGAGGCGGCGTGGCTCTCGATCGCCAACGAGCCGGTATTTGCGCCGGAGCACCTGGACCAGGAGCGGACGTTCACGAGTGTGCTGACGGTCCGGTACCGGGTGAGGAGGTAGCGCGTGGCGGCGAATGCCTATTTCAGATCGATCGCGCTGGGCAGTCCCGATTGGACGAAGCTCGCCGACGTCCCGACGGTGCTCCAGGCGACGGTCATCGCCGACACGCTGAACGCCAACCCGATCAACCTGCGCTTCCGCGGCGGGACACCGGCTTCGTGGCCGCCCGGCGCGGCAGCGTCGCTGGAGTCTGTGGACTTGTCAGAGCTGGAGGTGCAGGGCGGGTCGGGCCACAAGCTGCTCGTCGCCGCGTATGCGCCAGGTGACCAACCGCGCGGCCGCACGCTGGTGAAGATGCTTCCCAAAGCGATCCCGTACCTGGGCGCTGTGGAGCCTCCCGGCGGTGAGACCGGCGGACAGATTGGATAGCGCCATGGCAGCCAACGTCCAAATGAAGTCGTTCAACCTCGGCGCTCCGACGTACGCGAAGCTGGCCGACGAATCGACGGTCATGAACGCCACGATCATCGCCAGCGTGAAGAACGCGAACCCCGTCAACGTGCGCTTTCGCGGCGGGACGCCGGCCTCCTGGCCGCCCGGCGCGGCGGCGCTGCTGGAAGGCGTGGACCTGTCGGAGATCGAGGTCCAGGGCGGCAGCGGGCACTCGCTGCTCGTCGTCGGGTACACGCGGTGAGGAGGTAGATCATGCCCATCAAGCTCGGCATGGAGGCCAAGCTCTACTACAAGGTCGGCGGCCAGTCCGGCGGCGGCGCGTGGACCGAGCTGACCAACGTCCGCGACGTGACGCTCTCCCTGGAGACGGGCGAGGCCGACGTGACGACGCGCGCGAACTCGGGCTGGCGGGCGACGGTCGCGACGCTCAAGGACGCATCGGTCGAGTTCGAGATGGTTTGGGACACCGCAGATGCGGGTTTCACGGCCATCAAGAATGCCTATCTGACCAACGTCCCAATCGGCTTCCAGGTCCGCGATGGCGCCGGCGGCCAGGGTCTGCAGGCCGACTTCATGATCACGCAGTTCTCGCGCAGCGAGCCGCTTGAGGAGGCGATTTCCGTCTCGGTGACGTCCAAGGTGACCTACTCGACCACGCCGCCGAGCTGGATTGGAGGTTAGAGCATGCCCACGAGCCAGATCACGATCTCCGGCGATGTCGGCGGCGCCCCCATGAACACGAATATCAGCCGCACCGCGGACGGCCAGATCAGTCACGAGGTGCAGGTGCCCGCGGCCAAGACGGGCACGCTGACCACGCGCACCACCGACACCACCGGCACGCTGACGATGCAGACCGGCCACGGCTTCGTTCAGAACGACAAGATCGACCTCTACTGGACCGGCGGCCGGCGCTACAACGTGGTGGTCGGCACCGTCGCCGGCGACAGCGTTCCGATCAGCGGCGGCAGCGGCGACATCCTGCCGGCCCAGGGCACCGCCGTGACCGCGATGAAGCAGGTCACGATCGACACGGACTTCGACGGCGCCAAGCTCGAGATCATCGGGGCGAACTGCGCCGCGCGCGGTCGGATCGGCTTCTTCGAGGCCACGGTCGAGGAGGTCTCGGTCGACCTGGCCGCCAACGAGGCCTGGCTGTGGTGGAAAGGCGGCAGCGGCGCCAACCCGCTGGCCAGCACGGTGGTTTCTTCGATGGGCGTGACGCAGGCCGGCACGACAACGGCCACATTCAAGCTGGGACTGCTGTACGACAGTACGCCGTGATCAGAGGACGTCATGAAGACCTTCACCGACAACGCGGGCCGCGTCTGGACGATCGCGATCAACGTCGACGCGGTCAAGCGCGTCCGGTCGCTGCTCGAGGTCGACCTGCTCGAGATCGTCGAGGGCACGTTGATCGAGAAGCTGATCCGCGACCACGGGCTGCTGGTCGTGATCGATGGCAGCAAGGGGCTGCGCAAGGCGGTGGACAAGGTCTTCGGGAAGAAGGGTGTGGTGCAGCGTTGCCACTGGCACAAGCGCGAGAACGTGCTGGGCTACCTGCCAACCGGGTTGAAGCCGGTGTTCAAGCGGAAGCTGAGCGCGGCGTACGAGAAGCCGACCTACGCGGCGGCGAAGGCGGGTCTCAAGCGGATCCGGGCCGAGCTGGCGGAGGTGAATGCCTCGGCGGCGGCGAGCCTGGACGAGGGCCTGGAGGAAACGCTGACGCTGCACCGGCTGGGGCTGTTCCGCGAGCTGGGTCGGTCGTTCAAGACGACCAACTGCATCGAGAACCTCAACTCGTTGATCGGGCAGCGGACGGACAAGGTGGACCGCTGGCGCAACGCGGACCAGAAGCATCGCTGGCTCGCGACCACGCTGCTGGACATCGAGCCGCGGCTGCGAAAGGTCAGCGGCCATCAGGCCCTGCCGCGACTGCGCGCGGCACTGGAAGTCCACGCGAAAGGAACTCTGGAGAAGGTGGCGTAACGTGCGGAGCCGTTCGCAATTTCAACTACGAATGGCATTGACCCCGAGAAAATATAATGTATAACGAAAATCGGGTGAGCTGATCGGCGACTGGACTCGTCTCGGCCGGGAGGTCGATCTCTCCGGCCAGGGACACGCCGCTCCGACCGCCGCCCCGTTTCTGCGCCCGCCTGCGCTCCGCGTGGGTCAGCAGGATGCGGCGCATGGTCAGGGCCGCGGCGCGAAAAAAAATGCGCGCGACTGCTGAATCGCGACGAATCGCGCCCGGATAGCCGCAACCAGGCTTCGTGAACCAGCGCCGTCGTTTGTAACGTGTGAGCCGAACGTTCGTTACGGAGATAGGCGCTGGCCAGGGCGTGCAGCTCGTCGTAGATGCTCGCGAGAAGCTCGGATGATGGCGGGGCATCGGCGAACGTCGATGCGCGCTGCTCGGAATGATCGTCCAAGGGCGTGGACATGCGCTCACACAATTGCGGCGGGCCCCCAAGAAGTACCGCCCTAAACCGGAAACTTGCGGCCCGCGCGATGGAACCTTTCGTCCGAATCGGCTTCTCTGGGGTATGGGCCAGAAGAAGCCATAGGGCAAGTATAGGCTGGCCGCGGTTGAAGGTGCTAGGCCGAACGGCAGAAAAAGGCGTCATTTTTGGAGACGGGCCATGTTTTCAGTGAAGGGATCGAAATCGGGTCTGCTTGATCGATTCGGCGGACCGGCGGTGCGCACTCTTGCCTGCCTGGCTGTCGCCGCGTGCGCGACAGCCGCCAAGGCCCAGGGCAACGGTTGCGGGCCGCAAATCCTGTCCGTCGAATTCGAAGGCTCGATCGCCGCGTCGGTGTTCGTTCCGAACGGATTCCCACAATGCGGTGGCGGGAGGGCATTCGCTAGGACCGGCACGCTCAACGAACTCGCCAGCGCTTCGTGCGACGGGGCGTCGGCCGATGCAAATGTCACGGCCCAGGTCTCGACCACCTCCGTTTCTGTATCAATGTCAGCGACTGCTGATGCCAGTAATAACACGGCAAGCGCCAGGGTCGTTGTCGGAGTGGCCATCTCCGTCGTTTCGCCTGTTCGCGCCAGAATCGACTTGGCGGGAAGATCCGCGAGCAACCGTCAGGGGGATTTGCAGGTTCAGGATCTAACCGCCGGCCCGTTTATCATCCCCGCGGGGTTTGAGGGTCCGATCGGCGGCTCGATTGGATGTTTTGCTGAAGTCAACGGCTTCACGCCCGACCGAGTCGAGACCGGGCCATGCACACTGACGATAACGATCACCCCGCTGGACCCGGTCGAGACCACGTTCGCGTGGATTGGCTCGAGCGGCGACCCGTTCTCCGACACGCAAAATTGGGATCCGAACTGCGACGCACCCGATGCTGAAGATACGGCCATCTTCGGACCGGTGACGGATAGCTCGGGCAATTCGGTGAACTCGTATGCGGTATCAACCGCTTCGGAGACGGTCAAACGGATCATCATCGACGCCGCGACGCTCGACCTTAACGGGTCTTTGGAGGCGTCTGAAACGTCGAGCGTCGAGCCATCGCTCACGATCGTGCGCGCCGGCCGGCTCATTCTTGACAGTGGCGCGCGATTCTCAGGCGTCAACGGCAGCATCGGGTTCGATCCGCGCGTAGCTGACAAAGCGCTGATGCAGGTTGCGGGGAGCGGCAGCGACGCCGAATTCAGCGGCCGGCTGATCGTCGGTGAGTTCAGCGAGGCCGAGGTGTTTGTCCGCGAGGGCGGCACGATGAGCTGCGAACAAGGCATCATTGGGGATATCGCGGACGGCACAATGGCGGTGACCGGCTCAGGTTCGCGCTGGGACCTGGACTCGCTCACGATCGGCGCGACCAGCGCCAATGGCACCCTCGAAGTCAACGATGCCGGTCGCGTTGAGGTCGTGGACACGCTGGCCGTGGGCGACCTCAGCACCGGCACGCTGCGAATTACGGGCGGCGGTCAGGTGCGGGCGGAGCAAGTGAAGATCGGCGTTCAGGCGAACGGAGTGAACACCGGCGACGGAACGGTCGAGGTCCGCGGCAGTGATGGGAATCAGGCCTCGCTGCTGGACGTGAGCGACCTGCTCAGAGTGGGCGTGAACGGCAATGCCGTGCTGGAAATCAGCGACGGTGGGACGGTGCGGGCCGGAGACCTTGAATTCCCGCTAGGTGTCCCGACTCAGCCGGTGCTCACTGTCCAGGGCCGAGATTCGAGTTGACCTGCTCCCCAAAAGCTGATCCAGGCGTTATGAGAGTCCATTGCCCGGCCGCGGCGTAGCCGCGGCCAGGGGGAGGTGACTCTCGATGAAAAGAAA